>ENA-OPAH01000035-OPAH01000035.1-human-gut-metagenome-genome-assembly--contig:-NODE-35-length-109573-cov-7.094067_pt1 | contig 109573 bp, 109 predicted proteins | sample MGYA00241050_ERZ501416 | MGnify/ENA primary metagenome ERZ501416 (study PRJEB25962, sample SAMEA2042632) | human gut metagenome | biome: human gut; feature: human-associated habitat; material: faeces... | reverse complement strand
TATGTCATACAGAGCACACTCGTGATTATAATGCAGCAGTTAATATAATGTTTAAGGGGTTAGAAAAATATATGAAAGAAATAAAGCAAGGTATCTAAACATAAATTTTGACAAACAAATAATATAAATTAGGGTGGCGACCATCCGATACTGGTCTATGGAGGGGCCTTAAGTCCCGATGAAGTAGAAAGGGCTTGCCGTGAGGTAAGCTAATGCCAAAATTTATTTTGGTATTTTGTTCATATTTACATTTATTTTTATTAGTGTTATAATTGTTCCTAGTGCAAAGAGAGGTAGTATTTATGAAAGAGAGAAATATCGCGATAATTGCCCATGTCGATCATGGTAAAACAACTTTAGTTGATCAGTTGTTAAAACAGTCAGGGACCTTTAGAGAAAATGAAGAAGTTCAAACTAGAGCTATGGATTCTAATGATTTAGAAAGAGAACGTGGAATCACTATTTTATCTAAAACAACTGCCATTAATTATAAAGGATATAGAATAAACATATTAGATACTCCAGGTCACGCCGACTTTGGTGGTGAAGTAGAACGTATCATGAATATGGTTGATGGTGTCTTACTAGTAGTTGATGCTTATGAGGGAACAATGCCTCAAACGAGATTTGTTTTGAAAAAGGCTTTAGCTGCTGGTGTGACCCCAATCGTTGTCGTTAACAAAATAGATAAACCATCTGCTAGACCAGAAAAAGTTGTTGATGAAGTTATGGATTTATTCATTGAATTAGGTGCCTCTTTAGAACAATTGGAATTTCCTGTTTTATATGCATCTGCTTTAAATGGAACTTCCAGCACTTCTCCAGATTTAAGCACTCAAGAAAAAACTATGGATCCAATTTTAGATGCAGTTATTGAAAATATTCCAGAACCTAATGTCGATGAAAATGGTCCATTCCAATTCCAACCAGCCTTACTTGATTATAATGATTTTGTTGGCCGTATTGGAATCGGTGTTGTTAAAAGAGGTCATATTAAAGTAAATTCTACAGTTACATGTATGCGTTTAGACGGTACTAGAAAACAATTTAGAATTCAAAAGATTTTCGGATATTTAGGTTTAAATAAAATAGAAGTAACTGAAGCTCACGCAGGTGATATCGTTGCCATTGCCGGACTTCCTGATATTTCCGTCGGTGAAACAGTATGTGAAGTAGGACACGAAGAAGCTCTCCCACCTTTAAGAATTGATGAGCCAACCTTACAAATGACATTTGGCGTTAACACCAGCCCATTCAGTGGAAGAGATGGAAAATTCTTAACTGCAAGGCAAATTGAAGATAGATTAATGAAAGAAACCGAAAGAGATGTTTCTCTAAAAGTAAAACAAGTCGATTCAGAGTCTTGGATGGTTTCTGGTCGTGGAGAATTACACTTATCAATTTTAATTGAAACTATGCGAAGAGAAGGTTATGAAATAGAAGTTTCTAAACCTCAAATTATTATTAAAGAAATTGATGGCGTTAAATGTGAACCATATGAAGACGTTGAGATTGAAGTTCCAGAAGAATATGTTGGACCAGTTATCGAGTCATTAGGTAACCGTGGTGGAAATATGGAAAACATGCAGCCTTTTGATAATCAAACTAAATTACTATATACTGTTCCATCAAGAGGATTAATAGGTTTTACTACTGAATTTATGACTTTAACAAAAGGATATGGAATATTATCTCATGCTTTCAAATCATATGAACCATTATCTACTGGTAACATTGGTGAAAGAAAAGCCGGTGTATTAGTTTCTATTGATAATGGGAAATCTACTGCTTATGCTTTAGGTTCATTGGAAGATCGTGGAGTTATGTTTATTGCTCCTGGTACTGATGTTTATGAAGGTATGATTGTTGGCGAAAACAACCACGAAAATGATTTAGCTGTTAATGTTACTAAAGGTAAACAATTAACAAACACAAGAAGTGCTAACAAAGACCATACAGTTGTTTTAAAACGTCCAAGAGAAATGAGTCTAGAAGTATGTTTAGACTATATTAATGAAGATGAATTAGTAGAAGTAACTCCAGTTACCTATAGATTAAGAAAGAAAATATTAAATACTAATGAAAGAAAAAAATACGAAAATAAGAAAAATCCAAAATAAAAGCTCCCAAAGGAGTTTTTATTTTGCCTCAAAAGTAGTTTTAAATTCAATTATATCTTTATCACTATTATAAGTTGGAATAATTGAAACAACATAATTATACTTGTTTTCAAAGGAAATTTTAATGTCAGGATTTTCGTAATTAATACTTTTTCTTATAATAACCTTACTTTCATTTACATTATCTTCACTATAAAGTAAATCAACATCAGTAAACTTGTCATTTTCTACCTCTATTTCATTAATTTTCAAATTACTTACCTTTTCGCCAAAATTTATAACAATATAATTAGAAGTTTTGTCAAGTAAAACTGTTTGGTCATCACGATTAGCTTCATAGTTCTTCATATAATCAATCGTATAAAAGTCCTTATTTGTATACTTTTTAGTCAAATCTTGTAAATAACTGTTTAATTTTGTATTATCTGCTACTTTTCCACCATATTTTAACTCATCATCACTTAAAGAAAAATAATAGATATCATTAGTTGTTTTAATTGTTAATTTATTAGCTAAATCTTTGTCCTCATCTTTTTCATAAGTATTATTAATTAATTTTTTTACCTCATCAAAATCTTCTTCATTAATTAAAATATCGTTGTATTTAATCTCTGTAATTTTTCCATTAATATCTAAAGTGCTTGAACAACCGGCCAATAAAAAAATTACCAGCAACACTATTATTTTGCGCATACATATCACCTATTTTTATTATGTATGTTTTTACAAAAAAAATACATTTTAAACAATATAGTGTTTGACAAAACAAATAATAAATAATACACTTTCGTTATAAGCATTCTTATAATAATTATAAAAATTAAAAGGAGATAAAAATATGTCTTATCAATTATCTAAAGAAGAATTAAGAGAACAAAAATCAAGAAGAGAGCAATTTAAAGATATTCCTAGAAATGATATATATATTATTTTAGATAGTCTAAAATGTGCCCATAATGTAGGTACAATTTTAAGATTAGCCGATTCCCTACTTATTAAAAAAGTATATATCTGTGGTGATACTATTGTGCCACCTAATAAAAAAATCAGATCTAGTTCAAGAGGGGCAGAAAAATGGGTCCCATGGGAATATCATGAAAATGCTATTAATATAGCCAAAGCATTAAAAGAATGTGGTGTTCAAATAGTTGCTGTCGAAGTTACTAATGACAGCATAGATTATCGTGAATATAGTCTGGAAGGACCGGTATGTTTAATACTTGGTAGAGAATATGACGGTGTATCACAAGAACTTTTAGATATAGCTGATTGTTCTATTCATTTGCCACTTCTAGGAATGGCTAATTCCATTAATGTCTCAACAGCCGCAAGTGTAGTTATGTATGATGTTTATTCTAAATTAGAATTATTAAAAAAAGAAACGATGGATTTTCATCATAATTCAGCCATGCACAAATAATTATTAAAATATATTAATTCAAAAAAACACCTAAATAGTTTTAAACTATTTTATAGGTGTTTTTAATTACTTTTCATTTTTAAATAATAATCGCGTAACTCTTTAAAACGTTGGTAGTGAATAATTTCCCTTTGTCTTAAAAATGCAAGCGGTCCTAAAATATCAGGATCATCAGTTAAGTCCATTAAGTGTTCGTAAGTAGCTCTTGCTCTTTGCTCAGCTCCCATATCACTTTCAATATCCGCAATATAGTCGCCAGAAACTTTAATATATGTCATGTTAAAAGGATTACCAAAAGAATCTGATGGAAATAAATCCCTACCAAATTGAGAATACATACCATCTAATCCAGCAGCCTTCAATTCTTCTTTAGTTGCCCCTTTCATAAGTTGATAAAGCATTGCAGATATAATTTCGACATGGGCAAGCTCTTCAGTACCAATGTCCGTAAGTAAAGCCTTTCCCCTATCATCAGGCATATTGTATCTTTGATCTAAATACTGCCATGAAGCCGCAAGTTCCCCAGCTGGCCCACCATATTGTGTTAAAATACATTTTGCCATTTGTAAATTTTTCTTTTTAATATTTACTGGATATTGTAATTTTTTTTCATATTTCCACATATAAACCTCCTAATTGTTTTCCCATGGCCAAGGCATATTATTCCAAGTCCATGGATACCCTTCATTTGAATTTACTAAAAGTGGACCATACTTACTTTCATATTCTCTTCTAGCCGCTTTCGCATCCGCACTAAGTTGGTTAAATAAATCAATCATCGATCTGTCATTTGGGTGTGTATCTAAATATAAATTAATGTCGTGAGCCGCAAAAGCATAAGCATCCACCTTAGTTAAAAGTTCCGCTTGTTCATTCATAGGTTTAACATCATAAGGTCTTGAAAGCTTATATTGATTAAATAGATTTGGAAACATATTTCCTCTAATAAATCCATTATATACATCATATAATTCATTTGGTGTTGTTTTACCATCGAATCCACATTTATTAAAATTCATGTTATCTCCAGCTTGCTTGCTTAATCTTTTAGATAGTTCATTATTTTGAACAGGCATATTAACTTGAGGCATAGCTTCTGGATATGCAATCATAAATTCATTTGGAAACATCCCACCCATATTTACATAGTTATTCATCTAATTACCCTCCTCGAAAATATTTTATGAATAAATGTTTAAAGAGTATGGGCAAAAAACTTGTATTTATAACTAATTTTTAGTATGATAAAAAAATGAGGTGATTCTATGCGTCTTTATGATAAAGTAATTAGAATGTGTGGTACAGCAGACTTTATTAAAGGCTTAAATTACAAAGTCAATAAAGTAAAATTAATTAAAACCGAAGATGAGGATTATTATAGAAGAGCCTATTTTAATGTAACCTCTGAAAGAATAGATAAAAATTATAAAGTTGAAATATTAGTGGATAAAGATGATGAGGAAATAGAAGACTATTTTTGTACTTGCCCGCAATATGAAAAAATGGATACTTGTAAACATATCGCTGCCTGCATTCTCAAATATGAAGATGCTTTATTTGGTGATGATACTATAGATCCTATAGAATACCAAATAAATTTAGGCTCACAAATACTTGATAATTTTTATAAACCTAAAAAATCCACCATAAAACAAAAAATGTTTTTAAATATCGAAATAGAGACAGAGCAAAATTACTATTACAATAACTTTTTAAAAGTATCTTATAAAATAGGTGTGGATAGACCATACACCTTAAATAATAAATATCGTAATTTCATGTATGCTTATTCCCAAAATAGACCTTATAAAATATCATCTAAATTAACCTACGACCCTAATGAATATTACTTCGATAAAATAGATAAAAAAATATTAGATTATAATATTCACATTTTTCAAAATGGACATTATGAATGCATAATAACTGATGATGATTTAGATGGTTTTATGGCAGTCTTAAAAGATAAAACATTCACTCTAAATGGTAAAGAATATCATGGATTTTTAACTGAAAACCCATTTAAAATTAACCTCACTAAAGATGAAGAAAGTTATACTTTAAGCATTGATAATATGAATGGTTTTGAACCACTTATCGAAGGTAAAAATTACTTTTTTGATAAAGAAAATATATATAAATTAGATGAAAATATTTTTAAACTATATAATCTACTTAATGACAATGATATAGAAAGTTTTATGTTTTCTAAAAAAGATTTGGGTAAATTTACAGGTGGTTTATTATCTTTATTAAAAGAAAATATCCATCTAGCTGACAACATCACTGAAATCACCATGCCTACTACCCCTACTGTCAAGCTATACTTTGATTTTTACTATAGTGCGGTAGAATGTGAAATTAAGTTAACCTATGGTTCAAAAGAAATTGATTACTTTTCTAAAGACCCAGGAATAGTTAGAGATAACGAATTTGAAAGTAATATTGTTCAAAGATTATCAAATTTTGGCTTTACTGTAAATAAAGCGCACTTCACCCTAGAAGACATTGACTTAATTGGTGAATTTCTAGAAAAAGGTGTCTTTGAAATCAGTGAAGAATATGAAGTATTTACTTCTAAAAAAATTAAAGAAACAAGCATTGTTAAGAAAACAGAAAATACTGTATCATTTTCTATTGGTAAAGATAATATTCTATCTTATAATTTTAAATTAGATGGCATTGATCAAAGTGAATTAACCGATGTCCTATCTTCGCTAAAAGCTAAGAAGCACTACCACCGTCTAAAAAATGGAAACATTATTGATTTAAATAGTGATACCAACCTTCAAAACCTAAACGAATTAACCGATGAATTAGATTTAACTAAAACAGAAATTACTGAAGGTGAAGGAACCATTCCAAAATATCGTGCTTTATACCTAGATAGTTTAAAACAAAACTACTCTACTCTAATTAATACAAGTGGTAATTTTGATAACTTAATTAATAAATTCTTAACCTATAAAGATAGTGATATTCCACTCGATAAAAATGAATTAAAAGTCTTAAGAGATTATCAATTAATCGGAGTCAAATGGTTATATAACATTTATAAATCAGGCTTTGGTGGTATTTTGGCCGATGAAATGGGACTTGGAAAATCAATTCAGTTAATCTATCTAACTAAACTCATCATTAAAGAAAATCCTAAAGCCAAAATTCTCATCATTGCCCCTACTTCACTTATTTATAACTGGCAAAAAGAATTTGATAAATTTGGCTCAGAGTTAAAATATAAAGTGTTTGCCGAAAGCAAAACTCAAAGGTTGAATGAATTAGACAATATTGATGATATAAACATATTGATTACTTCTTATGGATTGGTCAGAAATGACTTAGATAAATATAAAGAAATCCCATTTGATTTAGTTGCCATCGATGAAGCTCAAAACATCAAAAACCCAAACACCGGCATATCTAAAGCTGTTAAAAGCTTAAATGCTAATATTAAATTTGCCCTAACCGGAACCCCTATTGAAAATAGTCTATTAGAACTTTGGAGTATCTTCGACTTCATCATGCCAGGCTATCTTGCCAGCAAAGATAAATTCCAATCATTATATAACATAAAAGAATTAGATAAAGAAGATAATAACTTAAACAGATTAAACACCCAAATAAGTTACTTTATCTTAAGAAGAAAGAAAAAAGACGTTGTCAAAGACTTGCCAGATAAACTCGAAAATAATATTTATATTGATTTAGGCAAAACCCAGAAAAAAGTTTATGCTGCTGAAGTACAAAAAACTAAAGAAGAATTAGATGAATTAATTCAAACCGAAGGCTGGACAAAGGCTAGGTTTAAAATCTTACAGCTACTTACTAAACTAAGACAAATATGTATTGACCCATCAATCATCTTTGATAATTATAAAGGTGAGAGTGCCAAAATAGATGAACTACTTAAAATAGTAGAAGAAACCAAAGCTAATGGTCATAAAATGTTAATATTCACTACTTATAAAAAAGCTTTGGATTTAATAATTCCAAAACTAAACAACATAGGAGTATCTTCATATTATATAGATGGTGGTGTTTCATCTAAAAAACGTATGGAATTAGTCGACAAATTTAATAATGATGATACTGATGTCTTTATCATTACTTTAAAAGCTGGAGGAACTGGATTAAATCTAACTTCAGCTACAGTTGTTATTCATTTAGATTTATGGTGGAATCCGCAAGTTGAAAATCAAGCAACCGATAGAGCTCACAGAATTGGTCAAAAAAATACTGTTGAAGTTATTAGATTAATTACCAAAGGTACAATAGAAGAACGTATTTTAGAACTTCAAAATAAAAAGAGAAAATTAGCTGAATTATTAATAGATAATGAAAACCATACAGAAAATCAATTTTCTAAACTTACTGAAGATGACATTAAAATGTTACTTTCTATGGATAATGAGTAATATTTTAGAAAATAAATGAAAGGAAGAAAAATATGATTAAAGTTATAGCCTTTGATTTAGTCGGCGTATTAGTAACCGAAAAAGACATAGATCTTCCTACTGAAGAAGATAAATTAGAAAGAATGTTTGGAGATAATATTAGTGATGATGAATATATTAAAAGTGCTAGTAAAATTATTGACAATGAACAAAATATAATTAACATAACAAAAGAAATAATAAATAAACTATATGCAGTCAAAGACAAAGACTTATTTAAAAAAATAAAAGAAAAAAATAATGATATAAAAATTGTTATAGCTACAAACCATGTATCATTTGTTAAAGATTTTATTTATAAGCATTTTGATAAAACATATATTGATGATATATTTATTTCAGCCGAAATACATAAAGTAAAACCTAATGCTGACTTCTATAAAGTAATATTAGATAAATATAATATTAAACCTAATGAATTACTATTTGTTGATGATAGTCAGACTAATATAGATGGAGCAAAAGCTTTAAAAATAAATACAATAAAAATCGAAAAGGATTCAAATGTATCATATGAGATTATAAATTATCTAAAAAATAAATAAAATTTATACAAAGAAAGAAAAACTTGTGTCATTTAGTTGATTTTATTAAGCAACTTGTGATAAAATAGTTTTGTCTTTCAGATGGCGGAATTGGTGAAGTGGTTAACACGGCGGATTGTGGTTCCGTTATGCATCGGTTCGATCCCGATATTCCGCCCCAGATTGGAGATTAACTAGGATAATATTTCCTAGTTTTTTTGTTATTTCCTTTACATAAAAAGACTTTAATTCTTAGAACTAAAGTCCTCCTGTTTTTCCTTGTTTTCTTTATCTTGTTTAATATTAGCAACATTTTCTTCTTGTAAATTAATTGCTTTAGTTTCAGAATCTCTTTTTTTCCTTATCTTTACTGTTTTTACCCAAAAAATTATCCAACTGATCGGTAGCAACTAAAAAATCAAAAAGCTTATCATTAAAATCCATCAATTATCTAAATCCTCTCTAATTGCAATTATATCACAAATATTTAATGTCACCTACCTATATAATACCAAAATATATAAACAAAGGCTTTAAAATCATATAAGTTTAGAATTATGTTTATATACTGATATGTTATAATAGTTATAGTTAAATAATTACTTGTTTTAAAATATGTTAATTTAAATTTAATAAAAATTTTTAATTTATATTTAAAATGATTACCGTGACCAATTGAATTCTAATTGTAAAGTGAGGTAGTAACATGAACATAAAAACCATTAAAAAAGCTTTATTAGAGTGTTATTCAAAGGATTTGTGTTATTATAAAGTCAAAGATAAGTGGAATGAAAATAATAAATGTTTAGGTATGTGTGCTATAACCTCTTTGATTATTAATGACTATTTTGGTGGAGATATTTGTAAAATGCATGTTGAAGGTATCAGTCACTATTTCAATATAATAGATAATAAAGTAGTAGATTTAACCTCTAGTCAGTTTAATTATGAAATAAATTATAATGATTATCAAATTATTGATAGAAACAAAATGTTAACCAAAGACACTAAACAAAGATATAACAAATTAAAATCAAAATTAATAAATAAGTTATTAAGTGAAATAGATAAAGAAGTATACAATTGCCATAAATGTGAAAATTTAGTTGAAAAGTTTCCTAATGACAAAACAGTTTTTCTAGGAAAAGATAATGATATAGTTTTGGTAGGTGAAGCTCCAGCTAATAATGGTTGGCGAAAAAGCCATCAGCTTTGGAAAGATATAAATGGTAAAATATTACCAAGTGGGGTAGTATTACAAAAATTATTTGATATCATAGATAGAGATATCTTTGAAACAACATTTTTAGAATCAGTTAAATGTTATCCACTTGAAAGAAAAAATCTAAAAGTTTGTTCTAAATATTGTAAAGATATAATGTTAAAACAATTAAGAATATTAAATCCTAAATTAATTATTACGTTAGGTGAATTTCCAACCAGAAATTTGTTAGACTTTAAATTTGGTAAATTTGCCGATGTAGTAGGGAATATATATGAAGTTGATGGATTTAAAGTTTTACCTATTTATCATCCAAGTCCTATATCACCAAAGAGTTATAAAGGTAATATACCAATATTTGAAAAGTTAAAGGAGAATAGCTATGAATAAAGTATCACATTTAGGATCCTATGGCTTGATTATTAAAAATGAACAAATTGTTTTAATAAATAAGGCTAATGGCCCATATAAAGGGAAATTAGATTTACCAGGAGGAACTATTGAATTTGGTGAGACACCAGAGCAAGCATTAATTAGAGAAATAAAAGAAGAAGTTGGGATAGACATTGAAAAATATTCTTTATCTGATGGCAATTCCACGGTTATAACTTGGAAACATAATGACATACCTGAACAACTCCATCATATAGGATTCTTTTATAAAATAGAAAATTATCATAATGAAATCAAAAGTAAAGTAGAAATAACTAAACAAAATGATGATTCGTTAGGAGCTAATTTTTATAATATAAATGAACTAAAAAAGTCAGATTTATCTGAAATAGCTATTTTAGAAATAGAAAAATTAGGATATAAATTAAATTAGAAGGAGTGAGATTATGGTAATAACAATGCAAGAAGAAGGTACAAGATTTAATGCTAGAGTAGGAGCAATCATTTATAATGAAGATAAAACAAAAATACTAATTGAAAATCAGTACGATAAAAGATATATGTTTCCAGGTGGTAGAATAGATGTTCATGAAGATAGTAAAACATCTATTGAAAGAGAATTAATAGAAGAATTAAATTTAAAAGCCAATTTAAATTTAAAATATATTGTTGAAATGTTTATAAAATCACCTAAAACTAAATATCATGAAATAGGTTTTTACTTTATAACTAAAATAAATGAAAATTTAATAGAAAACAACTTTAAATCATTAGATGGTGATAGTTATTTTATATGGGTTCCTATTAAAGATTTAGATAAATATAATATGCTTGCTAAGCCAATACAAGATAAAGTTGTTAATAATGAAATAACTAATAATAACCTTGAACACTTAGTTTATAGAGAATATTAAAATTTGTATTAATTATTTTTAGATGGAGATGATAAATAATTATGGAATATGAAGTAAGATATTATTACCCAACAGAAAAATTAGAAAACACAATTAAAAAAATAAAAAGTATCAAAGAATTAAAAATGGGAAGCCGCTGTTACGAAAAAACATCACAATTTGATCATCCAAATAGTGAAATGAGTTTTTATTCTAAAGAAATTGATGGTAGATTTAGAATTAGAATTACAAAAAGTAATAAAATTGCAAAGTGTAAAATTAGTTGGAAAAGAAGAATTCCTACCACAAAAATTACAGACGTAAATCAAGAAGAAGAGGTTGAATTATCAATTAAATATGATGAATATGATAATTTGATGTTTCTAATTAACAATGTTTTAAAAATGAAAAGAGTTGAAAGCTACGAAAGATATAGGACAATCTTTACAAATGATGAAATAGAAATTTCAGTAGATGAATATCCATTTGGTATTGCCCTTGAAATAGAAAATAAGGGCAACAATATAGGCCCTAAAAAAGTAGTTAGAAAATGGACAGAAATTTTAGGACTTGATATTGATAAAGCCTACAGGTTATCGTGGGATGATAAATATTCAGAACTATGTAAAAGCCAAAACATAAAACATATAACCATGTTACTTTTGACAAACCAATGCCCAAAGTAATAGAATAAAAGACAAGAATTTTAAAATAATAATTTAATTCATGTTTTTTGTGTTATAGACGTAGTTATTTTATTGCAATTTATTAAATAAAAAGGGGTATCAAAAAAAATAAAAAGTAGAGTATTTAATGTATTAGTACTATGTATAGTTTTGAAGATACTTTTAGAAAATACGGATAATATGGTACAATAATATAGAAATGTTAGGTGAGTTACATGAATGAAAAAGATTTAGATTCTAGTATGAATTCCTATCAAGAAGAACAAAAACCTAAAGGTTATATAACACAGTTACAATGGGATATGGCGATAGGATTACAACAAGTAGATAATTTAAAACCATCTAAATATCTTGAACAGATTAGTGAGAAAAATATTTTAGGCGAATTAACAATCAAAGAGGTAGAACAAAGTTTAAAAGAATATTACACTACAAAAGAAAAAGGCATTAATCATAATGAATTAGAATGCGACTTTGTATCTATGAGAATTGTGAAATTATTAAATCAAGATAATTTTGAATTATCAGTAGATTATCTAAAATATATTCATAAATATTTATTTCAAGATGTTTATGAATTTGCAGGAGAATTTAGAAAAATAGATTTTTCTAAACATGAAAAAATATTAAATAATGATTCAGTTGCATATGGAGACTCTAAAACATTAAATGAATCATTAGAATATGATATTAGTATAGAAAAAGAGAAAGACTACAAAGATATGAATATTGTAGAAGTGATTAAAAATATTACTGATTTTACATCTAGTATATGGCAAGTACATCCTTTTAGAGAAGGTAATACTAGAACAACAGCAGTATTTATAGAAAAATATTTAATTAGTTTAGGATACAATGTAGATAATTCATTATTTAAAGATAAATCAGTATATTTTAGAAATGCACTAGTTAGAAGTAATTATTTTAATAATTATTTAAACATCAAAGAAGATAAAACTTATTTAATTAAATTTTATGAGAATTTATTATTAGGCAAAAATAATAATTTACACTCTGAAGATTTAATTGTGAAACAATTATTTTGAAAAAAAAGAAAGGAAGTTTATTATGAATTATGTAGATGAAAAATTAATAGAACTAGGGGTTAATTTAACTGGATTGGCTGTGAAGAGTACAGCATCTACAGTTCAAAAAAAAATAAGTGCAGCCAAGGCAAGAAAAAATGATAAAAACACAATTGAAGTATATGATGAAATTGTAAATGAATTAATTGAGGAAAGGGCTGAAGCAATTAGAATAGCCCAGTCATATAAAAATGAATTAGAAAAATACGAAATATCTGACAAAGATATTGAACATCTTAATAAAACTATATCTACAGTTTTAGATATTTTAAAAGAAGTATCCCCTGGTATTGATTTAAATATGTTTAATAAATTTAAAAAATTGATTTCTGTAGATACACTTAAAGCAATGCAATTAATAGGATTTAATTATAAAAAAGCTATTGGAGAGCCATTAACCGAGTTGTGTTCTGCAACAATAATAAGTTTTGGAAAGAAATCAACAAAACAAAAATCAGGAGGTAAAAAATGATTAAAGATACTATTGATAAAAATAATTATGTTCGAATTAACGAAGATAAAATAGTTAAATTGAAACAGTTATTTCCAGGATGTTTTAATAAAGAAGGAGAGTTAGATTTAGTCTCATTAGAAAATGAATTGAATTCAGATGTTAAAACAATTAAAGAGGGTTATGGATTAAATTTTTTAGGAAAAAATTATGCTAAGTATGTAGCGTCGTTAGATACTGAAACTATACTTGTACCTGATGAAGAAAGTAATAGTAAAGAAGAAAATAAAAATAGTGAAAATATATACATATCTGGTGATAATATTGATGCTTTAAAACACCTTGTCAAATCATACACTAATCAAATAAAGTGTATTTATATAGATCCACCATATAATACTGGAAGTGATGGATTTGTTTATAATGACAAATTTAATTTAACAGTTGAGAAACTGATAGATATTTTAGACATAAACGAAGAAGAAGCAAAAAGAGTATATAACATGACTAATACCAAATCTAATTCTCATTCTGCTTGGTTAACATTTATGTATCCAAGATTATATATTGCTAGGCAATTATTAAAAGAAGATGGGGTTATCTTTATTTCCATTGATGATAATGAACAAGCCAATTTAAAACTATTATGTGATAATATTTTTGGAGAAGAAAATCTGCTGGGATTATTACCAACAATCATGAATTTAAAGGGAAATAATGATGAGTATGCATTTTCTGGAACCCATGAGTATACAATTGTTTATTCAAAAAATAAAGAAAAATCATCTGTTTATCAGTTTGAAATCGATGATGATGAAACCGAAACTTGGGAAAAAGACGAGTATGGATTCTTTAAAAAGGGAGCTAATCTAAAATCTACTGGAGTAAATGCCCCTAGAGAAAAAAGACCGAATTTATATTTTCCACTATATGTTAATAAAGAATCTAATTCAGTTAATGTAGTAAAAAAGACCGAAAATGATATTGAAATATATCCAATAACAAATGGTAAAGAAATGTCTTGGCGATGGAGTAAAGAAAAATTCATTAAACAATCGCATGATGTCATTATCAGCATAAACGATAATGAAGTATCATTATATAAAAAGCAAAGACCATCATTAGGCGATCTTCCTACTTCAAAACCCAAATCCATATTATATAAGCCAGAATATAGTAGTGGAAATGGTACTGAGCGTATAAAACAATTATTTGGTTTTAAAGTGTTCAATAATCCGAAACCTGTAAGTTTGTTATATGATTTATTACAAATAGGAGTTCATGAAAATGACATTGTTTTAGATTTTTTTGGAGGATCATCAACAACTGCTGATGCAATATTAAATTTAAATGCTTTATCAAAAAACAAAAAAAAGATAAAATATATTTTAGTTCAATTACCAGAATTATGTGATACTAAATCAGAAGCATATAAAAATGGCTATAAAACAATTGACGAAATTGGTCAAGAAAGAATAAGGAAAGCAGCAAAAAAGATTAAGAAAGAAACTAATGCTAATATAGATTATGGATTTAAACATTATACTATTAAAGATGTTAACACAAACGTATTAGATAAATTAGAAAAATTTGAACCTAATTATGTAATTTCAGATGGTAGTATTTTAGATGAATTTGGAATTAATGCAGTATTAATAACATGGATGAACGAAGATGGATATGGACTAACTGATACTTGTGAAAAGTTAGAATTAGAAGATTATACTGCATATAAATGTCAGAATACAATTTATTTGTTAAATTCAAATATTTCTGATTTGTTTATAAAAGCACTAATAGAAAAGTATGAGAAGGAAGAAAATTTTGATTGTAATAGAATTGTAATGTTTGGTTATTCGTTCACATTAAATGAAATTCAAACTTTAAAAGACAATTTGCAACAGGTAAAAAACATTAAGGGTATTAATGTTGAGGTAATAACAAGATACTAGAAAGGAGTATATTATGGGATTAAAACTTGAAAAAGGATTAAAGCATCAGTCAGAAGCTGTTGATAAGATAAATAAAGTTTTTGAAAATGTTCCTATTTTGAATAATAAACTAAAATATGCGAATCCAATTATAAATCTAAATTCTAGTAAATTGTTAAATAATATAAAAGAATTAAATAATAAATTACCTTCTTCATTAAAAGGAAATGTTGGTATTGGTGACTATCTAAATATAGATATCAAAATGGAAACTGGCACAGGAAAAACTTATGTATATACAAAAGCAATCTTTGAATTAAATAAGAATTATGGAATACATAAATTTATTATTTTAGTCCCTTCGTTGCCTATAAAGTTAGGGACAACAAATTTTATTAATTCATATGAATCAATTAGTCATTTTAAAGATCAATATGGAAAGAGTATAGATTTATATGTTTTAAATGCTAAAAAGGGAAATAAAAAAGGCAAGGATACTTTTCCAAGCAGTATAAGAGGATTTGTAGAAACCTCTGAATTAATTAGAAATAGAATTAGTGTTTTAATAGTTAATATGCAATTATTTAAAGATAATTCTATGCTTACTAAAGACTATTCATCTACAGTTGAAGATTTTTCAATACCAAGTGAAGCAATTAATGCAACAAGGCCATTTATTATAATTGACGAGCCTCATAGATTTTCAAAGGGGAATAAGACTTTTGAATTTATAGAAAATATAATTAAACCTCAATGTATTATTAGATTTGGTGCTACTTTCCCAGACATAAAAAATGGACGAAACATTGAAAAAGATTATCATAATTTAATTTATAATTTGGGAAGTTGTGAAGCATTTAATCAAAATTTAGTTAAAGGTGTAAGTGTTAAATATTTAGAATCACCTAATGGTAACAATAAAAAAATTAAAGTTTTAGAATTAAAAAACAAGAAAATTGCTAGGTTAGAACTTATTACCGAAAGCAATAAAAAAACTTTTGAATTAGAAAAAGGTGACTCTTTAAAACAGATTGATAATTCATTTGAAAATCTATATATTGATGGAATTGGGAAAACATTATTATTATCAAATGGTCAAGAACTAAATAAAGGTTCTGAAATATATGCGGATATTTATTCAACTTCTTATCAGTCAGTAATGATTGAAAATGCCCTAGATGCACATTTTGAAACAGAAAAACAAAACTTTAAACGAAGAGATAAAATTAAGACTTTAGCACTTTTCTTTATAGATGATATTGATTCATATAGAAAAAATAAACAGAATCCACAACCGACATATTTGAAAGATATTTTTGAGAAAATACTAAAGAAAAAGATAGAAAAAGAATTAAGTAGAATTAATGATAAAGATTCGAATGAATTATTATACAAAGAATACTTAATTGAAACTTTAAATGATGTTTCTAAATGTCATGGTGGTTATTTTTCTAAAGATAATAATGATTCAGATGATAATATTGCAGAAGAAATTAATAATATTTTAATTAATAAAGAAGAAACACTTTCAATTTATAAGAAAAATGGTAAATTTAATACGTTTAGGTTTATATTTTCAAAGTGGACATTAAAAGAAGGTTGGGATAATCCTAATGTGTTTACCATTGCAAAATTAAGAAGTAGTGGTAGTGAAAATAGTAAAATACAAGAAGTTGGTAGAGGATTACGTTTGCCTGTAAACGACAGTTTATCACGAGTTTCAGATGAACAATTTTATTTAAATTACATTGTTGATTTTACTGAAAAGAATTTTGCTGAAAAATTAATTAACGAAATTAATGGAGATATAAGTGAAAATAAGGTTATTACAGATAAACAACTGAATGCATTAGCAAGCTCATTAGGAAAAAATTCAAAAGAAATATTTATTGAAATGTTACAAAAAGACTATATTGATATGGATAAAAATATAATTACAATTAATCGCGACAGATTATTTAGTGAATATCCTGATTTAAATATTGGTTTAAAATCAGGAAAAATTATTAATAAAAATAACAGTGTTGTTCATAAAGCAAAAATTAGGAAAAATAGATTTAATGAAATTAAAAAATTATGGTCTATATTAAATAGAAAATACTTTATTTCTTATTCTAAAATTAGTGATGATGAAATAATAAAACAACTTGTAAACATTCTGAAATCTGGTATTGAAGGAACTGCAGAACTCATTAGCTATGAAAATAAAATAATGACTGATGAAAACGGTGCATTTATGGTAAGGGAAGCAGGTACAGAGTATGGTGTATATGAAGATACAATCCCTTATAATATATTTCTAAATAAAATATATAATAGTACAAATATACCAATAAAAATATTACATAATGCTTTTGTTGAATTTAGCAACAAGAGAATATTAGGAGATTCTTTTTTCAATAATAATACATTGATAAATTTTATAAATCAGATAAACAATTGGAAACATGAAACATTATTTGGAAAATTTAGATACTCATCAACTTCTTTGGAAAATGAGGAAACAGCACTGACTGATAAAGACGGGAATCCTAAAGAGTATGTTACTGACGGAACTCTTGGGGTAGGTTATAGTGAAGAAGACAAACCAAGTGATAAATATTTATATGATATTTGCTTATATGACTCTGAGCTTGAAAAGAAAAATATAATGTTAGATAATGATGAAGTGATTGTTTTTGGCAAAATTCCTTCAAGAAGTATCCGAATACCTCTTATTGATGGTGCCAGCTATAGCCCTGACTTTATGTATGTTGTTAAAAGAGATAATGATATTAAAGAAATTAATTTAGTTATAGAAACAAAGGACTATAAAACAGAAGAAGATATTCCATCGGATCAAAAATATAAAATTAAATGTGCTGAAAGATTTTTTGAACAATTAAAAGAAGATGGTTATGATGTTAAATTTAGAGTACAAATAAATAATACACAAATATCCAATTTAATAAGAAATTTATAATTACGAGGACTTATAATGAATTACGCTGAAGATAAGTTGTATGAAATATTTAATAAAATTACTGAAGAATCAAATAATTCAGATATTTTAAAAATAGAAGAATTAAAAAAAGAAATAAAGAATTATAATATTTATGATTTTTTGCTTGGAGTAGCATCTTTGAATTTGATACCAGAAAATCAATCAAAATCATTGATATTTAATACCATTATAAGTGCAGCATTTTCTATTCCTATGACCGATTATAATATGAATAATAAAATGAGTATGGGAAAATTTAAATCCATAGTAAAAAGGTTTGAAAAACTAAGCATCAAGAGAAATATAGATCCTCCGGAGTTTCCATTTATTCAAAGGGTTATATTTTATAAAAATTATGATTTGTTTATGGGAGTTAATAATGTTTCTAATTTGGATATTCAAAGTTTCTTATATGCTTTGAAAAGAAATAATAATTTGAGCGACTATAATTTAAAAAGAATAAATACTTATATTGAAATGTTATTAAATATTTCAACAAATGTTAGTAACAAATTAAAAATTAAAAATATGACAAGGCCTAATCATTCTTATGATGATGATATTATTTTTCCTGACTCAAACGAATTTAAATTTCTAAAGGAAGTTTTATTGCAAAATGCAAATGATTATTCATATTTAAAATTAGATGATGAATCATTTGATAGTTTGTTTTTTGAACATTGTGATAGTATTTGCAGTAATTATTTGGACTTTGATAATCAGTATTATTATTTTCATCCGCTTTTAAAAATATCAAATGATGAGTTCTTTCCCCTAGATATAACGATTTTTCCATTATTATTAATGAATAAAATATGTTCAATTATATTAAATGATAAAAATGCACAAATTTTTGTTAGCGATTATATAGATATTATTAAAAGAGAAATTGTAGAATATTATCATATGATGGGATGCCATAAAATAAATGCTTCTAGGCATGATATTCAATTATTGGATAATATTAATTATACTGAACAGATTTTTTTGAATGGAAACGATAATATAATTATTAGTATTAATCCTATAGACAATGGTGAAGATTATTTAGAAGATAAGATTGTTTCTACTTTCAAAATGAAAATTAATAACCAAATTATTTGTAATCACTTGAAAGAAGTAATATCGAAACTAAATGATATTGGTACTTCGAATGATAAAATTATGATAGTAGTAACACCTTTTTCTATAGGACGAAATTTTATATTTAAAGTCCCAGAGGTTGGAGTAGATACACTTATTTTACATAGATATGAATTAAGAGCAATATCAATTAATGAAGCCAATCAAAATATGTTTTTAAAAAGGTATTTAATAGCAAAAAATAGAATTAAAGTACTGCCTAGTTTATTTACCGAATTAAACTTAATTGGTATGTATACAGAAAAGGATTACTCATTTTACTTTGATGATAATATTGATATGAAAGAAATTAATCTTCACTATTTTGGAGAGTATAGTTCTTCATATATAGAAAAGGCTGATAGAAAAGAAAATAAACACTTGGTTCCGTCTTATGATAAAAACTATAATATTGAAGTTATTAAAAATGATGATGATATTTATATAGTAAATGACCATTTTAAAGATAAATATTTTAAATTATGTGTAGAAAAAGAAAATAGTCTTATTTGGATAATTACAGATATTATAGATAATATAGGTTCATCGAGCTTATATAAAAATCTTATAGATTATATATCTTACTGGTTCAACATATATTTGGACAATCTCAAAGTTGACTTAAATATTACAATTCAACTGAAATTAAATGATGAAATAACAAAATATTTTATTCCTCAAAATACAAATAAAATATTTGATGCATTAAAAATTTTTAAAAGTAATGAAAATATTATTTTTAACTTTTATTCCTCTATCATGACTATATTGGATTGTGAAGATAATTTAAATGAAAAAAACCTTTTTATTTATATAATTAAGGAATTAGAGAAAATTTTAAAAATTAATTTATATGATAATAAAATAATTGAAAAAATATTTGCTGATTCGAAAAGAAAGAGAACAGTAACTTTACGGTGTGAAGAATTTGCGTACTTAAAACCATTTCACGATAATAAGGAAAGATTAATTAATGCTTCAGATGAAAATTTAATATTAGATGACATCGGACTCTTAGTTAAGAATGAAAAGAATTTACCATATGGAAAAATCAGTTTGGATGAAAGTAAAAATCTTTGTAATTTTATTGTTGATAAATTATATAATGATATTTCTGATACAATTAAAAAATTTAATAAAAGACAATTACTTAATGTATTATATTATGAAAGTGAGCGAATCTTATCTAATTTAATGATTCAAAAAGAATCTTACATAAATAATATTGCTTGTTTTCCACAACATAAAGATGTTATAGACAAGAGATTTAATGATACAAACAAAAGCTCAATCGCAATTAGATTCTTAATAGAATTATCTTCTTCTTTCGAAAAATGTGGAAGTGACGTAATTGGTGAATATGAGCTAGAGCTATTAATGGCAAAAAGTTCGTTACTAATTGAATGGGCATATCGAAGTGATTTATTTAATTATAAAATGATGCATACTCCATTGAAATTGTTAAAGTCAAACAGACTAGGATTTAATCATGATGAATTTTACTCTATAAATAGTTCTTTTGCTACTTTAAGAGAAGAACAAATGGGACCTGTTGGTAAAGATAAAATGAAAGAGCTTTTAAATGGTTTCGTTAGAGAAAAAATGAACGACGAAAAATTTGAAGATATATTTTTTAAAGAATATGATTTTAGTCCAAATGAATTATTTATTGTTTTTTGGAAATTAATAGATTTATGTAAAAATGAAATTTTTGAAATAAGTATTATTAAATTAATTGATGAACTTAAAGATGAACTCAGTGAAGAAAAAATACGAAAAATTATTAACAAATTTTCATTAAAATCCCGCAAAAATTTTTTAGAAGTGGATAAACCTTATTCTCGAGAAGATGTTTACCCCTGGAGGTTTAATAGAGAATTATCTTTTGTCCGTAGACCTTTGATATTGGATGGTGAAAATATTATATGGGGAAATAGGAATTTAAGCAATTCAGTATTTTTCTTATTTGATTTAATTAGTAGTGGAAAACTAAAATCTCATAGCTTGGAAATGAAACAATATATTTCAAGGATAAATGAAAATAGAGGAAAAAATTTTAATAATATGATATTTAATTATATTTCTAAGTTTCCAAATGTTATTGTTGATAAGAATGTAAGTAAAATTAATAAAGAAAAAATTACTGATAATAATAATGATACATTGGGAGACATAGATGTTCTTTGCATTATACCCAAAAATAAGAAAATAATATTAATTGAAACAAAAAATTTTAATTCTGTTAAAAATTATTATGAATTATATAATGAATATAAAAATATTTTTGTTGATGGTGAAGGTTATAAAAGTTTTTTAACAAAACATAAAAACAGAGCAAGATGGATACAAAATCATATTCAAGATGTTATTGTAGGATATAATCTACCAACAGGAAATTATAATGTTTATTATATGTTTGTTACAAGTGAATATTGCCCAGCAAATAAAGTTTTTAATTTAAAAGAGAATGTTTATTCTGCTAAAGAGTTAAGCTATTCAACTTTAATCAATTTAAAGAAAAACAAATTATAATGTTAATAATTCAAAGCTTATCATAATAAATTTTGCAAATAAAAATGAAATAGTTCTACACAGATATTTCTTTATGATATATTATCTATGTAAGGAATAAATGTTAAATCATTTTTATAAGGGGTCTATTTTAGGATAGAGCCCTATTTTTTTACAAAATTTCTTGATTTTTTTAAAAATCAGAGCTAACATACAACACAAGGAATCGATTTTTATCTTATATTTTTAAAAGATGCCCCTCATCGCCCAACGTAGATAAAGTCGAACTGAAGAATGCTGGTTCCTTGTCAACGGTCAGAACTTTTTTTAACAAAAGGTAGTAATTTTAATATATTTATCGGTGATTTCACAGAGTCTGCATCTACTGATTTAGAAAGTAAAATAATAGAGTCCGGAATATTTAATTGCATAATCCATGAAAAGAAAAACTTTTCACATGGAAGATTTATCAACTATGAGCACCTAAGCGCCAAGAAAAACATATACTTTAAATCAAAAAACATTTCTCTTTACGAAAGTAAACTACTAGATTATTTAAAGAATGACCAAGCCATAATCATTGAAAGTAGATATGATGGAATACTTTGTGAATATGATTTATTAATCGCTTCTCAGTATTTTATGTATTATATTGCTAATTTTCTTGATATTGATATTTCTAAACCTACTTATAGTGAAGAAAATGATATGAAATTATTTTTCTATAAAGGCAAATTATGATACAATAAATTAAAGAAATGTCATTACTAAAAGCCATCTAAAATAGGAGTAAGATTTATGAATGAAATTGAAAAGTTTAATTTAGAAAATGCCGCCAATACGTCAATTATAAAAGATTTAAAAGAACTTTTAAATACTCTAACCCTAGAAGATTTAAAACATATAGGTGATTTATTTCTTGTAAGAAGGTTGAGTAATAAAAGAAAAAAAGAAGTAGTTGAAATAATTTATAAAACACTAACAAACACAACAAAATTATCTGAAGTTTTCGCACGACTTATAGATACAGAATTTAATCTATTAAAACGTCTAATGAAAAACCAAGGAACATTACAAGATAACAATATAAATATTCAGGACTATCATTTCTTATACATGGTAGGGATAGTATTTTTATTTAAAAGAAACAATAAATTTTATATTTCAATAACTAATGATGTATATAATACTATTAAAAAAATCGATTTATCTAAATTTGATAAAGCCATTGAAGCTAATACGAAATCATATAATCTTGTAAAAGCCATGGTAGAATTGTATGGTGTTGTCTCAGGAAATGACTATATAGATGCCTATAATAAATACTATGGTTATACTGATTATTTTGATATTCCGCGTGAGACGCTTTACTTTTGTGAAAGAGTGGACCATATTTACCAAGTGTATATAGAAAACGAACTTTATTTCATAGATAGTATTTTAGTTCACAAAGAATATGAGCCAATACTAGACGAAATAATCCAAAGACAATATGAAATAAGTAAAAAACCAATTTCCTTAAATGAATTATTAAAATATACTGATTATAATTATTATGAAGAAAATGAAAGTATAAAAAAATTTAAAAAATATTTAAAAACCAAAAACATTTCAAAAAATAACATTGAAAACTTACTAAAAGATATTGTTAAGGCATATAGACTAGGTAATCAATTTATCGGTTATTCAATCCAATTGCTTGAAGAATATGGGCTAAACATTAATGATAATACCATTCAGACATATATGTCATATTTAATAGATATATTTAATAATTCGAAAATTTGGATAAATAATGGTTGGACGCCAATAGAATTATTAAAAAAACAAACAAAAATAAATAATGAAAATAAAAAGAACGACATAAAAACTGATATAGAAAAATATTTAATAAAAAAAGGTAAAACAGATTTAGCTTCATCTTTAAAGAACATAGATAAAAAAATCATAAAAAAAGTGTTAAAAGACAAAGTCTTAGATGATATTGATGAATTAAAGGAATATATAGTCGACACGTTTGAATTTTGTTTGGATAATGCCAAAGATGATATTTTTACCCAAAAATACTTTCAAGAATTAATTGATAATGAAAACACAGACACTATCACCGCATATCCAAGTGATATAGAATCGTTTTTTGTTTTCATATATAAAGATGGTAATCATTATTCATACTATATTGCCGATGAAATAAAAGATTTAATTAAAAAAATATTAAAAATAAAATAGGAGTTAAAAAATGACAAACGTATTAACATTTAAAATTGAAATTGAAGGATTAGAAGATAAAATTTGGAGAAAAATAGAAATCAGTGACAAAAAAACATTAGCCGACTTTGCATATACAATTCTTGCCTCATTCGATTCTCTCGCTTACCACTTGTATAATATAAAATATGATAATAAAACTTATGACTGCATGGTATATCCAGATGAATATCATAATGATGAAAAATTATACGATGCTACAGCAACACATTTAAATAATCTAAACTTAAAACAAAATGATAAATTAATCATGACTTATGATATTGGCACCCCAACCACCTTTATTATTACCTTTTTAAAAACTAGAAATATGGAAAAAGGTCATGGTACTCATTACCCATATGTTATTGATGGAGCAGGAAAGGGAATGTTAGATGATATATCAGGTTATGAATTAAAAGAAATAGTCGATAACATTTATAAAAAAGGCTTTTCAGATTATGATTTTACACCAGGATATGAAAGAACAATTAAATATGATTATCGTAACTATGATAAAGAAGCAGATAACATCTTATTAAAAGGATTAGTATCACAAATTAAAGAAGGATATGAAAATGGTGAATAATTATGAACGAAATCGAAGAACTAACCATGCTTTTACTGTATTTAACCGCATGGGATGAAGAAGGATACTTTTATGATGAAAATGATAATCTAAGTAAAGGAGCAATCAAACATAGTTGGAAAGGTTACTCCTTTGATGCATTAAATAGTTTAACAGATAAAGGCTATTTATATTACTCAAAAAATAAAAGTAAATCAGTTTCCATAACCAAAGAAGGAGAAGAACTAGCAAAGCATCTAATTGAAAAATATTTAAAATCAGAAAATCAACAATGAGTTCACATATAAATAATAGATAAAAGGAAAGGAGTAGATTATGGAGTATCGCGATTTATATGACAAAGATAGGAATTTAACAGGAAAAACGGTTGCCAAAGGAGAAGAAATTCCGAAGGGTTATTATATCAAGGTAGTTGTTTGCTTCATGGAAGATAGTGAAGGAAGATTTCTGATGCAAAAAAGATCAGAACTAAAAGATGGTAAATGGGGAACAACTGGAGGCCATCCTAAATCAGGAGAAGATTCACTTACTGGAATGCATACCGAAATATTAGAAGAATTAGGCTTAGATATTAATAAAGAAGAATTAAAATTAGTTACCACTGAGCAAGATAATAAAATTATCTGTGATATATATTATCTAAAAAAGGACATTGACCTTAAGGACATAGTCATGCAAGAAAGTGAAGTAGCTGATGTAAAATACTTAACATTAGAAGAAATAGAGGATTTATACGAAAAAGGTGAATTCAAAAAATCTCATTATTACATGTTTCACGACTTTCAAAAGAATTTAAATCAAAAACAGTTACAAAAACAAAAGTAAATGATATAATATATATGTAATGAAACCTTATAAAGAGTGATGGAGGGACTGGCCCTATGATATCACAGCAACCTATTAAGTTAGGTGCTAAAGCCGGACGATAAGGAACTAGAAAACAAGTTCCTCGCTTGTTTTTTTCTTTATTATGTTTCATTATAGAGGGAGGTTTTATGAAAGTATATTCAAACGAAATTGTATTTCGTGGTCATCCAGATAAAGTCTGTGACCAAATAAGTGATGCATTATTAGATGCATATTTAAAAGAAGACCCACATTCAAGATGTGGTATTGAGGTTATGGGAGGAAAAGGTAAGATTTTTATTACCGGTGAAGTAACCTCAAAAGCAAGTGTAAACATAAAAGATATAGTTAACAGAGTATTAACCGACATTGGCTATGACACAAATTATGAAATAATAAACAACTTAGGCATTCAAAGCCCAGATATTGCATTAGGTACTAATGATAAAGTTGGAGGAGCCGGCGACCAAGGCATGATGTTTGGCTATGCCTGCAATGACACAGAAGAAATGTTACCAACAGCTATGGTTATCTTGCAAACCCTTAGTAAATGGTATGATAATAAAAGAAAAGAATGCCCATATTTAAAACCAGATGGCAAAGCTCAAATCACTGGTTATTACGATGATGAAATGAAACTTCAAAAAATAAAATATTTTACAATCTCATACCAAAATGATGAAAAACACCGAGATTACACTGATAATTTAATAAAAGAAAAATGTATCAATATATGTAAAAAGTACAATATAGAAATAGAAAACTTTTTAATCAATCCAACAGGCAGGTTTTACATCGGTGGCTTTGATGGAGATGCTGGACTTACTGGAAGAAAAATAGTTGTCGATAGCTACCATTCCTTTGCGAAAGTAGGTGGTGGGGCATTTAGTGGAAAAGACCCAAGTAAAGTAGATAGAAGCGCCGCCTATAAAGCTAGAGAAATAGCTAAAGAATACTTAAAAAAATATAACTTAAAATGGTGTCAAGTTCAAATTAGTTATGCTATTGGCCTAGAAAAACCACTTGCCATATACATTGATAGTAATAATGGAAATATAGAAGTCCCAGAAACACTATATGAAGAATGTACACCAAAAAACATAATTAAAGATTTAAATCTATATAATATGTGTTATGAAGATAAAGCAAAATATGGACATTTTACAAACTAAAAATGAGTTCAAAACTCATTTTCTTATTTCCAAAATCTCGTTGTTTTCACAAGCGTTTTAGAAGAGGTACTTTTGCCATTTTTAACATATTGCTTTAAAAAGGCTAATTTATCATAATTATTATCGTAAATTAAATCAGCTAACTCTAATGACTTATCCAATTTTATTTTACCATATTCATCTAAAATACAATCATCACTATAACTATTAGACATAATATAATAGTAAAGCTTTTCTAAATCAATTTCATCATTTAATGCTGCCTGAACTAACTTTCCAAAAAAATTAATATTATTTTGCCAAATAACCTCTTCTAAAGTACCATTTGGACACCTTACCTCAATAGTATTTTTATAATCTCTTTTTTTCTTATAATAAAGAAAATAATTATAAAAATTAATACCACTTTCTTGCTCTTGCTTCTTTATAAAGGCTAAAAGCTCCTCTAAATTATTAGGTAATCCAAAATCTGCAAAATATAACTTAAACGTGTTAATTACAGGGGGAGCATATTCTCGTGAAACAACTCTAGTATTTAAATATTCCCCATTTCCAAATCTATATATAATATCTTCATAAGCCATCCATAATAAGACCAAGTTCATAAAATATTTATAATTATCTTTAAAAACATGAGTGCCAAAATGGATATGCCCACCACAATATTCATTATTCTTCGCAAAAGATTTTACGTATTCACATGTTTGCCTTACCTCATCCCAACATTTTGAATCATCATGTAAAATTGGACTTATAAACTCTAATCCGTTGTCACCGACAGTGAACTCATCATCGGATAAAAAATTAGTATATTTTCTATGTTTATAATGAAATATTCTTTTATCAGATGTACTACACTCAATTTCAATACCAAAAGTCATATCTGGATTTAATCCGATTTTATGTCTATATTCTATATGATAATGTTTTAAAAAACTAAGTAATTCATTTTTATCATTAATACTCATTTCACTAAATCGTTCATTTTTATCTAATTTATACATTCTTTTAACTCCTCGTTTTTTCAATATATTATAATGTCTAAAAAAATTAAGTCAAATTAAAATAAACTATCTATTTTTTTTGATATTAATTTTAAGTTGTTGTATACTATAATATAGTATAATTTTTAAAACAAAAAAAGAAGTGGATGGTGGTATAATGAAAAAATTTGGTTATATCTTTTTAGCCCTAATTGTATCATTTTTATCAATAAATTTAGTCAAAGCTGATGAAGGAGTAGTATATAGTCCAAGAGAATGTTTTGGTGTAACCTATGGTATCCATAATAATCACTGGCACCAAGCCATAGAACAAAATGGACAGTATGTAGCAACCGGTGACCCAATATATACTTACCCATGCAGCCCATCTAATAATCCAACTTTAAAAACACTAACAGTAAATGGAAATAACATCACTGTATCTGATAAAATGGAATTTACAACATATGATGAAACAGCTAACATAGTAGCCACGCCAAATTATCAAGGCGCTAACATCCAATATGAAAATAATAAACAACTTGAAGTTGGAAATAATATCATAACCATCACAATAACTTCAGCTGGAGGATTAACCAAAACCTATGAACTAAATATCATTAGACAAAAAGTATTAAGTACCAACAATAACATAAAAAAAATAACTATAGATGGTAAAGAATATAAATTTAAAGATAACACCATTAAGGATTTATTTATAACATCAAATAAAAAAACATTAAAAATAAAAATAACTTTAGAAGATGAAACTGCAAAAATAACTATTAAGGGTAACGATAATTTAAAAGCTGGTGATAACACTATTACTATAATTTCTAAAGCTGAAAGCGGAAACACTCAAGAATACTATATAAACTATCATAAAAGTTTTGTCTTATCAGACATAATTGGAACAATTATAGGAATATTAATTTTAGCTTCACCAATCATTTTAATCATAATAATTATCTCAATCAAAAATAAAAAAAGATACATTAATAATAGCCATTATTATAAAAGCAAAAAAAGATTATTTAAAAAGCATTAAAAACATCAACAATAAAAAAGGTATCGAAATATTTAAAAATTATTACATTATAACAAGTTATTAGTAAAAATATTCTTTTTATTTACCAACAACCTTTAAAAATGTGTTATAATAAAAGCAGTAAAGGGCTAGTACAGACTTTATAGTTTTGTGCTAGCTCTTTTTATTCATTTTGGCACTTAAGAATACAAATTGATATTGTAAGGAAGTAGGAGGAATAAGATTATGGAATTTGAAGTCAAAATTAAAGAACTAGGAGAAAGGGTTTCAGAATTAAAAAATACAATAAAAACTGAAGAAGCAACAAAAACTTCGCTAATTATGCCTTTCTTTCAAACCCTAGGTTATGATGTATTTAACCCTAACGAATTTACCCCAGAATATATTGCAGATGTTGGAATAAAAAAAGGTGAGAAAGTAGATTATGCAATTTTTTTAAACGAAGAAATTTCTATATTAATTGAAGCAAAAGCAGTAACAGAAAAATTAGAGAAACATGATAGCCAATTATTTAGATATTTTGGTACAACAAAAGCAAAATTTGCTATATTGACCAATGGTATAATTTATAAATTTTATACTGATTTGGAAAAACCAAATGTTATGGATACCACACCATTCTTAGAAATTAATATGGAAGATTTAAAAAATAATGATATTCAACAATTACAAAAATTTAAAAAAGAAAATTATGATACAGAATCAATTTTATCCACAGCATCTGATTTAAAATATGTAGGATTAATTAAAAAAATATTTAAAGAAGAAATTACTAGTCCATCTGATGAATTTGTTAAACTTTTGTTGAATGAAGGAGTTTATGATGGTGTTAAAAATAGCAAAGTTATTGAAAAATTTAAACCATTAATAAAAAAAGCTTTAAATATGTATTTTAATGATGTAGTTAATAGTAAACTACAAAATGTTATTAATAGTAGTGAGGATGAAATACAAGAAGAAGTAGTAGAAGAAGACCATCAAATAGAAACAACAGATGAAGAAATTCAAGCATTTTATATCATTAAAGCGATATTATCAGAATATGTTAAACCTAGTGATATAACATATAAAGATACAAGAAGTTATTTTGGCGTTTTATATGAAAACAAAACAACTCAATGGATTTGTAGATTATATCTTAAGGAAAGTGTTAAATATATAACAATATCAGATGAAAATAAAAATGAAGTAAGATATGATTTGAATACAATAAGTGATATATATAAATTAAAACACGAATTGGCGCAAGCCTTGATTAAATATGAAAAAGTAGTAAGTGTATAAAATTTTTATTCAAAAACTAAGCGGCAAAAAGTCCGCTTTTTTAAATGCTATGTTATAATGAAAAAGGAAAGTAGTGATTATATGTTTGAACTAAAAGATGGCTTAATTATTGCCCCAAACCACATAAAAAAAGAAATACTAAAAACTATATCTAAACAAAAAAAACTTATTAATATAAAAATAATGACCAAAGAAGAATTTATAAAAAACTACTACGGTACTTATAAAAAAGAGGCCCTTTATTTTTTAATGCAAAAATTTAAATTAAATTATAAAACCGCCCAAAAATACTTAGATAACATATTTATAAATAGTAAAGTAATTAAACCATATTTTGATGTTTTAAAAAAAGAAAACTTATTAGAAGTAAATTCAAATTTTAAAGATAATCTAAATCACATCACCATCATCGGCTATGAAGACATAGACCCATATCTACTAAATGAACTAAAAAATTATGATTTAGAAGTTATCCACAGTAAAACAGGTGGCAAAACTCCAGTCATCCATGAATTTAACTCTCAAACAGATGAACTTATTTTTATTGCCGAAGATATTATAAATAAAATTCAAAATGAAAATATCGATATAAACGATATCTTTGTATCTGGAATTACTAATGACTATAAAAGCGAACTAATCAGAATATTTAACCTTTTCAAAATTCCTTTTAATTTCCAATCATCTTACTCTCTTTATAGTTCAAAAATCGCTCAAGACTTCTTAAAATCATTAAATGAAACAAAAGACCTTCAAGCCTCTTTAAACCTCTTGCCCGCTTCCAATCTCAAAAACCAAATAATTGATGTACTTAATAATTTATCATTTCCTAATCTTGATGACACCGCCATTCAAATCATAACTGCTAAACTACAAAATATTACTGTGGAAAAAGAAGAAGTAACAAATGCCATTCAAATAATAAATCTAAACCAAATAACAAATCCAAATAAACACTACTATATTGCCGGCCTTAACCAAGGTATAATTCCCCATATATATAAAGATGATGACATCATCACCGATAAAGAAAAAGTCTCTCTAGGTCTTCTAACCTCACTTCAAAAAAACGAAATAGCTAAAAATCATCTAAAACACCTTATCAAAACATTTCCAAACCTCACACTCTCTTATAAATTAAAAGATGCCTTTAATACATACTTCCCATCATTTGTAATTAGTGAGCTAAACCTTGAAGTTCAAAAAGAGCATCAAATCTCATATGAATATTCAAATGACTTCAACAAACTAAAACTAGGCATTCTTTTAGATAATTACTTTAATTATAATGAAAAAGACACCTCGCTACCTCTTCTTTCTAGCGCTTACCCATCTCTCCCTTACGGAACATATTTAAACGAATATAATAAGGTTGACCAAGCTCTCCTAAAAAAACATCTAAAAAATAATCTAACTTTATCATACACAAGCCTCAATAACTATGCCTTATGCCCATTCAAATTCTATGTTAAACACATATTAAAACTAGAGCCATATGAAGAAACATTTCCTTTATTAATCGGTAATCTCTTTCATAATACTTTATCTCACCTATACGATGAAAACTTCGACTTAGAAAAAGAATACTATGGATATCTAAAAGACAAATCATTAACCCCAAAAGAAAACTTCTACATAGATAAACTATATCAAACCCTAAAACAAGATATCGACATCATCAAATGGCAAGAAACTCATAGCAAGTACAAAAACCACCTCACCGAAAAACCAGTTAAAATAGATAAATCAAAAGACATAAACATCACCTTCACCGGCATCATTGATAAAATAAATTACTTTGAAGAAAATAACCAAATAAATGCTATCATCATCGACTATAAAACCGGTGAAGTCTCATCAACATTAGATGACGTAAACTATGGATTAAATATGCAGCTTCCAACCTATATTTACCTAGTTCAAAAAGGCCTAGGACCAAATTACACCATTAATGGATTTTATCTTCAAAAAGTACTCACCCCTCAAACCCTTGATAGTAAAGATGCAGATAAAGACACCAAAAACAACCTAAAACTACAAGGTTATACCATCAATAATGAAGATACCATCAGTAAAATTGATGACACCTATCAAAATAGTGAAATCATCAGCTCCATGAAAACAACTCAAAAAGGTTTTTATGCCTATGCCAAAGTAATTGATAAAGATGGTATTAATAAATTAGTAAATATTGTAGATAACAATATCAGTGCTACTATAGAAAAAATCTTAAATGCCGACTTCAAAATTGAACCCAAAAGAATTGATAATAAAAACATCAGCTGTAAATTTTGCCCATTCAAAGATATTTGCTATGTCAAAGAAACCGACATAAAAGACTTAAAAGAAACTAAATTCAAAGACATAATAGGAGGTGAAGAAAATGCCTAAGTGGACCAAAGAACAAGAAGAAGCCATCAATCAGTCCGGTCAAAACATTATCGTCTCAGCTGGAGCTGGTTCAGGAAAAACCGCTGTCTTATCCGAAAGGGTAATCACTAAATTAAAAAAAGGAATCAGCTTAGATAACCTTTTAATCCTAACATTCACAAATGCTGCCGCTGCCGAAATGAAAGAACGTATTCGAAAAAAAATCATCGAAGCAAACCTCAAAGATGAACTTGCTAAAGTCGACACCGCCGACATCACCACCTTTGATGCCTATGCACTAGGTCTTGTCAAAAAATATAGCCATTATCTAAACATTTCTAGCGACTTATCTATTGTTGATAGTTCCATTATGTCCTTAGAAAAGAAGCACATCATAAATAATATCTTTGATGAATACTATCAAAACAAAGATCCAAAATTTCTAAAACTAATCAGCGACTTCACCTTAAAAGATGATAAAAAAATAATCAAAAACATTCTAAAACTAAATGAAAGTCTAGACAACCTATATAATAAAGATGAATATTTAAAAACATATATAAAAAATTACTTTAACGAAACTCAAATAAATAATTACATCCAAGACTATCTAAACCTTTTAAACACCAAACAAAAAAGTATCAAAAACACCATTCATAGCCTAAGCTACTATACTTTTGGCACATACATAGAAAAACTAGAAACCACATTAACTAATCTAATAAATGCCAAAACCTATGAAGAAATCAAATTGTCCATTCCAGATAGACTTCCAAATCTCCCAAGAGGAAGTGAAGAAGAAGCCAAATCTATAAAACAAGAACTATCAGCACTAATCAAAGAAATAAAAGAGCTAACAAAATATAAAGATATAGACTTTATTAAGGAAACTATCAATCAAACTAAAGACTATACCGAAATCATCATTGATATCATCATAAAACTAGATAAAAAACTAACTGAATTCAAACAAGAAAAAAACGTCTATGAATTTATTGATATTGCAAGAATTGCCATAAACCTATTAAAAGAAAATAAAGAAATAAGAGAAACCTTAAAAGAAAAATATCATGAAATCCTAATCGATGAATACCAAGACACCAATGACATTCAAGAAACATTTATCTCATACATTGAAAAAAACAATGTTTATATGGTTGGCGACATTAAACAGTCAATTTACCGTTTTAGACACACAAACCCAGAACTATTCAAAACCAAATATGAAAACTATAGTGCTAATAAAGGCGGACTAAAAATTGACCTAAACAAAAACTTCCGTTCAAGAGATGAAGTCTTAAACAACATCAATGAAATGTTCAACCAAATAATGGACTCAGACATTGGTGGTGCCGATTACATAACAAGTCATCAAATGATTTTTGGAAACACCGCTTATAATGAAATCCATAAAGAAAACTATAACATGGAAATATTAAATTACGAAATACCTGAAGATAAAACATACTCTAAAGATGAAATCGAAATATTCACCATTGCTAAAGACATTCAAACAAAAATCCAAAATAAATATCAAATCATGGATAAAGACACCAATAAAGCAAAAGAATTAGAATACAAAGACTGTGCTATCCTAATTGATAGATCATCTAAATTTGAACTCTATAAAAAAATATTTGAATACCTAAACATTCCAATAACCATATATCGTGATAAAGCTATCAATAACTCTGATGAAATTATAATATTTAAACATATATATAACTTAATTTTATCAAATAAAATAGATACTAACTTCAAATACTCATTCACTTCACTAGCTAGAAGCTACCTATTCCAAATGTCAGATAACGAAATATTAACCCACTTAAACAATAATGATTATAAAGAAACAGATATATGGGCAAAGTGTCAAATCCTAAAACAAAACCTAGATGAACAAACCAACGAAACATTAATCAGAAAAATCATCGATACCTTTAACCTATACGGAAAAATGATTACTATTGGCGACATAAACTCAAGAATAACCATTATCGACTCCTTAATAAAAGTAGCCATAAACTGTGATAAATTGGGTTACGAGATAAAAGACTTTTACGAATACTTAAACGAAGTCTTAGAAGATGGTCTAGATATCAAACTTGCCCTTAACAAAGAAGACTCTAACTCTGTCAAAATCATGACCATCCATGCCTCTAAAGGCCTAGAATTTCCTATATGTTACTTTAGTTCCCTCAGTAAGAAATTCAACATTGATGACCTTAAAAACCTATTTTACTTCTCAGATAAATATGGCTTCATCATTCCTTATTTTGATAACTCACCAAAAAGCACCATTTTAAAAACCTTATTAAAAAATAACTACATGAAAGAAGAAGTCTCAGAACGTATAAGATTATTTTATGTCGCTTTAACTAGAGCTAGGGAAAAAATGATTTTAGTAACCAATATGGAAGAAGAAATAACAGTCAAAGAAAACGGTGTAGTTGATGATAGTATCAGATTAAAATACCTATCATTTCAAAACATCTTAAATTCCATCTATAAATCATTAGAAAAATATAAAAAAGATATAGACTTATCCACCATAAATCTCACAAAGGATTATAATCTATCTAAAAAAGCCACTAGCAAACAAGACTTTTCCATCGCAAAACCAATAAACATAAACGAACTAAATATAAAGAAAGAAGAATTATCTAAATCCCACTTCTCAAAAACCACCCATAATCTATACTCCAAAGAAGAAAAAACAAACATCGAATTAGGATTAAAATTGCACAGCATACTCGAAAACATCAATTTCCAAAATCCTAACCTAGAAAACCTCACACCTTTTGAACAAAGAAAAGTAACATCATTCATAAACTCAGGTATTTTAAAGGGCACCAAACAAACATATAAAGAATATGAATTCATTTATGAAAAAAGCAAAGAAGAATATCACGGGATTATTGACCTACTTCTAATTAAAGAAAATGAAAACATCATCGTAGATTACAAATTAAAACACACCACAGATGAAGCATATTTAAAACAGTTAAACGGTTATAAAAAATATATCGAAACAATAACAAATCAACCAACAAAAATCTATTTATATTCTATACTAGATGAAAAACTAATAAACTTAAATGAAAAAGCTCTCATAAATTAACATGAGAGTTTTTAATGTATTTTTAACATAAAATTATTCATAATAATTATAAGGAGTGTTGAAAAATGACTAAAAAAGATAAAAGAAAAATCGTTCAAATGATTCTACATCAAAACTTAGAAAAAGATGAAAAAGAAGATATAATAGATTTATTAGCAGATAGTTCAATAGCTATTGATGTAGATAAAGAAGAAGAAAGAAATCTAACCTTCTCAGAAAAAGCTGCCGATAAAATATCCGAAATTGCCGGTAGCTGGACATTTATATTTATATCCATTGTTTTCTTAATTGGTTGGATGATTATCAACACATTTATCTTAAAAGATAAAGAAATAGATCCATATCCTTATATATTACTAAACTTAATATTATCATGTATCTCTGCTCTGCAAGCACCAATAATTATGATGAGTCAAAATAGAGCTTCAAAAAAAGATAGTTTAAGAAATCAAAATGACTATAAAATAGATTTAAAAAGTGAATTATTACTAGAAGACTTACACCACAAAGTAGAAGTATTAATAAATAATCAAAATAGATTATTAAACATTTTAGATAAAGCAATAACTGAAGAAGATAATGATAAAACAACTTAATATAAAAAGCTGTTTTTTTCTTGCTATTAAATTTTAAGTATTATATAATTATACTAAAGGAGAGTGAATAATAATGGGTTTAATAAAAGCCGTAACAAGTTCAGTATCATCTGGATTTGGAGATCAATTTAAAGAATTTATCGATTGCCCAGCAGTAGCGGGCAATGTCTTAATTCAAAGAGGACAAGTTAACCATGGTGATGGTAACAAAAATCCTAGTGAAGGAATAATTACTAAAGGAAGTCAAATCGTTGTTCCAGAAGGCATGGCGATGATGATTGTTGACAATGGTGCTATTGCTGATTTCTCAGCTGAACCAGGAATATATACCTATGAACAAAGCAGCGAACCAACAGTCTTTGATGGTGGTTTCTTCAAAGGTATTAAAGATACAATTAAAACAATAGGAAGACGTATTACTTATGGTGGACAGCCAGCCCACGATCAAAGAGTGTATTACGTTAATACTAAAGTAATGATGGGTAATAAATTTGGTAGTCCTCAGCCTAAAAAAATAACTGATGAAAAATATGGAACACTAGAAGTTACATTCTTCGGTGAATATGCCGTTAGAGTAATAGATCCAGCAATTTTAGTTGCCGAAGTAATTGGTACTAATCCCAAAGACACAATTACTTATGATGAAGTAGTTGGTAGTCAATTAAAAGCAAAATTCGTAGAAAAAGTAACTGTAGCTATTTCAAATGTGATGAGAAATAAAAAAGTTTCATTTGGAGATATGGGACTTTATGGTAGTGATATTTCTGATGAAATGAATAAATGCTTAGATGATTCATGGAAAAAGCAATATGGTTTAGAAATTACCGATGTTGCCATGGGTGATATTAACCTAACCGAAGAATCTATGAATAGGGTATCGCGTATTGATGATGCAAAAATATTCTCAGATCCAAGCATGCAATCAGGTTTAATGGCAAGTGCCTCTGCACAGGCAATGGAAAATGCTGCCGCTAATGAAGGGGGTTCAATGATGGGCTTCATGGGAATGGGCATGGCTAATCAAGCTGGAGCCACCATGATAAATGCTGTTAATCAAAATATGCAAGCTCAAAATGCTCAACCTATGCAACCTGGGGCTCCAGTAGCTGGCGCAGTTGCTCAAACTGATAATACAAACACTGACCAAGCTCCAAAATTCTGCAGTAACTGTGGAGCTAAATTAACTGGAAAATTCTGTAGTAATTGTGGTAAGGAAGCTAAATAATGAATGAAATATTAAAAAATGATCCAGAATTTACCGAAAGTAAATTTAAAACATATGTCGATAATGTCTTCATTCAACTTCATATGGCGGTTGTCACTAAAGAATTAGAAAACATCAAACATTTTGTCTCAGATGAAGTTTATAATAAATATCAAAAAATAGTCGACGATTTAAGCGGAAGACATTTAATTCAAATGTATGATGAAATAAATGTAGCTCAAACTGATATTTTAGGTTACCGGGTAACTGATACCGACATGATTATTGAAGTAAATCTTATCTCTAGATATTTAGATTATCTTATGGATGAAGATGGTAATTATGTTAGTGGCGATACCGATGTTAGAAGTGAAAGAAATAATCATTTAATATTTACTAAAAAAATTAATTACAAAGAATCTGGAGCAGTTAGAAAATGTCCAGGATGTGGGGCTTCTATTGATGTAAATGCCGGTGGTAAATGTGCTTACTGCGGAACAATTTATAATTTAGAAGATAAAGACTGGCTTTTAACTTCTATAGAAACAAGATAAAGGAGTAAACATATGAATAAAAAGGTTAAGAATGTTTTAATAATTGTTATTGCCACTCTTGTTTTTATGATACCACTTTATCATCCAGAAGCTGATTCTGGTTTTGATGGTAGTTATTCTGGTGGTTCATCAGGAGGCTTTTCATCAGGCTCTGGTTGGAGTGGTTCAAGCGGTTCATATTATGGCGGAAGCTATCGTGGTAGTGGAAGTGGTGACCCAGTAGTAGTCTTTATTACTTTGGGATTTACTCTAGTTATTGTGGCTGTAGCTATTCTGAGTGCAAAAAAGCGCACCACTTTAATGCCAACAACTGCTTTAAAAAATGTCCCACCATATGATCCAGAGAAGTTAAAAGAATATCTTCCAGATTTTGATCCATTTGAATTTAAAAATCAAACATACGAAACATATAAGAAAATTCAAGTTGCTTGGATGAACTTTGACTATGATAGCATGAGACAGTGTGTAACCGATGAAATGTTTAACATGTATAAGTCACAACTAACAACCCTATCAGTAAAAAAACAAACCAATATTATGAAAGACTTTAACTTACTAAGTTTTAATATCGTTGGTATGGAAATAAAAGATAATACAATATCATTAACGGTAACCATGGAGGTCGAATGTTATGACTATATAACTGATAAAAATAATAAAGTAGTAAGAGGAACAGATAAACGCAAAGTGATTTATAACTATGCCATGACCTTTAATAAAGGTATAAGTGATAAACCGAATAAATGTCCAAACTGTGGCGCACCTTTAGACAATGTCAATTCAAGTGTTTGTCCATATTGTGACTCAACAATCATTGGTGAAAACTATGACTGGATTTTAGCTAAAAAACAAGTATTATCACAAAGATACAAATAAGGAAACGAATTAATCGTTTCCTTATTTTATTATAAATTTATCATTTTTAACATCAATAGTAATTTCAGAATTAAATTTAACATCTTCATTGATAATAGCTTTCGCAATTAATGTTTCAATATTCCTACTTACATAACGTTTAATTGGTCTCGCGCCATATTTTTCATCGTAAGAATTATCAATAATAAATTCTTTAGCCTTATCAGTTACTTTGATTGTTAATTTTTTATCACGTAATCTATATTCAATTTCAGAAATAATCTTATCCAAAATCTGATATACAACTTCTTTAGAAAGTGAATTAAATACAACAATTTCATCGATACGGTTAATAAACTCGGGTTTAAATGTTCTTCTAAGTTCACTCATAACCATTTGATCACTATCTTCATGACCTTCTAGTATATAATCACTACCTAAATTAGAAGTCATAATGATAATTGTATTTTTAAAGTCAACCGTTCTACCTTGTGAATCGGTAATTCGGCCATCATCTAATATTTGAAGTAATATATTAAATACATCTTTATGAGCTTTTTCAATCTCATCAAATAAGATAATACTATATGGATTTCTTCTGACAGCTTCTGTTAATTGTCCGCCATCATCATATCCTACATATCCAGGAGGAGAACCAATTAATCTCGCAACTGAATGTGGTTCCATATATTCACTCATATCAATTCTGACCATGTGTCTTTCATCATCGAATAGTTCATAAGCTAAAGCTTTAGCCACCTCAGTTTTACCGACACCAGTAGGGCCTAAGAATATAAATGAACCAATCGGTCTATTCGGATCCTTAATACCAGCACGCGCTCTAATAATAGCTTCACTAACTAAATGTAATGCCTTATCTTGACCCTTAACTCTTTTTTTCAAATTATCTTCCAAATGAAGTAATTTATCTCTTTCCGTACCAACTAATTTACTAATTGGAATGTTAGTCCATTTCGCAATAATAGCCGCAATAGATTCATCATCAACAACATCACTTAAAATTGAATTCTTATTGTTTTTCTTAAGTTCTTCAAGTTCTTTTTCCAAAGCGGGAATAACTCCATGACGAAGTCTTGCTGCTGACTCTAGATCGTATTTAGATTCCGCATATTCCAAATCACGGTTAGCTTTTTCAATTTCTTCTTTCTTACGGTTAATTGTCGCATTAATCTCTTTCTCATGCTCCCAAGCTTCTCTTAAATCCTTTTCCTTGGCTTTCAAATTAGTTAATTTCTCATCAATTTCCTTAATTCTATTTTTAGAAAATTCATCTTTCTCTTTCTTTAAAGCTTGTTTTTCAACCTCTAATTGCATAATTTTTCTAGTTAAAGTATCAAGTGAAGTAGGAACAGATTCTAATTGAACCTTAATAGTCGCACATGCTTCATCGACTAAGTCGATAGCCTTATCTGGTAAAAATCTATCAGTAATATATCTATCAGATAAAGTAGCTGCTGCCACTAGTGCTCTATCTTTAATAGTAACTCCATGGTAAACCTCAAAGCGTGATTTCAAACCACGAAGAATAGTGATTGTATCAAGTACCGTTGGTTCAGATACTAATACTTTTTGAAAACGTCTTTCTAAAGCTCCATCTTTTTCAATATACTTACGGTATTCGTTTAATGTTGTAGCCCCAATACAGTGAATTTCTCCACGGGCAAGCATGGGTTTAAGCATATTTCCAGCATCCATGGCACCTTCCAAAGCTCCAGCGCCCACAATCATATGAATTTCATCGATAAACATGATGATTTCACCATCAGAATCTTTAACTTCTTTTAAAACTGCTTTTAATCTATCTTCAAATTCACCACGATATTTAGCTCCCGCAATCAAAGAACCTATATCAAGTTCCCATATACGTTTATCTTTCAAACTATTAGGAACATCGCCTTTGACAATTCTTTGAGCTAAACCTTCAACAATAGCTGTTTTACCAACACCAGGTTCACCAATTAGAACCGGGTTATTCTTTGTCTTACGTGACAAAATACGAGTAATACTTCGAATTTCATCATCACGGCCAATAACGGGATCTACTTTACCGTCTTTGACTGATGCGGTAATATCTCGACCGTATTTCTCTAAAACATTTTGTAATCCTTCTTGATATGCTTGTTGTTCCTTCATAATCGTGCCTCCTTTTCATTAAAAAATTAATCTCCTAACAAGATTACATTATAACTATATCACCATTTTTAGCACTTGTCAATATAGAGTGCTAAAAATATGGACACTAAATAATATTTATGCTATACTTTAATAGTATAAAAAAGGAGGAGTTAAACTATGTCGAAAATCGAAAAATTCTTGTCAAAACTAAGTAATAGAACTATTGTAATTATTGCTTTTATTGCCATTATTGGTGGGATTTTAATAATTTCCTATGATTACTTATTAGGTAAAAAAGAACGAGCTTATCAAGAAATAAGCATCTCTCTATTTAACGAAAATCAAGATAATACTCCTCAAAATATTGAAGAAACAGAAGAGCCAGAAGAAGAATATGTTCCAACTCCTAATCCAAACGGATATCTAGGAATTTTAACTATTGATAAAATAAACTTACAACAAGGATTTTATGATAAAGATAATGAGCACAACAACGTTAGTGAAAACTTAACTTTTCTAGCACCATCTAATTATCCAGATGAAAAAAACGGCAATGTTATATTAGTCGCCCACTCGGGTGTCACTAGAATAGCCTATTTTAGAAATCTATATCAATTAAAAGTCGGTGATACAGCTAAAATAGAATATAAAGGCCATCTATATACTTATAAAATAGATAACATTTATAATGAAACCAAAGATGGTAATGTCACTGTCTATAGAGATACTAATCGTCAGACATTAACGATGATTACTTGTACTAAAAATGACAATACCAAACAAACAATATATATTGCCTATTTAGAAAGTGTGAAATAACCCTTTCTACCGGGAAATAGCTTAGCTTGGTAAAGCGCTACGTTCGGGACGTAGAGACCGCAGGTTCAAATCCTGTTTTCCCGACCACTTTGAATTATAACTTGGATAAAAATCCAAGTTTTTTTAATCAAAAAATGTATAAAATTCATTTTCCTAGCCATATAATAATAGTGAGGAGATTTTATCCTTATAAATCAAGGGCAATCGCCTAAAAATACATATGACAAAAATCGACTCAATTTGACGCACATATTAAATTGTGCTAGAATAAGGCCTGTTTTCTGATTTTGCAAGTAACAGGAGAGGGTGAAAATGAAAACAAACCAATCGGTTAAGGCCAGTATTATGGCCATAATCATGCTAATGGTGGTATCCGCCTCATGGCATCCTACCATCGTCAAGGCTCAGAGCCTTAAGTCTTTAAAATTGTCATTCATGTCTAATACTCTTATGAGTAATAAACAAATTGTGGATGAACAATCAGAAAAAACACCTTTGAATTTAGACAAATTAGAAATAAAGCCAGTTAATGAACAATTACATTCTAATGTTAGTTCATTAAAACTTGAAATTGATGTTGAAGAATTAAAACAGATAAAAGCTGCTCGTAAAAAAGCATTAGAATTAGAAAGACAAAGAAAAGAAGAAGAAAGAAGAAAAGCTGAAGAAGCAAGAAAAGCCGAAGAAAAAGCCAAAGCAAATGAAAAGGCTCAAGCTTTAACCGCTACTTCTGGAAACAGTCTTACATATGATGAATTAGTTGCCAAACTAAATCGTTCATTAAATTCAACATTAGCCGGTAAGGGTGATATCTTTGCTAAATATGCCACAGAATTAGGAATTGATCCATATTTAGCGGTTGCTATTGTTCTGCACGAAACCGGATGTAAATGGGAATGTTCTACCTTATTAAAACAATGTAATAACGTTGGCGGTATGAAAGGATCTCCAGGATGTAATGGTGGTTCCTATAAAGCATTCTCAAGTCTAGACGAAGGAATTAGTGCCTTTATGAACAATTTATACAAAAACTACTTTGCGCAAGGTTTAACTACTCCAGAGACAATCGGCCCAAAATATGCAGCTAGTAGTACATGGGCAACTCAAGTTCGAGCATATATGAACGAAATTGAAGCAAAATAATTTTTTGCTTCTTTTATTTTTGCCAAAGTCAAGCTTAAATTATAAGGCTTTTTTAAATTGTACATAAATTTGACGCTCAAAATATATTATGATAAAATTATTATCAGAACAGTAGGAGAGATGTAAATGAATTCGACTATGAAAGTAACTGGTGTTGTAATTTTTGGTGTATTGTTATCTTTTGCTTTACCTCACTTAATGAGTATGAATGCTACTAAGAATTTAGAGACAGAATCTCAAAGAGAAATACAAACAGAAACTACAACTTCTAGTAGTAACGAAGTAGCTATAGCTACAACACCAAAAGATGAATCTGGAACTCCAATTGAAACTACTCCAGAACCAGTGCAAGAACCAGTACAAACTACTGAACCAGCTCCAGTGGTAGAAGAGCCTCAAGCTGAACCAATAGTTTATGACGGTATGACATTAGATGAATTAGCCGAAAAATTAAATCGCTCTTTAAAATCAACATTATCTGATACGGGTATGAGTTTTGCTAAATATGCTGTAGAAATGGGAATAGACCCATATTTAGCAGTAGCTATTGTTCTACACGAAACCGGATGTAATTATAGCTGTAGTACTCAAGTAAAACAGTGTTATAACGTTGGTGGTATGAAAGGTGGACCAAGTTGTAATGGAACTTCATACAAAAAGTTTGATAGTTTAGACGATGGCATTTATAGTTTTATGTATAATTTAAAAACAAATTATTATGATAAAGGGCTAACAACCGCTGAACAGATGAATAAAAAATATGCAGCGAGTAAAACTTGGGCTACCAAAGTAAATAATTATATTAATAAAATAAAAGCTGCTTAAAAACGCCAAAAGGTGTTTTTATTTTACCAAATGCTATGATATAATCATAATAAAAGGGAGTTGAGAACATGCAAAAGGGGTGTCCAAAATGTGGACGAATGATTGATGGAAACGTTAAAAAATGTCCATATTGTAATTATAATTTTAATGAAATCGATAGTTTTTTTAAAAGAGTTGATGACGAAAAATATTTAGAAAATGAAAAATTTGCTGGTTTTACTAAAAGATTAGTAGCCGGACTATTTGATATGTTTGTTGTCCTTATTTTCACTTACTTTATTTTAATAGCTATCGATGCCTACGTAATACCAATTACTTTAGATAATTTGTATTATGGAATATTTATCTATATTCCGTTATACCTTTTATATCACAGTATTTGTGAAAGGACACCTTGGCGCGGTTCTTTAGGAAAACTTATTTTAAATATTGAAGTTACTGATGAATATGAAAACCCCGTAACTTTTCCAAGAGCTTTATTACGTAATACCACAAAAATATTTAACATTATAACTGTTGGAATTGGGTTCTTATTATCGGCAGTACCGCCACAAAAACAAGCTTTAAATGATAAGATTTCTCATACCTTTGTAATTAATAAATTAAACATGAGAGAAGATGAAACTTTCTTCTATGCAAATCCATTAAAAAGGCTAGTAGCTTTTGTAATAGATGTGCTTGTTATAGCTTTAATCTGCTACGGTTTACTTGCCCTAATTAGTCTTGCTAACACTCAAAATATGACTGAGCAAATGACCGAAACTATCGACTGTGCAAAATATATTTTGTGTTTAGTCATTATTCTTTTCTATTTCCCATTTGGCGAGTGTCGAAAAGGAACAACAATTGGAAAAAATATGATGAACATTAAACTTGTTAAACTAAATGGTGATGTTGCTGGATTCATTACTTGTTTTGCTAGAGAATTAATTATTATTTTAGATATTATATCTTTGGGATTCTTACTACCATTTGTAACCCAAAAGAAACAGACTATTAAAGATATTTTAACTAGAACCATTGTAATTGATAGATAGGTCAAAGATTATCTTTGACCTTTTTCCTTTAAAAAAAAACGAATATATGGTAAAATGAATATGACCTATACTAAAAGGAGGCAGTAATATGTGCGGCTTTGTTGGATACATTAATAAAGAAAAAGATAAAACTGAAAATATAAAAAAGATGGCCGATTTAATCGCTCACCGTGGACCAGACTCTGAAGGCTATTATACTGATAAAAATATTGCTTTAGGATTTAGAAGACTTAGTATTATTGACTTAAAAAGTGGTTCACAACCAATTTATAATGAAGATAAGAGTAAGGTCATCATCTTTAATGGTGAAATATATAACTTTGAATCACTAAGAGAAGAGTTAATAGAAAAAGGACATGAGTTTTCTACTAAAACAGATACAGAAGTTTTAGTACACGGTTACGAAGAGTGGCAAGAAAAATTATTAGATAGACTTAGAGGTATGTTTGCTTTTGTTATTTATGATATCAAATCAGGTGAAATGTTTGCTGCTAGAGATTTCTATGGTATTAAACCTTTTTACTATGCTAAAATGGATAATACCTTGATATTTGGTTCGGAAATCAAAAGTTTTTTAATCCATCCTCACTTTAAAAAAGAATTAAATACTAAAATGTTAGAATACTATCTAACCTTCCAATATAGTGCTGGTGAAGAAACCTTTTTTAAAAACGTCTATAAACTAATGCCCGGTCATTATATGAAATACAAAAATGGCAAATTAGAAATAAAGAAGTATTATGAAATAAAATTTAAAGAAGATGACACTAAGACATATGAAGAATGGAAAGAAGGAATCAAAGAACGCCTAGCTGACTCAATTAAAGCTCATAAAATAAGCGATGTTGAAGTTGGTTCTTTCTTATCTAGCGGAGTCGACTCGTCATTCATTGCTGCTAGTAGTGATGTTGATAAAACATTTACTGTCGGTTTTAATAATGAAAAATACAGTGAAATATCATATGCTAAAGATTTATCAAGTAAAATAGACACTCAAAACTTAAGCAAGGTTATTACTAAAGATGAATACTTTAAAAACCTACCAAATATTTTATATTACATGGATGAACCGCTTGCTGATCCATCAGCTATCGCTCTTTACTTTGTGACTAAATTAGCCAGTGAAAACGTCAAAGTATCGCTATCAGGAGAAGGGGCCGATGAAATATTTGGCGGATACAATATTTATCAAGAACCACTTACTGATAGTTGGTACTATAAAATTCCATATCCAGTTAGATTTACTATTGGAAAAATTGCTAGTGTATTTCCGCATAAAAGAGGTATTAACTTCTTAATCAGACGTGGAAAAAAACTAGAAGATAGATTTGTTGGTAATGCCTTTATCTTTAATAATAAAGAAGTTACTAAACTTTTAAAAGGGAAAAGACAAACTAAAGGTTTCCAAGAATTAACCAAACCATATTATGATAAAGTCAAAGATAAAGATGATATTACTAAAATGCAATACATTGATTTTAATTTCTGGTTAATTGGCGACATTTTACTTAAAGCCGATAAAATGAGTATGGCTAACTCTCTAGAAGTCAGAGTTCCATTCTTAGATAGACCTCTAATCGATTATGCATTAGGACTTCCAACTGAATTTAAAACCGATAAATTTAAAACTAAGAAAATATTTAGAGATATTGCTGGCGAAGTTTTAGAAGACAAAGTATCTAATAAAAAGAAATTAGGCTTTCCTGTACCAATCCGTGAATGGATGAAAGATGAAGATATCTATAAACAAATAAAAAGCTTATTTATAAAAGATAAAAAATTTTTCAACACTAAGAAAATCATCAAATTATTAGATGACCATGTCAAAGGAAAAACTGATAATAGTCGTAAAGTATGGACAATATATGTTTTCTTACTTTGGTATGAAATTTTCTTTGGGGGTGCTAAATGATATTCTTTTATATATCTTTGTCAACTTACATATGCTTTAATATAATTAAGTATAAAAAAGTATTACTTTCATTACAACAAAATAAATATAATATTAAAGATTATGGGAATTGGATATTTAAAAATTACAAACAGACATTTATAAACAAAGAAATACTTGCCATTATTTTACTTATTATTACTTTAAATTTTAATTTAAAAGTCATTGGTGTTTGTACCGTAATCTTTTATACAATAATGTTTTTATTAGATTTTAAAAAGAAACATAAAATTAAATTAGATAATCAAATGATAACAAGGCTTATCGTTATTGCTCTAATTTATATAGGTGTAAATGTTTGGTTCGTTGCCGACTATATTAGTTATCATTATGCCGATATAATTTTTGATAATACTGCCTTTTATTACATAGTATTAATATTAATGAGTTATTTCTCATATCTCATCGTTTGGGTAGCTAATATTGTTGCTAGACCATTTGATAAATTTTTAAAAAAGAAAAAACGTAGGAAGTAAGGTGTTTATATGCTGAGAGTAGATTCAAGAAAAGTTGAGCCTGGAGATACTTTTCTGGCCCTCACGGGACCATATACTGATGGACATGATTATATAAATGATGCCATTGACCGTGGCGCTGCGTGTATTATCGCTACGCATGGTGAATATTCGGTCAAAACCATCATTACTGAAGATACAAGAACATATCTTTCTAATTATCTAAAAGAATTAAATCTTGAAAAGTTAGAAAAAATAAAATTAATCGGTATTACTGGAACAACCGGTAAAACCGTAACAGGTGATTTAATTTATCAACTTTTAAATACCTTAAACATGAAAACTGCCTATATTGGTACCAATGGATTTTATATAGATGGTAAAATTCAAAAAACATCTTCATCTACTCCAGATATTTATGAAATCTATGAACTGATAAATCAAGCGATAGATAACGAGTGTGAAAATATCATTATTGAAGCATCCTCTAAAGCCATGGAACAAAGACATCTTGAGGGTTTAAGATTCGATATAGCTATATTTACCAATTTTCTAGCTCATCAAAGAAAAGACAAAGAAAATTATTTAAATACTAAAATAGAATTATTTAAAATGTTAAAGAAAAATGGTATTGCTATTATAAATAAGAAAGATCCATATTATGAATACTTTGCTTTACCACAAAACACTAATATCTTTTATGGTACGTTAGATAGTGATTATCCACTCAGAAAAATAAGTTCCAATTATAACTATACTGAGTTTAGTTTGGGACAAAATCGTATTAAAATGCCATTAATAGGTCCTTATAATATGTATAATTATGCATCAGCTTTTATTGCCGTCAAAACCTTAGGCTTTGATGACGAAACAATCATTTCCGCCACACTTTCTCTGCACCCTATTGATGGAAGGTTTGAATCAATAAAATATAAAAATAGTTTAATTATTATTGATTATGCTTATGACATAGATACCATTAATAATGTTATTAAAGAAGCTAAAAAGATTGCCCAAGGTCGAATAATTACTCTAATTGGTTGTGGCGGTGAAAGAAGGCAGGATAAAAGACCACTAATTGGTAAACTAGTTTCTGAAAATAGTGATATGGCTATTTTCACCACCGATAATCCTCGTCATGAAAATGAAGAAGCAATAATTAATGATATGATAAAAGATTTAAATAATGATAACTATCAAGTAATTATCAGCCGAAAAGAAGCTATCAAAAAAGGAATTAGTCTATTAGAAAATCAAGATATTTTACTTATATTAGGTAAAGGACATGAAGATTCACAAATAATTGGTAGCGATGAATTTCCATTCAAAGATCGCGATGAAGTTATGAAAGCTATAAAATAATAATTTAGTTTTCATAACTTTTTTATTACTTTTTCACAAAATCATCAAAAAGAATTGATACTTCCCGGTCAATATGATATTATTATAATAAGGGAGGAAATAAATATGAAGTGTACAAAATGTGGTTCAGAAATTCAGGAAGGAGCATCTTTCTGCACGGTTTGTGGAATGCCTGTTATGGGACAAACATCAACCATGACTAATAATCAAAATAACATGACTTCTAATGTCCAAAATAACACTATAAATAACTCAAACGAGGTTCCAAATCTAGTTGATAATCAAGACAGTGGAAATACTCAAATGTATACCCAAGCTCAAAATAGTTCTTTAAATTACCAAAATAGTATGGCAAATAATCAAAATAATTTTAATGGACAAAATAACATGATGAATAGCCAACCACCATATAATAATATGGCAAACAACAATCAAAATGGTAAAAAAACACCAGTAGGTTTAATTGTTGGTGTAGTAGTAGCTGCTATCATTATAATTGCTATTTTTGTGGGAATTAGTATGTTTAAAAATGATGACACTACGAACAATGATACTCCAGACACTAATACTCAAACAAATGTAGATGAGAATAATGGAGGCCAAGATCAAACCGAAGAAGATACTCAAACAGTTACATATGGCGATTATAACTTCATAGTTCCAGCTGATTTTAATGCCACTCCATCAACTAGTCAATTGCTTATTACTAGTTCTGATAGTAGTTTAGCTGAAGCTATTATTTATCAAAGTGGAACTGGATATGACACTTTAGCTTCAATGAAAGATCAAATAATTAGTCTTTTGCAAGCTCAAGAAAGTAGCTCATCATACGATTTTACTAATGCTGTAACTACTGAAAAAACTTATGATGGCACTAGATTCTTAATTACAAGTGGAATTAAACAAGGAACTATTGATTTAGACGTTACATACGCTGAAACTGACGGTGGTGTATTTGTTGTTTCAATTGCCAAAACAGGTGGTTCAATTAATGAATCTGATCGTGAACAACTATATACTATTGTTGCTAGTGCGAATCAAAGTAATTTTTAAAGGAAATCATTAAAACATCTCGTATGTTATATATAGAGGTGTTTTTTTCATGGATAAGATAACTTTAGATAAATATCAAAAGAAAGTAATAAAAAATAGATCTAAAAATCTCTTAGTAGTAGCCGGAGCTGGCAGTGGCAAAACTCTAACGATTATTTATAAAATAAAAAGTTTAATAAACAAAGGAATAAGCCCAGAAGAAATATTATGTGTGACCTTTACTAAAGCTGCCGCCCAAAGCTTACAAATTAAACTAAAAAAAGAAGATATTTATTTAAATGTTAAAACCTTTCATAGTTTAGGTTATCAAATTATCAAAACTACTCATTATAAAACTATTGTCAAAGAAAATATTTTAGATGATATTATAATGAATCACCTAAATAAATATTCAAATTTAAATTACTTAATTAATGCTCCATTTCTAGAATTTGGTCACGGAAACTCTAAATTAATAAAAAATTGTATTTTAAAAAATACCTCCTATATTAAATATTTTAAAGATACCATCAAAACCTTTATTAATTTATTTAAAAGTAATAACTATACTTTAGATTCCTTTAAAACCTTTTTTAAAATAAATAATGAAACAAATTACATTATTAAACAAAAACGACATAACGCTTTTTTAAAACTTGTTAGACAAATATATATAAATTATGAAGATTATTTAAACCGCACTAACCAAATCGATTTTCACGATATGATTAATAAAGCTACCAATATTATAAATAGGGAAGGAATATATCCATATAAATATATTATTATTGATGAATATCAAGATACCTCATTAAATAAATGTCTGTTAATTAAAGCCATTCAAAATAAAACAAATGCAAGTCTAATAGCTGTTGGTGATGATTGGCAGTCCATTTACCGCTTTACTGGAAGCAATTTAGAAATCTTTACTAATTTTAAAGATTACTTTCCAAAAGCTAAAATATTAAAACTAAAAAATACCTACCGAAATAGCCAAGAACTAATTAACTTAACTCATAAATTTATAATGAAAAACCCGTATCAAATAAATAAAAAGATTTCCTCAAATAAAAGCGTTAAAACTCCAATTCATATATATTATTATAAAAAAAGCATTAAAGAAGTATGGAATCAAATATCAAATAATTTGAAAGAAGAAACATTTATTTTAGGCAGAAATAATAAAGATAAACAAATTATTCCATCTATGAGTAAAAATATGAGATTTATGACAGCTCATAAATCCAAAGGCTTGGAAGCCGAAAATGTTGTAATAATAAATTTAGAAAACTTGGTAACTTCCTTTCCAAGTAAAATTGAAGATAGTGAATACTTAAACTATGTCATACCAAAAGAAGATGATTATCCATATGCTGAAGAGCGAAGACTATTTTATGTCGCATTAACTAGGACTAAATCAACTGTTACACTTTTAGTAAATAAAAATAATCCATCAATATTTGTAACTGAACTTATCAAAGATTCCAAGCAATATATCAAAATAATAAATGAATAAAACCACATATTTATAGCATACTTAAAAATATCTTGTTTTTCTTATCTACTTTTAAGACATTTTTTGTTATAAACCCCACAATATATGGTATAATAGGAACGATTCAAAAATTGATAAATGTAAAAACAATGTATATGACATTATTTAAGAAAAATGTTACCATTATAGTAACAAGAGGTGTAAAAATGACAAAAAAAGAAGAAGCTGTAAAACTAATCGAAGAAAAAATGAATAAAAAAACATTTTTAACATATAAAGAAATTGCTGACATTACAGGATACCATCCTAAATATATTTTAAAATTAAAAAAAGAAATAATTAACGGAACTATTAGTTTAGTTCATGGAAATAAAAATAGAGTTCCAGCCAATATCATGAGTGAAGAAGAAAGACAAAAGATTATTTCTCTTTATAAAAAAAGTAATGTCAGTATTCGTAAATTTTGTAAATTTTATAATAGCCGTAGTTATTCTTGTATATATAATCTTTTAAAATCAGAAGGACTACTTAAGACTACCAAATAATGGTAGTTTTTTTGTCGAATACTAATCAGTATAAATAAGCGTATCTGCTAATATCTTTTGATAGGAGGCGCTTATGATAAATGGACTAACAAACGAAGAAGTAGTTAAAAGTCGTAAAGCTCATGGCAGTAATGAAATCAAAGCCAGTCAAAAGGAAAGTTTTATTCATAAACTAATTGCCACCTTAGGTGATCCAATTATTAAAATATTGTTAATAGCTTTAGCCGTCAAAACTTTATTCCTATTTCAAGACTTTGATTGGTATGAAACTATTGGAATTGTCATTGCTATTTTTCTCGCATCTTTTATATCTACAGTATCTGAGTATGGTAGTGAAAAAGCCTTTGAAGAATTACAAGAAGATGCTTCTAAAATCAAAACTAAAGTTTTAAGAGATGGACAAATGAAAGAAGTCGAAATCGGTGAAGTCGTCGTTGGCGATATCGTATACTTAGAAACAGGCGATGCCGTTCCTGCTGATGGAAAAATTATTAAAGGAAAAATTCTTGTTAATGAATCTAGTTTGAATGGCGAGATGAAAGAAAAAGAAAAGAAAATAGGGCAAGATATTTATCGTTCATCCGTTGTTTATTCAGGACTAGCTACCATGCAAGTAACTAAAGTAGGTTCTCAAACCTTTTATGGACAGTTAGCCAAAGAAGTAAGTGAAAAAGCTCCGACCAGTCCTTTAAAATTAAGATTAGTCAAATTAGCTGAACTAATTAGTAAAATTGGTTATGTTGGAGCTTTACTTGTTAGTTTATCTTATTTATTTTCGGTAGTTGTTATCGAAAATAATTTTGATGGTAATCTTATAATAAAAACAATTACCAATTTCCCCTTAATGTTTGGTCATATCTTACATGCTTTAACTTTATCAGTAACCATTATAGTTGTTGCTGTTCCAGAAGGCTTACCACTTATGGTTACTTTAGTCTTGTCATCAAACATGAAAAGAATGCTTAAAAGTAATGTTTTAGTTAGAAAACTTATGGGAATTGAAACAGCAGGAAATATCAATATGCTTTTTACCGATAAAACCGGAACTATTACTAAAGGTAAACTAGATGTTATAGCCATTAGTGATGCCGAAGGTAACATTATGAAAAGTGAAACTGATTTAAAAATGAGAGAATCATATTATACTAGAGTTAAACTTTCTTTAATTGCCAACAATGAAAGTAGTTATAGCGAAGACAATAAACCAGTTGGTGGTAATATAACTGATAGAGCTCTCTTAAAATTTTTTGAAAAAAACTCTTTAAATTATAAAGTAATTGACAAAATACCTTTTTCTAGCGAAAACAAATATTCCCTAACCGAGGTAGAATATAATGGGAAAACAATTAACCTTATTAAAGGGGCTCCTGAAGTTATCATTAAAAACTGTACTCACTATTATGACAATAATCAAAAAAGATTACTAACTAATAAAAACAAAATATATGATCAAATAAAAAAAACCACTGATAAAGGAGTTAGAGTTTTAGCCTTTGGGACAACTTCTTCTAAAAGGAACATTGAAAGAATTACATTAATTGGTCTAGTATACATTAAAGATGAAGTAAGACCAGAAGCAATTGAAGGGTTAAAATTAATCCAAAATGCTCATATAAGCACAGTTATGATTACCGGTGACAATGTTGATACTGCCAAAGCCATTGGTAAAGAAGTTGGTTTAATCAAAAGTCCTACAGATATTATATTGACTAGTACCGAATTTAATCAAAAGAGTGATGATGAGATTAAAAAGCTTTTACCAAACTTAAAAATTTTAGCTCGCTCTTTACCACAAGATAAAAGCAGATTAGTTAAAATTGCTAGATCAGCCGGCCTTGTTGTTGGTATGACCGGCGATGGTGTCAACGATGCTCCAGCCTTAAAAAAAGCTGATGTCGGCTTTGCTATGGGCTCTGGTACCGAAGTAGCTAAGGAAGCTAGTGATATTGTTATATTAGACGACAACCTACTTTCAATATCTAATGCTGTTTTATATGGAAGAACTATTTTTAAAAGTATTAGAAAATTTATAATATTTCAATTAACTATGAATATTTGCGCTGTAAGTATATCGATAATTGGTCCATTTATTGGTGTTGATGTCCCGGTAACTGTTATTCAAATGCTTTGGATTAACATGGTTATGGATACATTAGCTGGTATTGCCTTTTCTTATGAACCACCACTTAAAGAATATATGTATGAAAAGCCCAAAAAGAAAAACGAAAATATTATTAACCGTTATATGAAAGACGAAATTATTTTCACCGGAGCCTTTTCCGCCTTAATGTGTGTATTTTTCTTAAAATCTCCATTTATCCACAGTATATTTAGAGATAGTGCTGATGATAGATATTTAATGACGGCTTTCTTTGGTTTGTTTATCTTTATGGGTATCTTTAATTGCTTTAATGCTAGAACTCATCGATTAAACCTACTCGCACATCTTTCAAAAAATAAAGTATTTTTAATAATCATTCTATTTATTTTAATTGTTCAAGTTTATCTTATATATTATGGTGGAGATTTATTTAGAGCATATGGTTTAAGCCCGTTTGAATTTGAAGTAATGATACTTTTATCATTAACGGTTGTTCCAGTTGATTGGTTAAGAAAAATATACCTTCGAAAGCGGGGTGAAATTGGTGGCGTCTAATTTGCAATTTTCCCCCATTTTGTTATAATATAAAGCGAAAGAGGGAATAATTATGCCAAAAAAATTTAAGTTATATCCTAAAACCGTATTAACAGCAATCTGTGGGGTGGCTTTTGTAACTACCTTAACCGCATGTGGTAGTAATGTGGCCGTTCAAAAGACTGAAGATACTAATTCACAAGAAAGTATTGAAAGCGTTGAAACTCAAAATAACGAGCAAACAAATACTGAAAACATTGATACAACTTTAGAGACTCAAGAAGAAAAAGATTCAGCGGTTGAAGAAGCAATTAGTATTATGTTAGATGAAGCTGACCAATTAAGCGAATCTGCTTCCAATGCCGCTAATAGTGAAGAGGTGCAAGGACATCTTGCAACTTCTATGCAAAATCTCAAAGATTTAACCGATTTTGTTTTTAATGGTAGTGAAATAAATGGTGTCACTTTTAGCGAATTAAGTGAAGAAGGAAAACAAAAAGTAAAAGATGCTTTAAGTTCTTTAGATGCGACTTTAAATTATTTAATACCAAATTATCGAGAAAGACTTAAAGAGTGGTTTACAGATACTGCGGCTGATGGATTAGACGCTTTAGATGAATTAAAAGATAAAGGTCTAGGTCTCTTAGATGAAATTCAATCAAAAAGAAATTCAAAATAGTATGTTTTATAATACAAAAGGTAATATTTCGAAAAATTACCTTTTTTCATTGTAATATTTGTCAAATTATGGTATATTTACATAAGAATATTATACTGTAGGCATAATTAGAGAAGGAAAGGTAAGATTTATGATAAATTTTATTATTTGTGATGATGTAAAGCAGTATCGTGAAATGGTTGAACATATAGTTGTTTCATATATGATGAAAAATAAGCTAGAATATAAAACACACGTTTTTAAAGATTATGATAGTGACTTCTTAAAAATAGTAGAATCTAAATTATCTTTTAAAGTGTATATATTAGACATTGAAACACCAACGAGATCTGGAATTGACATCGCAAGACTGATTCGAAATAAAGATGTTGACAGTGTTTTAATCTTTTTAACTGGTCACCAAGAACTTGGCCATGTCGTTATGAAAAATGATTTTCTATTCTTATCATATATAAATAAATTTGATGATTGTGAAAAAAGACTAACTAAATCATTAGATAAAGCTTTACAAATGTTTAAAATCAAAAGTGTTATTAGATTTAAAGACAACGGTGTCGTCTATACCATTCCGCAAGATGATATTTTATATATTACTAGGGATAGTGTAAAAAGAAAATGTATAATTGTTACTGACTATAGTGAATTTCATGTTGGTAAAAATCTTGCAGAACTAGAAGAAGAAGTTAATGATAATTTTGTAAAAACACATAGAGCTTGTTTGATGAACACTAAACGTATATTAAGTTTCAGTAAATCGCAAAAGGAAGTGGTCTTTGACAATGGAATGACTTCTGATTTAATCTCAACAAGATTTGATAAGGAGTTGATATAAGGTGGAAAAAGTATTATTAACATTGTTCTCAAGTTTTATATCTGCAATTGTCCACACTTATTGCTGGCAAAAATTATCAAATAATAAATTTAATTTAAATTATTTAATAAGTTTGTTGTTTTCAACAGCAGCATTATTTGTATCAAATTTACTTTTTGCTCAACCTTTAAAATTAGTTGTAATTTTTTTCTTATTAGTAGCAGATAATTATTTTTTATTAAGCAAAGATATTAAACAAACAATTATATTAGTTGTTATATCACATGTGATATTAGCTCTTACTGAAACTTCGTTCATTATTGTTGCATCAATTATAATTGGAAACGAAATTGATACACTTGTATACGAACCAGTTCCGTTTATATTGTTAAATTTATATATACTAATTGTTTCACAATTGATTTGTAAAACCAGAATAATAAAAAAAATATATTTGCTATTTTATCAAAATAAATACCTTCAAAAGAAATTTGAAATATTTGTTTACCCACTAATAATTATATTTATTATGATTATTGCAACTATTGAAAGTCATATACAGATGCCATTTACTTTAATTTTAACTATTAATACAATAATGGCTATTGTTTTTATTTCTATTACAATAACTTCAAGCAGAATTAAAGAACAATATAATAAAATAAATAGTAAATATGAAACTAGTATTTCTAGCTTAAAAGAATATGAAGTTATGATTGATAAATTTAGAGTAGATACTCATGAAAATAAGAATGAATTTTTAACCATAAGAAGCATGATAAGAGATGATGGAGATAAAGAAAAAATTATAAAATATATAGATAAATTAGTTGATAATAAAATTAAAGATATTGATAAAATCATGAAACAAACAGCAAAAATACCTAAAGGTGGTTTAAGAGCTACAATATATTCAAAACTTTGTCTAATGGATAAATTAAAAATTAAATATAATTTAAATATTTCTAGAGAAATTAGAACCACTGATTTAATAAATTTAAATGAAGATTTAGTTTTAAAGATATGTAAAATATTAGGTGTATTTTTAGATAATGCTATAGAGGCAGTAAGATGTTTGAAGAAAAAAGAAATATCTATAGAAATATATACTATAGATAATCAATTATGCATTGATATTACTAATAATTTTAAAGGTTCGCTAGATTTAGATAAAATAAACAACATAAAATACACAACAAAAGGCGATGGTCATGGATATGGATTAACTTTAGTAAATAATATTTTAAATGAAGAACAAGATACCTTAGAAAATGAGAAAAGTATAAATCGTGATACCTTCACACAAACCTTAAAAATAAAAATGTAGATAAAATTAAATCTACATTTTTTATTTAATTAAGCTTTTTGGACATTCTGGTTCATCATACCACCAGCCAGCACATGCTACACTACTTGCATTAGCAAACATGCCACCAAGTGAAGATAATAATGATGCAATAAAACTCATAAAACTAACTCCTTTCTATAGATTTATGTTTAAATTAAATAATTTAAACCAGATGTTAGGGTTGATAACTTTTGTAGTTATCATATGGTTCTCCGCAAATTTTGTAAGTTGTTGGTGCTGTGAAAACACATTGTATTAATAATGACAAAATAAACGCATTAGCAAAAAAATTATTCTCTATAAGTAATGACATTGTTACAAATGAAATTGCAATCACCGTTGATATTAATTTATAAATTCTACGTCTTTTTGGACTAACGATAGGTCTTTTTGCCGTATCAGCAGGACTATTCTTATGAATTAGAATAATACCTATTATTCCAAAAATTATTTTTATATTAATTGGTATTATTATATTCGCACTCAAATAAGTAGATAAAATAAATATAGTAGCCGAAGAAACTAAACATATCCAACTTTTAGAAGCGTGTATTCCAAAAGAAGGAGCTCTTAGAATATTATATATAACAGTAAAGATTAATAATTCTTTAAATATGCCAAGATATAATGAAATTCCAAATATAATAATTGATTTAGTAATCATTAAATATAATCCAAGTAATCCATATTTTAATTCAGCTAATCTTTCTTCTGAATAATCAGGATAATATTTATGTATTAAATTCATGGAATTATTGATAAATACTTCTTTCATACAAATACCTCTTTACCGTAAAAATAATACCTCAAACAAGGGTATAAAGTTTACAAAATGTTCAATATATAAAAAATTATCCCTAAATATCAAAAAAAGTATTTTATTTATGACACTTGTTAGCATTCAGTCAAAATAAGCACACTTTCAAACAAAAATGTGTGATAAAGACACCAGTACGTGTAAAATCAAACTTGTCGATGTAGTAACTGTGCACATTTAATTTTATATTAGTAGTATTGAGAATTTTGTCGGAATAAGTAATATGGTTTTCATTGAAAGCAAAGGCCTTATTAATTTATACTAGTATTGTAAGAGATTTACTAGAAGGGAGATGTAAGACATGAAGGGCAAAGTTAAGTGGTTCAACAATGAAAAAGGTTTTGGTTTTATCGAATATAACGATAAAGAAGATATATTCGTCCACTATTCAGCAATTCTTACACCTGGCTACAAAACGCTAGTTGAAGGTCAGTACGTTGAATTCGATTTAGTCAGAACTGACAAAGGTTTGCAAGCTAAGAACGTTGTCGAAATTAAAACTGCACTTGTGTAGTTTTTTTTCTATTCAAAACACATAATTTCCCACACATTATCATATAAATTGTATGAAAAATATGTTATAATGTAGTTGGAAGGTGATGATATGAAATATATAATCCGTGGCCAAAAAGTCAAAGTCACAAATGACCTCAAAGAACATGCAGAAAAAAAACTTTCAAAGCTTGATAAGTACTTTAGTGAAGGAGAAGATTTTACTGCTACTGTTGTAATTAGAAAAGTTGAACCTAATTACAAAGTGGAAGTAACTATTCCTGTTAAAAAAGTTATTTTAAGAGCTGAAGAAAGTCACAAAGATCCTTTCGCTGCAATCGATTTAATTATCGATAAGCTAGAAAGACAAATTCGTAAAAACAAAACACGAATGAGTAAAAAAGTAATTAAGGATAAGTTTCCTGGTTTTGTCACTGACTTCAAAGTGGAAAAGACTGAAAACGATAAGAGTAAAATCGTTAAACGCAAAAGTGTTGAACTTAAACCAATGAGTGAGGACGAAGCTATTTTACAAATGAATCTAATAGATCATACATTCTTTATTTTCAGAAATTCAAAAACTGGAGATATTGAAGTTATTTATAAACGTGAAGATGGCAACTACGGTTTAATTAAAGAGAAATAAATCGCCCAAAGCGATTTTTCTCATGTTTTATCACCAATCTAGAATAAAAACAGGGCTTACTTTCAATTATTTTGAATTTTTGCCTTGTTTTTCTATGCATTTTAGCGTTTTTTTGGTAAAATACTATATAGACGAAAGGATGGACAGTATGAATTTTTTCAAAAAGATATTTGATCATGAATATAAAGAATTAGAAAGATTTAAAAAAATTGCTGATGAAATCGATGCCTTAGATGAAGAAATGTCTAAATTAACCGATAAACAATTAAAAGCAAAAACAAAAGAATTTAAAGAGAGACTACAAAACGGAGAAACTTTAGAGGATATTAAAGTTGAAGCTTTTGCTGTTGCTAGAGAAGCCGCTTATCGTGTTATTGGTGAAAAACCATATTATGTACAGTTATTAGGTGGACTTGCTATTCATTATGGTAATATTGCCGAAATGAAAACTGGTGAAGGTAAAACCTTAACATCTATCTTACCAGCATACTTAAACGCTTTAACTGGCGATGGTGTACACATTATTACCGTTAACGAATATCTAGCTGGTCGTGATGCTAACTGGATGGGTAAAATTTACGAATTTTTAGGCCTAACCGTTGGTATTAACTATCGTGAATATAATCAAGAACAAAAAAGAGCAGCCTACAACTGCGATATCATGTATTCAACAAATAATGAAATCGGATTCGATTATTTAAGAGATAACATGGTAGTACGTGCCGAAGATAGAGTTCAAAGACCACTTAATTTTGTTATCATCGATGAGGTTGACTCAGTTTTAATCGATGAGGCTAGAACTCCATTAATTATTTCTGGTGGAAAAATGCAATCCGCAAACTTATATCAACAAGCTGATAAATTTGCTAAAACATTAAAAGAAAATGAAGGATATATTTACGACGAAAAAACTAAAGCTACTTCATTAGATGAAACAGGTATTAAAAAAGCTGAAAAATATTTCAATGTTAAAAACTTATATGATATTGAACATGCAACTTTAGTTCACTTTATCAATCAAGCTTTACACGCTAACTACAGTATGAAAAAAGACTTCGATTATGTCATTCAAGATGGCAAAATCGTTATCGTTGACCAATTTACTGGTCGTTTAATGCCAGGAAGAAACTTCTCAGAAGGATTACACCAAGCAATTGAAGCTAAGGAAGGTGTTCAAATTAATGAAGAAACTAAGACTTTAGCAACCATTACATTCCAAAACTTATTCAGAATGTATAAGAAAATAGCTGGTATGACTGGTACTGCTAAAACCGAAGAAGAAGAATTTAGAGATATTTATAACATGTATGTTATTCAAATACCAACTAATAAACCGATTATTCGTCAAGATTATAGCGATTTAATCTTTGCCACAGCTGAAGGTAAATATAGTGCTATTGTTAAAGAAATTAAAGAAAGACACGAAAAAGGACAACCAGTCTTAGTTGGTACAGTTGCCGTTGAAAACAGTGAAAAATTAAGTAAAATGCTTAAAAAAGAACACATTCCACATGAAGTATTAAATGCCAAAAACAACGCTCGTGAAGCTGAAATTATCGCCAAAGCTGGTGAAAAAGGTGCCGTAACTATCGCCACTAACATGGCCGGACGTGGTACCGATATCAAACTTGGTAAAGGTGTTAAAGAATTAGGTGGATTATGTGTTTTAGGAACTGAAAGACATGAATCTAGACGTATTGATAATCAGTTAAGAGGACGTTCTGGTCGTCAAGGTGATCCAGGAATGACTCAATTCTGTGTTTCATTTGAAGACGACTTAATGGTAAGATTTGGTACCGATAGTGCTAAACACTTATTACAAAAAGTTGGCTTTGATGGCGAGCTATCAATTAGAAGTAAAGCCTTATCTAGATCAATTGAATCAGCGCAAAAACGTGTTGAGGGTAATAACTTCGATACTCGTAAACATTTACTAGAATATGATGACGTTATTAATAACCAACGTATGATTATATATGGTAGACGTAATCAAATATTAGATAGTGATTCTATCCACAGTATTACTTTAGAACATTTCAAAAATCATATCGCAAATATTGTAAATAGTCATTTAGTTGATAGTAATAAATTAACAGGTTTAGATGTTACCGAAATCTTAGAAACAGTTAATGAAAATTTACTTAAAAATGATTTATCAGTTGATGAATTAGAAGAATTAGATTCAGAAAGTTTAATTGAAACTATTTATGAACATGTTTGTGAAGAATATGAAGCTAAACTTGAACAGTTCCCAGATGAACTTAAAAATGAATTCGAAAAAGCTATTTCATTAAGAGTTATTGATACTCACTGGATGGAGCACATCAATGCTATGAGCTTACTTCGTGAAGGAATTTATTTAAGACAATATGCTCAAGAAAATCCACTTCAAGCATATACTGCTGAAGGTTATGAAATGTTTGATAACCTACTAGCAACCATCGACATGGATATTAGTAGATACTTATTAAATGCTGAAATTAGACAAAATACTGAAAGAAAACAAGTTATCAACGGAACACCAAATGAAGATAAGAGCAAAACAAAAAAACAAACTCCAAAAAGAGTAAAAAAAGTCGGTCGAAATGAACCATGTCCATGTGGTAGTGGAAAAAAATATAAAAACTGCTGTGGCAAATAGCTTATAAAATAAGGGTTTGCGAGGACTTTAAAAATTAAAAAAATTACAAAAAATAGTCAATTTGTTTCCATTTTGTTTCCAAAATTAGGAAAGATGTTACCAAAATATCGGAAAAACCTTATAAAATAAGGAAAAAATTTTTGGAAACAATTTTGAAAACAAAAAAGTTAGCATTAATTTGCTAGCTTTTTATTTACTATAATTGCACACTTGCAAAGTAACGAATTATTCAAGAAGTAGATTTATTAAAATAATTAAATATAAGTAGAATAAGTTAAATGCCGCGATTTATATGGTATAATAAATATAATTAATAATGTTGAATTATTAATTAAGAATGCTAAAATAAAACGTAATTTATTATATTATGTAGTTTTATTTTAATTGTGGAGGAGGAGGCCCATTTTTTTAGGCCCCCTTTTTTGATATTAAAATATTGGAGGAGGAAAATATGGAAAATGTAAAATTAATGAACATGTGCAGAATAGTTGACCCTAATACAAACAAAGTATTGGTACAAGAAAGAGTGAAAAGTTGGCAAGGAATAGCTTTTCCGGGAGGAAAAATTGAGGTAGGAGAAAGCATTGTTCCTTCAGTCAAAAGAGAAGTATATGAAGAAACAGGTTTAAAGTTAAATTCTGTTAGAATATGTGGAATAAAAGATTGGTATGACAAAAAAGAGAAAGAAAGACAATTAATAATTTTGTTTACCTCAGATGACTATAGTGGTGATATTATTCCAGAAACTTCAGAAGGAAAAGTATACTGGATGGAGGAGACAGAGTTGAAAAAAACAAAACTAGCCGATGATTTTGACAGATTGTTAGAAGTTTTTGAAGAAGAACAAATTAACGAAATGGTATATGAAGATAACGAGAATAAAGATGAAAAATTAAGATGGGATTTAAAATTATATTAAAAATAGACTAGGGGGAGTTTATGAGAATAGCAATTGAAGGAATGGACGGATGTGGAAAAACAACAGTTTCAAAAATTTTGGTTGAAAAGTTAGGATATAAATATGTTGATAAGCCATTTAAAATTTTATTTGAAAGTCTAAATATAAATGAGTCTCAATTAAAAGATTTGGAATGGAAACTTTATGAAACTGAAGATGAGGCACTTTTGACATTGTTTTATGGTTTGGGATTATTGTATGGAACAAGGTGTAATCCTGACCAAGATGTTATTTATGATAGACATTTTGTGTCAAATTATTATTGGCACGGAGATGAAGAGACAACGCCACTGCACAAAGAATTAATAAGATTATGTGGTGAACCAGACTTGACTGTCTTACTAAAAGCAAGTGTATCTACAAGAATGAATAGAGTTTATACTCGTAATCATCAAGATAAAGATTTAGTTAATTGTGCAATGTATGATGATGGTTATGATAAGATGGAACAATTTTTACAAAATAGCGGCTTTAATTACATAGTAATTGATACCGAACACCTAGTACCGGAAGACATAGCTGATATTGTAATAAAAAACATAGAATTAATGAATCAGAAAAAATTATTAAAAGAAAGGAAGTAAGAAAATGAAGGGACAATTATCATTTATTGAAGAGGAACCAAAATGTGTTTTAATGAGCTTAAGAGAAGAATACTACGATGCCATGTTAGAAGGAAGGAAACACTATGAATATAGGACAAGATATTTAAAAGAAGCAAGTGATGCATACATTTACATTTCAAAAACTAAAAAAAGTATAGTAGCTAAAATTAAATTCGGTGAGCCGATAATCGGTGATGCACAAACAATAGCCACAATAGCTGAGCAAGAAGAACCAGGAAGTTATAATGGAATGATGGAGTATTTATATAATAATATTGGGTATGCAATTCCAATAGAGGAAATAACTCCAATAGAGGAAGTACCGCTAAGTGAATTACAACAAAATTTTCCAAATTTTGTAGTTCCGCAGTCTTATTATATTTTAGATAAAAAACCAGAACTATTATCATTTTTAGAATCAAGAGAAAGAGTCGAATCATGTGTGAAAAAGAGATAGTATTAAAACATTTTAACGGTATATCAACGACATATGATGAGAATAACAAAAAAGTATATTGGAAATTAGCTGATGATTTATTGTGGGAAATTATAAAAGAATATATTCCTAAAGAAAGACAGATCACATTATTAGAATTAGGCGCTGGTACAGGAGAATGGGCATACAAACTTTTAAAAGAATTTGATAATATAAGCTGCGTATTAGTTGATTTTTCCAATAATATGTTAAATCAGGCAAAAGAAAAACTTAAAGAATTTAAAAATCGTGTTAAAATTATCAATTCAGATATTAATGGCTTAAAATTAACTGAACAATTTGACATTGTTTTAAATATATATGTATTACCATTTTTTAAGAATACTAATAAATTAATTGAAATTGTTTCTTCACATTTGAAAAGTGGTGGTATATCAATTTCTGTAGGTGAAAATTTCTATAACGGCTTAGCTCTCAATATATTAAAAGGAAATATTAATGATGTGAAAAATGTAATAGAGAAGAACGTTGGATCACTATCGCAATATGTTCCTAAGTTAAATTTTAATAAAATGAATGAGTTAGTAGAAATTCATAGGAAATATGACATTATACCAATTTTTAAATGTGGGTATCCTGTTGTTTCATTAATTGGTGTAGAAGAAGCATTAACATCAGATAAAAATACAATAATTAAAATTCTAACGGACGATTATGATTATATATTTAATATTGAAATGCAATATATACGAGATGAAAGCCTGTATAATCGGGGGAAATATATTTGTATAGTAGGAGAGAAATTATGAAAAAAGTAGCAATATTAAAAGAAACAATTAATGGAGAAAATAGAGTTATTCTATTACCAAATGATATTGATGAATTAACAAAGAAATATAAAGTATATGTAGAAACTGGAGCTGGCAAAGCCCTAGGATTCTCAGATAGTGATTACAAAAAGCATGGGGCAATAATTAAAGACAAAGAATATTGTTGGAACAACAGCGATTTTATTTTAAAATATAAGGGACCAACGAAAGATGAATATAAATATTTGAATGAAAATACCAAAATGGCTGCAATATTTCATGCTGAAGGAAATTATGAACTATTAAAAGAATTACAGGAAAAGAAAGTAACAGCATATACATATGAATTTATAGAAACAGATGATGGGTATTTTCCAATGGCATATCCCGGCGGAGAAATCGCGGGAAAAATGGCTGTAATGTATGCCAATTTTTATCAACAAAAGCAATATGGTGGAGCTGGCAAAGCCTTATTTCAGATTCGTGGCGCATCAAAATCAAAAATTGCAGTAATTGGCTATGGAAATGTCGGTGGAGCAGCTATAAAGCTTGCTTCGGAACTAGGCAATGAAGTATATGTTTTTGGAAATAACATTAATAAATTAAAGAAGAATAGTGTTTATATGGATGAAAGCATTCATTGTATATTGTCAACCGAAGAAAACTTGAGAAAAATTTTACCAGAAATGGATGCTATCATTGGAGCAATTCTTATCTCAACATATGATACTGAACCAATTATAACAAAAGAGATATTTAATTCTTTAAAGCCTGGTACAGTGGTAATTGATGTTACTTGCGGATACGGTAGTGGTTACATTCCAAGTATAGATAAATATACTACGTTAAATAATCCAGTTTATATAACAGATAATGGAATCGTATGTTGTAAAATTGATAATTTACCATCTGCATATCCTAAATCAACAACAGAAGCATACTCATCAAATGCAAAAGAATGGATAATAAAAATATTAGATAACGAATTACAAGGGAAAGAAAATTCTGAGGTTATAAGAGGTAAAATATTTGATAAAGGAAAAATAAGTCATCCAGTTATAAAAGAACATTGGGATTATTATGAAAAAAATAACGTATAAAGAAAGAGCAATGTTTTATGCACAAGAGGTAAAGAAAAATCATAAAAATGTTAAATTATTAAATACAATTAGGAATAAATATAATATTAATTATGCAGTTCTTTGCCCTTGTGCTAGTGGTTTATATTTTGAAGAATTTTCAAAGCTATTCAAACAGTCATATTTTATAGATATTGAAAAAAATATGATAGACTTTATTAATGAACAAAACAAAGCAAAGCACGTAAAAAATGTAAAGACATATGTTTGTAATATGAAAGATATCAATAAATTAAAAATTAAGTGTGACTGTATTTTTGTGTTAGACCAAGGAATGCAATATTTAGATTATTCTGAATTTAAAACTTTTTTAGATAATAGTTATTTAGTATCAGAATATATTGTTTTAGATTTATTCAATTTTAATTCAGGAAAAAAATTAACGTATTATGATTCAGAAATTGAAGATAATAAATTCTATTTCTCTAAAAAGTTTACATTTAAAGAATTAGATGTTCAAAGATATAATAAACATATACATCATATAAGTCATATAATGTTTTGGTATCGTTATTTTGATAAAGACCGTTTGCTTTATGAAACAAATTTTAGATTATACAATTATGAATATAATTTGGTAAAAAAAATCATAGAAAAAAGTAATAAGTTTTCAATACAAGAAAAGATTGAACATAAAGATGGAACATATATTATTGTTTTAAAACGAATTATTGATAAAACAGAAAGGAGTATATCGGAATAGATTAATTGTGTGACTGATTATGGAGTTTGATAAAATAGACAAAGAAGAATATAATAAACAATTAAAATATTTTAATGACTATTATGGCGCACCATTTAGAGAAGAACAAGGTACGGAAGAAATTTTAGAGTTAATAAATAAATATGCATGTAATGGAACATTAATAGATTTTGGTAGTGGTAGTAATATATATTTTTGGCTGATTGCATTCAGGCATATTGAAAAGGTATTATGTGTGGATATTTCTAAAGAGGCTTTCTTCATTAATGAACAGATTAGAAACAAAAAATTATATCCCAAAAGTTGTGAATATGCATTAAAAAAATACAATAAAGAATTTGATAAAGTTCTTAAGACTGAAGTAAACTATTTAATTTATGATGTTCTATATTCATCTATTAATAGTACCATTAAATATAACAATGTATCACAGTTCGGATTACTAGGATTATGTAAAAGTGAAAAGGGATATATAAGTAATTTAGAAAAGCTTTATAATTTGTTAAGAAAAGGTGGAACATTATTAGGAGCTAATTGGTGTTTTTCCACATCATATAGTAAAAAGATGGGGTTTAATAATAATTATTTATCAGAAAAAATGATACAAGATTTTGGTAAAAAACAAAATTGTAAAATCTTATATGTGAAAAAAGTTCCAATCATAAACGACCCAAATTATGATTCTGTACTTATATATGCGATAAAACATGAGTAACTATACGAATTTAGATTTACTAAAAATGAGGTTATATAATAATGGATTAATAGATAAATTTGAAAGTGCTGATATGTGTGTTGAATCATTGATTGGAATACAATGCCAATATCAAACCTATGCATTAATATCTATATATAACAGAACAAAGTATAAATGTAATATTTTTACCAATAACAATTTAATTAAAAGTTGGGGACAAAGAACAACATTACATATATATCATAAAAATGATTATAATGTAATTTCGGATTTGTATCGTCAAAGTGATAATTGGGTGTATAAATATGCCAAACATTTAAAAATAGATTATCATAAATACTTAAAGTCAATTACTAATTTTTTTAATGAGAATAATAAGAGTATAATAAAAAAAACAGAAGTTCAAAATATTATACCAAAATACAAATCAAAAGAGATAATGGAATGGAGTGGTTTACTAATTTTAGCTACTTATCATAAAGTGCTATATGGAATTCTCAATGAGGATGATAAAAAAGTATATAAACAAAATGATATTATTGACAGTAAGAAAACTACTTCAGATTTAATTTATAGATATTTTAAATATTATGGACCAGCAACAAGGCAGGATTTCTTACATTGGTCAGGATTAAAATATAAAGAAATAAAAGAAGAGTTAGATAAATATATCGAAAAAGCAAAATATCTATCAATTGACAATAAAAAATATTATTATGAATCATTACCAGATTGTAAAGAAGTTAAGATAAGTTATCCAGTTATTCTTGGTAAGTTTGATCCACTATTAATAAGCTATGCCGATAAGGAATGGATACTAAATGGGAAAAATAAAACTTTAATTTGGAAAGCTGCTGGGCAAATTGAAGGAGTTATATTATTTTCTAAGGGATTGAAAGGAACATGGCACTATAATTTGAAAGGAAACAAGATCATTTTTGAAATAAATGAGATTTCGCCTTTTACAAATGGAGAAAAAAGTAAATTAGAAAAGAAGCTTGTCAAACTAGGAAAAGAGATCTTTAAAAAAGAAATAGTAGCAGTATATCAGGGAGGTAAATAATGAAAAGAGAAGTATTTTATCCACCAGTTGGAATTGCACATGTAACTAATAAGCTAAGTGATTTAATTTTATATAAGTATAAAGGGCAAAAAAAGGTAATAATAAATACATCGGCGCAGCCAAATAGTAGTCCACATCTCGGAACCATCACAACACTTATGACTGCCTTTGCATTAGCAAGTAAAATTAGGGATGATTTGAAAGTAGAGACAGAAGTTCAATTTGATGAATTGGAAAACAGTCCGGCAGAAACAATAGAATATGATGGAGAAATATATTATAAAGATCAACGTCACAGTTTTTATAATCAAGAATCTAAAGAAAAAATTAATATGAGAAAATTTGAAGAAATTTTAGAAAAACTGGCAAATTTCGCAAATGTTCCATATTCCATAAGAAGTTATAACGAATTTCAAAATAATAAATATGTCAGAAGAGCGATTATCAATATCATAAATGAAAAGAAGTATTTTAAAGAATTGTTGTTTCCATCAGCGACAGATTTGCATATTAGAACAATTTGTCCAACTTGTGGTCTTGGTAAAAAAACTATAAAGAAATTAGAAGAAACACATAATAGAAATGAGTTAATTCTAAAAGGATGTTGTCCACTTCATGGTCAATATGAGATAAAGATTACAGAAAATAATAAAGAATATGTTGATGTAAATACTCAATTCAGAGATTTAACTAAAGGCGTTGCGATGCTAGAAGAAGATATGGAAAATAACACCTTAACAATTATGCTAGATGGCGGTGATTGGGCTGGAATTTGGGCACAAAGAATGCATACAGAGGGCCTTGTTAAATTAGGATTTACAGAATTTCCAATAAAATTTTTTGCTCCAGTTATTTTAGATTGGTCAGGTGCTAAATTTTCAAAAAGTTTGTATTTAAAAAATGATGCATATAAAGACATTAATAGTGCATTTATTAATTATGATAATTTTATAGAATATTATGGAGAATATGGCATGGACAAATTATGGAATGAAGTAAAAAGTTGGATAGATGAACCTAAAAAATTTTTTAGAAATTATTCGGTAGATTATTTTCAGATGGTAATGGAGAAAAATAACAATGAATAACATACTGGGTGTGCATTATTTGTTAGATTTCTATGATTGCGATATTAGGTGTTTGACTTCTGTTTCTAAAATAAGTGATTTAATGACAAAAGCAGGAGACATAGGTAAATTTAATGTAGTAAAACGTTGCTTTCATCAATTTAAGCCATATGGTGTTAGTGGTGTGATGGTATTAAAAGAATCCCATTTTACAATTCATACATGGCCAGAACACCAATATGCTGCTGTTGATATATTTTTATGCGATACAAATATTAACATTGAAAATGTGGTAAAATATTTATGTGGTATTTTTTCAACTAATAATTATAATATAAAGAAAATTGATCGTGGAGTATTCTAACAAAATTTTAAAAACGAAAATGTAATTTATAAAAAAGTGTGTTATAATAAACTATGTAAACGGATGCACACAATGTTTCCATTTGGTTTCCAAAATATAAGGTAAACATAGTACTGATAGTACTATAAATACCACAAATATTTTTATTACCAGTGCCACAAAGCCTTGAAATACCAGTAATTACGTAAATAACATAAATACTATAAATACTTGGATTTCTTGAACTTGTGGGAGTGGAAAAAAGTACAAACAATGTTGCGGAAAAAACACATAAAATAAAGGAATTATAAAGAGTTTTCTAAAAAAATTAATAAATAATATTGGTAGCAAAAAGTGGTAAAAATTTGTTTTTGTCCACATAAAAAAATAATTATAGCTAAAACACCTTGAAAATAAAGGGATGTTAACATAGATAATTTGTTGACATTCCTTTTTGTTTTAGCAAATCTAATCATAAAAAAAAAGGAAGGTGGTATATATGATTAGTGTAAGGAAAAGAGGTAAAAAATACCAGTATTGTTTTGAGGCTGCTAGAGTTAATGGAAAAAGAAAACAAATTACTAAGTGCGGTTTTAGAACAAAAAACGAAGCGTATCAAGCGGGGTTACGGGCTTATAATGAATATCAAAATGGTGGGTGCATTACAGAAGACTTTATGTCTTATGGTGATTATTTAGATTATTGGTTAAAAAATTATTGTGAGGTTCATTTAAAATATAGAACAATAGAAGAATATTCTGTTATTGTAAATAAATATTTAAAACCATTTATAGGACATTATAGATTGAATTCAATTACTAGTTATCAATTAAATAAATTTTTAACAGATATATGTATAAGATACAATTATTCTTACGGTTATTTAAGGACCTTTGTTAAGGTAATAAGGAGTTCCTTTAGAGTGGCAACAGATATTTTTGGATTTATTAAATATAATCCTTCTATAACACTTAGGTTACCAAAATATAATTCATTAAAAAAAACACCAAAAGACACATATATTCACAAGATGAAATAGATAAAATATTAAATAGGTTTAAAAAAAATAATGCATTCACATGTTTGTTTCTTACCGCATGTTATACGGGTATGCGAACAGGGGAAGCATGTGCTTTGACTTGGGATAACATAGATTTTAAAAAAAGAATTATAAGCATAGAACACGATGTGTACAGCAAAGTAAAAGATGAAAAAGGAAGGTGGTATATTAGCACACCAAAGACTAAAAAGGGTATAAGAACAGTGTATATATGCGATACGTTATTAATTGCATTAAAGAATTATAAAAATAAACAGGAAGAATTAAAAAAAATGTATGGGAAAGACTATCATTACTATCATGTTGAAAATGTCACCAATATATTTAATAAAGTAGTAGAACAGAGAATAGTAGAAGTATCCAAGAAAAAGAAAGAATCAATAATAAATTTAATATTTACAAAAGAAGATGGCCCTTTTATCGGGACTGACATTATAAGATATCCATATAAGGTAATTCATAAAGAATTAGGAATAAAAAATTGTAGATTTTATGATTTAAGAGGTAGTTTTGCTACTGTTAGTTTAAGAAATGGAGCAAAGATAAGAGAAATAGCAGATATACTTGGACATAGTAATGTTGAAACAACAGAAAATTATTATATTTCTAGTTCAAATGAAACACTGAAAAGTACAATTAAAAACTTTGAGAATAATGTTCAATCTGACATCATTAATAATATTATTAAATATAAATAAGCGATTGACTAATACTACCGACAACGGTATAATATATAAAGAGGTGATAACTATGAAGTTTATGACTACAAAAGAAGCTGCAGAGAAATGGGAGATTAGTGAGAGAAGAATTAGACAATTATTAGAAGAAGGGCGAATCGAAGGAGCTATAAAGAATGGTAATAGTTGGAATATTCCTGATTATGCTATAAAACCAGTAGATAAAAGAAGTGTTAAACCAGATAATAAAGGGTTTATAATTGACTTACCAGTAAATTTTTTTGATAAAGTAGATAATATGAAGAAAGAATTAGATAGTAAAAGACCATTTCCAAAAGAGACGTTAAGGACATTAAAAGAGGCCATTAATTTAGAGTGGACTTATAATAGTAATGGAATAGAAGGTAATACATTAACGTTGAGGGAGACACAAGTGGTTTTAGAAGGAATTACAGTTGGTGGCAAAACATTAAAAGAACACTTAGAAGCAATTAATCATGAAAAAGCAATTCTTTATTTAGATGATTTAGTGAAAGAAAAAAATCCTATTACTGAATGGAATATAAAGAATATTCACAGATTAGTTTTAAAAGATATTGATGATAAAAATGTTGGAAGATATAGGACAGAAAATGTAATGATTAAAGGCGCAGTTCATGTTCCACCAGATTATTTAAAAGTACCAGAGTTGATGGAAAAATTAATTGTAAATTATCACTCATGGAGTTCATATCATCCAATTATAAGAGCAGCATTGCTTCATGGGGAATTAGTTAAAATTCATCCTTTTGTTGATGGGAATGGTAGAACATCAAGATTACTCATGAATTTAGATTTAATGAATCATGGGTTTAATCCAGTAATAATAAAAAAAGAAGACAGATTAAAATATTACGAAGCACTAGATAAGGCACATACAACAGGTAATTATACAGATTTTATTAAATTAATAACTAAATTGGAAATAGAAATGTTAAAGAAATATTTAGAATTATTATAGGAGGTATTTAATGAATCCAGATAAATATGAAAATAAAGGAAAGATACTAAAAGTTATTTATTATGATGAAAATGCCGCAATGGATTATGTAACAATTATGAATGATGGAAATATTACTATAGAAGAAATAAATAAAGCTATTGAGGGAAAAGATAATGAAATAGAAGTAAATGGTGAGGCATCTATTAAAAAATCTTTTTTAAAAATGCTTAATTTTTCTGTAGGAGTAAAATCTGATGTTGCTGCCCATAGTTCTAATGAAAAAATAGTCAATTCAACAATTACTACCAATATAATGACAGAATTTATTAAACTAGCAGATAAAGATGATAATATTGAAAAATTAGTGGATTTGAAACTAGATATAGATCAGGATACAGCAACATATTTAAAAAGTATGTTTCCATATTTATCTTTATTAAAAAATCCAGATAAATTTGAAGAACTAAAAGATATAAATACTAACAAGATAGATGAGGTGATTTTATCAACCAAAGGTTATTTTGAGTTTTTAGCATATAAAAGTGGGGTAATATTTGCAATATTAAGATTTAATATCGACTGCTTTAAAAATAATTATAAATTTAATGATTTAATAAAAATGAATCTTTGCTATTATGGTATAAAGGTGGGAACAACGACAAAAGAGTCAATAAAATTGGAAAATGAAATAAATCAATATTCCAGGGTGCTAACAGAGGAGGAATTTGATTCATCAATCAATCGACCAGATAATGAATTACCTATTTATGATATTATAATTGCAGGAGTAAGAAATGGTTAGAAATGAAAAAGTAATTATTTTTAATGGCCCAAAAGCAGCATTTGATAGGTATATTTCTGAATATTATAAGCATGATGGTAATAATTATAATTTAACTCAATTAGTAAACTTAAGTGAGTTAGAAAGACAAACTCATTTACTTAAAATTGAAGGACATGAGTCATCAGAAAAAATAGAACCATCAATAAACATTGATTTATTATATATTTCTAATAATGAGTATTCTGGGGTTACAGAAGCCGTAATTAATAATTTTGTAAATTATATAGCAAAATATAATATAACTAAAATGATCATTCAAAACCCTCCTATTGAAATAATAAATGATTTAAAAAGGCAATTTAATAGCAAAGATATTCATATTCATAATTTCAAATATAAGAATATAAATTTACAATTAATTAAAACTTTTAAAAAACAAGCACCTTCAGTTATTCTAGGTCAAGAAAAAGCATTAACAAAAGTTTCGCAAGCATTATTAATTCAAAAAAAATTAAATTATGAAAATAAACCTATAGTTATTATGTTATATGGACCAAGTGGCGTTGGCAAAACAGAAACAGGTCGCTTAATTACGAAATTACTAGGAGAAAAAATATTTTATTGCCAATTTTCAATGTTTCAATCAAATTCTCACTATAATTACTTATATGGTGATACAGTACAATTACCTTCTTTAGCTAAAGATTTATTAAATAGAGATTCAAATATAATATTTTTAGATGAATTTGATAAGGCTAATAGTTTTGTTTATTCAGCTTTATATGAATTATTTGATACTGGTAAATTCGAAGATAAAAATTTTCATGTTGACTTAAAAAACACAGTGATAATTTGCACATCAAACTATGAAAGTCAAGAGAAAATATTAGAGCATTTAGGTGCACCAATGTTTTTTAGAATAAATTGTTTTATTAAATATGAGGATTTGTCCAATGAAGTTAAAATAAAATTAATAGAAAAAAATTATTCTAAATTATTACAACAATTATCAAAATCAGAGCAAAAAATAATAAGTGAATCAAAAATAAAAGATAAATATATACAATTAGCAAATAAATTTAGTAATGCTAGGCAAATAGAAAATTTTTTGCGAAATGAAATTGCACGAAAACTGATAGAAACCATTGAATAAATAATAATATTTAATTATAATATATTTAAATTTAGTAAACGGAATGTAGACATTATCCACAATTTGTTCACAAAACAGCAATCTTTATAATATTATTAATACAATAAATACTATAAATATAAAAAGCAACTTGACCTTATATTTCAACATGAACACATAATATTATAAATATTGTAAATACCCATAATCTCTTAATCGAGATAACTTGCGGTAGCGGAAAAAAATACAAACAATGCTGTGGAAAAAATGCATAAAATCAAAGAATGATTTCAAAATATATAATCATTCTTTTTGTATGTAAAAAAATTAAATTATGTTTCTTTTAACTAATAGGTCTACTATGATGTATGTTGAAAGAAACATAATATTATAAGTAAATCAATAAGAAATTGCTTAAAACCACCACATATTGGTTTGCTTAAAAAGTGTATTTATTGTATAATAAAATCGAATACAAAAGGAGTGTATCAATGAGAAAAATAGTTAAAAATGCTATCTATAGACACTTTAAAGGCGATTATTATTTAGTATTAGATATTGCCAAATCATCAGAAACTGAAGAAGAATATGTCGTATATAGAGCTTTATATGGCGATAATGAACTCTGGATAAGACCATTAGATATGTTTTTGTCTGAAGTAGATCATGAAAAATATCCAGAAGTAAAACAAGAATATAGATTTGAAAATGTTACTATAGACAGTGTTAAAATTAAAAAGAAAAGGAAGTAATAATATGACTGATATAATTTATAAAAAAATAAAAGACTTTAAAAAAAGATATCCAGCCACTATTTCTTGGCGTCTAAAAGCTCATAGTAAGGTTGCTGCCGAGCACATCAATGACGATGAAGAAGTATTATATGCCTTTGCCGCTCAAAAGTTACCAAGTGTCTTCAACGTCACTTCTACTTATGCTATTGTCTTAACCGATAAAAGAATTTTACTTGCCCAAAAACGTTTAATCTTTGGTTATTTCTATTATACGATCACTCCAGACATGTTTAACGATTTAACTTTAAAAATGGGACTTTTCTGGGGTAAAGTTATTATCGATACAGTTAAAGAAACTGTCTGCTTAACTTTCATCTCTAAATCTGCCCTTAGAGAAATTGAAACTGTATTATCTAAATACATGATGCAAGAAAAAAGACAATATGAAACAGAAATCACCGATGAAGAACATAACAAATTAAAAGCTGAATTAAGAGATATTTCAGAAAACGGAGAAAAATAAACTCCGTTTTATTGTGGACAAACATTATTCAATGCTTTATAATTATTATTAGGAGGAAGCTTTATGAAGTATCTGTTTAAAACATTAATAATCTTTACTGTCATCTTTTTTGCTTTAAAATTTATCCTATTCTTTTTTGATACCGGTCATACTATAGATTATAATATTGGAAATTTTAAAGTAGAAGAAGAACTAAGAACTAAAGAAAATAATAATTATTATTTTCAATTAGAACATGAAGATTTTAAAATAAATTTTGCCATCAATCAAAATTATAATAAAGCAGAAAAAGTCATTAATGATATTGAATATAAAAAAATAGATGATTATAGTTGTGTTTTGCCAATCTTTAAAAATGGTGACATTCTAACCGATGTAATGTGTTTGAAAGATGATGAAATTACATATGCTCATGACTTAGATAATGAAAATATTAATGATTATCTTAAAAGCTTAGAAAAATATGGTTATGATGTGAACAATTATAAAGATAAAGCTTCTGAAGTCAAACTTTCCAACACTCAAAGTGTATACCAAGATAACTTATTAGAAAATCATTATATTGCTATGGAAACATATAAAGGATTAAACCTATTCGGCGCAAGTCAAGATAATATTCAGATATTTGATGATGATGTTTATACTAAGCCAATTAGTTTTTTTACCGATAGATATTACATCGTTGCTGACTATACTGAAGATTATACCTTTAAAAGATTCCATGTCATAAATATAATTAATGGAAAACAAACTGATATTAGAAGTTATGATGATATTTCTTTTGATTCATACATCGAAGGTGCTATTGGAACTGATGTCTACCTTTTCGATCGTGATAAAAATGCTCAATATAAAATAAGCATTGAAGATGAAAGCGTTGACGAATTTCACGATAAAGATCATCTTCAAACTTACAATGGCAAATGGGAAGATATGTCTTTAAGTGATGCTCTAAATGGTGTAACTTTTAATAACTATTATACAGATGATATCAAAGGTTATAACAAAGTAGATAAAGTTGGAAATTATTATTATTTATATCAAAAAGAAGACGACCACTATAATGTATATAGGGCCGACACTCAAAATAAAAAATTAAAAACATATTTATTTGAAACAACCGATTTAAATAGTATAATTTATTTGGATGACACCATATATTATTTAAATGGTACCACATTCTATTATTATAATAACTATGGTTCAAGAAAAGTAATCACTAATACTGAATTAGAATTTAATAAAGATTTGTCATTTGGCGTATATAAAAGATAGGACATAAATCCTACCTTTTTTTCTTAGAAGAAAATTTTACATTTGGAAACGCCTTTAGTAATCGTTTAAATCCAAATGATTTGTCCATTAAAGTCGCTCTAACTTTTTTAGAAATCTCTTCGGTATAATCTTTGCGAACAGATTCTGCCGAAATTTTAAGCTTTTGAATAATATTAAAAGAGATACAAAAATCAGCTAGTACTAACATCATCAAAAACATAATTATTATACAAAAAACCGAAGGATTTACTTTTGCAAATATATTAAATAAGAATGGATTTATTATTTTCACCACTAAAAGGCCACCAACTCCAAATATACAAGATGAGGCAAGACAAACTCGTCCATTAATATTAAAAGGAAGTTGAGAATAATCCCACCATCTAACTTTAAATAGTTTTTCCATTAAATAATTTAGGACATATTCTAAAAAAGTTCCGATAAAAGCCGAAGAAATAACTAAATTAAATAAACTGTCTTCTGGTCTTAAAATTAAAGTGATTAAAATAGCGCCTGTACCCCAAATTGGAACTAACGGTCCAATTAAAAAACCGCGATTTATGAATTTGTGTTTCATGACCAACGATAAAAACACTTCTATAATCCACCCAATAAAAGAATATATTAAAAATAAGGCACATATTATTATAAAATTATAAAAAAATCCAAACATAATAAACTCCTTTAATAATATTTTACCTTATTTATTAACTAAAGTCTAGCGTATAAATTGTTAAAAAATGTGCCTTTGTAGTATAATAAATATAGAGGTGTTATTATGGGAAAACTTGGATTGGTATTATCTGGTGGAGGATCTAAAGGTGCCTACGAAATTGGTGTATATGCCGCATTAAGACATTTAAAAAAAGACATAAGCATTGTCACTGGCACGTCGGTCGGAGCAATCAATGGCGTTTTTGTCGTTCAAAAAGACTTAAAAGGCGCCTTAAAATTTTGGGATCATGTCAATTTTAAAACTATTTTTGACGAAGAAGAATTTCCACCAATTGAAGATGAAAAGCTTTCTAAAATTTATATACAATATGCAAAAGGATTCATTAATGAGGGTGGATTAGATATTTATAAAATGAAAAACATTTTTGACGATTATTTTAAGGCCTCAAGATTTTATAATTCAAATATTGACTATGGATTAGTAACCTATAATTTTAGTAAAAATAAACCAGTAATTAAGACAAAAAAAGATTTAACTAAAGAGAATATCAAAGATTATGTTTTGGCCTCTGCTTCTTGCTATCCAGCTTTTAAACCATATTTAATTGATGGTGAAATGCATATTGATGGTGGCTATTATGATAATTTACCAATTAACCTAGCTATCGACTTGGGCGCTACAGAAATAATTGCTGTTGACTTAAGAGCAATCGGTTTTAAAAAGTCTATTAAAGATAAAACTGTGGATATCATCTACATTTCACCACGTAATAAAATTGGCTCATTCCTAGTCTTTGATAAGGTTCAAGCAAGAAGAGCCATAAAATTAGGATTTAACGACACTATGAAAACCTTTAATAAATTAGAAGGGAATAAATTCACTTTCCGCCGATATAATTTAGTTAAAAATTATAATAAATATATTGATAGATATGAATTAAAATTAAATGATATATTTAAACACACCGATAGTAAATTATTAAATAAAGTTTTTCACTCAGAAATATTCAAAGACATTTTAAACAATAAAATCTTATATAATAATTTTAATAATTTAGTTGAAGTTGCTGGAAAAATGTTCAATTTCGATGAATCGACAATATATCATATTAGAAGTTATAATAAAGGCCTTTTAACCGCGTTATCTAACACCCCAGCTGTAGAGTTAGAAGAAATAACCGCCAACTTAAAAAACAAAAAATTAGAAAACATTATTGATCGTAGGAAAATAGTTAAATACTTTTATAATCAAATTGAAAAAGGCGATATATCATTTAAATATGTTTTACCATTTAGCAATGAATTCTTAGTAGCTCTATATATTTATACTATTAAAACTCCACGTAGTATTTATTAGTTTTAATTATCTTAAATATTATAGGGATATTACTAATTGTATGAGACTTTTTATCTACTTTTAAAAGATATATTTAAACAAATCATATGAAGTAGCAAAATTCTAAGCTACTTTTTAGTTTTACTTGTTGTAAAAAAAATAATATAGTATAATGTAAAAAAAGGTGATGAAAATGAAAAAACAAACAATTTTAACTGGAATCAGACCAACTGGTCACTTACACTTAGGCCATTACTTTGGAGCTGGACAAAATTGGGTAAAACTTCAAGACAAATTTGATACTTATATCGAAATAGCAGACGTTCAAGCTTTAACCGACAATTTTAACAACCCAGATAAAGTTAGAAAAAGTGTCAAAGATTTAGTAATTGACTTGCTTTCTATTGGTCTAGATCCAAATAAAGCAACTATATTTATTCAATCAACTATTCCTGAAATTGCGGAACTAACCGTGTTTTATTCTAACTTAGTTACAATTGCTAGACTAGAGAGAAACCCAACCGTTAAAACTGAAATTAAACAAAAGAAAGAATTGTTTGGTGAATCTGGCGAAAGTATAACTTATGGATTTTTAGGTTATCCAGTAAGCCAAGCTGCCGATATTACAGCTTTCAAAGGTAAATTAGTTCCAGTTGGTGAAGACCAACTACCACTTCTAGAACAGTGCCGTGAAATTGTTCATAAATTTAATAATATTTATGGTGAAACATTAGTTGAACCTGAAGCATATTTAAGTGAATTACCAAGAATAAAAGGATTAGATGGTAATGAAAAAATGGGTAAAAGTTTAGGTAATGCTATCTTCTTAGCCGATGAACCCGAAGTTATTCAAAAGAAAATCATGGGTGCCGTAACCGATCCTGAAAAAATAAAAATTGACGACCCAGCTAATCCAGACATTTGTATGGTTTATTATTACCACAAATTAATCGGTAATGAAAACTTAGAAACTGTATGCAAAGAATGTAAAGCCGGTAAAAGAGGCTGTGTCGCATGTAAGAAAGAATTAATAAATAAAATGTTAGAATTCTTAAAACCAATTGCTGAAAAAAGAAAATATTATGAAGAACATCCAGAGAAAGTAGAACAAATCTTAAAAGAAGGTTCTCAAAAAGCTAAAAAGGTTGCCGAAAAAACTATCAAAGAAGTTAAAACAAGTATGAAAATCAATTATTTCGATTAACGCTCTTTAAAAGAGTGTTTTTTTCATAAAAAAAGAAAGCCTAAGCTTTCTTAAACTCCTTCGACAGTTGTATCATTTAAACATTTTAAAGCGCATACACAGTCTAAGTTCATTGTGAAAAATGAATTGGTTGCCACATAAGGCATTGTTGCAGATGTATTTGGATCAGTATTGGCTGCAAGTACTCTGAAAGTTGCACACTCGCCATCTACTTTTTCAACTCTGAACACACTTGAACAAGTCGCACCTACAGAAGAACAATCAATGTTTTCTTTAGTTGTTGGCATACTCCAAGGTGTTCCATTACCAGAACATGTATAAAGCATTACTGGTCTAGTATTAAGTCCTAAAGTAGAAACTGTATTACCTAAAAAACCACGATCGCAAGTGTCTAAACAAGTATCAGGACATTGTGCGTTGCACTGTAAAATGTTTATTACTGTTAATATTTCTGCAATGCATGAACTATCTTTACAATTATTACACATATAATCCACCCCTTCTTTATTCTCAATATAACATATTCAAAAATAAAAATAAGGTATACACCAAAAACCCAAATAATTAATTTAAAGTAATTGTCTAAAATCTATTTCATAAAATTAATTGAGGTGAATATTATGAAAAATGCTATAAACTACTATTACAATTTATACCCTGAAAATATTCACCAAACCGAAAAAGGTTATTATTTTATAATAAATAAAACGAGATATTTTTTAATTAAATACTTAGGCGACCCAAAAGATATTCAAAAAATATATGAGATGCACTTATATCTTTTAAATCAAAATTTTTACGTTCATCCCATAGTTTTAAATACCCAAAATCAAATTTTAACCTATATTAATAATGAACCTTATATATTAATGATTACAATTTACTATGAAAACGAAATAAAACTAGATGATATATTGTTTTTTTTCAAACCTACCAACGCAAATTCAAAAGCCCCAAATTGGGGTGAACTCTGGTCACAAAAAAACGATTATTTAGAATATCAGATTAGTATGTTAGGTCAAAAACATCCATTAATAAGAGAAAGTTTTAGTTATTATATAGGTCTTGGAGAAACTGCTATTCAATTGGTCAACTCATTAGAAAAAACAAATGTTCCTTTAGTATATGCCCATAGAAGAATAGAGGCCAATCATCATCAATACGATTTGTATAATCCATTAAACATAACCATAGACTATTCAGTTAGAGATATTGCTGAATATTTAAAAAGTCGTTTTTTCAGCGGGAAAGATATTATGAAAGACTTAACATATTACTTAAATAATACCAAGCTTAGTACCTATGAATATTTTCTATTTCTTGCTAGATTAATTTATCCAACATATTATTTTGACTTATATGAAGAAATAATTACTGACCGAAAAGTTGATGAAGAAATAAAAAAAATCATCTCAAAAGCAGATGATTATGAAAAAGTTATTAAACAAATATACCAATATTATAAAACTTTTTTACCAGTTCCAAGAATTGATTGGTTAGAATAATTAAGAGATATTAACAACTTCTTTAACTTCAGGGACTTCATCTTTTATAGCCATTTCCACCCCGTCTTTCAAAGTATAATCGATAAGTGCACATCCCGCACAAGCACCAAGCATCTTAATATAAACAATGCCATCTTCATATTTTACAAATTCGATGTCACCACCGTCACCTACTAAATATGGTCTTAATTTATTTATAATTTCTTTAATTTTTTCTTCTGCATTCATTTTTATCACCAAACTAATTATATAATAAATAATTAATAAGGTAAACTTTTTAATTAAATAAAATTGTGTTATAATAACAAAAGAGGTGTTATTATGACCAAATATTCGAAAGGAAAAGTAGTAAGAGGAACTGTCACGTGTATAGAACCTTATGGCGCATTTATGTCATTTGATGAATATTATACAGGATTAATTCATATATCTGAAATATCTAAAGGATTTGTTAAAGACATTCATGACTTTGTAAATGTTGGAGATCATATATATGTTGAAATATTAGATGTTGATGATGAAGAAGCCCACTTAAAATTAAGTATTAAGAATATTAACTATAAAATTAATGGTAAACCAAGACGCCGAAAAATCATTGAAACACCTCATGGTTTTACAACTTTAAGTAAAAAATTGCCTATTTGGATCGACAATCAACTAAAAAAACAAAAAAATCAAAAAAATACTATTGACAAATAAGTTTATAAATAATATAATCATAGTTGTCTAGGGAGTTAATTCGGGCGCTTAGCTCAGTTGGTTAGAGCACCTGCCTTACAAGCAGGGGGTCATAGGTTCGAGTCCTATAGCGCCCACCATTTTTTTTGCCGGAATAGCTCAACTGGTAGAGCAACTGACTTGTAATCAGTAGGTTGTGGGTTCAAGTCCTATTTCCGGCACCATTTTATATTGCCTCGTAGCCAAGTGGTAAGGCATCGCACTCTGAATGCGACATTCGCTAGTTCGAATCCAGCCGAGGCAACCAAAATTGAAAATAATAAAACCTCGAAATTAAAAATATTACTTGGAGAGGTAGCGAAGTGGCTAAACGCGGCAGACTGTAAATCTGTTCCTTCGGGTTCGATGGTTCGAATCCATCTCTCTCCACCACTTTTATTGCCTCGTAGCCAAGCGGTAAGGCACCACACTTTGACTGTGGCATTCGCTAGTTCGAATCTAGCCGAGGCAACCACATATGGTCTGTTAGCTCAGTCGGTAGAGCATTTGACTTTTAATCAAAGGGTCCCGGGTTCGAATCCCGGACAGGCCACCATTTTATGTTATAGTAAGTCTACTAAGACTTTTAATGCCTGAGTGGCGAAATAGGTAGACGCACAGGACTTAAAATCCTGCGGGAGTCAAATCCCGTGCCGGTTCAAGTCCGGCCTCAGGCACCACATGGAGAAATACCCAAGTCTGGTTGAAGGGACCGGTCTTGAAAACCGGGAGGTCGGAAACGGCGCGGGGGTTCGAATCCCTCTTTCTCCGCCATTTAGTTATATCGCGGGATGGAGCAGTTTGGTAGCTCGTCGGGCTCATAACCCGAAGGCCGTTGGTTCAAATCCAGCTCCCGCAACCATTTGGTTCCGTAGTGTAGCGGTTATCACGTCTGCCTGTCACGCAGAAGATCGCGGGTTCAATTCCCGTCGGAACCGCCATTTAATGGTTTCGTAGCTCAGTCGGTAGAGCAGAGGACTGAAAATCCTCGTGTCGGCAGTTCGATTCTGTCCGAAACCACCATCTGAGTAATGCACCGCTGTTAAGCGGTTTTTTTACAAAAAAGAAATACTCAGTAATTATTAATCATTATTATTTAATAAAGTATTTATAACACTTGACTATATTTTGTGTTTATGGTAATATTATTTTGTATCTCGTGTTGATTATATTAACATTTAAATAGGTATGCGCCCATAGCTCAATTGGATAGAGCGTTTGACTACGGATCAAAAGGTTGCGGGTTCGATTCCTACTGGGCGCGCCATTATATCGGGAAATAGTTCAACTTGGTAGAGCACCTGGTTTGGGACCAGGGGGTTGCAGGTTCAAATCCTGTTTTCCCGACCATTTAGAAATTAACTCTTGATTATTCAAGAGTTTTTATTATTAAAAAAGTTAACTAAATTAGCTTCTTTCTAATGCTTTTAATATTTAACTGATATTGCTGAAACATTAAATATTATTAGATTGGATTTAGAAAAAGCAGATAAATATACTTACCCTAAATATGATAGTGCAATGTATCAAAATATTCCTTTACAAAATAATTTGAAAATAGAAATTTTACTATTAATTATATAAAAAATAAAAATTGAATACATTTTGCTTTTGAAAACAATTGACAAAATTTACTAACATTGTTGACAAAATATAGTAATAATGTTAAAGTATTACACAAGATATTTTAGTTGATGCTATGTTCTGACTATTTGAATACTAACACAAAAAGGAGGGGTTTTGAATGGAACAAGAAAGAATTGATGCACTAATTCAATTAGGCGAAGAAATAAAAAAAAGGGAGGATAAAATGACTGACATAAGACCAAGAAAATGGATGAATTTAGATACACGTGTTTCTAAAGCATTAAGGCTATTAATAGAGGCAGAAGATATTTTAATGGATTTAGATGATTATCAAATGGGAAATGGACAATATTATACTGATTTTGAAGAATTATATAATCAACTAGCTGATGTTAGAGAACATTTTGCTGATTATATTGATAAACATCCAGAACTATTAACAATGGATCAAGAAATTGATGAATACTTTAATAAAGATAATATTGATATAAACAAGTAATTGTTTATTATAAATTTTTAACAGGAGGCTTGGTTTATGAGAAAAGAAGAATTACATAAGTTTGAGGGTGAAAATGGAACTACAAGAGTAAGGAGAACATCCAGAGGCGATGTAGTTATTGATGTTTATATGGGTGATGTTAAAGATAAAGATAATCATGATAGACTTAGTTTAAATGTAACCCAGGGAACATTATCAGGACATGATTTTGGTCATCAGAATCCATTTGATACTAGTAAAAATAATACGGCATCAAAGAGAAAATGATTTACAATAAATATATGAAAAATTTCATATAAAAATAGAGAATAAAATTATAGATACGTTCTGTTTTTGTAAATAACAAAAAGGAAAAGTAAAAAAACAATTTTATTCTTTTTTATGTTGGAACAATTTATTGTTTTTTTACTAATTGCAACTAAACCATTCATGGAATAATCACAGTCATCTAGTAAACTTAACATAAATGAAAGTAGACCTTTAGCTTTATAAGTTAAATTTTTATCTTTTAAATGATAATTAGACATTACTGTATAATTATCGTTCTTATTTATTCTGAATACTGACATTTTATTACCTCCATTATTTTCCCCTTAAAAATTTTGAAAATAAGGTAAATCATTAGCATTTTGTAGCATTCAAGTACGTTTAATTCCTTGAAAAATAAAGGAAAATAAAACATATATATAATGGTACGTTATCCTGTTTTCCCGACCATTTTTTTGTTTATAAAGCCCTAATTGAATAAGGGCTTTTATAATGCCAAAATATTCAGTATAAATAAAGATTGCCGCAACAACATATTAATATTTTTTTGTTGACAACGCATTGGCACCACACCTATTGATATTTTTATTAATTTTACTATCAAAAAAGCTAATTAAATTAGCTCTTTTCAATATCAACAATATCTGTTAAAGGTATTAGTTCATTATCGATTGTAATTAAATGAGTCGCATTCCTACCGACAATTCTTTTGGTTACAACCCCGTCTTTTAAAGTAAGTTTAACATCAGCTTTATAAATATAACTAGATGAATTAAATATTTCATTTAATTTTTGATTAACATTTTTTCCTTTCAACTTGGAAGGGGTTTCCACAGTCCTTTCTTCTTTATTATCAAAAGAACAATATACATCTTCATTATTTCCAGCTTTACCTTCGATCTTATTCGCAAATACCTTTGGTAATTTCTTTTCCACAATATCACCTCTAAATAATCATATGAATTAAAATTTATAATTTGCTAAAAAAGATATTTATTTTTTTAGTTATCCAAGTTCCAAATACAAATAAACAAATACCTATAATAATATCTGTGATGGAAAATACTTGACTAAAAGCATCCTCTAACATAATCACCAACGATGCACTCATAAATCCTAAGACACCCGTATAAGCCATCACCTTTTTATTATCAAAAAGCCATGTTATTAATTTAGAAATCAAAATTGTACTAATAATAAATCCGCTGAAAAACAATAGTAGAGTAGTGACATCAATATTAAAATTAGTTATACTTTCAAAAATAGATAGTAATGTTTCGTACCACCCTAAAGCCATAAATATGGCCGTACCACTAACTCCCGGGATAATTGTTGTTAGAGATTCAATTACTCCTATCAAGAAATAGATAAAATTTTTGCCAGCAGTAATGTTTTCACCACCATTTAAATTAACTAAAAAGTAAAGTACCGTAAAAGACACTATAAAAACAAAAACAATTTTAACATTAATTTTATTTTTAGTAATTTCATTAGTTATTTCTGGAATGCCGCCAGCAATCAAGCCGATAAATAGTAACATAGTTGGCAGATAATAGGCCTCTAGACACCATTTTACACCTTTGCATAACACCCCAATACCCAAGGCTGCCCCAATAAGCAATGAAACTAAGAATTTCAAGTCATCTAGCTTTATTTGTAAAGGCCTAGACATAATTTTTACAAGCCGTTCATAAACCCCAAATGAAATAGCAATAATAGCTCCGCTCACTCCCGGAATAATTTTAGCTACTCCAATAATAAATCCTTTGCACATTAACATTAAATATTTCATATTAAAATATATCACTTAAATAAAACAAATATTACTAGCAAAAATATTCGTATAGGCAGAATATATATGCGTTTAAGCAATAATTTGTAAATTCAAAACAAAAGAGGGCACATTTAAGCAAAAGACTAAATACATTTATAATGGAATGGTATACTCACTCGTGCAGTAGGTAGTATTTTAGAAAGGAAAAGAATATGGATAATGATAAATTACTATCATCACTAAGCGAACACATTGCCTATTGGTATACTAGTATAAAAGGAGAAAAAGATATTGTCTTTCCAATTAATAATGTGATTAAAGAAAGAGCTAATCAAATCTTTAGAAATAGATATCACGATGCTAATACGATTATTAGTGAAAATGGTGATATATATAAAATTTCTGTAGAAGTATGCTGTGAAAGTAATGTATGGTCATATGTCTATTATTTAGATGATATGAAAAAAAACTATCGATTAAAACGTATTTGCAAGGAAATCCTTCCTTATGATTTAAGTGATACTAATATTGATAAATTGAACAAAATTATTAAGTTAAAAATTCCTTGTGAAATTCTAACCGTTGAAATTGAACCAGAAAATATAAGTAAGTTAAAAGAAATAATTTATCCTTATTTAAAGTGCTACACATATATAAATAGCCGAAAGAGAAAGATTATTGCTTATCCCGATGTTATTGCATATGGAAATAACCAAGTAAAGATTCTTCTCAATTATTATCACCACCACCATATGGAAAAGCAAATCAAAAAAATAAAAAAAGCTATATTAAAATATAAAGAGGTTGACATTACTGTTCAAAATGTTTAAACGGCAGATAATCTCTTTTTATTTTCATAAAATTTGATGATATAATTAAAATGGGTGATAAAAATGCAACAAGTAGTTACAAAAGAAGTTATGAAAAATAGTGATAAATATACAATCGAGCACAAATGCTCATCTATAGAACTTATGAATAAAGCAGCTGAAGCAGTCATGAATAGTTATCCTTTTAAAGGCAAAGTCTTAATTGTTACAGGTACTGGTAATAATGCAGGTGACGGTTATGCTTTAGCTCTTCTTCTAAATAAAGCTCATATTGAAGTTAATATTTTACAAACGAAAGCAGAATATTCTAATGACGGAAAATACTATTATGATTTATGTCAAAAAAATAATATAAAAACTTTTTTATATAATGGCACATTTAATTTTAAAAATTATGATGTACTAGTTGATGCTATATATGGGATTGGTTTTCATGGTGAGATGCCAGAAGAAAATTCAAATATAATCAATAGAATGAATGAAAGCCACATCCCAATTGTAAGTATTGATATAAATAGTGGTTTAGACGCTGACAACGGTCTAGCTAAGACATGCATTCATTCCACTCTTACAGTATCTATTGGAGCTTTAAATCCAGGTCACCTTTTAAATATGGCTAAAGACAACATTGATAAATTGGTCAATCAAAACATTGGTATTGATATTGTGGATGAACATTACTATCTATTAGAACATGAAGAATTTAAAGAATTTTTACCTAAAAGGAAAAACTTTAGTCATAAAGGTACCTATGGTTTAGTCGGAATATTGGGCGGTTCACTAAAGTATAGTGGCTCTGTTAAATTAGCTAGTCTAAGCTTATCCGCATTAACATCAGGTGCTGGTGTATCGAGATTAATTGTCCCAAATACTATAACAAAAAGCCTTCTTTTATATGTTTTGGAAAGTACAATTTTTCCAATCGATGACGATAAAGGGCAGATGGTTTTTAATCCTAAAGAAATAGATAAAGCCTTAGAAAAAGTAACCGCTCTTTTAATCGGTATTGGATGGGATCAAAATCCAAATAATGAGAAAATATTAACATATATATTAGAGAACTATAATTTTCCAATTGTTATTGATGCCGATGGTTTAAATATTTTATCTAAAACTAAAAACATTAGACCAAATCTTATATTAACTCCTCATTTAAAAGAGTTTTCTAGACTTACTGGTATAGAAATAGACACAATTTCCAAAGATCCTATAACTATAGCCAAAACCTATGCTAAAGAACATAAAATAATTCTTCTTTTAAAAGGACCATCCACTATTATAACTGATGGAAACACGGTTTATTTAATTAATACTGGTTGTAGTGGAATGGCCACTGCTGGCAGTGGTGATGTTTTATCGGGTATTTTAATTGGCCTATTAGGTTATAAAACACCAGATATCAAAACAGTTGCCTTTGCTGCGTACATCAATGGATTGGCTGGAGAACTAGCTGAAAAGCAAAAGAGTAGTGTTAGTATGTTGGCTAGAGATACAGCTTCATGTTTAGCTAAAGCTATCAAACCATATATTCAAAAGTAAAGCAAAACTAAGCATTTTCACTAAAATTTCACGGCATATTATTGCTTATAAAACAATAAATATGTTATTATATTAAAGGAAAGAAGAGGTACAGAATATGAATGAAAATAAAAGAATGTTAATTTTTTTCATTTCGGTAGTTTTAGTTATAGCTGTTATCCTAGTTATAGCTTTTTGGCCACAATCTGATACAACGTTTGCCTGTGGAGTAAAAGCCGATAGTGATTATAGTAGATTAGGCAGTGTAAACTATGAACAATATAGTTGTTTAATGGAACAAGATGATAAAATTGCTCTTGTTGTTTCTGACGGTTTAAACGATGATGAAAAGAAATCGCTTAACGATGTTGCTGAAAGGATAAGTAAAAGCATTTATTATTTAAGTGATGAAGTATCTAATACAGATTTAAATAATATTAAAGATGACTTAAAAACAGATGAAGTTTCTTACGATAACCCAAGTCTAGTCATCATTGAAAATGGAAAAGTTACTGATGGTATAGATAAAAATTTAGATAATAGTGATGATGTCTATGATTTCTTGCAAGACGCTGGTTTTGCTAAATTTGCTTGTAATGCCACAAGTGATTCCGAATACGAAAATCTTTCGAGATTGACATATGATCAATATCAATGTCTATATGATAGTGGAGAACCATTTGTTATGATTCTTACTCAATCTACATGTAGCTATTGTGCACAGTTCTTACCAGTAATTAATGAATATGCTGGTGAAAATAATCTCCCAGTTTACTTCTTAGAAATTGATACTATGGATTCAGATGATCTTCAATCAGTCTTTTCTTCATTAAGTTACTTTAGTGATAACTCTGATTGGGGTACACCACTTACTTTAGGAATTAAAGATAAAGAAGTTGTAACAGAACTTAGTGGTTATACTGATGATACATCATCAATCGAAAATCTATTTACTGAATTAGGATTAAAATAATGAGCAAAAGCTCATTATTTTTTCACAAAAAAAGCATCTATAAATGCTTATTTACAACTATATCCATCTTCTTCTAGAGATTCTTTAACTTGGTCAAATGAAGAATTATCCGCAATCCCTAAACTTTGTTTAACATCATCACTCATTTTATTGTAATCACCAGATACAGTGACAGATATATTATTATCATCAACTGTAGTATTATATTCTAAACCATCTTCTTCAGTATAATCTTTAAATGGTTCTTCTAAACTTTCAACCAGTGTATCTGCATAATCTTTATATTCATCTTTAAGTGCAATTGACATAGTCGCTTCATATGACTTAATTTTATTATTATCGAAAGTAATCAATTGTACCTCTTTAGTCTTACCGGCATCAATTTCTTCTTCTTTAGTGCAGCTTAGTGATTTACTATCACATCCAGTAAGTAATAATCCAAAAATAAAAAATATCGCTAATAATTTAGTCTTTTTCATTAAATCACCCTAAATTAAGTATAGCGACAAATTTAATTTTAATCAATAAGTTTTCGTAAAATACAATTTAATTTTAACTAAATTTGTATTAATATATTTATTTTTAATACCATAGTCAAAGATATTTTTAAGCAAATTCATAATTTTTCTAATATAACTTTGGCTATATAAATGACCGTTATAAGTTCTGTTTGTTAAATACATATAAAAATAATCAATATCATTGCTAGTCAAATCTTTAATGCACTTATATCCTAAAATATCTTTAATAAAATTATTATAAATTCTATCATAATTTTCTTTACATCTATGATTGTGTATCATTTCCTTATAAACCTGATTTAAAGTCTTATCTCCCCCTGAAACAGCAAATTTTACTATCATTTTTACTACTCCTTCTACTACTAAATTAATTTTAAATTATTCTTTCTAAATCTATCACAACCTTTACTGCAATAACAATTGTATCATACAAAATCTTCTTCGTTAGCACATAACAAAAAAGACTACATGAAATCTCAAAAATATTACATGAAATGTATTTGAGTTTGCTGTAATCTTATTTTTTTTATAAAGCTATCTGAAAGTAAATTAATAGTCATCCCGTTTTTAAATTTTATAATTTTTACAACCGTATCGATATAAATTACTTGCTCATGATTTATGATACAGCTTCTATGAGAATATTCGAATCTATAATCTAAAATTTGTTTCAATTTTTTAAGTGTCAATCTAACCTCAGTCATTCCATCACATGTATGGATAATACTTCTTCGCCTCTGGCTATCAGCTTGTATATATATAATGTTTCGCATATCAAATGTATAAATAATCCCCTGGTCTTTAAATCGAATAACATTGTTTTGAAAACCTAATTTAAATATTTTCTTAAGTTTTTTAAGTAGTTCTTCATGATAATTTTTTCTTTTAGAAATATAACCTATAAACATCGTGTCACTACTAACAACTTGGCTAATGTATCTAGCTGTATAGCTACTTATAAAAATTAGAAAAGCATTTAAATCTTTATTTCTAATCTTTTTAGCCATGTCAATTCCATTTCCATTAGGTGTTTCGATGTCTAAAATATATACTTTATTGTCGAGTTCTTTGCGCATAATATCATAAAATTCACTGCCATAATTATTAAAAGCATATATTTTAAAATTGATTTTTTTACTAAGACAAAAATCATTAATAATGTTATAAATTTCCATTAAAAAAAACTCATTGTCATCACAGATGATAAAATTAATCATTTTTCTCGCCCCATACCTATTCGTTAATTAATATAACAGTAATTATTAAATAAAGCAAGAAAAAATATATAAGTGAGTAGTTACATATGAAAAAAGTAATTTAATATAATTAAAATAGGTGATAGAATGAAAACAAACTTATCTTTTAACCTAGATAAATTATATATAGTAACTGATTTCGATCACACCTTAACTACAAAAGATAGTCAAAATTGTTGGGGTGTACTATCAAGTATTCCAAATGTTAATAAAGAATATATTAAAAGAAGTCATAAAAATAATGATTATTATCTACCCATTGAACAAGACACTAATCTCGATTACGAAACTAAGAATATGAATATGCAAAGATGGTATACAAACCATTTCGATATGTTGATAAAGTATAAAATAAAAGAAATAGAAATTAATGAAATTGGCCAAAGTAAATCCATAATTTTAAGAGATGGTGTAACTGAATTTTTAAAATTTACAAATAAAAATAATATTCCAGTAATTATAGTTTCAGCTGGTATTTCCAATATAATTGAAAACGTTCTCAAAAGAAATAACTGTTTTTATAATAATATTTATATTATTTCCAATATATTTAAATTTAAAGATGGACAAATTAAATCACTAAGAAATCACATAATTCATTCCTTAAATAAAAATGAAATAAATTTACCAATCAAAATAAAAGAAGTTTTAAAAGATAAAGATGAAGTTATCATTTTAGGTGATAATATAGATGATAGTAAGGTTCATTTAAAAGAAAACAAAAAAAGCTTACAATTGGTTTTCTAGATTATAATGATTATAATAAATTAAAAAGTTTTCAACAGCACTTTGATATTGTTTACTCTCAAAATTCATCATTTATAAATCTAGTAAATATTCTAATAGAAAATAAACCTTCTTAAATACCTTTTATGATAAATAATTGCTTTTACACACAAAAATATATATAATAATTACAATTAAATGAAAGGTGTGTTTATATGCAAGTGGAAAATAAAACGATGTATCACATCCATACCCCAAATAAATATGATGAAATGTGGCAAGAGGGCAATGAGCTCATTATAGATGATAACTTCTATTCCGAATGTGGCTTATCAATTCCATATTTCAATACTGATGTTGTCTGTTCAAATGGTAGTTTAATTAGTATAGTTGGTCCTTTGCGAAAATATTTAGATGAAGGTATAGAAAAATTAACCATGGAAGAAATTAAGACTATATTCGAAGATGTTTATAGAATTTTATATAATAACAACCGAACCAAATGTGAGGCCGCATTAGAAATATGCCGAAGAGAAAAGTTTAAATTATGTCCCAGTAGACTTCATTCACTATGGGTAACCGATAAAGATAATTTAGATTATTGGCTAAATATTTTAAATGGGAAGGAAATATATGAACTAAACTTAACAGGCACTTTATTTAAAACTAGTGATATTTATATTCCAGATGATAATTTATCTTTAGTTCAAGCAATTAAAGCAGCTGAATCTTACTGGAATCCAAATTTTACTGAAGAAGCCGAAGAAAAGAAAGAATATTTATTTCAGGGAACAGCCTTAATAAAAAGAAAAATTAAATAAGCTAATTTATAATAGGTGGTAAAATGAAGGCATTAACAATTCAAGAGCCGTATGCAACATTTATAATGCAAGGGTTAAAAAAGATAGAAACCCGTAGTTGGAAAACCAATTACCGAGGAGAAATATATATTCATGCTGGCAAATCCAAACAATTCTTAAAAACGATAGATAATGAGCAAGTGCTATCATTAGTAAAACAGAATAATATGAACTATGGTAAAATCATTTGTAAGACTGAACTTGTAGATTGCATATATATGACAGAAGAATTTATAGAATATATAAAAATTAATTATCCAGAAGAATATAAATTAGCTATATATAAAGTGGGAAGATATGCTTGGGTTTTAAAAAATACTAAAAAATTAAATACTAAAATACCCACCAAAGGTAAATTAAACATATGGACTTATAATAAAAATGAGGTTAAATATGGAAGATAAAATATGTATATCATGGAAGTTCACAACAAGGATTAAAAATAATCAAAAAGAATAAAAGCACTCATGGTAAGCCATGGGTATATGCAACGTTATCCAAAACAATTTCTACAATTTTTATAAGCAATAAAGGTAGTGATTTATATTACTATTTAAATGGTGATGGAGCAGAAAATAACCCAGTAATTCTAGTAGAAAGAAAAGAAAATATGTTTAAAGATATTTTTAACGTTTCAGGTTCACTTTATACATTAAGTGGCAAAAACTTTATTTCTGGAAAAACTGGGTGGCCAGCCGAAGTAGTTAGTGAATTTGATGAAGATATTATTCACGAAGAAAATATAGATAATGTTTTTGAAAAACTTAAAGAATTAAATGACAAAGGAGAATTACAACTCTACTTATATCCTAATAGGCCAACTTTTATTCCGAAAGATAATAGTGATTTAATTCATAAAGTCATAAGCTGGGGGAAAAGAGGCATAAACATAGACCAATTTTTTAAATTATACCCAGAATTAAAAGAACAATATTTAAATCAATTAAAAAAAGAAAAATAAATTCATCTTCTTTTCGTTTCACAAAATAATTTTATGTTATAGCATTAATAATACCAATTTTTAAACAAATTGGTGTTTTTCTCTCTTTCTTTTCTTTTTTTCCTATTTTCATCTCTCAATTTTTCGACATACTTGATATGATTTTTCTTTTTTAATTCAAAACATATAGGATCAAATAAATTAATTAAATCAAATAGATCATCATATTTTTGATCTAAATAATTTAAATCATTATCAATTTTATCAATAAATTCATTAGTAATATTATCATCATTTAATATTTCATTAATTCTTTTGATTAAATCTTGAATTAAAGTAAAATCATCATCATATTGAGTATCGTTTTCTAGACTTTTCAAAATGTCTAGCATTTTGTTTAAACTTTCTTCTATAATGTTTATCTCCTCCTTCCTCCTTATAAATTTATAAACATATTAACACTTCTTGTTATAAAGCTCAATGTTACATTATGATAGAAAAAAATTTTAAAAAAGTGATATAAATGTGGTATTGTAAAATAAAAACCCTTATAAAATAAGGACTAAACCACTAAATTGGTGGAGAATAGGAGTTTTCTTTATAAGATTTAATAAAAATTAAAAAGTTTGTTTTTCCTTTATTTTTAAGCATTTTCGTTTACTTTTTTTTAAAAGATTTAATGTGAATTTTTTTAAAATTAAGGAAAAAGTGATAAAAAAGTGATATTATGCTAGAGCTGGTTTATTATGTAAAGCACCAATTTTTTTTACAAAACCAGTTTCTTGCTCTTTTTCTTTTTCGCCAAATTGTTCGTTTAAAGCTAAAACACTACTTTTATATCTATTGTATGCAAAATCATAGTCGCCATTTTCGATAGCTTTAACACAAGCTTCTACAATATGGCTATATATATAATTATATATTTGTTCATTGTCATCTAATGCATCGATATTTTTGACTATTATAGGTGCAACATTATAATATAGTTCAATGTCCTCTTTTGAAACAAAATTATCTCTAAACCATCTTAAAACAGTTAATTCATAGCAGTTATCATCAAATTCATCCTGAAAATGTTTCATACAAGCAGATGTTAAATAACATTGACCACTGGTTGATTCTTTTTTGCCATCAACTTTAGTAACAATTTCAACTTTTTTACCCTCACTAACTTTTATGTGTGCAGTATCATGTGGAACAGCACGGCTACTAGGACTATATACATCAATTTTTGCTCCTTTTCCATTACTATATGGTGTTACTTTAATTTCTTTATCATTATCTGACATTTTTCTCTTCTCCTCTCATATTAATTAATTTTTTTCTTAACTGCATTATTTCAGACAACCATATAACGGCTTCATCAGAAAGCTCATCTTCATTGCCTGTATCAACCTCAAAAATATACTTTTCCTTTAGCTTATCTAATTTATTATAGATATCTAATAATTCGTTAGGCATAATAAAATCTAAATTTCTAATAGTTTGAAATTTCGTCCCCCACTCAACTATCTTATCTAGTATTTGTTTAATTTCTTTATGGTCGTTTTGATAAGTTTTTAAGTTTGCCATCATAGACAATGGGCCGATTAATCTTGTGAATGCAACATATAATTTACTTTCTACTTCATATAAGTTTCTCTGCAAATTATTATCATTATTTTCCAATGTTAACCTCCAATCCTTTAAAGAAAAAAATAAAATAATAATTCTTATATTCAATTATAAATAATATTATTACTTTTTATTATAGGCAGCAATATTTTTATTCTTTCTTCAGTTATTTTTAACTTTATCTCTTTCTTTTCTTTTGTTCCTATTTTCCTCTCTCAATTTTTCGACATACTTAATATGATTTTTCTTTTTTAATTCAAAACATATAGGATCAAATAAATTAATTAAATCAAATAAATCATCATATTTTTGATCTAAATAATTTAAATCATTATCCATTTTATCAAGAAAGTCATTAGTAATATTGTCATCACTTAATATACTATTAATTCGCTTGATTAATTCTTGAATTAAAGTAAAATCATTATCATATTGATTGTCGCTTTCTAGACTTTTTAAAATGTCTAGCATTTTGTTTAAACTTTCTTCTATAATGTCTATCTCCCCCTTATAAATTTATAAACATATTAACACTTTTCTTATAATTTATCAATACTTTATAAAATAAAACGACCATGTAACGTATCCGAATGTCATTTTTAGGGAATATTAATTGTTATAATGATGAAAACTATAAATGACTGGCGGTGAATATATGAAATTTCGGCTAAATGATTATGAAACAAAAGATGTAATGCGAATTTTAAGGGAATGGACTGAATTAGATCGAAAAGAATTTGGAAAATCAATTAGCCGAAGTGCCAAAAGTATAAAAAGTTATGAAAATGGCGAACGAAATTACACCGTTCAGTTACTAAAAGATATTATTAAAAAGTATAATATCACAGTAGTTTTTGAAAAGAATAAAAAATAAAAGAGTGTCTGCCAACACTCAAAAGTTATGGGACTGCAATACTGCTTACTACTAATTTATTTGTCCTGTAATTTTTTTTTGGAAAAATAGTCCACAACAGATAACTTCATAATAACCCACATTATAACTTTGGTTATATCTTGTTCGCCAATTGTACTACTTATATTAAATTGAATAATATCTTTTATTTTTAATGGTGATTGTATAGTTCTATTGTTTGTTCCTAATACTTTATTAATTAAGTCGTTGGCTATATGGTCGCTTCATTTTCTAAATCGTAATATTGCATACTTTTTTCGCCTTTACAAAAATATTCATAGCTAAAAAATTCTTGGGTGCTATTAATATTTTCTTCATCTAAATCAAGTATATCTTTAATATTTGATTTTTTAATTTCAATAAGATAATTATTAATTAATTTTTCTTATAGTATCATTAACAAAAATAAAAACCCTTATAAAATAAGGGCTAAACTACTAAATTGGTGGAGAATAGGAGACTCGAACTCCTGACCCCCTGCGTGCAAAGCAGGTGCTCTAGCCAACTGAGCTAATTCCCCATCAGACAAATTACTCATTAAGTATATCATTAAAATCTATATAAAGTCAATATATTTTATACTTTTTATAAAAAAAGATGATAATTTTTATCATCTTGAGTATTCTTTTACCTTGTTTTTAAGCTTTAATGTTAATATTAATAAAATAATTAAGATTAGAATCTTCAAATAGTCAAAAAAGTGACTAGTATTAGCTACACTTGATGTAGTTTTATTATTATCCACTTTTAAAACATGTTGATATTGAGTAGGAAGTTTAACCTTAAAAGATTTATCAATAGAACTTTGTTCTAATATTGGTGTCTTTACATTCATAAAATTTATTTCTTTATTTTTTGGAGTAATTTTATTTGTTTCTTCTTGTATCGGTAGCTCCTTTATTGTATTTACAGAACTGAAATCACTATTTATAATTGGAACATCAATATAATCGTTTTCATCCCTATAAATATAATCCTCAAATGGTTCTGTTAAATATTGGTCATAGTATTCTTTTTCAAGTTTGTAGGACTGATACTTATAATCTTGGTATTGATATAATTTTATTTCGCCTTTATAAGTTAAATCAGAGGATACATCTAATTTATCTAAACTATAAATATCTTCATAGGCGTTTGCTTTTATTGAACTATTTTGTCCATATAATGTAATATTTTCCATAAAAGCTATCGTATTTAATTGACTTACCAATTTATCTCCGTTCTTAAAATAAATATAAAAACTATGAGTATCTTTCCCATCCCCACTTTTTCCAGTTATAATTAGACTGTTAAGATCATAATCACCATTTAAATCATATCGTACATAATCATCACCACTTAAAACATCACTACTACTTTCATATATAATTTCTTTGCCTTCGCTTTCAATTTTAATATCATTTATAATTTCATCTTTATCAACCTTAATTTCTATTGTATTAATCTTTGGCGTTTTTAAATAGTGATATCCATTATATTCATAAATTTTTCTCCCATCTTTTTCTAGAGGTTTAACCGGTAATAATTCACTTAATTGTTCTTCAAAATATTGATTTTCATCAATCGATGGAAATTTATCACTAACTTCATCTTTTGAAACAATGGGACCTAACACCTTATTTAATCGATAATACTTATACTTTCTTATAACATTATTGTCACTTTCCAAACCTTTAACGGGAATTACCAACATTAGCAAAAAAACTAAGAATAAAAATTTTTTCATGTACTCTCCTTTCTAAGCCCCTCTATAATAAAAATACGACATTATCGCCTTTATTTCCTTCTTATTTATATAAATTTTGTAAATTTATTTTTAATATTATAAAAAATTATGGTATAATATCGACTGCTCAAACACATTGAAGCATGTTTAGACACCGTAAAAACACAAACAAATCAAGGGTTTCTTTACTTTTATACTGAATTTTGTTATACTTTAAAAGTATAGACAGGTGATAAAATATGAAAATAAAATCCGTAGATTTAGCAATTTCGGCTATTCGACGAAGTCAATATCCAACTGATAATAAACCGGAATATATGTTAGTTGGTAGATCAAACGTTGGTAAAAGTAGTTTTATAAATACAATCATAAACCGTAAAAACTTTGCGAGAACATCTAGTAGACCAGGAAAAACTCAAACAATTAATTTTTATAATGTCAACGATGAATTCTATTTAGTAGATGCGCCTGGATACGGTTTTGCCCAAGTGAGTAAAACCAAAAGAAAAAAATTTGGCTTAATGATTGAAGATTATTTAGTAAACCGAAAAAACCTTAGAGGTGTATTCTTACTAATTGATTTTCGTCACCGTCCAACTAACGATGATATATTAATGTATAACTTTTTAAAATACTATAAATTACCAGTAACTATTGTTGCGACAAAGGTTGATAAAATAGGTATTACTGCTAGACAAAAGCAGAGAAATATGATTTTAAATGACCTTGATTTAGTAGTCGGTGATGAATTCGTCATGTTTTCCAGTTTAACTAAAGATGGTAAAGAAGAAATCCATAAAAAAATTGAAAGGACAATGTAATTTTATAACACTATAATATTAAGTTTCATACACTATTTTAGGTGATAAAATGAAACTTATAATAGATGATAACATTGTCGTTTTTTTAGATAAAGTTTACCTGCAAAACCTTGATTTAACAAATCAAAACTTAATTGAAAAAAAACTAGTCAAATTAATTAATAAACTTCAAAACAAATATACTATAGATTTAAATGGTTATTATAATGTCTATATCCATAAAGATATAAACTATGGACTGATTATAGACATGCAGAAAGAAGAGCTAGAATATATAGATTATTTTAATAACCAATTAGAACTCAATATTGAAATAATTGAAGACTCTTTTTTATATAAAATAGAAGACATTTTTACTATAAATAAAAACTTATTAAATAAATTTATTATATATAAAAATGGTTATACATTCTACCTTAAACCAAAAGCAAACCTAAGTAGTATTGAACTTGGAATGATTTTAGAAAATGCTGAAATTTTATATGGCAAAGAAGCTAAAAAAATAGAACAGAAAAGTCAAATAATAAAAGTGTAGGTGATAATTATGAGAAAACAAGTAGTCGCATTAGTCGGAAGACCAAACGTCGGAAAATCAACAATATTTAACCGTTTAGTCGGTAGTAAGGTTGCCATAATTGAAGATACCCCAGGAGTTACTAGAGATAGACTTTATGGAACTGTAAATTACTTAGATTATAGCTTTCATCTTATCGATACTGGTGGCATTGACATAACTACTGGTAATTTTAATACTGAAATCAAAGGACAAGCCGAAATTGCTATAGATGAAGCTGATATCGTTGTTTTTGTCGTTGACGGAAAAGAAGGTTTAACCGCTAATGATTATACCGTTAGAGATATATTAAAGAAAAGTGGTAAACCAGTAATAGTTGCCATAAATAAAACCGATTCTAAAGCCTATGAAGAACATAAATATGATTTCTATGACTTAGCTTTCGATAACTACATCGAATTATCTGCTGAGCACAATCTTGGAATAGGAACCTTATTAGATGAAATAACGAAAAACTTTAAAGAAATCAAAGATGACTATGATGAAGAAGTTATTAAATTTTCGATAATTGGTAGACCAAACGTCGGAAAAAGTAGTTTAGTAAACGCTTTATTAAACGAAGACAGAGTTATTGTCAGTCCAGTTGCTGGAACAACAAGAGATGCCATTGATACACCATTCAAATATCATGAAAAAGATTTTGTGGTTATTGATACTGCTGGTATGCGTAAACGCGGAAAAATCTATGAAAACGTCGAGAAATATAGCTTATTACGTTCATTAAAAGCGATTGATAGATCTGATGTCTGTGTTATTGTCATAAATGCCGAAGAAGGTATTATTGAACACGACAAACATATTGCTGGCTATGCTATTGAAGCAGGAAAAGCTGTTGTCATTGCTGTCAATAAATGGGACACCGTTGAAGATAAAGATAAAGCTATGAAGGAATGGAAAGAAGAAATTAAATATCAATTTGGGTTTATGCCATATGCTAAAGTTGTCTTCCTATCAGCTTTAACTAAAAAACGTATTCATACCTTAATGCCAGAAATTATTAAAGCCAATGAAAACGCTCATAAAAAAATACCTACAAGTGCTTTAAATAGTGTTATAACTGATGCCTATGCTTTAAATTTACCACCTTCATACAAAGGTAAAAGACTAAAAATATACTTTTCAAATCAGAGTAGCATTTGCCCACCAACTTTTAATATTCAGGTTAATAGTAAAGGCTTAATACACTTTTCATATGAAAGGTATTTAGAAAATAAAATAAGAGAGAACTTCGATTTTACAGGCACCCCAATCATCTTAAACTTTAAAAACAAAGGAGAGCAGTAGCCTTATAAAACCTCCCGCATATATTAATGTAGGAGGTTTTAAAATGGCATTTTCAGATAGCTTTTTCAAACGTGTAGAAAAGAAAACCAATGTAAATAAAGAAACAATCTTAGACCTAGCAAAAAAACTTCAAGAAGGAAATTTAAAAGATGAAGGAACTTTAAGAGAAGTAATTAGTGAATTAAGTCAAATGACAGGTAGACCAGTCTCCGAAGAAAATCAAAAGAAAATCATTGACGCTGTTGTCAATGACCAAGTACCAAAAGACATTGATAAAATGATTTAATCAATGTCTTTTATATTATAGTTTATTATGCAATTTTAAAATAGAAATAAGCATCTTATCACGATATTCAGCTAAAGAAGCATCATCATTACCAATTTCTTTAGGTCGATTCTCTAAAGCCTCTTCTACACCTTTTCTCGCAATCTCTGGAAATTCTTCTGGAAAATCTTTAAAATCAGCCATATCGTGAAGCCATAAACTAATAGATGGATTTAAATGTTTCATAAGTCCATCAATATGACCTTCACCGCCACCTAATTCAAAAACTAAACTAGGTCCCATAATCGCCCATCTAAGTCCTGGACCAAAAGTTACCGCTTTATCTGCATCTTCGATTGTACATACACCTTTCATAACTAGATTACACACTTCTCTATAAACTGCCATTTGAATACGGTTACAAATAAATCCTAATGCCTCTTTTTGTAAAACAACAGGTTCTTTATCGATTAATTGGTAAAATTCTTTAGCTACTTCTACAACTTTAGGATCGGTTTTGTCACCTTTAGTAAGCTCTACTAGTGGAATTAAATGTGGTGGATTATAAGGATGGGCTCCTATAAACCTTTCAGGGTGTTTCGCATTTTTAGCTATTTCACTAACAAGTAGTCCAGAAGTCGAAGATGCAATAATTGTTTCACTTGATGTATATTTTTCCATCTCTTCAGCCATCTGACGTTTAACTTCATAATTTTCAGGACCTGATTCGGTAATAAATTGTACATCTTTAACAGCTTCTTCCATTGAAGTTGTATAATTTATTCTTTCTTCAATTTCTGTAATTTCATCTTCAGTTACAACATCATTTTTCATTAAATTAAGTAAGCTTTCATGAATTCTTTTTTTAGCTAAATCAAGTTTTTCCTCAGTTAAATCATAGACATTTACTGATAACTTCTTTAAAGAATAATAAAGTGCCCAGCTATAACCAATAACTCCCGCACCTACACAAGCTACTTTTTTAATATCTTTTGCTTCCATATCATCGCCTCCATTATAATTGTAGTTCTATGAAAAAAATAAAGCAATATTAAATCAAACCTATAAGTGTTAAATAGTGTACATAAAATAGTAAAAAACTTTATATTTAATCGAGCTTTTTCTTCATATTTATAATTTTTCCTCATATATTTAAATGAAGAAAGTAGGGATAATATGGAAAAAATAGACATTATCAAAAATATCACCGAACGAACAGGTGGAGATATTTATTTAGGAGTAGTAGGAGCCGTAAGAACTGGTAAATCAACCTTTATTAAAAGGTTTATCGAAAATCTCGTTGTTCCTAATATTGAAGATGAATATGAAAGAAAAAGAACCTTAGATGAAATTCCCCAATCAGCGCAAGGTAAAACTATCATGACTACTGAGCCCAAATTTGTTCCAAGCAATGCCGCTAAAATAAAAATTGATGATTTTACCGCTGATGTAAGATTAGTTGATTGTGTTGGATACATTATCGAAGGGGCCAAAGGTTATGAAGATGAAAATGGTCCTAGAATGGTTCACACCCCATGGTATGAAGAGTCAATACCATTTGTCGAAGCAGCTGAAATAGGCACTGAAAAAGTTATTAAAGATCATTCGAGTATTGGGGTTTTGGTCACGACTGATGGCTCTATTGGTGAATTTGAAAGAAGTGACTATGTCGAAGCCGAACAAAGAATAGCTAAAGAACTAAAAGAAATAGGTAAACCATTTATTGTCATTGTCAATTCAACACATCCAATGTTGCCAGAAACTGAAAATTTAGCTGAAAAATTAAAAGAAGAATATGGTGCTCCTGTTATACCAATGAATATTGACAACATGAGTGAACGAGATGCTTATAATATTTTAAGAGAAGCACTATATGAATTTCCAGTCGTATGTATCGATGTTGAAATGGCCGATTGGGTCGCATGTTTAGAGCCAAATAACTGGTTAAAAAAATCATATATTGATGCCATTAGAAATAGTATTCATGAAATAGATAAACTTAGAGATATTGAACAAATAACCGGCAAATTAGAGGAATGCGAATATATTGAAAAGGCCTATCTATCAGAAGTGGATACCGCAACCGGTAATGTTAGGGTAACCTTAAAAACACCAGCCAATCTTTACAACGAAGTATTAAAAGATATAATTGGTGTAGACATTACTAGTCGTTCCCAATTACTTAGTCTATTTCAAGATTTAGGCGAAGCCAAAAGAGAATACGACCAAGTAAAAGACGCTTTAAAGATGGTTAAGCAAACTGGTTATGGTGTTGCTTCACCAACCTTAAATGATATGACACTAGACACTCCAGAAATAATCAAACAAGGAAGTCGTTATGGTATTAAATTGAAAGCCGTTGCTCCTTCAATTCACATAAGGAATATAATTCTGATGTTACTGTATTTGAAAGATGTCTTAATGCAAAAAGTAAGAAAAAATATGATTTCATTTACAATATAGAGAGTTATATAAGTATATAGAATATGTGCTGAAAAGCATATTTTTTATTTAATGGAAGTGAGAAAAATGTCTAAAAAGAAAATGGGTATAGGAACAATAGATATTAATAAAAAATTTAAAGATCAAGAAGAAGCTAGTAGATATGCTAAAAGATTAAGAGAATATATTCGTTATATCTGTAAAAAGTATAATTATCAAGCAAGTGTTATGACAGTTATTAGTAATACAAAAAGTGATGTTACTTCATTAAGATATGTTCACAATGGGAAAAGAGGTAGACCTCGGAAACAATTAGTAGTTATGAATACTTATATGGCGAATGTTTGGTATAAAGGAAATTTTAATACAGATTGGCATATTCATATTTTAATAGTAAGTAAACCTAGTTATGCACTTAGAAATCATATAAAAAAGTATGTTGATAAAAATTGGATTAATATAGCTAATATTCGCGAAAAGAAAGAATTTGATATTAGTATGTTAAATAAAAAGAAAGTCTATAAAAAGACTTGTAATATTAAAATAGCTGATTATTTTATTAATCAAAGTGCGGAAATAAGGTTTATGTCTTGTAATTATAGTGATGAAGATGATTTCAAATATAGTCTTAAAGATTATTATAAAGAATATATGAAGTTTCATTATAATTACATTAAACTTCATAGAAAAAATAAATCTTTGGGAATAACTATGAGCGAAGAAGAATTTATAAAAAGATATGCTAAGATAGAAAGTAAATTTAAAATGATTGAAGATTATTTTTATAATATAACAAAAGAAGATGAAGAAAAAGCGAGAAAAGATTTTTTAAAGGAAATTAAAATATCAAAAATTATGGAAAATTATAATAAAATGCAGAATGTTAAATGTTTTAGAGCAGCTGATGGTAGTTTATTTATAATAAGAAGGAATGAAGAAGAAAGTATATTTTAACTGTCATATAATAGATATGTATATAATCAGTATATAAATAATACAGAGATAAAACGAAAACAAATATAAAAATCTCATGTTTAAATGAGATAAAATAGTATAAATTATTTAATATTTGTTCTATATATTTATTTTGATTATGTTGAAAATAAAAGCTTTATTTAATAAAATTTAAGAAATGAGTATAGATTATTTATCATTAAGTCCATCAATATAACTATTTATTTTAGCTTTATCAATAGTTGAAAGATTTCTATATTTATCTAGTAATTGTAATTCATCTTGTGGTAAAGAACTTGAAAAAGCGTTATTAATAGAATAATCTATATCAGTTCTCTCTAATAGATAATCAGTAGTAGTATTTAAGTAATCAGCAATTTTAATTAATGTATCAGCACTAGGTTTAGCTTTATTATTAAGATAAGCACTAATAGTTTCTTGAGTAACTCCAATTTGAACTGATAAATTTATTTGAGTAATGTTTTTCTTAGTCATAAGAGCTTTTAAATTTTTCATACATAACACCTCTATATCATTATAAATTTTATAAATTGTATTTTTAGATATTGTATTTATAATATATATAGATATAACTTGTATTTTGTAGAAATATAGTATATAATAAATTTATATTAGAAAGAGGTTGTTTGTAGTGGGAGAAAAAAAATTATGCAAATATTGTAAATCAGAAATTGATAAAAAAGCTAAAATATGTCCTTTTTGTAAACGAGGTCAAGGCAATGTTGTTCTTAGATTACTATTTGTATTTATTATTATAACTTTTGTTATCACAGTTCTTGCAAGTTTAGGAGATAGTTCAAATAGTACATCTAATGAAAAGAAAACAGTAAATATGGGAGAAAAAGTTACAGTTAATGATGTTGATTATATAGTTAATGAAAAGAAAATACAAAAAGAAATAAGTGTAGCTAGTGGTTATTTTAAATATACAGCTGATGGTAATTATTTGTTAATAAATATTACAATTACTAATAATAGTAAAAGTTCAATAAATATTGACTCAACAGATTTTAGATTAAAAGATGAAAACGGAGCTACATATTCAGCAAGTATATTAACAAGTGTTGATAATATGGATATGCTTAATTTTGAAACAATAAATCCAAATGCAACTGAAAGTGGTTATATAGCTTATGATATAGCAAATACTGATTTACATTATACATTAACAATTGATGGCGATGAGTTTTTTGATTCAGCTGGAATAGAAGTTTCTATTCAGTAAGGTTTAAGTCTAATAGTAATATTAGGCTTTTATTTTTGATTTAATAATGTATTTTTAAGCAATAAGAGATTATCATATATTTTATTGAATTATTATATTTGACTTGTTATAAAGCGATTATGTTAAGAAATATAATATAATTTGAACAAATAGATTAAAAAGTCGGGACAAAGAATAGTTGAAGATATATAATATTTAAAAAATCATTGTTTTTTAGTGTATAATAGGTTTTGGTGATGTTATATGGAACAAAAGTACATGGATGAAGATGAAGTAATAAGTCTTATAGACAATTATGTAAAAAACGTTAAAATAGATTATGCAATTCTTTTAGATGGTGCTTGGGGAAGCGGAAAAACTAAATTTATACAAGAAAAAGTAATAAAAAAGCTTAATGATGATTATAAAAAAGAAAAGTCAAAAACAAAAGATGATAAAGATGAAAACATTAAAGCAAAAAGACCTATATATATATCTTTATATGGTATAAACTCTATAGATGATATTAAGTCACAATTATTACAATCAATTATAAGAAGTGAAAAAATAAAAAAATATATACCAATAATTAACATTGGTGCTACTATAGTTGATGATATAGTAAAATCATGTTCAAATGTTTCTGACATAAGTAAAAAAATAGAAGATTTAGTTACATTTTTTTATAAATTAGATAATACAGTTATATTCTTTGATGATTTAGAAAGGTGTAATCTTAATATAAATTTAGTATTAGGATATATAAATCAATTAGTTGAGCATAATCATTTAAAAGTTGTTTTAATTGCAGATGAAAACAAGATTGGAAAACTGAATTATGAAGATAATAAAGAATTAAAATATTTAACTGTTTTAAATGAACACATTGATTTTCAGCAAACAGAAAAAAAAGATATAATGGGTAATCATCAACAAGGAAATACTACATTTACTATAGAAGATATAGAAAATCGTTCAAAGATGTTATTTAGAGAAAATATATTTTATAATGAGATAAAAGAAAAATTAATTGGTCAAACAATATATTTTAAGCCAAATATAAACAATATATATGATATTATGGCAAATGAAATAATTTCAGATGCAAAAGTTAAAGATATAGTTAATGAAAAGAAAGAACTTTTAATTAGTATGCTATCAAAAAAAGAACATTTGAATTTGAGAACTTTACAATTTATTTTTCAAACATTTGAAACATTAGTTAAAATTTCAATGGAGGAAGTAGATTTACGAGATTTTAAAGATCAATATTTAACAAATTTATTTGAATATTGTATATTAAAATCAATACAGATTAAAAATGGGCAAACATCATATAATTGGAAAGAAAATCAAGAATTTGGAACAATATATTTAGGCGATGAAAAAAATGAATATAATTATAATAATTATGTAAATGGATTCAAATTTGTTGATGATTATTTAATGTATTCTTATATAGATAAAGCAGCAATTAAAACAACGCTTGAAAATTATATTTATGTTAAAACATTAGAAATTGAAAACCCTAATGATCCATTATATAAGCTAAAAAAATACTGGTTAATTCCAGAACAAGAGTTAGAAAATATAGTTGATGAAATTATAGATAATATTAGTAAAAATAAATATGTTCTAAATTTATATTCTAAAATTGTATTTTATTTTGCTTGTATTTTTGATATGGGAATATGTGAAGATAAAATCAATAATGCTATAAAATTATTAGAAAAGAACATAGAAGAAGAGTGTGTTCAGGGTACATTTGAAGAAGAAAGATTACATACAAATTCAAAAAGTGTTTCTCAGAAATATAAAGAATTTATGAAAAAAATAAGAACATTAGTAAATAAGAAAGAAACAAAAACTAAACATGATGAAATAATAAAAATTTTAGAAAGCAATAATTGGGGAAGTGAGTTAAAAGAATATTGTAAAACAAATGTTGGACAATTTCTTGAAGACAAAAAATACGCATATTTGTTAAATATTGAATTAATTATTAATAATATTAAAAATAAAAATATAGAACAAATATATAAAGAATACTCATTTTGTGTAATGACATCATATTATGAAGGCTTGCCACTATCATTATTAGAAGCTCAAATAAACAAATTACCAATAATAAGTTTTGATTGTCCAACAGGACCATCAGAAATTATTGCAAATAACCAAAATGGTTATTTAGTAGATTGCTATAATGTAGAACAAATGGCTACAAAAATAAATGATTTAATAGAAAATAAAGAAAAAAGAATAGAATTTTCTGAAAAATCAAATTTGAACTTGAAAAAATATGAAAAACAAGAAGTATTAAAAAAATGGAACAATTTAATTAGCAAAATATAAAGGAGCTAAGAAATGAAATTAAAACAATTCAAAATAGAAAATAAACAGCAATTTAATAAAATTTTATTAATGTTTTGTACTATTTTAATTGCTATAGTGAATTATAGTATAGCTATAGTAAAGGAGAACTTTTATATAGCAATAATAAGTATAATGCTTATATGGATAATGAATATAAGTTGGGGAATGGCAAATATAAAAAGAAGATATATCTTCTTAGGGATGAATTTGATGATATTTGTTTTTATATTATCAAGACCTATAATAAGTACATTTAGAATGGATGAATGGTGGTATTTTAGCGTTGAAACTGTTTGGAAGAGCTTAAATGCAATATTAATATCATTACTAGCAATTTTAGCAGGTGGAATTGTAGCAGAAAAAATAAAATTAAAAAATGAAAATGAAGAAATCAAACAATATAACAACAAAATAGTGAAAATTTGTATGTATATAATGTTAGTAATAACATTTATAATATATTTCGGAACAGAAATTAATAAATACTTAATGTTTAAAAATGTAGATTATGCTAATATATATATAAACAATGGAATTCAATATCCAATAATAATAAGAGTTCTAGCATCATTATATGGATATGTTACAATATGTATTTTAGCAATGTTTCCTAAAAAAAGAGAAACAATTATCACTTTAATTTTGTATATTATTTCAGCAATTCCATTATTTTTACTAGGAAGTAGAAATGATATTGTATTAAAATGTGTTGTTGCAGTAGTGTATTATTTATTTAGACATTATTATTATCCTAATAATGAAAAATGGATAGGTAAACACCTTAAAATTGCAATGATAATATTGATACCAATAGCTATAATTGGATTAGGGGCATATAACTATATAAGAGACGATAAAAAAGTTGAAAATACATCTCCTATTGATATGTTTGTAGATTTCTTTTATAAACAAGGAACAACATATGATACAATATGCCAAGGATTTGAAAACGAAGAAAAACTGAAAAATCAAGAATATGTTATAAGCTATACTTTTGGTGACTTTATAGATTACATATTACATAGTACAATTTCACAAAAAATATTCAAAACAGAAAGTTTAGGAAGTGGAAACAGTATTAAAATGGCAACTGAAAGTAATAGTATGGCACATCACTTATCATATATTGTATTAGGAGATACTTATTTACAAGGACATGGAAGAGGAACATCATTTTTAATTGAAGTATATATGGACTTTGGAATTACAGGAGTGGTTATATATAGTTTCTTATTGGGAATGTTATTAATTCTAATATTAAAGTTATGCAGAAGTAAATATATGATTGCAAGATATGTAGCATTTACAATGCTTATAGATATATGGTTATTGCCAAGATATTCAGCAATAGGTTTCTTGAACTTTATTATTACACCACAATTTTGGATTGTTATAATAATGTTATATGGAATAGAATTTATTAGTAAAAAAATAAGAAGAAATGGAGAAATAGATGGACAATAAGACTTTTTGTTCTATTTGTACACCAACATATAATAGAAAAAATTTATTAGAAAATTTATATAGGTCTCTTTTGGCACAAACAGATAACGACTTTGAATGGATAGTAATTGATGACGGTTCAGAAGATGATACAGAAGAATATATGCAAAAAATTCTAAAAGAAAATAATAAATTTGAAATAAGATATTATAAACAAAAAAATGGTGGTAA
>ENA-OPAH01000034-OPAH01000034.1-human-gut-metagenome-genome-assembly--contig:-NODE-34-length-111404-cov-8.133347_pt1 | contig 111404 bp, 120 predicted proteins | sample MGYA00241050_ERZ501416 | MGnify/ENA primary metagenome ERZ501416 (study PRJEB25962, sample SAMEA2042632) | human gut metagenome | biome: human gut; feature: human-associated habitat; material: faeces... | reverse complement strand
AAGTGCAGATATTGTATTTCTGCATGATGGGAACATAGGGAGTCCATATAAAGGCCATTAATACAGGTCATGACGGGTCGATCAGTACCGGTCATGCGAACAGTCCGGATGATATGATGAGCAGACTGTCTACAATGGTACTAATGGGGATTAAACTTCCGCTGGAAGCAGTTATGCGTCAGATCGCTTCCGGAATCGATATCCTGGTACATCTGGGACGCCTTCGGGACAAGAGCAGGAAAGTATTGGAAATCATGGAGGTATTGGGATATGAAAAAGGAGAAATCAGGCTTCAACCGTTATTTTCCTTTCAGGAGACGGGAAGTAAGGATGGAAAAATCCAGGGGGAGTGGGTGAAAAGGTCCACACTTACACGGACGGAAAAACTTATGGCGGCAGGGTATCAGCCGGAAGGAGTATGCCCTGGCGATAACGGAAAGCATTCTTCTGGTGTTTCTGATCGCCATGCTGTTCTATTCAAGACTATGGATGATGGCAGTGCTTTTTCCTCTGGGAATGAAGTATTACGAAAGGATGATCTGTCAGGTGGAGGAAAAAGGGAAGAGACGTTTTGAAAGACAGTTCCAGGATGCGCTTCAATCACTGGAAGCGCAGTTGAATGTGGGATACTCTATGGAGAACGCGATCAAAGAGGTACAGAGAGACCTGCAGATCATGTATGACAGGCATACACTTATTGTACGGGAATTTACGTATATGGTAAGGCAGCTGAATCTGAACGTAACCGCGGAAGCTGCCTGGAAGGATTTTGCTGCAAGGGTAGCACTTCCGGAGGTGGATACATTTGTCACTGTATTTTCCCTGGCAAAGAGGAGCGGAGGCGACAGTATTCTGATCATTAAAAATGCGGTTAGACAACTTGGTGATAAAGCGGAAGTGAAAAGAGAAATCGATACCGTAATTGCAGCGAAAAAAATGGAATTTCAGATTATGTCAGTGATTCCTTTGGGAATTATTGGTTATATGCGTCTGAGCTTTCCGGAATTTATGGCGGGGTTATACGGGAATCTTCCAGGAGCGGCTTTTATGAGTATTTGTCTTGGAGCTTACATTGCTGCCTGGAGACTTGGATGCAAGATTGTGGAAATCGAGGTATAGAAATGTGGTTTTGTATCGGAATGTATTTCTTTCTCGGAGCTTGTGCATGGATGTATTTCAAGAAGAAATCACTTTTCAGAAAATGGGACAGGCTTCTCAGACAGATATTTTTTTTGATGTTGGCGGTGACAAGTTTGGCATTTTTATCGGAAATCGTGCAGAAGACAGGGACGGAAAACTCTGAAACCATGCAGATAAAGCGGAACGGGTACGGGGAAGGACAAAAAGAAGCGGCGCTTTCTATGCAGGTTGAAGGAGAAAAAAAGCAGGATATAGAAATTCGTGTGTCACCGAAGATTTACAGTGAAAAGCGGCTGGAAAAGGAGTTTCAGAAAGCGAGGAAAGAGCTTGCAAAAGTGATTTCCGGGGAAAATAAGGATCTGTCGCATATAAAGACAGATCTGGATCTGGTAACAGCATTAGACGATTTTCCGTTTTCGGTTTCCTGGGAACTTAGCAGATATGATGTAATGGATTCGCTTGGGAGACTGGATCAGGAAAAAATCCGGGAAGAAGATCCGGAGAATCAGGGGATTGGGATGAATATTACCGGAGTTCTGCATTATGAAGATAAGGTATATCCGTGTGAGATGGATCTTGTTATTTTTGCAGGACAGGAGAAAACGCTTTCCACGAAAGAGAGGGTTCTGGAACTGGTAAGATCACAGGACAGTGCTACGAGGCAGAAAGCATATCTTACACTGCCACCCAGTCTGGACGGAAGAAAAATTGCCTGGACAGAGGAGAAAGATTCAAAAGGGATTCCGATTCTGATGCTCGGAATGGCGATAAGCATTCTGCTTGTCGGAAGAGAAATACAGAAAGAAAACAATCAGAAGAAGATGAGAAAAGAGCAGATGATGCTGGATTATCCGGAAATTATCACAGAGTTTACGATGCTGACCGGTGCCGGAATGACAGCAAAAAATGTGTGGAAAAGGATTGCGGAAGACTATGGGATCACCAGGGGAAAAACGGGAAGAAAAAGAGAAGCATATGAAGAAATCTGGAAAACCTGGCAGGAAATGAAAAGTGGGATTCCGGAGATGGAATGTTATGAAAGATTTGCAAGAAGATGTGATCTGATTCCGTATATGAAAATGGGAGCACTTCTTTCACAGAATCTGAAAAAGGGTGCAAAAGGAATTTCTGAAATGCTTCGTATGGAGGCAGTACAGGCACTGGAGGACAGAAAGAGCAGGGCGAGACAGCTGGGAGAAGAGGCAGGAACCAGACTTTTGATCCCAATGCTTTTGATGCTGATCATCGTGATTACGATCGTAGTTGTACCGGCATTTTTGTCGATCCAGGTGTAGGAGGTGAGAGAATGAAGGCGGTAAAAAAGAAGCTGTGGACGGGATGGATCAGAATTCAGAAGATTCTGACGGAAAAAGACGGGATATCAACGGTAGAATTGATCCTTGTACTGGTCGTCATTATCGGTCTGGTTATCATTTTTAAGAAACAGCTTAATGAACTTGTAACTAAAATATTTGAAAAAATAACGAATGAAAGTTCAGGAATCTAAAATAAAAATTTTATTTCAGAAATGAGTGTGTACAGAGATGAAAAAAATGGTAAAGGGAGAGATTACTGTGTTTCTAAGCCTGGTCTTTCTTCTGCTTCTTACTCTGGTTGGGGCTTTGTTGGAAAGTGCCTCGATCCAGCTGGCAAAGAATGAGAGAAGAGCAGACGCAGGCAGGGCAGTGGAATCTGCATTTGCAGAATATCAGAAAGATCTTCTGGAGCGATATGGTATTTTTGCAATAGAAGGCAGTTATGAATCCGGAACAATGTCTGAAGAAAATATTTTAAACCGACTGTCCTTTTACGGGGCAGAAAATATAGAAACAGAGATTGCGGCAATCCGTTATCTGACAGACCAGAATGGGAAAGAATTTCTGCGGCAGGCGGTGGAATACGAGAAAATGAAGACAGGAGCTGCGGCGATAGAGAATCTGACGGGAAAGCTATCCGAATGGAAGGAGCAGGAACTGAAAGCAAATGAATATGGGAAAGAGAATATAGAGACGAGTAAAGAACTTGACCAGATGCTGGAAAGTGAAAAAGAAGAACTTCCTGCAGAAAATAATCCATTGGCGGATATTGTGGATATACAGGCGCAAGCACTGTTAAATCTGGTCAGCCCGGAAGGATTTACGCTGTCATCGAAAGCTGTAAAGTCAGAAGAGACTGTATCGAACCGAAAGCTCAGGCAGGGATACGGAACCATGAAGGAAAAAGATAATGGAGCCGGAGATACCATTTTTTTCAATCTGTACCTTATAGATAAGTTTGGCAATGCTGCAAATAAGAAAAAGAATACGGTACTGGACTATGAGATGGAGTATTTGTTAGGAGGAAAGGCGAGCGACAAGGACAATCTGGAATATGTGATCGGGAGAATCCGAATCCTTCGATTTGCAGTGAATTATGGATATTTGCTGACCGATAAGGACATGCAAATGGAGGTGGATACCCTTGCAACGACACTGAGTGCGGTGTTTCTTTCACCGGAGATCGGACCTGTGATCAAGCATGCGCTGCTTCTTGCATGGGCTTATGGAGAAAGCCTTACGGATGTTAAGACGCTTCTGGCAGGGAAGAAGGTTCCGGCTGTAAAGAGTAAGGAAAGCTGGAATCTGACGCTGGATGGTCTGCTTGAACTGGCAAAGAACAGAAGTATTCCGGAAGGGAAGGAGACAGAAGAGGGAAATTCTTATGAGCAGTATCTGCAAATGATGCTGGTTTTAAAATCAAAGGAAGAACTGTCGATGAGAGCATTGGATCTGGTGGAAATGAATCTGCGATCCGGAATGGAGAAAACGTTTTTCCGGGCAGATGCCTGCGTATCAGGAGCAGACTTTGACATGATATGTTATCTGAGAAGAGGAATCCGGTATCAGTATCATATTTTATATCAATATCAGTAACAAAAAATGAAAATGTTAGGAGGTGGATACAGGTGTCTTTTCTGAGGACAATCGAAATAATAAATAAAATTCCTTTGATGATGTATAGAAAAATATTGAATTACAAACACATATTTGATATTCGCAGAAAGGAGGAAGGATTTGATTTTCTACCTGATTTGATCGCCATATCTTGTGTCAAAGAAAAGGCATCTGTATCTGCCTCGGTAACAGTAGAAGCTGCACTTTGTGTTCCGCTGTTCCTATATGCGGCGGTGAGTTTGATCTGGATGCTGGAGCTAAGAAGCATCCAGTCTGCAGTAAGATGCGGACTGCAGAGTGCAGGAAAGCAGGTGGCAGAGAGTTTTGCAGAAATTCCGGTGCTGAATCCGATAAGTCTGCATGCAGATCTTGTAAATGCGGTCGGGAAAGAAAGAATGGATCGAAGTATGATTGTTGGCGGAAGCGGAGGAGTCAGCTGTAAAAGATCCTCGGCGATACCGGGAATGGGAGTGCTGGAACTGACGGCAGAATATGAAGTAGAATTGCCGGTTCCTGTCTTTCATATTCCGGTACTGCATTATAAAGAAAAAATGAGGATGAAGACATGGACCGGTTATGTAAAGACCTACGAAGCAGGAATTGGAGATAATGAACTTGTATATGTGACAGAAACAGGGATCGTATATCACCGGAATTATCAGTGCACTTATCTGGAACCGTCCGTGCGCAGTGTTGCGAAAACACAGTTAGGGGAACTTAGAAACAGCAGTGGAGGAATTTATCATTTGTGTGAACGGTGTGGATGGATGCCGGGAAATGATGGCAACTGCTATGTCACAGATTATGGGGATCGTTATCATACTTCATTATCATGCAGCGGACTGAAGAGAAAAGTTTATACAGTTCCGCTGTCAGAAGTAAAAGGAAAAGGAGCATGTTCAAAATGTGGTGGAAAATAGCAAAATTGGCAGGATTATTTTTTTTAGGATTCGGAGCAGCACAGGATATAAAATATCAGAAAATCTCGACAGAATATCTGCTCGCAGGAAGCTGTGCGGCGATTCTGTACCGTGCGTTATTTGGACGGATGCATTGGAGTGTATGGGTTGCCGGACTGGGATGTGGAATTGTATTTCTCATGATATCGAAATGGTCACAGGAGGGAATAGGGTACGGAGACAGCTGGATGATCCTGAATATGGGTATTTTTCTTGGGATCTGGAATCTGCTTGGAATGCTGATGCTTGCATTTCTTGTGGCTGCGATGGCAGCAGGAGCAGGTCTTTGGAGCGGAAAATGGAAACGGACGACGAGAATGTCGTTTTATCCTTTTCTTCTGATCGGCTATCTGGGGACATTTATATGGTAAAGCTAAAAGGAAGTACAGTAGTTGAGATGGCGTATCTGATGCCGGTAGTATTGCTTTGTTGGATGGCAGTCATTTTCGCGCTTTTTTATTACCATGATAAAAATATTATCGGTGGGGCGGCATATGAGACTGCGATTGTCGGAAGTGAAGAATGGCGATGGCAAAAGGAAATAGAAGATGGAAAAATGGAGCAGTATTTTCAGAAAAGAATTGAAAACAAACTGATATTTTTTGATACAGTATCGGTGGAAACTGCGGTAGTAAAAGATGAATTTGAAGTGACAGCAGGAGCGAAAAAGAGAAAAATGCGCGTATCTGTTAAACGCAGTGCGGCACTGACAGTGCCAGAGGAAAAAATACGCAGGAAAAAAGTATTGCAGGAGATTGTAGAAAGGAACCAGGAGGAATGAGAGAAGAGTACGAAAGAGATTTACATCATGCCTGGATGATTCTGGAAACAGATGAGCTATATAAAGAAGATTATCAGATGCGGATGCTGATGGAAAATGCGATTCCCGGACTCTTGTCGGTAAGAGGGCAGGGAAAAGATGATAAAAGCCAGTACCGCTACGAGATCAGTGGGAAGATATCCGTGAAGGCAAAGGGAGAAAAAGAGCACTGGAAATTTGCAGATCTGGAAAAATTTATGAGACAGTTTATCCAGGTGCTTTATGCAGTGAAGAATTATCTGCTGAACGTGAACTGTCTGAGCCTGGATCCGGGACATATTTATGTATCGGATGAAATCTATTATTTTTGTTATTGTCCGGGACTGGAAGGTAATATTCTGGAAAAGTTTCATGAGCTTACAGAGTATTTTGTCAGGGAGACAGATTATGAACAGAAAGAGGCAGTCTATCTGGCATATGAATTACATAAGGCTTCAATGGAAGAAAATTATAATATTGAGTATGCGCTGGAGCGGATACTGGAGAAAAAGGAGAATGAAATGGAGAGTATACAGCCGGAGAAAAAAGCAGGATATGATCTGCAGGAGGAACTGATCCTGGATGACTGGATTGCAGAACAGGAAATGAAAGGGCAGGTTGTAAAGGACAGGCAGAGCGTCTGGGGATTTCTGAATCAGCGCCTTCAGAAACGTAGAAAAAAACGGGAATCCCAATGGGATGAGATAATGGCGGATGATTCAGAAGAATAATTAAGATAGGACATGTTTTTCTTTTTACTACATTTTCCAGTTTATGGAAAGAAGTACTTGTAAAACAATTACGTGTTTTTTATAATAAAAATGATTATGTAATTGGTAACAAAAGCAAAAAAGAAGTGCCTTTTCCACAGGAGGAAGTAACTGTTACTGTTCCGGCGTGAGCTGTGATTGTCCGGTTGACAATGGCAAGACCAAGACCGGTGCCGTCTGGTTTGTAAGTGACAAAAGGATCAAAAATCGTGTCGAGATATTCCGGTGAGATTCCACATCCGGTATCAGATATGGTAATCTGAAGCATTTGATCTTTGAGGACTGCTTCCAGACGGATTGAACCGGCAGACGAAATGGCTTCACGGGCGTTTCTTAAAAGGTTGAGAATCGCTTCATGCAGCTTTAATCTGTCGGCCGTCAGAGATGGAAGATCAGGGGCTATCAGAGAAGAGAATCCAATGTTGGTATCTACGCAGGAGGCGGCAAAGGACAGGCAGATCTGTCCCAAAAAGTCCTGTGCAGAAAACGTGCTCAGATGCAGATGTTCACTGTTATTATAAGCAGACAGTTCCTGCAGCAGAGAGATTGTGTATTCGATGTCTTCGCGAAGCTCTGACCAGTGGCTGAAATCTCTGGTTTCAGGGTGACTGGACTCTATGAGCTGAAAGGTACTGTAGATCAGCGTCAGTGGATTGCGAACTTCATGACTGATCTTGCTGATTGTATATTGCTGTGAATCCAGGAGTTTCTGAAGTAATTCACGAATTTCCGGACTGGAATTCATAAGCTGATGTAACTTTTCATAATCATTTGCAGTAAATGGCATGGTAACGACCATCCTTTCCATGATATAAAGTAGTTGTAGTTTATCATTGAAAGTCTGGTTCGTAAACAAATTCGAGATTAATCGAAGAAAATGTAGAAAGAAGGAAAAAACATGAGGGATGAGAACTGTATTTTTTGTAAAATCGCAAATGGAGAAATTCCATCTGCAACCATATATGAGGATGATGATTTCAGAGTAATTCTGGATCTTGGACCGGCGACAAAGGGACATGCACTGATCCTGCCAAAAGAACATGCGGCAGATATTTATTCTATTGATGAAGAACTGGCAGGAAAAGCATTTAAGCTTGCAAAGAAGATCACAACAAGATTAAAAGATGTACTTGGATGTGACGGATATAATATCGTACAGAATAACGGGGAAGTGGCCGGTCAGACCGTATTCCATTTCCATATGCATCTGATTCCGAGATATAAAAATGACAAGAGCGGATTCGGCTGGAAACCGGGTAAACTTACAGATGAAGATCGGGATGAAATCCTGGAAAAACTGAAAGAAAAATAAAATAGTGAGGTACTGGAGTGAGTTTTCAGAATAAGAATAAAAAGGAATTCGAGAACGTGTACCATAAAAATAAGTTCAACGTTTATCGGATAGCAATGGATTATTCTGGCAGTCACAAAGAGTCAGCGGAAGAGATATTCCAGGAGGTTTTTCTAAAACTATATACACACTTTGATACAGTGGATGAAGAATACATGGCAGCATGGCTGGTAACAACAACGAAAAATACAGCTATCAATTATATGAAGAAGCGGGCAAGAGAATGTCCGAAGGCAGATATTGAGCTGTTTTCGGATCTGTACTCGAAGGAATATGCGGAAAGTGCAGAGGAGCATGTATTCCACAAAATTTTACAAAAAGAAAAAGTGGGTTATGGATGGACGATTCTGGATGCATTGTACGAAGAAAATGAAAACTGGTACGAAGCAATTACCATGGTTTACTGTCTGGAGAGAAAACAAAAAGATGTGGCTGAATCTATGGGGATCAGTATCCAAGCACTGACGGGTGTACTGTACAGAGCAAGAAAATGGGTAAAGATACATTACAATTCTGATGATTACACAAAATAGCACCGATGGATATGTAAAGAAAACAGGTGTCGTTCCGGCACCTGTTTTTGAACAATGTAAATAACTGTTGTTAAAAAATTATTTGGAAGCAGCATCTTCGATCAGACCGATAATTGTCTTGATCGGATCCTGCTGAGAAGACTGATTCATTGCATTTATGAAGTCTTCACGGGAATCATAAAGCTTGTGGACAGCTGCGAGAAGCTTTTCATCTGTAAGCTCTTCTTCTTCCATAACCATACTGAATCCCTGACGTTCAAAAGAACGGGCATTCAGAATCTGGTCACCACGGCTTGCGTTAGCTGAAAGTGGAATCAGAAGATTTGGTTTGCGAAGAGCAAGCAATTCGCAGATTGCATTTGCACCTGCTCTTGAGATTACAACATCGGCAAGGGCGAAGAGATCTTTCAGTTCATCCTGAATATATTCAAATTGAACATAGCCATTCAGACCGGTGAGCTTTTCATCGAGCTTGCCTTTACCACAGAGATGAACAACTTGGAAATCTTTTAACAGTTCAGGAAGAATCTTGCGTACTGCATTATTGACTGCGACTGCGCCAAGACTTCCTCCGACGATCAGGATAACTGGTTTTACTTCCTTGAAACCACAGAAAGCGCGGGCTTTTTCTTTATCTCCGGTGAAAAGCTCCTGACGGATAGGGGATCCGGTAAGGACAGCTTTATCTTGAGGAAGGGAACTTAAAGTTTCCGGGAAGTTACAGCATACTTTTGCAGCTGAAGGAATGGAAAGCTTATTAGCCAGTCCCGGAGTCATATCCGATTCGTGAATGATAACAGGAACATGGTTCTTCTTTCCGGCAATAACAACAGGAACACTTACAAATCCACCTTTTGAAAAAATTACATCTGGTTTTAACTGCTTGATCAGGCGGTTGGCTTCACTGAAGCCTTTCAGGACGCGGAACGGATCCGTAAAGTTCTGAAGGCTGAAATACCGGCGGAGCTTACCGGAAGAGATACCATGATATGGAATCCCCTGCTGTTCAACCAGCTGCTTTTCCATACCGTTGTAAGAACCGATGTAATGTATGTCATACTGCAGTTCCCGAAGACGGGGAAGCAGTGCAATATTAGGTGTAACATGTCCGGCAGTACCTCCGCCGGTCAGAATGATGCGTTTCATAATAAAAATCCTCCCATTGATGGTGCGAATTAAGATTCGCAGTTGATACAGGCAGAGAGACTGCCCTAATATCATAATATTAAACAGGTGAAGGAAAAAGGTCAAGTTAAAGGGAAAAGAAATCCAAAAGAATGAGGTTTAAAATGGAAAAACATGAAGATAATCTGGATAAGCTTTTAAAAGCTGAACTGGAAAAAGAAGCCGGGGAAATCATGGAAGAAATGGACTCGGACGAATCACTGCAGGACATTTCCTTTCCAGAAGACCTGGATGAAAAGATGTGGAGTAAAATCCAAGAATATGAAGAACAGCAGAAAGCATATGAAAAACTGTCAGATGCCGACAAGGAGGCAATCCGTCTCGGACGAGAGGTTCAGGCACTTCGCGGCGGGGAGAATACGAAGGATCATCTTAAGAAAGATGTGGAGAGTGACAGTTATATAGATAATGTTGTGCCAATTGAGTATGTGAAGCATGAAACAGATAATAAAGCAAGTGACGACGGTACGAACGGAGAGACCGAGAAGGAAGCTGGGAAGAAGAAAGTTAAGAAGAGAAAACGGCACTGGAAGGTATATGGAATCGTGGCGATCGTGGCTGTGCTTGCTATGATGTGGAGCATGGTGAGTATTGGTGGGACGCCGTTCTTTGGCAGGGTGTTGAATGATATTATTGGTGATAGAGAAATGGTTAAGGTTAATACGGAAAGGGAGGATGGAGATAAGAATAAGGTAGATGATTATGATGAATTTCAAGTTTATGAAGAAATAAAGAAAAAAATGGGAGTGGATGTTGTTCGATTTTTGCAAAAATCAGATGATATGATATTGGTGCAAAGTGACATAGATGAAATATTGAAGCGGGTGTGTTTGATTTATAATAATGGAGAAAATATTATTGAATATCAAATGATTTTTAACTATAAAGAACAATCTCACGGATATGATATAGAAGATAAAAAAATTAAAGAGGAACAATTTGAAGTAGATGGTAATAATATTGTTATTATTCAATATGAATTGCCAGATGGAGGCAAGGAAAGCGTGGCACAGTTTACTTATAAAGATGTTTTTTATACAATTAATACGACAATGGATGCAAAAAGCTTTAAAGAACTTTTAAAAACTTTATATTTTTTTTAAATATGGCGTGAGTTTTTTCTCTTTCGATTGTTAATATAGTGTAGAGAGGAGGCGAAAGGTGAAAAAAAGTAAAATTTTGTCGCTGATTTTGACAATGGTTATGGTTTGTACATTGTTTATCAGCACGCAAGGAGTTGCAAAGGCATCGGATGTACCGAAGTGTATTGATGGTTCTTATTTGACAAATGATGATTCCTCAGAAGTAACAGTTGGATCAATGAGTAGAGGCATATATTTGAAAAGTGGATCATCAACAATTACTAAAGTAGGACCAGGAAAAATCGGTGCGGGAGGAAATACGGTAGGGCAGAAAACGGTTTCCAAGATTACAGTTAGTGTAACAGTGGAGCGATTATTGAATGGTAAATGGGCTTATTACACTTCATGGATGGAAACAAACTATAATTCTGTTTATGTAAGTACGAGTAAAACATTAACTGTACCAACTGGATATTATTATCGTGTAGGTTGCGTACATTATGCAAACTCAGATGTAAGTGATTCGTACACAGACGGCATTTACATCTAAAAATCACAAACCAAACATCCCAACCCCTTACCCACTCTAACCCACCCCGCATCACCAAACCAAAAATATTTTTTATAAAATATTCATACGACTATCAACCGGTGCGGCAGTTAGCGAAAGTAAGGACAAGGGAACAATATGAGGGAGGGAGATGGGAAGATTCCTTTTAACACCTGTCTGAATTGCAGGTTGATAAAGTTCAACATCTCCGGTCTTGCAGACTGACAAGAGGGCGAACAGGACTGTAAAGACCACAACTAATAAACGTATTTTCTGATTGGACAGAAAGCATATGACCAAATAATACAACCCGGTCGTGAAGTATGTGAGTATGGAACATCAGAGCAAGCAAGAAGCCTAACTAATGTTAAACTGAATTAGACCAAAACAAGCAGGTCGGGATAATTCCTGACCTGCTTGTTTTGACGCAAAATTGCGAAAAAATTATTTGATTACTGGTTATTGCTTAAATATTCTTTTAAAGCAAGTGAAAGCTGATCCGGGCAGGATGTTGCTTTGTATCCGCATTTGATACCTTCGATACGTGAAATTGCTTCGTGAATATCCATTCCTTCAACGAGGCGCCCGATGCCCTGTAAGTTACCGTTACATCCGCCTGTGAACTCAACATTATGAATACGTCCAGCTTCATCTACTTCTAAGTGAATATTCTTAGAACAGACGCCGTGTGGTGTAAATTCCATGAGTATAGTCCTCCTTTATATTTATACTATTATTGTGCCTTATAAAATTGCTTCAATGATTATAACACAGCCTTATAAGAAAATGCTAGTGCATATTATAAGAAATCTGATATAATAGCTATTGTAATTTTGAAGGGAAATCTATAGATATAGATAAAAACAATATGTAGGAAAAACGGAGGATTTTCAAATGATAGGAATTATCGGAGCAATGGATGAAGAGGTTGCAATCTTAAAGGAATCGATGGAAGTTCAGGATACGCTGGAACGTGCCGGAATGACTTTTGTCAAAGGTATTATGAGTGGCAAGGAAGTTGTAGTTGTAAGAAGTGGTATCGGAAAAGTCAACATGGGAATCTGCGCACAGATTCTGATTGACTGTTTTGGTGTGGATACGCTGATCAATACAGGTGTGGCAGGTTCTCTGGATGCAGATATCAACATCGGGGATATCGTGATTTCTACAGATGCAGTTCAGCACGACATGGATGTAAGTATGCTTGGCGATCCGGTAGGACAGATTCCGAGAATGGATACCTTTTCTTTCCCGGCAGATGAGAAGCTTGTGAAGATGGCAGTGGAAGTAAACAAAGAAGTGAATCCGGACATTCAGACATTTACCGGAAGAGTGCTCAGCGGAGATCAGTTTATTTCCGGCAAGGAAAAGAAGGAATATCTGGTAAAGACATTTGATGGAAAGTGTGCGGAGATGGAAGGCGCAGCAATGGCGCAGACCGCATATCTGAATAAAGTTTCGTATGTCATTATTCGTGCAATTTCGGACAAAGCTGACAACAGTGCAACGATGGATTATCCGGAGTTTGTGAAGATGGCAATCACCCATTATGTAGGGCTTGTCAAAGGTCTTGTAGAAAGAATGTAATGCGTAAGGCAGCAAAGTAAAACAGAAAAGCAGCGTCATTTTCCAGACAGGATGTCGGATTGTGGCGAACGATTAGGGAATCCAAATTCGGAGGTTTACGGTATAATGACGGTAAATCTAAGAAGGAGGATTCTTTTTATGTTGGAAATGTTCGTGGTGAGAGAAACGGTATTTTTTCTGACGGGAGTGATGATCGGGATCGGCGCGATTGCAAGACTGATTACCGGGATTTCACTGAAAAAGCTGGTAAGAGCAGCAAGTAACATGAGTAAAAGCAATCATCCGCTGATGCGGCTTGTAAGGGCAAAATTTGAGCATGGGTGTATGGTGAGTGATAAAGTACAGAATGTTGGTGCATTTGTAGAGAAATATTTGTATGAATACCGGGTGCTTGGCGTGAGGCTGCATACCTGGAGGCAGTGGGCGAAGGGGAGCATCTGGCTCTGCCTTATCTTTGGAGCCACAGGAACAGCGCTTGCTTATGCAGCGGGGGAGAGGGAACAGGGACTTTACAGATATGGTATTTTGGGCGGTATGGGAGCTTTGGCGCTCTTTCTACTCCGGATGCTTGCGGATGATGCCTATCAGCTGGAGGCAGCGAAAACCTATATGGTAGATTTTCTGGAAAATACATATGCTCATCGCTATGAGAAGACCAATCAGAAAGAAATCCAGGTTACGGTTCAGAGAGCGGATGAGATTCCGGAGAAAATGGATGCAGAGGAAAATGAAGCGGCGCATTCCGGTCAGGTGCAAAGACCATTTTCAGAAGAAACCGTGCCAGCAAGCGCAGCTACGGTAAATACGGTTTCTGCGAACGAAAAACGGTATACAGAAGATGGACAAATGCAGCAGACCGTGCAGACAGTAGCAAAAGTGGGACAGGCGAATGCAAATCAGGCTGATGAAATGCGGACGCAGCAGCCTGGAGCACGGATGGAAGATACAGCCGGTTCCAGATTTAAGCAGGAAGATACCGGCGAAAAGCTGGAGCCGACAAAAGAGGCAAGAATCCGGGAAATTCTGGAAGAATTCCTTGCCTGACTGGTGTGGATAATCGCGAGTTAAGTGAAATCTGCCCAGTATATAAAAAAGTCTTTTTCGGGTAAAAAAGTGATTTAAAAATATAAAATACCGATATGTGGGAAAGCTGATTCCAGATATCGGTATTTCTATTATTATCGGGCAGGTGGTACACTTTTGCAGTTCACAGTTTTACAGAAAAAACACAGAATGAACACAGATTGCCCCCAGAAGTTTCACAAATCATCCGTATAATTGAAAAGCATGAAATTTTGTAGTCAGGAGGAACAACATTGATTGAGGTAAAAAATCTTGTTAAGAAATACGGCTCACATCTGGCTGTAGATCATTTGAATTTTACTGTAGATACCGGGCAGATCTATGGATTTCTGGGACCGAACGGTGCCGGAAAGTCCACAACGATGAATATTATGACCGGCTATCTTGGCGCCACAGAAGGTGAAGTGCTGATCAACGGGCACAATATACTGGAGGAACCGGAGGCAGCAAAAAAATGTATTGGTTATCTGCCTGAGATGCCACCGCTTTACACGGATATGAAGGTGAATGAATACCTGAGGTTCGTAGCGGAATTGAAGAAGATCCCAAAACCGGAACGGCAAGAGCAGATTGAGAAGGTCATGCTGATGGTGAAGATCATGGATGTACAGGACCGGCTGATCAAGAACCTGTCCAAAGGTTATAAGCAGAGAGTCGGACTTGCGCAGGCAATCCTTGGATTCCCGGAGATCATCATTCTGGATGAACCGACGGTCGGACTGGATCCGAAGCAGATCATTGAAATCCGTGAACTGATCCGTGAGCTGGCAAAAGAGCATACCGTGATCCTGAGCTCGCACATTCTGGCAGAGATCCAGGAAGTCTGTGATTATATTATGATTATTTCCAAAGGGAAACTGGTGGCAAGTGATACACCGGAGAATCTGGAAAAGCTTCTGACGAATCAGCAGACTGTGGAAATCCTGGCAAAGGGAAATGAAGATACGGTACGGAAAGTCATCGGCACAATCGGTAATGTGCAGAAGGCGTCCGTGGAACACGGAAAAGAAGAAGGAACGGTAAAAGCGAGTCTGTTCCCGAAGGATGGAAAAGATATCAGGGAAACAGTATTTATGGCATTTGCACAGGAGGGCTGTCCGTTACTTATGTTGTATCACAGCCGCACGACGTTGGAGGATGTCTTCCTGGAGCTGACGCAGGGAAGCACACCTGCAGCAGAAAAAGCGATGAAGGACGGCGAAAAGAAAGGTCGGATGGTAAAGCGGCGCAAGAAAAATGCGCAGGAAGAGGCAGAAGAGAACGAGCTGACTGAGATGGATGAAGAGCCGGAAGAAAATGCCGTTCCGACAAGTGAGGATGAAAAGGAGGATCTCGAAAATGACAGCAATTTATAAACGAGAATTAAAATCCTATTTTCAATCAATGACAGGCTATGTCCTGATCGCCTTCCTTGTGATCTTCACGGGAATCTATTTTATGGCGTACAACTTAAATTCGGGATATCCCTATTTTTCATATGTTCTGATGAATATCAACTACGTGTTGATCATCATTATCCCGATGCTCACCATGCGTTCCTTTGCGGAGGAACGGAAGAACAAGACAGACCAGCTTCTGCTTGCCGCACCGGTAAAATTATTTGATATCGTGATGGGGAAATACCTTGCGATGGTGACGGTATTTGCGGTACCGTGCCTGATTTTTTGCATTTTCCCAATTATCATTAAGAGCTTTGGAACGGCGTATCTGAAGGTGGATTATCTGTCGATCCTGATGTTCTTCCTGCTCGGATGCGTGTATCTGGCAATCGGAATGTTTCTTTCGTCACTCACAGAAAGTCAGATCATTGCGGCAGTAACAACCTTTGGCGTTTTGCTTCTGATCTATCTCTGGGGAGGACTGATCGATTTCCTCCCGACATCAGCTGCAAGCGGCATGATCGGTATTGTGGTATTCGTTACCATTGCGGCGCTGATCATTTACCGGATGACGGGAAACTGGATGATCGCAGGAATTATCGAAGCGATCGGAGTTGTTGCGGTTGTGATCGTAAGCTTTGTAAAATCTTCATTATTTGAAAATATTTTGGTCAACATCATGAAGAAGCTGTATCTTGCAGATGTATTTGACAACGTAGCATATAACAAGCTTTTCGATGTGAGTGGGCTGATCCTGTATCTGAGTGTGGCAGGTGTATTTATCTTCCTGACCATGCAGTCCATTCAGAAAAGACGTTGGAGTTAGGAGGGAGAAGACATGGAAAAAATCAAAAAAATGTTCAGCAGCAAGTCTTCCCGGAACGGAACTTACAGCGTAGGGCTTGCAGTGATCGTGATTGCAATTGCAATCGTGATCAATCTGGTGGCAGGACAGCTTCCGGAAAAAGTAAGAAATATTGATATCAGCAGCAACAATCTGTACGATATCAGCAGCGTGTCCACAAAAATGCTGAAGAAGCTGGATAAAAAAGTAGATTTGAAAGTGATCGCAGAACAGGATTCTGTGGATACCAGAATCAAGACTTTTGTGAAAAAATATGCGGCGCTTTCCGGCAAAGTAAAAGTGGAATGGGTGGACAGCGTACTGCATCCGTCCATTCTTCAGAAATATAATACCGATGGGAATGTAATCATTGTGTCCTGTGATGCAACCGGAAAGTCTACAACGATTTCATTTTCAGATATTATCCAGTCCGATTATTACTCTTATTATACGACCGGAAGTGCCAGTGAAAGTTCTTTCGACGGAGAAGGACAGCTTACCAGTGCGATCAATTATGTAACCAGCGAGGAAACAAGCAAGATTTACCGGACCAGTGGTCACGGAGAAGCGACATTTTCAAGTTCGGTAAGTGATCTGCTTACTAAGAATAATCTGGAGACGGAAGAAATCAACCTGAGTATGAATCCGGAAATCCCGGATGACTGTGACCTGTTGTTCCTCTATGCACCGACATCGGATATTACAGATGATGAAAAGACAATTATTGAGAAATATCTGAGTGACGGCGGAAAGGTTTATCTGATCCTTGGAGATACGACTTCAGACACACCAAATCTGGACGGAATTATGTCGGATTATGGACTGAAAAAAGTCAGTGGTTATATTGCAGATACCCAGAGATGCTACCAGGGAAATTATTATGCAATCTTCCCACAGCTTTCTCTGAGTGGTGACCTGGGAAGCGGCATCAGCAATCAGATGGTACTTCTGCTGAATTCATTTGGTATGGGGAAAACAGATACGGATAATGATAATCTGACGGTTACTCCATTTATGCAGACATCAGACAGTGGATATGCAGTGACAGAAAATGACCAGACACAGGGACAGTATATCCTGGGAGCCGTTTCTACCAATGCGATTTCTGCGGATTCTTCAGATTCGGACAGCGAGGATGAAGACGATGAGAGTGATGCAACGGATACAGACACAAAGACAGCAAGACTTACGGTGCTTGCTTCTGCATCTATGATCAGCTCGGATATCACAGATCAGCTGACGACACTGGATAACCTGACTTTGTTTGTAAATTCAGTGACAGAGAATTTTGATAATGTAAACAATGTTGCGATTGAAGCGAAGAGTCTTTCGACTGAGACCAACACACCGATGCATGCAGGTGCATTCAGCATCCTTGTGATCTTTATTATTCCGCTTGCAATTCTGATCCTTGGATTTGTGATCTGGATGAGAAGACGGAAAGCGTAAGAGGCAGGAGGAAAAAAGATGGAGAAAAAAACAAGGACAATAGGAATCCTTCTGCTCGTACTGCTTGTTCTGCTCATTACATTTTTCGGGCTGAAAAAATGGAATACATCTAAGTCAGAGGCAGAAGAGAAGAAAAAAGAAAACGCAGTGGTGCATATTTTTGAGACAGATTCGCTGGAGTCGATCGAGTATAAAGAAGCATCTGGGGAAGAAATGTCCTTTGTAAAAGAGGATGATACCTGGGAGTATGCGCCGGACACCACGATCGCACTGACGGAGAGCAGTATGCAAAATATGGAAGATGCATTTTCGGATATTCAGGCGGTAAAAGAGATCAAGAATCCGGATGACCTTTCGGACTATGGATTTGATTCGCCGGAATATAATCTTACGCTGACCGGAAAGGATGGCGAGGCACATAAATTTTTAATCGGGAATGCTTCCGGAGAAAATTATTATTTCATGGAAGATGGAACAGAAAAAGTGTACACGGTATCGGCAGATCTGATTTCGGAAATGGTATGGCAGCTTGCAGATGTTGCTGAAAAGGACAGCTTTGTAACAGTTACATCTGATAACTTTGTAAAAGAGACTGTGACAAAACCGGGTGATGAGGTAAAAACCTACGAAGCGGACAATGAGGATCAGGAAGATACTGTCACAAGTATTATGACAGCACTTTCCGGATTCTATTTTACAGATTGTGCAGATTATCATGTGACGGACGCGACGCTTGGCAATTACGGGCTTGCGGAAGATCAGCGGACGAAGGTGGAGCTGACTTACAAGGATACGTCGGATGATGACAAGGAAAAGACAGTTACATTCTATGTGGGAAGCAAGGACGACAGTGCGACCTACTATTATGTACAGATGGACGGTTCACAAAGAGTAAGCCGGGTACTGATCGATACGGTAGAGAAGGCGCTTGGATGGAAAGTGGACAGTAGTGCAGAGTAAAAGAATACAAAGAGAAAATTAAATAAATCTGCTAAGAAAGGAAAAGGGATGATGTCTTTCAGGAAAGGACAGAGTCCCTTTTTTGAGTGTACGTTTTTACAAATTTATCCGCAGGAATCATTGACGCTGAAAAACCAACAGTGATACTATACAGATAATACGGAAAAATGAACGTTATACAATACGGAATGAGGAGAAACAATATGCCAATCATATACAATGAAAAAACAAGAGAGTTTCATCTCTACAACCAGGAGATCAGCTATATCATCAAGATCCTTGATAACGACCAGCCGGGACAGCTCTACTACGGAAAACGCTTGACATACAGAGAAGATTTCAGCCATCTTTTTGAATATGCGATGCGTGATATGTCACCGTATGCTTTCGAGGGAAATTCTACATTTTCACTGGAGAATATCAAGCAGGAGTATCCGACTTTCGGCTGCGGAGATATGCGTTTTCCGGCATATGAGATCGAGCGGGAGAACGGAAGCCATGTAGTCGAGTTTGTATATAAAGAGCATAAAATTTATAATGGCAAACCAAAGCTTGAAGGACTTCCGGCGACTTATGTAGAAAGTGATGATGAGGCGCAGACTCTGGAACTGGTTCTGGAGGATACAAGTATCAATACAAGAATTGTCCTTTTATATACGATCTATGAAGCATTTCCGGTGATCGCGAGAAGTGTACGTTTTGAATGTGATTCTGACGAAAAGATCACACTTCTTTCTGCAATGAGCGCCTGTGTGGATCTGCCGGACAAGGATTATGAGATGATCGATCTTGCCGGTGTGTGGGCGAGAGAGCGCCATGTGAGAAGACATAAGCTGGATTACGGTATCCAGAGTATTTACAGTATGCGCGGATGCAGCAGCTACCAGTTCAATCCGTTCCTTGCACTTGCGCGTGAAAATGCAGACGAGTTCCAGGGGCAGGTCTACGGTTTCAGTCTGGTTTACAGCGGAAATTTCCTTGCACAGACAGAGGTAGACAATTATGATACCGCCCGTGTGCTGATGGGAATCCATCCAAATGGATTTAAGTGGACACTTGAAAAAGGCGAATCCTTCCAGACACCGGAGATGGTAATGGTATATTCGGAAGCCGGACTTAACGGAATGAGCCAGACCTTTCACAAGCTGTACCGCACACGTCTGGCAAGGGGAACCTGGAGAGATAAGGTTCGCCCGATCCTGATCAACAGCTGGGAAGCATTTTATTTTGATTTTGATGCGCCAAAGCTTCTGGGACTTGCGGATGTGGCAGCAGATCTTGGAATGGAGCTTTTTGTATTGGATGACGGATGGTTTGGAAAGAGAGATGACAGTACTTCTTCCCTTGGCGACTGGTATCCGAATGAGGAAAAGCTGAAAGGAACGTTAAAGGAGCTGGCAGAAAAGATCAATGCCAAAGGTTTAAAATTCGGGCTCTGGATTGAACCGGAGATGACGAACAAAGACAGTGATCTGTACAGGGCGCATCCGGACTGGATTCTTGCAGAACAGGGCAAGCGGATCTGCCACAGCCGGACACAGTATGTACTGGATTTTTCTAAGAAAGAGGTACGTGAATATATCGGGGACATGCTGGAAAATCTTCTTGCAGAAGTGCCGGTATCTTATATCAAGTGGGATATGAACCGTACATTTTCAGAGGTGTTCTCCAATGGAAATGACAGAGAGTATCAGGGAAAGGTCTGCCACAAATATATCCTTGGTGTGTATGAACTGTATGAGCGCCTGACCAGCCGTTTTCCGCATGTATTGTTTGAATCCTGTGCAAGTGGTGGGGCAAGATTTGATCCGGGAATGCTTTACTACGCACCGCAGGGATGGACTTCGGATGATACTGACGCAATCGAACGTCTGAAAATCCAGTATGGAACTTCAATGGTTTATCCGGTGAGTTGTATGGGAAGCCATGTATCAGCTTCACCGAACCATCAGACAAACCGTGTGACACCGCTCGAGACAAGAGCAGATGTGGCTTACTTTGGAACTTTTGGATATGAGCTTGACCTTTTAAAGCTTGGCGAGGAAGATAAGGCAGAAATCCGCCGTCAGATCGCATTTATGAAGGAGAAGAGAGATCTGATCCAGAAAGGAACTTTCTATCGACTGAAGAGTCCGTTTGAGGGAAATGAGACCGCATGGATGATCGTATCGGAGGATCAGAAGAAGGCGCTGGTTGGTTATTACCGGGTAATGCAGCCGGTCAATGTTGGATTTAAGAGACTGAAGCTGAAAGGGCTGAAAGAAGATACCTGTTATAAGGTCAGCGGATATGCTTATGACTGCTATGGCGATGAGCTGATGCAAGTCGGAATGATCCTGTCCGATTCTGCGTCCGGTGTATGGAAGAAGGGCGTGAATGATAAGGGAGATTTCCAGGCGGAAGTGTTTGAGATTGTAGCTGTGTAAGCCGGAATATATGGGAAGGACGAAATGGGAGAACCGTTTCGTCCTCTTGCGTTTTCGGAAGAAAAATTATATGATGTTTCTAAAAGACTTAAAGAGGTTTAAAATGGAACGACTATACGATAAATTAAAAGCATATTCCGAGAGCGATTTTTACGCATTTCACATGCCGGGACATAAGAGAAACAAGGCACTTCTTGGAATTGAACTTCCATACGATCTGGATATCACGGAAATCGATGGTTTCGATGATCTGCATCACGCAGATGGTATTTTAAAAGAAGAGCAGGAAAGAGCCGCAAGGGTATTTGGGGCAGAGGAAAGTCATTTTCTGGTAAATGGAAGTACTGCCGGAATTTTAAGTGCAGTGATGGGATGTACGCACCGGGGAGATAAGATTCTGGTGGCACGCCATTGTCACAAATCCATTTACCATGCAATCTATATGAATGGTCTTGTACCGCGCTATGTGTATCCGGAATTTGATATTTCCATGCATATGAACGGGGAGATCAGCAAAGAAGATGTGGCAAAAGCACTTGCTGCAGAGCCGGATATCAAAGCCGTTGTGATCGTATCTCCAAATTATGATGGCGTGGTATCGGATGTGAAAGGAATTGCGGAAGTGGCACATTCGTATAGGATTCCACTGATCGTAGATGAAGCACATGGACCGCATTTTGGATTTCATCCGGCATTTCCGGGGCGCGCAAATGATCTGGGAGCAGATGTGGTGATCAACAGTCTGCACAAGACACTGCCTTCTCTTACACAGACTGCAATCCTGCATATCAACGGAAAGCTTGCCAATCGAAGAAGAATTAAGAAATATCTGGATATGTTGCAGAGCAGCAGTCCGTCGTATATTTTCATGGCAAGCCTGGATGCCTGCGTGGATTTCCTGGATGGAAAATGTGAGGAAGCATTTGAACTTTATGTAGAGAGGCTGCAAAAGTTCAGAGAAGAACTGAAGCCATTACAGCATTTACAGATTCTCCGTACAGAACATTATGATATTTCCAAAGTTGTGATTTCCACAGCAAATGCAAATATTACAAGTCCGGAGCTTGCGGACCGGCTGCGAAAAGAATATCATCTGGAAATGGAAATGACCGGAGGAACCTATGTACTTGCGATGACGACTGTGGCAGATACGCAGGAAGGACTGGACAGGTTAAAATCTGCGTTACTGGAAATAGATGATCAGCTGGAAGCAAAAACAGCCGTTTCCGGAAGCATAGAGATTTCCGGAGAGCTTCCTAGACTGGAGCAGTATTTTACACCGCAGGAGGCAGCAGAACGGGAAGAAGACGGAGAAGCAGAAGAGATTCCGTGGAAAGAAAGTGAAGGACACATTTCTCTGGAATACGCATATCTCTACCCACCGGGAAGCCCGGTTATCGTACCCGGAGAGCGGATCAGCCGGGAAGCAGTAGAACTTCTTTGTTATTATGAAACACAGAATCTCCAAATAGAAGGAATACAGACGGAAGGCAAGATAAAGGTGTGGAAACATGAGTAAAATATATTATCTGATGGGAAAAAGTTCAACGGGGAAAGACACAATCTACAAAGAACTGAGAAAAAGAATGCCACAGTTAAAAAATGTAACGATCTATACAACCCGTCCACGGCGTGAGGGAGAAAAAGAAGGCGAAGAATATTTTTTTACAGACGAAACTGAACTTGAAAAGTTCAAAACAGAAGACCGATTGATCGAAGAACGTGCTTACAATACAGTTTATGGTATCTGGCACTATTTCACCGCTGATGACGGGCAGTTCAATTTTGAACAAAAAAATCAGGATTATCTCATGATCGGAACCCTTGAATCCTATGAAAAATTGAAAACCTATTTTGGAAACGAAAAAGTAGTTCCACTTTACATCGAGGTAGAAGACGGAGAGCGCTTAACCCGCGCCCTCGCCCGTGAGAAAACCCAGAAAGAACCCAAATACGCCGAAATGTGCCGCCGTTTTCTCGCCGATTCCAAAGATTTCTCCGAAGAAAACCTCGCCCACGCCGGAATCACAGAACGCTACGAAAACACAGACCTTGAAGACATCCTTGAAAAAATCTGTAAAAAGATACTTGAACAGTAGAGATTTCAACACCCAAGCGAGACAGGCTCCGCCTGTCCAGGTGAATCCTGCATTGAGAAATTCTTGAAACTTAAATAAGATTTTATAATGTAGTGGAGTTAAGACACAGAAAAAGACAAAAATTATCCTCTGGATCTGCGAATTTTGCACTATGGAACCGAGACTTAATCAATTGTGGAAGCCATTGCTGACACAATTGATGCTTTCAAAGGCTCGGTGGAATGGTTAGTGCAACTGAGCATAGCCAGAGGATAATTTTTGTCTTTTTTGTCTCTTTTACTACTACACGTATGACTCTAATTCAAGAAGTTCTCAATAATCACCCCTTCTGCTTCCTCTTCCGTCATTCCAAGAGTCCGCAGCTTGATCAACTGCTCATCATTGATCCTTCCGATCGCAGCTTCGTGGATAATAGCCGCATCCACATGCTTCGCATTGATCTCAGGAATTGAACTTACTTCTGCATGATCCATGATAATAGAATCACACTGAACATGTGCATGGCAACGGTTCTTTCCGACAGCCCTCGGATGGAAGACCTGTCTGGATTCGCCTTTTGCGACCGAACGGGATACGATCTGCGCAGAGCTGCCTTCTCCGAGCAGTTCCACCATCATATTTGAAGTAGCTTCCTGTTTTCCATGTGTCATCAGTTTCTCAATGACATAAAGCTTGGAACCGGCTTCCAGATGTACATTATTTTCACGAACCGTAGAATCGACTCCTTTGATCTGAGCAGTATCCAGCGTAAATACAGAATTTTCACCAAGATAAACTTCGGTAACAGGATTGAGTACACGGGCTCCGGTGCCTTCACCCTCTCCGTAATGCTTTTCTACATAGCGTACATTTGCATTTTTTTCCACATGGAAAGTATGAATACCATCATGGCGGCTTTCGTTACATCCGCTGTTGTGGATACCACATCCGGCAACGATGGTTACATTTGCACCTTCTGCTACATAAAAATCATTGTAAACAACGTCCGTCATTCCGCTTGCGTCAACAACAACCGGAATATGAACTTCTTCGCCGTCTGTTTTTCCATCGATGAAAATATCGATTCCCGGCTTGTCCTGTTTTTTCTTGATTTTAATATGCTCACTGTCACCGTGGCAGAGCGCGATCCCATTATGTCGTAAATTGAATGCACCGGACTGTGTAAAACCGGTATCATCGATCTGAGCTAATACTTTTTCTGTAATTTTATCCAATAAAGTCATTGTATCTTCCTCCCCTGTTAGCTACATTTCAGACAGCTGTAAGAATCTGCTGTCTTCCCTAATAATTGTGGAAGGATATCCGCGGTCTGTCCGATCGAAGCAATCTTTCCGCCTTCGATTACCATGATCCGGTCAGCCATTTGGATGATTCTTTCCTGATGGGAAATAAGAATAAGACTCTGCTTTTTCTCTTTGTGCATTTTTTCAAACTGTTCGATCAACATAGAAAAACTCCAGAGATCGATTCCGGCCTCCGGTTCATCGAAAATACAGAGTTTGTGCGGCTTTGCGAGAACGGTTGCAATTTCCAGACGCTTCATTTCACCGCCGGATAAGGTTCCGTCTACTTCACGTTCAATGTATTCGTTGGCACAAAGTCCAACGGTACTTAAAAGTCTGCAACAGACATCTCTTGTCAGATCTTCTCCAGCCGCAAGTGATAAAAGCTTGCTTACCGTCATTCCTTTGAAGCGCGGTGGCTGCTGGAATGCGTAACCGATTCCGGCTTCTGCCCTGTGGTTGATATCATAATCACTGATATCGGTTCCGTCTAAGATGATCTGTCCGGCACTTGCCTGGTCAATCCCCATCAGCACTTTTGCAAGTGTGGATTTGCCACCTCCGTTTGGACCGGTGATCACCAGCATTTCCCCGTCTTCTACGTTAAAACTGATATTTTCTACGATACTTCGTTCTATTCCGTTTTCATTCACCTGGAATGTAAGATTTTTTACCTCCAGCATGAGTTCATCCCCTTTCTGTGTAAGAAACTTATATAAAGTTTGTCTGACCAAAATACCTTTTGACCCCAACATCTTGTATGATGTAAGTATCAAAAGAATAAATTGCGTGGAAATGGAGCAATCCGATTACATCATTGGATACAGAAGCTTTATATATTCATGCTTATTATAAAACATATCGGAAAAGTTGTCATCTTTTATTATTGAGAAGATAGTTTGTGTGCAGAAGATATGATTTCAACATACCTACAAAGCGAAATTCGCAGAATTTTCAGAAATAATTCAGAAAGACCACAGGAATTTGCTCTAGGTATCTGCATAAATTTATGTTATACTAATGGAATAGTAAGAAAGAAGAGGGTGATAATATGTCAGGATTTAAAGATGTCGTAGGACATAGCGAGATCATTCAGTATATACAGAACGCAGTTACAGAAGATAAAGTATCACATGCTTATATTCTGAACGGCGAGAAGGGATCTGGAAAGAAGATGCTTGCAGGTCTTTTTGCACAGACTCTGCAGTGCGAAAAGGGCGGAGCAGAACCGTGCTATGAGTGCCATTCGTGCAAGCAGGCAGTCAGCGGCAATCATCCGGATATTATCTGGGTAACGCATGAAAAGCCGAACAGCATCAGTGTAGATGATATCCGGGTTCAGATCAATGGGGATATTCAGGTGAAGCCTTATAATGGAAAATACAAGATCTACATTGTGCCGGATGCAGATATGATGACTGTACAGGCACAGAATGCTCTGCTGAAGACAATCGAAGAGCCACCTGCTTATGCGGTAATTCTGCTTCTTACAGAGAATGCGAACAGTCTGCTCCCAACGATCTGCTCAAGATGCGTTATGCTGAAGCTCCGTAACATTAAGGATCAGCTTGTGAAAAGGTATCTGATGGAGCAGCTTCAGGTTCCTGATTACAAGGCAGACGTGTGTACTGCATTTGCACAGGGCAATATTGGAAAAGCTGCTATGCTGGCAGGCTCTGAGCATTTTAATGAAATTAAAGATGAGGCAGTTCGTCTGCTGAAGAATATCGATACCATGGAACTCGGTGATCTGGTGGAAGCTGTGAAACGGATTTCCGCTTACAAGATTGAGATCACAGATTATCTGGACATCCTTATGATCTGGTATCGTGATGTTCTGATCTATAAAGCAACAATGAATATCGACAGACTGATTTTCGGTGAAGAGATCGACAGTATCAGGGAGCGTGCGAAAAAGAGCTCTTATGAAGGAATTGAGACAATTCTGGAAGCACTTGAGAAAGCAAAGGCGAGACTGCGCGCCAATGTCAACTTTGATCTTGTCATGGAACTTCTTCTGTTGACAATAAAGGAGAACTAGGGAATGACAAAAGTAATTGGAGTCCGTTTTCGGACTGCAGGAAAGATCTATTTTTTCTCACCGGGCAAATTTGAGGTGAAGCGTGGTGATCAGGTAATTGTAGAGACCGCGAGAGGAGTAGAATTCGGTAACGTTGTGATGGGACCGAAGGAAGTGAAGGATGAAGAGATCACCCAGCCTCTTAAGACAGTGATCCGCCTGGCGACAGAGGATGACCGCCGTGTAGAAGAAAAGAATCGCAAAAAAGAAAAAGAAGCATTTCAGATTTGTCTGGAAAAGATCCACAAGCATGGACTGGAGATGAAGCTGATCGATGCAGAATATACCTTTGACAACAATAAAGTGCTGTTTTACTTTACCGCAGACGGAAGAATTGATTTCCGTGAACTGGTAAAGGATCTGGCAGCGGTATTCCGTACCAGGATTGAACTTCGCCAGATCGGTGTAAGAGATGAGACGAAGATCCGCGGAGGAATCGGAATCTGTGGACGAGAGCTTTGCTGCCCCACCTATCTGTCTGAGTTTGCACCGGTTTCGATCAAGATGGCAAAAGAACAGAATCTGTCTCTGAACCCGACTAAGATTTCAGGTGTATGTGGCAGACTGATGTGCTGCCTGACAAATGAGGAAGAGACATACGAGGAACTCAACAATAATCTTCCGTCTGCAGGTGAGGCGGTGACAACTCCGGAAGGACTGAAAGGTGAAGTACAGTCATTAAGCGTACTGCGTCAGCTTGTCAGGGTTATTGTAACTCTGGACAATGATGAGAAAGAAATCCGTGAATATCCGGCAGCTGACCTGAAGTTCAAACCGCGCCGCCGGAAAAAGGATGTGAAGCTTTCCAAACAGGAAATGAAAGAGCTTGCAGCTCTGGAGAAAGGTGAAGGAGCGTCAAAGTTAGATGACAAATAATCTTAAGCCGGGAGAACGGCTCGATGATTTACAGATAAAAGGCTATGAGATCATCCAGAGCCCGGGGCGGTTCTGCTTCGGAATGGATGCAGTGCTTTTAAGTGCCTTTGCCAAAGTAAAAGCGGGAGAATGCGTTCTTGATCTTGGAACAGGAACGGGAATTCTCCCGATTCTTTTGGCTGCAAAGACAAAAGGAAAGCATTTTACAGGACTGGAGATTCAGGAAGAAAGTGCGGATATGGCGTGTCGGAGTGTCCGGCACAACCGGCTTGAGGAGCAGATCGACATTGTGACGGGAGATATCAAAGAAGCGTCACAGATATTTGGAAAAGGTTCCATGGATGTGATAACAACGAACCCTCCATACATGATCGGAGGTCATGGAATGGCTAATCCGGAAAGTGCTAAGGCAATTGCGAGGCATGAGGTACTGTGCACACTGGAGGATATTATCCGGGAAAGTGCACGGATTTTAAAAGCCGGAGGAAGATTTTATATGGTACACAGACCGTTTAGGCTCGCAGAGATTCTGACAGCAATGTGTGAGGCGAAGCTGGAGCCAAAAAGAATGCGTCTGGTGTATCCATATGTGGATAAGGAACCGAACATGGTTTTAATAGAAGGAATCCGTGGTGCCAAATCGCGGATGACAGTAGATCCGCCACTGATCGTTTATGAGAAGGACGGCAGCTATACACGGGAGATCCTGGAGTATTACGGGATGACAGGAACTGGAAAGGAGTAACGAATGGCAGGAACATTATATTTGTGTGCAACACCGATTGGCAATCTGGAAGATATGACGTTCCGGGTGATCCGGACGCTGAAAGAAGTTGACCTGATCGCGGCAGAAGATACCAGGAACAGTATTAAACTGCTGAATCATTTTGAGATTAAAACACCGATGACCAGTTATCATGAGTATAATAAGATAGAAAAGGGACACGCTCTGGTGGAAAAACTTCTTACAGGGATGAATATTGCGCTGATCACCGATGCCGGTACACCAGGGATCTCAGATCCGGGTGAGGAACTGGTGAAAATGTGCTATGAAGCCGGAATTACGGTCACTTCCCTTCCGGGAGCCGCTGCCTGTATTACGGCACTGACACTTTCCGGGCTTTCCACCAGAAGATTTGCATTTGAGGCATTTCTTCCAACGGACAAAAAGGAAAGACAGGCAGTCCTAGGTGAGCTTGTAGATGAGACAAGAACGATGATCGTTTACGAAGCGCCGCACCGTCTGGTGAGAACCTTGAGAGAGCTTGGAGAAGTTCTTGGTGGGGACAGACATCTGACTGTGTGCCGGGAACTTACAAAAAAGCATGAGACTGCATTTCGCACCACATTTGCGGAAGCGGTTTCCTATTATGAGAGCAACGATCCGAAGGGGGAGTGTGTGCTTGTGATCGAGGGGAAGAGTCGGGAGAGCATTTTACAGGAGGAGCGCGCAAAATGGGAAGAAATGACGGTTCAGGAGCATATGGATTACTATATGAACCAGGGAATCGATAAGAAAGAAGCCATGAAAAAGGTGGCAAAAGACAGAGGGGTTGGCAAGAGAGATATTTACAAAGAACTGTTGTAAGGCTTTCGTCAATTTGTACACCTTCTTAAAAAATCTTTGTTCAACCCGGTCATAGACCAACGATGTAAAAACAGATATACTTTATTTCAGAAACAAGAACAGCGACAGTGTGTAAGAAGCGCACAAAGATTTAGGAGGAAAAATAAATGGCAAGCTTATCATTAAAGCATATTAACAAAACATATCCGAACGGATTTGAAGCAGTTAAAGATTTCAACCTTGAAATTGAAGATAAAGAATTTATCATTTTTGTAGGACCATCTGGATGTGGTAAATCTACCACACTTCGTATGATCGCAGGTCTGGAAGAGATCACAAGCGGTGAACTCAAGATCGGTGACAAAGTGGTAAATGATGTAGAACCAAAAGACAGAGATATCGCGATGGTATTCCAGAACTATGCTCTGTACCCACATATGACTGTATATGATAACATGGCATTCGGACTTAAATTAAGAAAAGTTCCGAAACCGGAGATTGATAAGATGGTTCGTGAAGCAGCTAAGATCCTTGACCTTGAACCACTGCTTGACCGTAAACCAAAAGCTCTTTCAGGTGGACAGAGACAGCGTGTTGCTATGGGACGTGCAATCGTTCGTAACCCGAAGGTATTCCTTATGGATGAACCACTTTCCAACCTGGATGCTAAACTTCGTGGACAGATGCGTATCGAGATTTCCAAACTTCATCAGAGACTTGGTACAACAATCATCTACGTAACACATGACCAGACAGAAGCTATGACACTGGGAACCAGAATCGTAGTTATGAACGCAGGTGTTGTTCAGCAGGTAGATACACCACAGGTACTTTATGATACCCCATGCAACCTCTTCGTTGCAGGATTCATCGGATCACCACAGATGAACTTCCTTGATGCTGTATGCCAGAAGAAGGGTGACAAAGTTGTCCTCAAAGTTGGACCGGCTGATATTGTACTTCCACCGGCAAAAGCAAAGAAACTTATCGATGGAGGATATGAAGGAAAGACTGTTGTCCTTGGAATCCGTCCGGAAGATGTACATGATGAGCAGATGTTTATCACATCTTCACCGAATACAGTTATTCAGGCTAAGATCCGTGTATATGAAATGCTTGGTGCTGAAGTTTATCTCCACTTTGATTATGAAGGAGCTACAATGACAGCCCGTGTTGATTCTAGAACAACAGCAAGAACAGGGGATACAGTTACATTCGCATTCGATGCTGAAAAGATCCATGTGTTCGACAAAGAGACAGAAAAGACAATTACAAACTAAGATGTGAAATTATTTGCCGGAGTTTCCGATTTTGGAGACTCCGGTTAAAATTTTCTTGACAATCGGGCTATTCGTGGTATATAGTTACGTTAATAAAGGGGAGTAACCTACGCAAGGGAATCTGCGTTTGTGGTGTCGTCAGTACGGTGGAAGCATCCGGTACCACAAGAAAATGGTGAGACTTTTATTGCATTATTTGTTGTGCAATAAGGGTTTCTTTTTTTGTACATTTTTATCGAAAGAGAGCTTCGTTGCATAAGAAATTCAGGAATGTGAATACTCAGAAACAGGAGGCGGAAAGGATGAAAGAAATTTATCAGTCATCGGTAAAAGAAGTGCTTGGACAGATGGGAAGCAGAGAAGAGGGACTTACGATAAAAGAAGTGGAAAAGTCCCGTGAAAAATGTGGATGGAATGAGCTCGCGGAGGGAAAGAAAAAAAGTGTGCTGCAGATTTTTTTGGAGCAGTACAAGGATTTCCTGGTGATTATCCTGATTGCATCGGCGATTATTTCAGGAATTTTAGGAGACGCAGAAAGTGCGGCAGTTATTGTGATCGTCATTACAATGAATGCGATTTTGGGAACCGTGCAGACGGTAAAAGCAGAGCAGTCGCTTCAGAGCCTGAAAAAGCTTTCAGGACCGGAGGCGAAGGTTCTCAGGAATGGTACGGTGACACCGATTCCGGCAAGAGAACTGGTAGTTGGAGATGTGATCCTTCTGGAAGCCGGGGATTATGTTCCGGCAGACGGACGACTGATCGAGAACGCAAGTCTGAAGATCGATGAAAGTGCACTGACCGGGGAGAGTCTTGCAGTTGAGAAGAGCCTGAATGAAATCGAAGAGGAAGTGCCGCTTGGTGACCGGAACAATATGTTATTTTCGGGAAGCTTTGTTACTTACGGACGTGGAAGAGCCGTTGTGACAAGTGTAGGTATGCAGACAGAAGTCGGAAAGATTGCCGGACTTTTGAAATCAACATCTGAAAAGCAGACTCCGCTTCAGGTGAATCTGGAAGAGTTCGGAAAGAAGCTTTCGGTTCTGATCCTGGTATTTTGCGGAATCTTATTTGGAATCAGTGTATTTCGTGGAGAAAATATCGGAAGCGCGTTTATGTTTGCAGTAGCACTTGCGGTTGCAGCAATCCCGGAGGCATTAAGTTCAATTGTAACAATCGTCCTTTCTTTCGGAACGCAGAAGATGGCCAAGGAGCATGCAATCATTCGAAAACTGCAGGCGGTAGAAGGTCTTGGAAGTGTCTCCGTGATCTGTTCGGATAAAACCGGAACTCTCACGCAGAATAAGATGACTGTTGAAGATTATTATATAGAAGGCAGAAGAATCCGGGCAGATGAGATCGATATGGCAGATCCGGCACAGAGATTTCTGCTTGATTGCAGCATTTTATGTAACGATTCTACCAATGAAAATGGAGTGGAAATCGGAGATCCGACAGAGACAGCGCTGATCAATCTGGGAAGCCGCTATGGAGTGGAAGCTGCAGAAGTAAGAGAAAGTTATCCAAGAGAAGATGAGATTCCATTTGACAGTGACCGGAAAATGATGTCGACGCTTCACCGGATAGACGGCGAAAACCGGATGATCGTCAAAGGTGCGGTTGACCGTCTCCTGGATCTGACAGACCAGATCTGGACAGAAAATGGAATAAGGGAGATTACAAAAGAAGATAAAGAAAAGATTCAGAGTCAGAATCAGGAATTTTCAATGGAAGGTCTTCGAGTGCTGGCATTTACTTTCCGGGAGATTCCGGAAGAACATCTGCTGACCGCAGAGGATGAGGACCATCTGGTATTTCTCGGAATGATCGCGATGATGGATCCGCCGAGGGAAGAGTCAAAAGCTGCAGTAGAAGAATGTATCAAAGCAGGCATCCGTCCGGTGATGATCACGGGAGACCATAAGATCACGGCAGCAGCGATCGCAAAACGGATCGGCATTTTAAAGGATTTATCCGAAGCCTGTGAGGGCGCGGAGATTGAAAATATGAGTGACGAGGAGTTGCGGGGATTTGTCCCGAAGATTTCTGTCTATGCAAGGGTTTCGCCGGAACATAAGATCCGGATTGTCCGTGCATGGCAAGAGCGCGGAAATATTGTATCGATGACCGGCGACGGTGTCAACGATGCACCGGCTCTTAAGCAGGCAGATATAGGTGTTGCAATGGGAGTAACCGGAACAGAAGTTGCCAAAGATGCAGCGGCGATGGTACTTACAGACGATAATTTTGCCACAATTGTAAAAGCAGTGGAAAACGGACGAAACTTATACCGTAATATCAAGTATGCGATCCAGTTTCTGTTATCGGGAAACTTCGGTGCAATTCTCGCTGTTTTATATGCATCGATCGCAGGACTCCCGGTTCCGTTTGCACCGGTTCATCTGCTTTTTATCAACCTGCTGACTGATAGTCTCCCGGCAATTGCACTGGGAGTAGAACCGCATACCAGTGATGTGATGAATGAGAAGCCAAGACCGGCAGACGAGTCGATCCTGACAAAAGATTTCCTGTCAAAGATTGGTCTGGAAGGACTGGTGATCGGTGTAATGACGATGATCAGTTTTCTGACAGGATATCATCAGGACGGTGCACTTCTTGGAAGTACTTATGCATTTGGAACGCTCTGTCTTGCACGGCTGTTTCACGGATATAACTGTAAATCAGATCATCCGGTGATTTTTACCAAACGGTTTTTCAATAATAAATGGATGCAGGGCGCATTTGCACTGGGCGCAATTCTGATCACGGCTGTACTTACAATTCCGGGGCTGCATCAGGTGTTCAAAGTAGAAACATTGAACTTTGAACAGCTTGGGACTGTCTACCTGTATGCATTTGCCTGTTTTCCAATCATACAGCTTCTGAAGTGGGTACGTGGAAAATTATCTGAGTAACAATATGGGAAAATGCTTACTGGTTGTAAGGGGATTAACCATAAATATATTGTAGTAGAATGGAGAAAATAGTGGATTTTAGTAAATTATCTATAAAAAAAATCCGGGAACTGATCGTATTTACAGCGCTGATCGTAGTTGCATTGTGGAAATTTGATGTGGTTCTCGGCGTGATCAAGGCGGTATGGGGAATTATTTTCCCCTTCGCTCTTGGCGGTGCGATTGCGTTTGTGATCAATGTGCCGATGAGCTTTCTGGAGAAAAAATTATTTGGAAAGGCAAAAGAGAAAGGAAGTAAGGCGGCAGGAAAGCTTGCAAGACCGATCAGTCTTCTTCTTACGATCGTACTGGTAGTGGGGGTGATTGTGCTTGTTATGTTCGGTCTGATTCCGCAGCTTACGGCAACAATTGGAAGTCTGATGAACAGTATTGCAGATTTTATTCCGCAGATGCAGAGCTGGGTACGGGAATTTACGCACAATAACCGGGAAATCATGGATCTTGTGAACCAGGTGGAGTTCAATCCGAATAAGGCAATCCAGTGGGGGATGAGTATTCTCGGAAATGGTGCGGGAAATTTTATGAATACAACGATGACAGCAGTTGGATCCATCGTCAGTGGAGTTACTACATTTTTTATTGCCTTTTCCTTTGCCTGCTATATTCTTTTCCAGAAAGAAAAACTGCATGTGCAGGTGAGAAAAGTGTTTTTCGCGTTTATTCCAAAACGAAAAGCAGAAGTGATTCTTGAAGTCTGTTCCCTGACCTACCGTACCTTCGCAAACTTCCTTACCGGACAGTGCCTGGAAGCAGTCATCCTCGGAAGTATGTTTGTAATTACATTAAGTATACTGAAAATGCCGTATGCACTGCTGATTGGAATCATCATATCCTTCACAGCCCTGATCCCAATCTTTGGAGCCTTCATCGGCTGCGTACTTGGCGGCCTCCTGATCTTCATGGTGAGCCCGAAACAGGCAATCCTTTTCATCCTTGTATTTCTGATCCTCCAGCAGATCGAAGGTAACCTGATCTACCCACACGTAGTCGGCAGCTCCGTAGGGCTTCCCTCCATTTGGGTCCTCGCCGCAGTCACCATCGGCGGCAACCTTCTGGGAATCATAGGAATGCTCATATTCATCCCGCTGGTATCCGTACTCTACACCCTCTTCCGGGAATATGTATACTTACGCCTGAAAAGACAACATATTAAGAGAGTGACAAAAACAGAGGTAGAAGAATATACTGTAGAAGAAATTAATCGAATGAAAGAGTTATACAAAAAAGAACATCCTGAGAAAGATAATTGAATAAAGAAATGGTTTTCTACATATAAATGTATCGAAAATCGCAGCAAAAGCCTGCAACTTTGAGATGCAATCTCAAAGAGCAGGCTTTTCTACTCCCCATTTATAGTTTGGCGGAAAAGTATGACTTGTAGAATGTCAGCCGGGCGGAAAATAAATTGTGTTCAAATTCAATTTTTTGTGCAATGGAGACGAAACTCAGGAATCGTGGAAGCCATTGCTGAACACGATTCCCGCCCTAAGAGGTTCGTCGGAATGGTTTGCACAACTTGAATTTGAACACAATTTATTTTCCACCCGGCGTCCCCTCTCCAACACTCTTCCCCATCCAAGAAAGGAGAAAAAATGCTCAACTACCTGTGGTCGGGAATGATTCTTATTGGCATCCTTTTTGCCGCTTTCTCCGGCAAAATGCCGGACATCACCACCGCCGCCTTAGATTCCTCCAAAGAAGCCGTCACCCTTTGCATCACGATGATGGGCGTCATGTCCTTCTGGACCGGACTCATGGGAATCGCAGAAAAATCCGGCATCCTGAAAACGGCAACCGTCCGCCTTTCCCCTCTGATCCATTTCCTCTTTCCAGAACTGCCAAAAGATCATCCGGCAGAAAAACCAATTGCAGCAAACATCATTGCAAATGTACTCGGACTTGGCTGGGCGGCAACTCCGGCAGGTCTTGAAGCAATGGAAGAGCTTCAGAAGCTGGAAGAAGACCGCCGCCTTGGAAAAGCAGCAGGACCGGTAAGAAAAAGAGGCGTTGCAAGCAATGAGATGTGCACCTTCCTGATCGTAAATATTTCTTCACTGCAGCTGATCCCGGTGTCGGTGATCGCCTACCGGAGCCAGTACGGAAGCGTGAATCCGACAGCCGTTGTTGGACCTGGGATTGTGGCAACGGCGGTCAGTACCGGGGCGGCGATTTTGTTTTGTAGGATAATGGACCGGAAAAGCTAGAATTTTTGTAGCTTTTTGTAACATACCTTGACTAAAGTACAAAAAAACGCTATAATCAATATCACGGCAAAGCTTTAAACCATTGAAGTTTAAACCGCTAAAGTTTAAAGCTGTAAAGCCAAAACGGAAAAAGTTTGTTCGAAAAGAACATAGATGGAGGTATGTTATTATGAAAGCAAGAAAAATTTTAGCAGTATCACTTACTGCAGCAATGACACTGGCACTTGCTGCCTGTGGCGGAAGTTCATCAGACAAAGAATCTTCTTCAAAGGATTCATCAGACAAGGTATATAAGATCGGTATCTGCCAGCAGCTTGAGCATGCAGCTCTTGACGAGGCAACCAAAGGATTTGAAGAAGCCTGTGAAGAAAAATTCGGAAAAGACAAAGTGAAGTTCGATCTTCAGAACGGACAGGGCGAACAGGCAAACTGCGCAACCATCGTAAACAATTTTGTGGCAGACAATGATGACTTGATCCTTGCAAATGCAACAACTGCTCTTCAGTGTGCAGCAGCTGCAACAAGCACGATCCCGATTCTTGGAACATCTGTTACAGATTATGCAACTGCTCTTGATATTTCTGACTGGACAGGATCAACAGGTATGAACATTTCAGGAACCTGTGACCTTGCACCGATCGATGAACAGGAAGCAATGCTTAAAGAGCTCCTTCCGGATGCAAAAACAGTAGGTATCCTTTACTGTTCAGCAGAACCGAACTCAGCATACCAGGCGAAGAAGTTTGAGGAAGCACTTGAAAAAGATGGAATTAAGTATAAAGAATACACAGCAGCAGATTCTAATGAAATCCAGTCTGTAGTGACAAGTGCAGTAGATGAGTGCGACGCACTTTACATCCCAACTGATAATACAATGGCATCTAACACAGAGATTATCAACAATATCTGTCTTCCGGCAAAAGTACCGGTAATCGCAGGTGAACAGGGAATCTGTGAAGGCTGTGGTATTGCAACTCTTTCTATCAGCTACTATGACATCGGATACAGAGCAGGTGAAATGGCTTACGATATCCTTGTAAATGGAAAAGATATCTCAACCATGGATATTGAAAGTGCACCGAATGTTACAAAGATGTATAACAAAACAATTTGTGACGAACTCGGAATCACTGTTCCGGACGATTACGAAGCAATTGAGGAATAATCAGTATAGAAAGAGGCAAGAACAATGTATTTAGCAGCTTTAGATCCGATGTCTCTTGTGCGTGCACTTCCGGGAAATGTAGCGCAGGGGATCATCTGGGGAATTATGGCGCTTGGCGTTTATATCACCTTCCGCATTCTGGATTTTGCGGATTTGACGGTTGACGGATCGTTGGCTACAGGTGGAGCAGTTGCAGTTATGCTGATCCGCGGCGGTATGAATCCGGCACTGGCACTTCTTTTCGCATTTCTGGCAGGTATGGCAGCCGGATTTGTGACAGGTATTTTACATACGTTTTTTGGAATTCCGGGCATTCTGGCCAGTATTCTGACGCAGATCGGACTTTACTCGGTGAATCTCGGAATCATGGGAAAATCCAATCAGGCAGTCAATGTTATGCAGTATAAATTGGTTGCATCGCTTCGTTATGTGACCGGCGAAGGAAGTGAACTGTTTTTTGTAAAGCTGATCGTGGCAGCACTTATCCTGATCGCAATTATTTACTGGTTCTTTGGAACTGAGCTTGGTGCATCGATCCGTGCAACCGGATGTAACCCGCAGATGGCAAGTGCACAGGGAATTAATACAGGCTTTACAAAGGTTCTGGCGCTTATGATCTCCAACGGACTTGTGGGACTTTCCGGCGGAATTTACGCACAGTACCAGGGAGCAGCCGATGTTAATATGGGACGAGGTGCCATTGTAATCGGACTTGCAGCCGTTATCATCAGCGAAGTTATTTTTGCAAAATTCTGTGCAGGCAGAAAAGCAGCCTTTGCATTTACACTGGGAGCAATCTTTATCGGAGCGATTATTTACTATATTGTAATCGCACTGGTATTGTGGCTGAAGATGCCTTCTGATTATATGAAACTGTTCTCGGCGGTAGTGGTTGCATGCTTCCTTGCAGTTCCGTACATGAAGGGTAAATATTTTACAAAGAAACGGAGGACTGCATAATGGGATATATGTTGGAAATCCAGAATATTCATAAAACCTTTAATCCGGGAACGATCAACGAAAAGGTCGCACTTAACGGAGTGAATCTGAACCTCAATCCGGGTGATTTCGTGACTATCATCGGTGGAAATGGTGCAGGAAAATCCACCACATTGAATGCGATCGCAGGAGTGTGGCCTGTAGACGAAGGAAAGATCATCATTGACGGAGTGGATATTACAAAGCTTTCAGAGCATAAAAGAGCACTTTATCTGGGAAGAGTTTTCCAGGATCCGATGACTGGAACTGCGGCAACCATGTCGATTGAAGAAAATATGGCGATCGCAGCCAGACGTGGCGAGCGCAGAGGTCTTGGATGGGGCATTACGAAAAAAGAGCGGGAGCGCTATAAAGAAGCCCTGAAAGAACTTGATCTTGGACTGGAAGACCGTCTGAGCAGTAAAGTCGGACTTCTTTCTGGTGGACAGCGACAGGCGATCACTCTTTTGATGGCGTCTCTTAAAAAGCCAAAGCTTTTACTTCTGGACGAGCATACTGCAGCACTTGACCCGAAAACTGCAGCGAAGGTACTTGCCATCTCCGATAAGATCATTCAGGAGCATCAGCTTACTGCAATGATGGTAACACATAATATGAAAGATGCCATCGCGCACGGCAACCGCCTGATCATGATGCATGAAGGAAAAATTATCTACGATGTATCAGGAGAAGAGAAAAAGAATCTGAAGGTTGCAGATTTGCTGGCGAAGTTTGAAGAAGTCAGCGGCGGCGAGTTTGCGAATGACCGGATGATGTTGTCGTAAAGAATATTTTGAAAATGAAATAATAGTAGAAAACAGGAACGAGGTTTTACGATTGATGTAGAGCCTCGTTTTTTTGCACGTCTTGTTTAAATGTACTATTAAAAACAGAGCAGATTCTGAAATGCTATAAAATTATAGAGAATACCTATTAGTAATACAGGATAGAAATTATCAATGAACCTCTTAAAAAATCCGGAATGGAAGAGAAAGAGGCAGAAGAAAGCCAAAGGACATTCCGTTGCATGCCATAGGGCGAAAGAAATCTTGTAAAGAAAATTGACATAAAAGTGTAAAGATGCTAGTATAATAAATAGAAAAGGTGCTACCGATGACGGTTCACCTGATATTATTTGGTTATTAAAAATAACCGCTCATGTTTTCTCAGGACGATGGGCGGTTATTTTTGCGTCTTGGAATCATGCTTTCCACGCACATACCCAAGACTGTAAAAAGTCGCACACAGTGAAATCACTGCAATAAGGTCAGTAATGGTCAGCATAAGCTAGTTCTCCTTTCCAAGATTTCTCAATTAAGAGATGATCTATGTAATCGGAGCTATGAACCCTCCGCACAAAGCGAACCGCCATTCACGTCAGTGTGAAATAGCACCTTGAACTTATGGTAACAAACATAAAGAAGAAAATCAATATAAAATAAAATGACAGAATTGTCTAATCCATCAACTGCAATTCATACAATTTCTTATACAACCCATCCTTCGCTAGCAGCTCCTGGTGGGTTCCGGATTCTTTTATTTCCCCATGATGCATCACAATAATTTTATCTGCATGCTGGATCGTAGAAAGCCGGTGTGCGACCATGATCGTAGTTCTTCCATCCATCAGCCGTGCAAGTGCCTGTGTGATCAGTGTTTCGGTTTCTGTATCGATGTTGGCAGTTGCTTCATCGAGAACAAGGATCTTCGGATCATAAGCAAGTGTCCGTGCGAAGGACAAAAGCTGGCGCTGCCCGGCAGATAGAGTACTTCCGCGTTCTGTAACCGGTTCATCATATCCGTGCGGCAGTTTCTGAATAAATGGATCTGCATTTACAATTTCGGCAGCCCGTCTGACATCGTCCGGTGAGATTGCTTCATTATTCAGCGAGATATTACTTTTGATGTCTCCGGTGAAGATGAAGACATCCTGCTGAACCTGACCAATCGCACCGCGGAGCACATCTAGATCGATTTCATGAATATCAATCCCATCAATCAGGATCTGTCCCTTCTGAATATCAAAATATCTTCCGATCAGATTTAAAATTGTAGATTTTCCTGCTCCGGTAGCGCCGACAAAAGCAGCCTTTTCACCCGGATGGATTACAAAACTTACATCTTTTAAAATATAATTTTCCTCTTCGTAGGCAAACCAGACATGGCGGAATTCAATTTCACCAAGAATATTGACCGGAGCCGGATCGGCTGGAGATACGATCTCTGGTTTTACATCAAGAACACTGAAAATCTTTTCTGCGGAAGCAATGGAAGACTGCAGGGTTCCAAGCTGTTCGGAAAGTTCCTGGATTGGCTCAAAAAAGGAGCTGATGTAGGTGATAAACACGAACAGGGTTCCGAGAGAAAGACTTCCATTTAACACAGAAAGGCTTCCGGTACGGATAACAAGGATCATGGCAATGACCGAAACCAGATAGATTGAAGGCCGGAAGATCGCAAAAGTCATGATCTCGCGGAAATTGGCACGGTACAGTTCCATAGATTTGCCTTCAAATTCACTGTATTTCTCTTTTTCGCGTGCAAAGATCTGGATCAGCTTCATACCGGAAATATGTTCGGACAGGAAGGTGTTCAGCTCTGTGATTTTATTTCTTGTGATCTGGTAAGCTTTTCTGGAGAGATGCCGGAAAACAAAAGTCAGGATTGCAACCAGAGGTAAAAGCAGGAAGGATATACCTGCCATTTTCACATTGATTGAGAGCATGACAACAGCGTAACCAATAATCTTAACAACGTTTTTAAAAAGTTTCACAAGAATGGTGGAAAACAGTTCGTTGACTGCTTCAGTATCGTTAGATACACGTGTTACGAGCTTGCCAACCGGTGTTATATTGAAAAAAGAAAGTGACAGGCTGTGTATATGTGTAAATGTTTCTTCACGCAGTTTGTACACGATCTGCTGCCCCATCTTCTGTAAAAGCCAGGTGTCGGCAAGGTTCAGGAAAAATCCGCTAAAAAGCAGCAGAAGAAACAGGATTCCGGCTTTTAAGATCCCCTTAAAATCATTTTGTCTTAAAACCTTCAGATCGTTGGAAGTAAGCTTCTGTGCACCTTCTCTGACATAATTTTTTAAAACAGATGTATCGGCATTTTGTAGTGCAGTACATTCAGCGCGGGTGAGATTTTCTGCCATGTAATAGTGATCCTTCCAGAGAAAAATCTGATAAAAGGAAGCAGAATCCGCCTTAGATACTGCCTGGTCGCGCGACAGTACAAGACCGTTCCAGTTTACAGCGTCCGAAGCGGAAACGTCGGCTTCTACATACGGATGATAATAACCGTTGATATACTGGTCGATTGCATTTCCGATGATGATCGGGCGGTAAAGTTCCACCGCAATGATAAAGAGAACCAGGACAGTTGCCAGGGTCATTACCCATTTATGCGGTTTTAGATAACTTAAAAGTCGTTTCATCTTATGGCAACCTCCTGTTCTCCAATGGAAGCTTCCAACTGTTGCTTTTCAAACATATCTTTATAAATACCATTTTTCTGAATCAGTTCGGTGTGTGTTCCAAGCTCTTTCATTTCCCCGTTTTCAAGTACCATGATCAGATCGGCATGCTGTACCGTGGAAATTCGGTGTGCAATCAGGATTGTTGTTTTTCCTTTACGATCATCCCTGAGATTATGTAGGATATGTTCTTCTGTATCGGTGTCGACAGCGGAAAGGGAGTCATCAAGGATCAGGATCGGTGCATTTTTTATCAGGGCGCGGGCGATGGAGCTGCGCTGTTTCTGACCGCCGGAAAGCGTAACGCCACGTTCGCCGACGATCGTATCATAGTTGTCCGGAAAATTTGCAATATTATCGTGAATGCAGGCTGATTTTGCTGCGGCGATAATACGGCTCATATCCTGTGATTTTGTACCGAATGCAATATTTGCTTTCAGAGTATCGGAAAAAAGAAAATTATCCTGTGGTACATAAGCAATATTTTCACGCAGAGTTTTCAGCGGAATTGTGTTGATATCATGGTCATCCAGATAAATCATGCCTGGCTCGGTGTTGTAAAGCCGGAGCAGGAGATTGACCAGAGTGGACTTTCCGTTGCCGGTGCGCCCGATGATGGCAAGGGTTGTCCCGGATGGGATGTCCAGATTGATATCATGCAGTACCGGAGAAGTATTTCCAAGGTGCGTAAAGGTCAGGTGATCAAAACGGATATCCCCGTGCAGGGTATCTAAAGTTGTGACAGAAGCAGTATCTTTTACATTTGTCTGTGCTTCCAGGATTTCCTGTACACGGCGGATGGATGCAGTTCCCTGGGAAAACATGACGGCAGCTTCCGAACAGGCGAGCATCGGCCATACCAGCATATTGACATACTGATTGAAAGCTACGAAGCGTCCGAGTGTAATCTGTCCGATCAGGGCGAGGTATCCCCCATAAAGGAGTGAGGCAAGACTGGAAAATCCGATGATCACATCCAGAAGCGGGATCAGGATGGCTTCCAGCTTTGCGATGCGCATACTTTTATCCATGGTATCCTGGTTCTTTTTGGAAAAAGAAAGGATTTCTGCCTGCTTGCGAACAAAGGCCTTGATCACACGGATCCCGGAGAAGCTTTCCTGTACAAAGTCGGCAAGATTGGAAACACTGTCCTGACGTTCGGTGTAGAGGGCATCCAGTACCTTTCCGTAATGCATATAGCCGAGGCAGATGATGACCATCGGGATCAGTGCCAGAAGGGTCAGTTTTATATTGACATAATACATCATCTGGCAGACGACCAGGAGCGTCATGACTACGGAATCAAAGATGCAGATGACAGCAGGGCCAAGTGCCATGCGGACCGCATTTAAGTCACTGGTAAACCGGGTCATCAGATCACCTGTTTTGTGGCTGTTGTAGTATTCCACATCCATAGTTTCCAGATGGGAAAACATTTCATTACGCAGTTCACGCTCGATAATACGTGCGGTTCCAAAAAGAAAATAACGCCACAAAAAACGGCCGACTGCAAGCAGAAGACCAATCAGAAAGATCCCAAGAAGACAGGTACGAATGGAACTCCAGGTAATGCTGCGCGCGGTAAGACCATCGGTAATGATACCGGTAAGTTTTGGAATAAATACACTTGCCGCATCTACAGCAAAAAGAGTAAGGATTCCGGCAATATAGCGATATTTGTATCGCCTGACATATTGCATGATAAAGGGCAGTGGTTTCATATCAATGCCTCCTGAAAATGATAATTTTTTTCTATATAAACTATTATAGAGGATAGAATCTGGGGTGTCAAAGATTCCGTCAAATAAACGGGAAATACTTTGTGAAACAGGGGAAATTTCGTGAAAACGACAATTGCAAATTAAGATACATTTTTCTATAATGTCGAAAGGTAAAATGTTAATAAGATAAACAGAGGGAATATATGAAAACATTACAGAAAGATTTGACGACCGGGAATCCGGGAAAAATTATTTTTAATTTCACACTGCCGATCTTCATTGGAAATGTATTTCAGCAGTTCTACAGTATGGCAGATACGATTATCGTAGGAAAGTTCGTGGGAACCAAAGCACTTGCAGCTGTTGGAAGTACGGGAACGATCATGTTTCTGATCAATGGATTTATTCTGGGAATGACGGCAGGATTTACCGTACTTACGGCACAGAAATTTGGCGCGGGTGATATGAAAGCAATGCGCAAGACTGTAGGAAATGCCGCGATTCTGGCGATTATTATGTCTCTTATTATGACTGTGCTCGGAATGATGGCAATGAAACCGCTTCTTGGGATTATGAAGACACCGGATGATATTTTCAAGGATGCCTATGCGTATATTATGGTAATCTGTGGTGGAATTGCGGCGCAGATGCTATATAACTTTTTATCCAGTGTCTTGCGGGCACTTGGTAACAGCAAGGTTCCGCTATATTTCCTGATTCTTGCGGCGTTGCTCAACATTGTGCTGGATATGGTATTTATCATTGCGTTTCACATGGGCGCAGCCGGTGCGGCATGGGCGACCGTGATTTCACAGGGGATTTCGGGAATCCTGTGTCTGGTATATATTGTGAAGGCGGTTCCGATCCTGCATTTACATAAGGAGGACTGGCGTCCGAGCGGACATCTGCTGAAGATCCAGCTTGCAGTCGGAATCCCGATGGCTCTTCAATATTCGATCACAGCGATCGGAACCATGATGGTACAGACTGCCCTGAATCTGCTTGGCTCCACACAGGTAGCAGCATTTACCGCAGCGAATAAGATCGAGCAGATCGTGACGCAGGCATATGTTGCGATGGGAACCACGATGGCAACCTATTGCGCACAGAATATTGGAGCAGGTAAGATCAAAAGGATCCGTCAGGGATTTAAGTCAATTACGATCATGGGAAGTATCTATTCAGTCGTAGTTGCGGCGATCATTATGACGGTTGGGAAATATATGACGTATCTGTTCCTGTCTGGGGATCTGACAGAAATTATGCATTCCGTGGATATTTACCTGAAATGCGTCGGTACTTTCTTTATTCCGCTTACCGTTGTAAATGTTTACCGGAATGGAATCCAGGGAATGGGATATGGACTGCTCCCGATGATGGCTGGTGTGGCTGAGTTGGTTGGCAGGGGCGTTGTTGCCATGATCGCGGCAGGGCAGAAGAGTTACTTTGGAGTATGCATGGCAAGTCCGGCGGCATGGATCCTGGCAAGTGCGTTGCTGATCGTGATGTATTATTATGTGATCCATCAGAATGAGAAGCGGTTTGCGAAGTATGCGGATGAGGAATAGAAAAGTTTTCTTTATAAAGCAAACGGAATGAATAACAGCTCCGGCGAATATACTTTTTAGTAAAGTGGTTCGCTAGGAGCTGTTTTTATGCGCCTTTTTTTATACATATCTGACTTTATAGTTCCTTTTATGATTTTGTCCATTCTTATATATGGAATTTTTGCAGGAGTGAATGTATATGATACTTTTATTCAGGGAGCAAAGCGTGGATTTTGGACGGTCGTGCGGCTGATGCCGACGTTGATCGGATTGATGGCAGCAGTGGGGATTTTGCGTGCATCGGGTTTTCTGGAATTTATATCGGAAATAATTGGAAATGTGACGGAGCAGATTGGATTTCCGGGGGCATTGGTTCCGCTTACGATTGTGAAAATGTTTTCGTCCTCTGCCGCAACGGGATTATTGCTTGATATCTATAAGGAATTTGGAACGGATTCGAGAAACGGAATGATCGCTTCAATTTCGATGGCGTGTACGGAAACGATTTTCTATACGATGTCTGTGTATTTTATGTCAGCAAAGGTGAAAAAAACCAGGTATACTCTTGCCGGAGCACTTATTGCAACATTTGCAGGGCTTGCAGCGAGTGTGTGGCTGGCAGCACTTGTATAAATAAAAGTTGTATATAAAAATTATCGAATGTTGTATTCAGATTTTTTTGAAAAATGTATATATCGCACAATAAAAATGACTACAATTAACAAAAAATGTGCAAAATCTTGACAAAGAATGGATAGAAACATAGAATATAGTCTATAGATGGTTCGAATCTAATTTTTATACGAAAAGGAGCAAAACATGAACGCAGCAGAAATTATTAAAAAAGATTTGGATGCAATTTATATTGGGAATCTGAGCACAGTAGATGACAATCTTACACTCCCGGAGAATGGAAAATACGGTGCTCAATTTACCTGGGAGACAGGGGAAGAAAGATTTATTGACAATACAGGAAAGGTACATCGTCCGCTGCATGGCATGGGAAACCGTAAAGTTACACTGACGGTTACCGCAACATATGAAGGACGTAGTGAGTCAAGAGAATATGTGGCGACCGTATTGCAGGAAGCAAAAGAAAATATCGTAAAAGAAGTACGTAAAGTCGTTCTTAATGCACTGGTCGGTGAAGAAGCACATCTTCCGTCTGTTGTGATCGTATATACAGAAGATGGACGCCGCATGACAATGCCGGTGAAATGGAATACATATGAGCCGGCAAAAGAAGAGACAGTGGTTGCAGTTGCAGGTGTGATCGATGGAACAGAAAAGGAAGCATCTGCAGAGATCCATTATAAAAAGGAAATAGTACCAGTAAAGGGACCGGAGAAAAAAGTGGGTTATTTTCCACTTGGACAGGTTCGGTTGAAAGAAGGAACTCTTTATTATAAATACCAGAAGCTGATGGAAGAATATCTTCTTGGAATTGACGATGACCAGATGCTTTATAATTTCCGCAAAGCGACCGGACTGGATACAAAAGGGGCACCTCCGATGACCGGTTGGGATGAGGAAAGCTGTAAACTGAAAGGGCACACGACAGGACATTATCTGTCAGGTATTGCACTTGCATTTGCAGCAACCGGCAATCCAAAATTTTTAGATAAAGTCAATTACATGGTAGCAGAGCTGAAAAAGTGCCAGGATGCATTTGCGGCAACCGGCAAATATCACAGAGGATTTTTAAGTGCATACTCAGAGGAACAGTTCGATCTTCTGGAAGTATATACCAAGTATCCGGAAATCTGGGCTCCGTATTATACTTTGGATAAGATTATGTCTGGATTATATGATTGTCATGTACTTGCCGGAAATGAGACGGCAAAAGAGATTTTGGACTTGATGGGAGACTGGGTATATGACAGACTTTCCCGTCTGCCAAAAGAAACACTGGATAAAATGTGGGCAATGTATATTGCAGGTGAGTTTGGTGGTATGCTTGGAACAATGGTAAAAGTCTATGAACTGACCGGAAAAGAAAATCATCTGAAGGCTGCAAAACTTTTTGAAAATGAAAAGTTATTCTATCCGATGGAAGAAGAATGCGATACATTGGAGGATATGCATGCAAACCAGCATATTCCGCAGATTATCGGTGCAATGGATCTGTATCGGGCAACTGGTGATGAGATTTATTGGGAAATCGGAAAGAATTTCTGGAATATCGTGACTGGCGGACATACATATTGTATCGGTGGGGTTGGTGAGACTGAGATGTTCCATCGTGCAAATACAACGTGTTCTTATCTTACGGATAAGGCTGCTGAAAGCTGTGCAAGTTATAATATGCTGCGCCTGACCAGTCAGTTATTTGAATATACGCGAAGCGGCAATCTGATGGATTATTATGATAATACGCTGAGAAATCATATCCTGACATCAAGTAGTCATAAATGTGATGGTGGAACGACTTATTTTCTTCCACTTGGTCCGGGTGGCAGAAAAGAATTCTTCCTTTCAGAGAATTCCTGCTGTCATGGAACCGGTATGGAGAGCAGATTCCGCTATATGGAAAATATTTATGCGCAGGATGAAGATGCGCTTTACATTAACCTTCTTGTAGATTCCGTGCTGACGGACGAAAATGGAAAAGCGATGATCGAACTTCAGAGTGTGGATGAAGAAGGTGTAATGGAAATACGTTGCCAAAAGGATCAGAAAAAAGTTCTTAAAATCCATATTCCGGCATGGGGACAGAAGGATTTTAACGTGTCTGTAAATGGAAAAGTTCTTGCAGATACAGCACTTCATGATGGTTATATGGTAATTGATGCAGATTCGAAAGCCGGAGATGTGATCCGACTGGAACTTCCGATGGAATTCCGTGTGTTGGATAACAAGTCTGATGCGGCATTTGTCAATCTTGCATATGGACCATATATTCTTGCGGCACTTTCAGAGGAAAAAGAATTCATTACAGCACCGGCAGTAGAAGAAATTCATATGGTTGATGGAAAATTACAGTTTGAAGCGAATGGAATGAAGATGATCCCTCTTCCAAAAGTAGATATGGAAGCTTATCATGTATATTTTCATAAAGAGTAAAAATAAGAAATAAAAAGCAGGAGTGTGCAGTTAAAAAATGTACACTCCTACTTTTTTGTCATATCAGTTATATCATACTTTTGCGAAGATAAGAGATTTAAATAAAATCTTCTTGACGGATTCTGCAAAACAGTGGATAATATTGCACAGTAATCACATGTGACAAGACAGTAGATTATACACTAAAAGAATGACAGGAGCAGGAGAAAGTTATGAAAGAGTTTCTAAGAAAGAAAAATATTATCTTTTCAGCGAAGCGATACGGAATCGATGCGCTTGGTGCAATGGCGCAGGGACTGTTTGCATCGCTTCTGATCGGTACGATCATCAGCACACTCGGAGAACAGCTTGGTATAGGAATCCTTGTAACAGTAGGCGGTTATGCGAAAGGAGCAACCGGAGCTGCGATGGCAATCTCGATCGGAGTAGCACTTCAATGTCCGCCACTTGTATTGTTTTCACTGGCGGCAGTCGGAATGGCAGCAAATGAACTTGGGGGTGCCGGAGGACCTCTTGCGGTTTTGGTCGTTACGATTTTTGCAGCAGAATTTGGAAAACTGGTTTCAAAAGAAACAAAAATAGATATTATTGTGACACCATTTGTGACGATCTGTGTGGGGGTTCTGCTTTCACTGGGATGTGCACCGGCGATCGGAGCAGCGGCAAGTACCGTAGGAACTGCGATCATGTGGGCGACTGAATTACAGCCATTTTTCATGGGAATTATCGTATCTGTGATTGTTGGTATTGCGCTGACACTTCCAATCAGCAGTGCAGCAATCTGTGCGGCACTTTCACTTACCGGGCTTGCAGGAGGTGCTGCTGTAGCCGGCTGCTGTGCACAGATGGTTGGTTTTGCGGTTATGAGTTTTAAGGAAAATAAATGGGGTGGTCTTTTTGCACAGGGAATAGGAACCTCGATGCTCCAGATGGGAAACATTGTGAGAAACCCGAGAATCTGGCTTCCGCCGACACTGGCATCCGCAATTACCGGTCCGGTCGCAACCTGTATCTTTCATTTGAAGATGAACGGTGCGGCAGTGGCATCCGGAATGGGAACCTGCGGACTGGTCGGACAGATTGGTGTGTACACTGGCTGGGTAAATGATATTGCAGAAGGAACCAAAGCTGCGATCACCGGAATGGACTGGGCAGGTCTGGTGCTGATCTGTTTTATTCTTCCGGCAGTGCTTTCCTGGGCGATTGCGATTCCGATGAGAAAATGTGGCTGGATCAAGGAAAATGATCTGAAACTGGATCTGTAGATTCAAGTGTAAATTATATAAAATGTGTTTGATGGGCTATCCTGTGGGAATGTTTCGGATTCTCACAGGATAGTTTTATTTTGTGTGAAATAGGATCAATCTAATAAATTTTTTTCCACCTCATCATATACGATCTCAAATGGCGCCGGCCCCACATCCAGTACCGCCCTGTGAAATTCTTTCTGGGAGAATTGATTTCCCAGGGCATCTGCCATCTCCTTTTTCAATTCATAAAATTTCAGGTATCCAATATAGTATTTCAGATAATTGGCAGGACTTCCAATGATCAGTTTGTAGACACTCTGTACTGCATTTGGATCATTGATCCCGTAATCGCTGAAAAAGCGGACTGTATCAGTTACAGACCAGCCGTCATAATGAATTCCCATGTCTGCAAGCGCATAAAGTCCAAGAATGACAGAACTGTTTTTCTGGAGAAGGGATGCTTCAGTCTTAGGGAGAGGTGCAAGGTAGTAGGACATCATTTCCGCATAGGTGGCCCAGCCCTCAACGTATCCGCCAAAATCAAGAATGCTCCGAATAGGATCCGGCTCAGAAGCAGAAAAATAGACGGTCTGGTACAGATGTCCGGGATAGCCTTCGTGAGCAAGGGTTGTGTAGAGATTCAGCCCTGAGGCGGTCTGCCCGTTGTTAATGTAGATGACATTTTCCGTTAGATTGTCAATGGCAGGGATCATATAAAAAGCGGGACTTAGATAATCCTGCATGGATTCCGGAACATATTTGACCTGGAAATCAACATCAGGAATTTTCGGGAATGTATCTGTGATTTTGGACCTGAGATCGTCCAGCATGGAATCAGGAGATGTCTGCTCCAAAACAGATGCCTGGGTAAGTGCTGCGTCAGCAGGGAAGAGAACCTTCTGCATGGCACTTAGATCTTCTAGTATCTGTGCCCTGGTCATCAGTCGCAGACGGGAAATGGACTCATTGCAGCCGGTAGTCTGACGCACCAGATATTCATAGTATTTTTTTCCATAAGGGAAATGGCTAAGTCCCTGTTCATTCATTCCTTTTCCTTTCAGGGATTTGATAGCGGTGATCAGATTTTGATAAGCTGGATAAATCTCTTCTGTTACAAGTTTTATATTTTCTTTCTGAAAAGAATCTTTTTTGTTTTCAGGTAAAAGATCCAGTGACGCGATCCGCTCGTTAAATGTACTGACTAGATAATTCTCTTTACCCATATCGATAAAAGACTGGCAGGTGTCCAGAACAGAATCAGCCTGGTAATCCGGCATAAAAAGACCGGAAGCAGCTTTTTTCTGCTCAAACCAGATGACAGAATCAAAATAGGAAGGCGTTTCTTTTAAGAGAGCCAGATAGGTTTCTACATCCTGTGTGTCGTAAAAGCTGTATTCCGAGAGCAGAACAGGCAGCTGCGTATGGATACCGGATACAGGGCCGAGAGGCTCCTGATAAAGCAGATAATCTGTCCCTGTGGATGCATTTTTAAGATAGGTATCCAGGATTTTAAAGGTTAGTGCATTTTCCGAAGAAAGAGTGTCGGGATCAAATTCCTGCAGAGAAGAGAGAACATTTCTGATAGAAGCCTTTGCAGCAACGGGATCAGAAGAAAGACTGCCGTATGTAGCCGGGATGTCCGCGATGCCATAGTCAGAAGGAGAACGCAAGGTATAGTGAAGGCTGATGGTATTTGCGGATACTTCTGTCTGGAAGAGACTACGTGTGAAAGTACGGAATTGCCGGTCGGAGGATTCTGCATGCAGGGAGCTCCAAAATGCATTGCCAGACAGAAAAGAAATCAGAATGACCAGCAGACAACAGGGAAGGATCAGAAAAATTTTTTTCCGGTGTTTAAGAATTAAATGAAACATAAAACTCCAGAAGAAATGATGTTGTTTCTATGTATATGATTTTGATTCTGGAAATATGTATCTCAAATGAAACTTTACAGAAATAAAACAAGTGTCTTGTCAGATGTAAAGTGTGGTGCTATAATGTGCACTATGCTGAAAAAAGATCAGAGATGAGAAAAGAGTCAGTAAGGGAGGATCACGTTATGACAACGGTGGAAGAGATACAGAAGCTTAAAAAAGAGAAGAATGCTGTCATTCTGGCACATTATTATGTGCGGCCGGAGGTGCAGGAAATAGCAGATTATATAGGGGATTCTTTTTACCTGAGCAAGGTAGCAACGAAGCTCCAAGAAAAGACAATCGTATTTTGTGGCGTTTCTTTTATGGGGGAGAGTGCGAAGATCCTGAATCCGGAGAAAACGGTTCTGATGCCGGATATGACAGCAGACTGTCCAATGGCACATATGGCAGATGTGGAGACGATCCGGAAGATGCGGAAAGAGTATGATGATCTTGCTGTTGTCTGCTATATCAATTCAACGGCAGCACTGAAAGAATACTCGGATGTCTGTGTGACATCTGCAAATGCAGTGAAGATCGTAAAAGAACTTCCGAACAAGAATATTTTCTTTATTCCGGATCGGAATCTGGCACATTTTGTAGCCGATCATGTACCGGGAAAAAATTTTGTTTACAACAATGGATTCTGTCCGACTCATGAACGGATGGAACCGGAGGATGTAGCCGAAGTGAAAAGGAGACATCCGGGGGCACAGATCGTCGCACACGGAGAATGCCGTGCAGAACTTCTTGCGATGGCAGATTACGTGGGAAGCACATCAGGAATCATCCAGTATGTAACGGCAAGTGATTGTCAGGAATTTATTGTCTGTACAGAAGAGGGTGTGGGTTACAAGCTGAAGGAACAGAACCCGGAGAAGACATTCTATTATCCGGACAAGCTACCGGTATGTCCGAATATGAAAAAGAATACGCTGGAGAAGGTATTGCATGTTTTGCAGACTGGTAAAAATGAGGTTCACGTAGATGCAAAACTTCGGGAAAATTCCAAAAAACCGTTAGAGAAAATGCTTGAGCTTGCTGCAAAATAAAAGAACCGGAAAATCAAAAATAAGAAACAACAGGTGACCGGCTAAGAGAACCGGAATTGGAGGGATAAAGTTGGAGATTAAGACAGATGTAGTGATCGTTGGAACGGGAGTTGGTGGAGCGTTTTCAGCACTGAATCTTCCGGAGGATAAACAGATCCTTATGATTACCAAGTCAGATCTGGAAAGCAGTGATTCATTTCTGGCACAGGGTGGAATCTGTGTACTTCGGGATGATGAGGATTATGAGGGGTATTTTGAAGATACAATGCGTGCAGGTCATTACGAGAACAGGAAAGAATCAGTGGATATTATGATCCGCAGCTCGCAGGAAATTATTCATGATCTGATTGAATATGGTGTGGATTTCGCTAAAAAAGACGGAAATCTTGCATTTACAAGAGAAGGTGCGCATTCCAGACCAAGGATTCTTTTCCATGAAGATATTACAGGGAAAGAGATTACGAGTAAACTGCTCATGCATGTAAAGAAACGAAAAAATGTACAAATACACGAATATACAACTATGACAGACATAATTGTTAAAAATGGAAAATGTGCAGGTATTTTAGCGAAGACGGCAGACGGTGAAGAGATGAAGATCTATGCACAGGATACGATTTTTGCAAGCGGTGGAATCGGAGGAAGATACCAGCATTCTACAAACTTTCCACATCTGACAGGAGATGCACTTGATATTTCCAGGAAGCATGGAATCCGTCTGGAGCATCTGGATTATGTCCAGATCCACCCGACAACTTTGTATTCTTCAAAACCGGGGCGAAGATTTCTGATTTCAGAATCTGTCCGTGGAGAAGGCGCAGTTCTTTATAATAAAGACGGAGAACGTTTTGTAAATGAGCTTCTTCCGAGAGATGTGGTGACAAAAGCAATCCGGGAACAAATGGAAAAAGACGGAACGGATCATGTATGGCTTTCCATGGAAAATATTGATAAGAATACGATCCTGGAGCATTTCCCAAATATCTGTGAGCGGTGCCGGGAAGAAGGCTATGACGTGACAAAAGAGTGGATCCCGGTTGTTCCTGCACAACACTATTTCATGGGAGGCATCTGGGTAGACAGCGACAGCAGAACTTCGATGGAGCATCTGTATGCGGTTGGAGAGACCAGCTGCAATGGCGTCCATGGGGCGAACCGTCTGGCAAGTAATTCTCTGCTTGAGAGCCTGGTGTTTGCAAAACGTGCGGCACATAAGATTTCCGGAGTGGAAAATGCAGTAAATCCTGTGGTGTTCTGTAAAGAGGCAATATAAAAGAAAAAGATCTGTTTAGAATGAGGAAAAAAGAAATGAATAAGATTACGATGACATTGAATGTAGACCATCTGATAAAAGAAGCACTGCAGGAGGACATTTCCAGTGAGGACGTGACCACCAATGCGGTGATGAAAGAAGCGGTGACTGGAGAGGTGCAGCTGATCTGCAAACAGGATGGAGTAGTTGCCGGGCTGGATGTATTTCACAGAGTATTTGAAATTCTGGATGAAAATGTGAAGACAGATTTCTATTGTAAAGACGGTGACGAAGTGAAAAAAGGAGAATTGATGGGGATTATTACAGGCGATATCCGTGCGCTGCTCTCAGGGGAACGGGTGGCACTGAATTATCTGCAGAGAATGAGTGGAATTGCGACTTATACACATTCGGTTGCAATGCTTCTGGAAGGAACGAAGACGAAGCTTCTGGACACCAGAAAGACAACGCCGAATATGCGTATTTTTGAAAAATATGCGGTCCGTGTCGGTGGAGGATATAATCATAGATATAATCTTTCCGACGGAGTGCTTTTAAAAGACAATCATATCGGAGCGGCAGGAAGTGTGGCAAAGGCGGTGGAAATGGCAAAGGAATACGCACCGTTTGTCCGCAAAATTGAGGTAGAAGTTGAAAATCTGGATATGGTGCGTGAGGCTGTTGATGCGGGAGCAGATATTATTATGCTGGATAATATGTCGCCGGAGGATATGAAGGAGGCAATCAGGATTATTGACGGACGTGCAGAGACAGAATGTTCCGGAAATGTAACAAAAGAAAATATTGACCGTCTGACGTCTCTTGGAGTAGACTATATATCAAGTGGGGCACTTACCCATTCAGCTCCTGTCCTTGACATTTCGCTGAAGAATCTGCATGCTATTTAAGCCGGTCTGGATTCAGTAAGAGTGAAGACAGGATTTGGCAGACAGAAGAGGAAAGTCTGTAATACGTCAGGCACAGAGCAGAATTGCAGAAAAAGGAGAGTTATATCGGGATGACAGGTTCCAGACGAAGAGAAGAGATTGTCAGCAAAATAAAGAGCAGTGAGGTTCCGGTACCCGGGAAAGAACTGGCGAAGGTATATGATGTAAGCCGTCAGGTCATTGTACAGGACATTGCGCTGATCCGTGCAGCCGGATATGATATCATTTCAACCAACCGGGGATATATTCTGAATGCACCGCATACGGTAACGAGAGTGTTCAAAGTCAGTCATACGGATGAACAGATGGAGGATGAGCTTTGTTCGATCGTGGATCTGGGAGGCAAGGTGGTAAATGTAATGATCAATCACCGGATTTATGGACATATGGAAGCACCTCTTGATGTGGCATCGCGGAGAAATGTCAAAGAATTCATGGAAGGGATCCATAGTGGAAAGTCCAGTCCGCTTAAGAATATCACTTCCAACTATCATTATCACACAGTTGAAGCGGATTCGGAAGAGACACTGGATTTGATCGAGCAGGTATTGAAGGAAAAAGACTATCTGGTGTCAAATACGCCTTGACAAGTTTCTGATATCTGTGATACGATTTTTTTGATATGGGAAAAGCGATGACGAAGAGAGTAGGTCTTTTGAATGTTTACAGAGAAGTCCCGCAGAGGCTGAGAGGGATGGCTGGAGAAAGACTGAAGATGGCTTCTGAGCAGCGCAGGTGAACATAAGGAAGCAACGAATCAGTTTCCAGTGCAAGCATGCGATGGGTTCCGCCCGTTACAGCGGCGAGTGCAGATATGGACTGCCAAAAACAGCAGACTGTACCCGGTGAGATTCTTCTTGTGAGGGAAGGATGAAGAGAAGTGGTAACACGGCAATAATCCCGTCTTCTATATTTTATAGAAGGCGGTTTTTTATTTAACAGGAAGTCTTTGTTAAATAAAAGGCACTACGTGCCAGAGATGTGCACTATTTTTAATTTATAGAAAAAGGAGATAAAGAATCATGGCAGACAAACCAAAATATTATATTACAACTGCAATTGCCTATACATCAGGCAAGCCACATATCGGTAACACATACGAGATCGTGCTGGCAGACGCAATTGCACGTTATAAGAGAAGTCAGGGATATGATGTATTTTTCCAGACAGGAACTGACGAGCATGGACAGAAAATTGAATTAAAAGCAGAAGAAGCAGGTGTTACACCAAAGGAATTTGTAGATAACGTATCCGGGGAGATTAAGAGAATCTGGGATCTGATGAACACTTCTTATGACAAATTTATCCGTACAACGGATGATTATCATGAGAAAGAAGTACAGAAGATATTCAAGAAACTGTATGACCAGGGAGATATTTACAAAGGACACTACGAAGGAATGTACTGTACTCCATGCGAATCCTTCTTCACAGAATCCCAGCTTGTAGATGGAAAATGTCCGGACTGCGGACGCCCGGTACAGCCTGCAAAAGAAGAAGCATACTTCTTCAAGATGAGCAAATATGCAGACAGACTGATTGAATATATCAATACACATCCGGAATTTATCCAGCCGGTAGCACGTAAGAATGAGATGATGAACAACTTCCTTCTTCCGGGACTTCAGGATCTTTGTGTATCCAGAACTTCTTTTAAATGGGGAATTCCGGTAGACTTTGATCCGAAGCATGTTGTTTATGTATGGCTTGATGCACTTACCAACTATATCACTGGTATCGGATATCACTGTGATGGTGAAAGCGATGAAATGTTCAATAAGAACTGGCCGGCAGACCTTCATCTGATCGGAAAAGATATCATCCGTTTCCATACGATTTACTGGCCGATCTTCCTGATGGCACTTGGACTTCCGCTTCCGAAACAGGTATTTGGACATCCGTGGCTTCTTCAGGGCGATGGAAAGATGAGTAAATCAAAAGGAAATGTACTCTATGCAGATGAACTCGTAGATTTCTTTGGCGTAGATGCGGTTCGTTACTTTGTTCTGCATGAGATGCCGTTTGAAAATGATGGCGTAATCTCCTGGGAGCTGATGGTAGAAAGACTGAATTCCGATCTTGCCAATACACTTGGAAACCTTGTAAACCGTACCATTTCTATGACAAACAAATATTTTGGCGGTACAGTTACTGATAAAGGTGTGACAGAAGAAGTAGATGCAGATCTGAAAGCTGTGACAGAAAATACACCAAAGGCAGTAGAAGCAAAAATGAAGGAGCTGCGTGTAGCAGATGCAATCACAGAAATCTTCAATCTGTTCAAACGCTGCAACAAATATATCGATGAGACCATGCCGTGGGCACTGGCAAAAGAAGAAGACAAGAAGGATCGTCTGGAAACAGTTCTGTGGAATCTGATCCAAAGCATTTCCGAAGGTGCAAAACTGCTTGAATCTTTCATGCCGGAAACAGCTGAAAAGATCCTGGCACAGCTTGGTGGCGGACATGTGGTAGAAAAACCGGAAATCCTGTTCCAGAGACTCGACCTGGAAGAAGTCATGAAAAAAGTAGAAGAGCTTCATCCAAAGGTTAAAGAAGAAAAGGAAGAGGAAGAAGAAGGAATCGACATCGAAGCAAAACCGGAGATCACTTTTGAAGATTTTGAAAAGATGCAGTTCCAGGTAGGCGAGATCATTTCCTGCGAAGCAGTCAAGAAATCCAAGAAGCTTCTCTGCTCCCAGGTTAAGATCGGAAGTCAGGTAAAACAGATCGTTTCCGGAATCAAAGCACACTATACACCGGAAGAAATGGTAGGTAAGAAGGTTATGGTTCTTGTGAACCTGAAACCTGCAAAACTCGCCGGAGTGCTTTCAGAAGGTATGCTGCTCTGCGCAGAAGATGCAGATGGTAATCTTGCGCTGATGACACCGGAGAAGAAGATGCCGGCAGGAGCAGAGATCTGTTAATTAAATGATTGGATAAATAAAAACGAGGAGAAGAATCCAGGATCTGGAAACTTCTCCTCAATTTTTAATGTTGAGAATTGTCTGATTTTTTTTCATCTGTGATACTTTCTTCGCTGTTCAGCTTTGATTCTAAACCTGCATTCTTTTCTTTCAGTGTGGCAAGCTGGTGATTCAGCTCCAGATTTTGTGAGTACAGTTTTTTGTTCGATTGTTTGAGTGTATGTATTCTGCACATAGAAAAAATAAGGAGAATAGCAAGTACAATAAGAGTAACATCTTTCCACATTATTTTATTTTTCATAAACCTTTCCCTCCCGTTGCATCCTTTTTGCTGTGTAATAATTATACAGCAAACTCGAAAATTTACCACTGGCAAAGTGCTATATTTTATAGAACAAATAGAGCGAAAATTAGTGAAAAAGAAAAGAACCGGATAATTTCCGATTCTCTTCTTTTGCAAGTAATCTTTAAGTTTACAGAATATCAATATATTCTCCGGCAAGTGCTTTGTTCATACTTCTTACAGCACAGAATTTTCCGCACATACTGCAGGTATCGCTGTGGTCATCTTCTGGTTTACGACTGTCACGGATTGCCTTTGCTGTTTCAGGATCGAGAGCGCAGGCGTACTGTGCATCCCAGTCAAGAACACGGCGTGCATCTGCCATCTTGTCATCGATATCACGTGCATGCGGGATACCTTTTGCAATATCAGCGGCATGGGCTGCAATCTTAGAAGCAATGATTCCCTGTTTGGTATCTTCTACGTTTGGAAGAGCAAGGTGTTCTGCCGGTGTAACGTAGCAAAGGAAAGCAGCTCCGCTCATAGCGGCAACAGCTCCACCGATGGCAGCTGTGATATGGTCATATCCAGGAGCGATATCAGTAACAAGAGGTCCAAGTACATAGAACGGTGCGCCCATGCAGATGCTCTGCTGCACTTTCATGTTGGCAGCAACCTGATCCAGCGGCACATGTCCAGGTCCTTCGACCATAACCTGTACATTATGATCCCATGCACGTTTGGTCAATTCTCCGAGACGTACAAGTTCTTCAATCTGGCATACATCTGTTGCGTCGGCAAGACATCCCGGACGGCAGGCATCACCAAGAGAAATAGTTACGTCGTATTCTTCGCAGATGTCGAGGATTTCATCGTAATGTTCATAGAATGGGTTTTCTTCTCCGGTCATGCACATCCATGCAAAGACAAGACTTCCACCACGGCTTACGATGTTCATTTTACGTTTATGTTTTTTGATCTGTTCGATGGTTTTTCTTGTGATTCCACAGTGAAGTGTGACGAAGTCCACGCCATCCTCAGCATGAAGACGGACAACATCAATAAAATCCTGTGCAGTAAGAGTTGCCAGGTCTCTCTGATAATGAATAACACTGTCATAAACCGGTACGGTTCCGATCATAGCCGGGCACTCGTGAGTCAGCTTCTGGCGGAATGGCTGGGTATTACCGTGGCTAGAAAGATCCATGATTGCTTCTGCGCCGAGATTAACGGCACTCATAACTTTCTGCATTTCGATATCGTAGTCTTTGCAGTCGCGGGAAACACCTAAGTTAACATTGATCTTGGTACGAAGCATGCTTCCGACACCTTCCGGATCAAGGCAGGTATGTTTTTTATTTGCACAGATGGCAACCTTACCTTCTGCGACAAGCTGCATCAGTTTTTCAACCGGCATATGTTCTTTTTTTGCTACAGTTTCGATTTCAGGAGTCAGAATTCCTTTTCTGGCAGCGTCCATTTGGGTTGTGTAATTTCTCATGTTGTTTTGCCTCCGTTTCTTATTTGTCTGATACCAGGGTCAAAAGCACGTAGCAATCTGGTATCAAAGGGGTCAAAATATCTTTTGCCCCAACATCATTTGTATGTGAGTATCACAAAAATCTGGCGTCAGCAAAACACGGACAGCGTACACGAAAAAAACCAGACACAGCCTGATGGGTACACTTCCAGTTCGAAATGATAGAATTGCTAACGCCTTTGTCGGAAAATTTCCGGCAATGAACAGGATTTTATTTGAAAATCTCTGCCTTTTATTACGCGATACAAGGTGGTGTCCCCGGTGTAACGCGGTTTCATTTACAGCAGAGTGCTGTAAGAATGAATGATGATTATGCTTCTTTGATCTGTGACATAACGCCGCCTTTTTCCAGAACTGTGATCAGGATGAAAGCAAGGATGCTTCCTGCGACAGTGGAAATAAGGAATGGAACGACATAAACGAAAAGTCCTGCCGGCGCAATTCCCATCAGATACAAAGCAACCGGATAAGCGGCAAGTGCGCCAAGGAATCCGGTTCCGATCGCTTCGGCAAGGCAGGTAAGACTTAAGATGTGGCATTTTTTGTAGACAAGACCACAGCATAAAGCACCGACCATGCTTCCAGGGAAAGCCATAAGGCTTCCGAGGCCGAGCAGATTGCGGAGTAAACTTGCACAGAATGCAATGCCAACGCCCCATGCAGGACCAAGTGTTACGGCGGCAAGAATGTTGACCATATGCTGTACCGGAGCGCATTTGCTTCCGGCAACCGGTACACTGATAAAGCTTCCGACGATTGCAAGCGCGGTGAGAACACCGGCAAGTGCGAGTTTCTTTGTTGTATTATTTTGTTTCATAGTAGAGTTCTCCTTTCAAAATGAACTTCCTGTCTCATTGTATACACAAAAAAGGAACTCCACACCTGAGTGGAGTTCCTGCTGTCCGTAATCACTGAACACATCATCTTCGTGTTCCTGATATGTCATGTAAAAAATAAAAGATGCGGAGGCATCTCTATCAAATACATGGTATACATTCCCTCCGTTGGCATTATCCAAATCAGGTTACAGGTCGGGATAAATAAATCCCCTCTCAGCCGGCAATCTCCAGCTCCCTGGTACATATGAACTTGTACAAATAGAATTATAGCGCGGTATGCCGGATTTGACAAGAGGAAATGAAAAAGTATCTCAGAAAAGACATTGTGCAGAATCAGAGTACATTTTTGTACAATAAAAGACGGACAGAAAATTCTGCCCGTCCGGAATTTCATTACCGTCTTATGTAGAATACAGCAGAGATTAGCTGAGCTCTACCTTTAAAGCATCTTCCGGTTTGAATTCATTGTAAAGGTCATAGATGTTGTGACCAGTAGACTCGCTGAGGACACGACCTTCCAGAGAGTAGCAGCGGATGAAACGCTTTTTGTCGATTGCTGACCAATGCTCTACATCCCAGCTCATGTATCCGTCTTCATCAGACTTCTTTTCTTTCAGGTATACATCAACCTGGCGTCCGTCTACCATAATGTCTACAAGTTTCTTTGTGTCGGCTTCCAGCTCGACATTGTTTACAGTGTCAAATACTTTCATTTTAAAATCCTCCTATAATATCTGATCAGAATCTTCAGAAATATATTCCCCATACATTTGCAGATGTGATCTATTTGCACTATCTATAGTATACATAGAAGAAACCGGATAAGCAAGTAAAAAAAGTGACTATTCAGCGGCTAAGAATGTGTGGTATACTTAGAACATCTTAGAGCAGTCAGTAAAAAGAAAGCGAGACGAAGGAAATGATATTTGATACACATGCACATTATGATGATGAACAGTTTGACGGGGACCGGGATGAGCTTTTAAAATCTATGCCGGATCTTGGAGTCGGAACAATCGTGGATGTAAGTGCGACTTATGAATCCTGTGAGAAGGTTTTGGCACTTGCCGGAAAGTATCCACATGTTTATGCTGCAATCGGTGTGCATCCGGATGAGGTTGGAGAACTTAACGAAGATAAGATCCAGCACATGAAAGAACTCTGCTGTAACAAAAAAGTGGTTGCAGTCGGAGAGATCGGTCTGGATTATTATTGGGATAATGAACCGCATGAGGTACAGCAGAAGTGGTTTATCCGCCAGCTGGAGCTCGCGGGAGAAGTAAAGAAACCAGTAATTATCCACAGCAGGGAAGCTGCCGCAGATACCATGTATATCATGAAAAATTATGCACAGGGGCTTGGCGGAGTTATTCACTGCTATTCCTATTCACGTGAAATGGCTGAAGAATATGTGAAGATGGGATTCTATATTGGAATCGGTGGAGTCGTCACATTTAAGAATGCAAAGAAATTAAAAGATGTCGCAGCTGCGATCCCGATCGAGAAGATCGTGCTGGAGACAGACTGCCCGTATATGGCACCGGAGCCGTACCGTGGCAAACGGAATCAGTCTTCTTATATCCGGTATGTGGCTGAGAAAATTGCAGAATTAAAAGAGATGAGTCAGGAAGAAGTGATCGCTGTGACAGAGAAAAATGCGAGAGATCTGTACGGCATCTAAGACGCAGGCAATGAATAATCAGGAGAATAACAGATGAAAACACCTACACTTGGAAATCCGCAGAATACCATTGAGATTCTGCAAAAATATAATTTTAATTTTCAGAAAAAATTTGGACAGAACTTTCTGATCGATGAGCATGTGCTGGATAAGATCATTCGTGCAGCCGAGATCACAAAGGATGATTACGTGTTGGAGATCGGCCCTGGAATCGGGACGATGACACAGTACCTTGCCTGTGCGGCAAGAGAAGTAACTGCAGTTGAGATAGACCGTGCGCTGATTCCAATTCTTGAAGACACGCTGAAAGAATATGACAACGTATCGATCATCAATGAAGATATCCTGAAGGTGGATATTGCAGCACTTGCAAAGGAGAAGAACGGAGGACGGCCGATCAAGGTGGTTGCGAATCTTCCATATTATATAACGACACCGATCATCATGGGCTTATTTGAAAGCCATGTGCCGCTTGAGAGTATTACGGTTATGGTACAGAAAGAAGTGGCTGACCGTATGCAGGTAGGACCGGGAACAAAGGATTATGGTGCACTTTCACTTGCTGTACAGTATTATGCAGAGCCGTACATTGTTGCAAATGTACCCCCGAACTGTTTCATGCCGCGTCCGGCAGTCGGCTCAGCAGTAATCCGCCTGACAAGACATCAGAAGCCTCCGGTAGAGGTTATGGATGAAAAGCTGATGTTCCGCCTTATACGGGCATCCTTTAATCAGAGGAGGAAGACTTTGGCAAATGGTCTTAAGAATTCAGGAGAGCTGAATCTTTCGAAGGAAGTCATTACTGCTGCGATAGAGAAACTCGGAAAAGGAAGCAGTGTCCGGGGAGAAGCACTGGATCTGGAAGAATTTGCCAGACTGACTAATATTATAAAGGAGGAAATGGAGCATGAGGTATGAAATTAAGGGTGATACCCTTCCGGTAGTGATCTGCCATCTGGAAGCTGGCGAGCGGATGATCACAGAGCGGGGATCCATGGCATGGATGTCTCCGAATATGAAGATGGAGACTTCGACAAATGGAGGATTTGGAAAAGCATTTGGAAGAATGTTCTCTGGAGAAGCGATGTTCCAGAATATCTATACCGCACAGGGCGGGAATGGACTGATCGCATTTGCATCCAGCTTTCCGGGTTCGATCAAGGCATTTGAAATCGGACCGGGGCAAGAATATATTTTTCAGAAAAAAGCATTCCTTGCTGGCGAACCTGGAGTAAATATATCTGTTCATTTTCACAAGAAAGTGGCTTCAGGACTATTTGGCGGAGAAGGATTTATCTTGCAGAAGGTATCCGGAAATGGAATTGTATTTGCAGAATTCGATGGACATGTGGTAGAATACGAATTACAACCGGGGCAGCAGATCGTGATTGATTCCGGTTATTTGGCAGCGATGAGTGTAACATGCCAGATGGATATCCAGACTGTGCCGGGACTTAAGAATATTGTCTTTGGCGGAGAAGGATTATTTAATACGGTTATTACAGGACCGGGACATGTATGGCTTCAGACAATGCCGATCAGCAGTGTGGCAGATTCATTGAGACCATATTTTCCAACAAGTAGTAAGTAGTTTACAAATAAGAAGAAGGGACGGGGGACGATGCTAAAAGTGCGTGTTTCCGTCCTTCATTCATACTTTCTGCAGTATTTGCAGAGCCTTTAACAGAAAGGAGTAGGTGTATGACAAATTCAGTGAACAGTGCGAAAGATCTGGATAGCATTCTGTTTGATATTTCGCCGAAAATCAAGGAACTTGCCGGATTATGTGAAGCGAATACCGGGATCGACAAAGAACTTTTTGTAAAGCATGATGTAAAAAGAGGTCTCCGTGATGTAAACGGAAAAGGAGTCCTTGCGGGACTTACCAACATTTCCGATGTATGTGCCAAAAAGATTGTAAATGGCGAAGAAGTTCCGTGTGCCGGTAATTTGTATTATCGAGGCTATAACATCAAGGATCTGGTTCGTGGATTCCTGGATGCGGATCATTTTGGATATGAAGAAATTGCATATCTGCTTCTTTTTGGTGAACTTCCGACGGTTGTACAGTTGGATGGGTTTCATGAGACACTGACGGAGAGAAGGACACTTCCGCCGAATTTTGTGCGCGATGTTATTATGAAGGCACCGAGCCATGATATGATGAACAATATTTCAAGGGCGATTCTGAATCTGTATTCTTACGATGAAAAAGCTGATGATACTTCAATCCCGAATGTTCTCAGACAGTGTCTGAACCTGATCAGTGAATTTCCGATGCTGATGGTCTACGGATATCATGCATACAATTATCGTCAGGGTCAGGATATGTACATCTATGCACCGGATCCGCAGAAGTCCACCGCGGAAAATATTCTGATGATGCTTCGTGAAGACCGACAGTATACGGAGCTGGAAGCAAGGATTCTGGATATGGCACTTGTGCTGCATATGGATCATGGTGGTGGAAATAACTCTACATTTACTACCCACGTTGTCACTTCGTCCGGAACAGACACCTATTCTACAATTTCTGCTGCAATGGCATCGTTAAAAGGTCCGAAGCACGGCGGTGCGAACATCAAAGTGACGCAGATGTTTGCTGATATGAAAGAAGAGGTCAAAGACTGGGAAGATGACGATGAGGTAAGAGCATATCTGGAAGGTCTGCTTGCAAGGGAGAGGTTTGATAAAAAAGGTCTGATCTATGGAATGGGTCATGCGATTTATTCAGTATCTGATCCACGTGCTGAGATTTTCAAGAAATTTGTGGCTCAGCTTGCACATGAAAAAGGATACGATAAAGAATACGCACTTTATGAGAAAGTGGAACATATGGCACCGGAAATCATTGCCGAAAAAAGAAAGATGTATAAAGGGGTAAATGCAAATGTCGATTTTTACAGCGGACTGGTTTACCATATGCTTGGAATTCCGGAGCAGCTTTATACGCCGATCTTTGCCGCAGCGCGAATCGTTGGATGGAGTGCACATCGTCTGGAAGAGCTGATCAATGTGGATAAGATTATTCGTCCGGCATATATGCCACTGGCAGAGTATCGAGAATATAAAAATTTAAATGACCGATAGTGTTGACAAACTGCTATGTAGTATGTAAAATAAAGAAACAACTGATATATTCAAATGACATATCAGACATTTCAAAGAGACATTTCTCAAATTGTACGATATTGTGTAAACTAGACATCAGGAAAAAAAGACTTGCGGAGGGTTGACCTATTATGGTACAGAGGAATATACGTTTTATGACTACAGGACAATTGATGACTTTTTGTAATGTTTGCCAGAAGATGAATGCAGATATTACGGTAAAGGATGTGACAGGACGTTTCGAGATCGATGCCAAATCGATCGTGGGACTGATGACGATAAGAATGGGAGAGAAGATGCATCTTCTGATCGAAGGCGAAGAGGAACATCTGGCCGACAGTTATTTTGAAAAATTTGACTGTACACCGGTTACGATTCCGTTCAGTTAAAGGCGGCACTGGATATGCCGGAGATATACGGAACAAGGAGCAGGAAGATGGAAGTTACCTATGATTATTACCGTATTTTTTATTATGCGGCAAAGTATAAAAGTTTCTCACAGGCGGCGACAATCCTGATGAGTAATCAGCCGAATGTAACGAGGGCAATCCACAATCTGGAAAGTCAGCTTGGATGCAGATTATTTATCCGGTCTAACCGGGGAGCAGAGCTTACACCGGAGGGAGAACGGCTTTATTCACATGTTGCAATTGCATACGATCATCTGCATGCAGCAGAGCTAGAGCTTGAAAATGAAAAGAAGCTGGAACAGGGAACCGTAACGATCGGGGTAAGTGAGATTGCATTGCATTTGCTTCTGCTTCCGGTGCTGGGAGAGTTTAGAAGAAAGTATCCTAAAATCAGACTTCGCATTTCGAGTTATACAGCACCACAGGCGATACAGACGGTTCGGAACGGACTTTCAGATTTTGCGGTAGCATCTACACCGGCAGAGGTGAAAAAGCCTTTAAAGGCAATTCCGCTTCTTTCATTTAAAGAAATTCTGGTTGCGAATGCGGCGTACAAAGATATGTTTAAAGAACCGGTAAGTTTGAAAAAGCTGGTGGAGTATCCATTTATCTGCCTTGGGAAAAACACGTCAACTTATGATTTTTATACCAGATTTTTTCTGGAGCATGGAATTGCAATGACGGCAGATACCGAAGCAGCAACCATCGATCAGATTCTGCCGATGGTAAGACAGAATCTGGGAATCGGGTTTATTCCGGAACCGCTTGCACAGGAAGTGATCGAGCAGGGCATTGTCATTCAGGTTCCACTATTGGAAGAACCACCGGTAAGAGAAATCTGTTTTGTGGAAGATAAGAGCAGCCCTCACAGCATGGCGGCAAACGTATTGAAAGAGATGCTGTTTCAGGCTGGAGAGAAAGAGTAAACTTTATAAGAAAGAATTATTTTGACCGGAACCAGGTGATCATCAGATCAACCATCCGGTCATAACTTTTTATCCCGTCACTTTGGCCATTTGCTTTCAGATAGTGGTCATTGATCTGACCAGATACTTCGGCGACCTTGCTGTCATATCGCTTCCAGAAGCTGCTGTTAGCCGAAAGATCTGCCTTTACATTGTCAGAAAGCCTGTTGTAGATTTCCTCAAAGGTGTTGTAGTCGGCTTCGTAAAGTTCATTGGTTGCGTAGATCCAGCCAAGAAGATAGCCGCTGTAGTTGAAAGCGGTATCGTCGGCATTTACACAGGCGAGAAAACCGATAAAATTTGCTTCTTCCTCCTGCATAAATCCACGCAGATGCGAAAGCTCGTGACAGATGGTAAATGGAAGATTGTAGGAAACCATTGCGGAGTTATAGTTTGCCTCAATGGTAAATGGTGAATAGATCCCGGAAAGATTCTGTACCGAGAGAAAAGCCGGAAATAAAAGACCTTTTGGCTGTGGATAGTATCCGGAAAGTTCAGGGTAGGCAGCACCGAGGGAGAACATAGCAGCCCGTGCACGATCCTGCAGATCCTTACCCATATCAGCAAGACCGTCAGAATCCCGGTCTAAAGAGTCAGAAAGTGTATTTAACTGATCAGTCAGTTCGTTGCATAAAGAGGTCAGTTCAGCCAGAGTATACTGACCGGATTCCAGGTGATATTTTTCTGCAAATGAAGTATGTCCGTAGTTGATTCCGCAGAAAAAAGTATAAATGGTAAACAGACATCCGCAGAGAAGCAGGAGTGAGGAACCGTAGCCGAGCCAGGCAGGGTTCTTTTTTTGGGCATACATTTTGTAAATGGAGCTGATCAGCATTCGGATCAAGGAAAGAAACAGAAGAATGACAAAAATATACAATCCAATTTCAGAAACAGAAAATTGGAAGATTCCAAAAAAGCGTCCGATGGACGAAACGAAAAGCGGGTAAATGGTGGAAGAATACCAGTCCGCGAATGCAGAGCTTTTGTGGCTGGTGAAAAGAGCAAGGAAACTTATGGCAAATAAAAGAATTGAAAGAATAAGTTTATGTAAAGTAGGGCGTTTCATAATAAATCCTTTCCGATAATTGAGGATAAAAAGTATGATGTACCAGAGAGACATTCGTGCAAGGCCGTAAAAGGGTTGAGTTCATTTGATGATGAATGGCCGTGACTAACGTTCTGTGCAGGTAGATATCCGGGCACACGGTACTGCATTTACAAATAAAATATGGGACGGAGGATAACCTTCGTCCCAGAATAATATTCTGTAAAAATCAAAGTGCGGCAATCGGGCATGCCCGATTGCGCTCACTTTATGAGGGGGGAGATAGTTGTTTCCCAACTATCCATCCATTACTATACGATGAAAATGTGTCAAAAGTGTTAAGAAATTATAAAATCTGATTAAAAATATAAAAATGATAGGTTTATAGAATATTAAAAAAATCCACAACGCAAGAACCTCTCCATAATGGAGAGGTTCTTGGTGTTTTTATTGTTATCTAAAAGGAATGAGAGTAAAGTGCAGCAATCAGAATTCTGACTGCTTCTACTTTATGAGGGGGAGATAGTTGCTTTATCAACTATCTGATTATTAGTATACAGATAATTTGTGACAGAAATATGTTCAAACTCTAAAAAAAATCAAAAAAATATGAAGAAGAAATAAACAAAACAGGAAAAAATAAAAAAGGTGGGTAGTTAAATTAATTGTCATTAGCGTCAGGTAGGTGTCTGCTGGTGTGGTGGAAGGTGAAGTAGAAAACAATTCCTTTGGTGATAGAGGTAATTGTAAGTGCCCACCATACACCATTCAGACCGAGGCTGGTTTGAGTGAGGATCATGGCAAGAGGGATTCTGGCACTGGTGAGGACAATGCTGATGATACTGCAAAGCTTTGTCATACCAAGACCGGAAAGTGCGCCGATGGTCATAAGCTCAATGGTCATAAAGGTTTCGCTGAATCCGATGATGATCAGATAGTTGATCGCAATCGCCAGAACATCTTTTTCGTGGAAGAAAAGGGAAGCAATCGGTCCTGGCAGGAATACGAAAGCACCGGTTACAATGAGTCCCCAGACAGCGAGGATTTTAAATGAAATATTATATCCTTTCCGAATACGGTCTGGTTTCTTTGCACCGTAGTTCTGACCAACGAAAGCATTTAACGCAGCAGCAAAGCCGTCAGCAGTGTTCCATGAAACAGATTCAATCTGTCCGCCGACTCGCTGTGTGGCAATGGCACCTGCCCCGAATGCAGAAACCATTCGTGTGAGAATCATGGAAATCATGCAGTAAATACTGCTCTGTACTGCTGTCGGAAATCCAATTTTAAAAATACTGATATAGTATTTTGCAGGGAAACGCGACAGTACATGCATGTTTTGCAGAATATTTGGTTCCAGATCAGAGTGCATAATCCGAATCAGCATGACGATCAAAACCAGTATCTGCGAGGTCACGGTAGCAACTGCAGCGCCAACAACCTCAAGCCTTGGAAATGGTCCAAATCCGAGGATCAGAATCGGATCCAGGATCATATTACCAACCAGTCCAAGAAGATTTGCCATAAGCGGTGTCTTGGAATCTCCCTGTGCAGTAGAAAGTCCGGTCAGAGTTAGATTTAAAAATGAAAACAGAATCAGTCCGCAGGTGATCAGTGTATATAATTTCGCAGCGGTATAAGTTTCTGCATCTCCGAGGTTAAAAAAGCCGAGCAGCGGATGAATAAACAGGATACATACTGCAGCAAATAAAATTCCCAGTAAAAATGTAAGTCGCAGAGCGGAAGCGGCATATCCCCTTGCCTGTTCATAGTCTCCGCGTCCGCAGGCCTGTGCGACATTGACCTGTCCGCCCATTCGCGGAAGTGCCACGAGCCCTTGTGAGAGCCAGACGTACATTCCCCCAACGCCCACCCCGGCAACGGCTTTGGAACCCAGCATGCCGATCCATGCCATGTCCGTAATATTGTAGGCTGTCCCCAGCAGCGAGGAAGCCATGATCGGAAGTGCCAGCTCTGCCAGCGTCTTTAGAATCGGCCCGGAAGTCAGGTCGATTGTTTTTGTTTTACTCATTTTCTCAAATCCTTACCTGTAAAAATAATAAAATTCACCAGTGCTGTAAATATGTCAGCATGGCGTACTATGATAAGGATAACTTATGAGGAGGGGAAAGTCAATCTGGAGAATTCGCGAAATAAACACATTCTTTTATGAAAGCAGAGGAAAGGACTTTCGTAATTGGTATTGCCATCACGCTAGCGTGATAGCGTATCCTCAGAATTACGGAGAAAGGTAAAGAATGTGGTGAGAAAAGTAGAAGAAGTCAGCAGGCTGTCTGGAGTCAGTAAGCGGACATTACAGTACTATGATGATGAAGGTATATTGCCGGCAAAACGGTCAAAAGAGAATTATCGTTTGTATGATGAAGTAGCAATGGAGAAGTTGTGGGAAATTTTATGGTATAAAGAGATGGGATTTCAATTGTCGGAAATTAAGGAAATACTGGTAATGCCGAAAAAAGAACGAGAAGAGTACTTTGAGCAGAAAGTGAAAAGTATCGGGGAAAAGATTCAGGATTTGGAAGAGCAGAGAAAATTTGTACGACATATTGAAAAATATGGAAATGTTCCGGAACCAAATAACAGAGAAGGTGAAATATATAGTTACAAGGAACAAATTAAATACATAATAAAAGAGAGAGAAAAATAAAAGAATTAAATGAAATATGTGATCAGGTTAGATGATAAATAAAAAAACAGAATGAAGAAATAAATGGGATCTGGTGTAAGGTGAACTCAGAATCCCATTTATTTTAATTTTTTAGAATACAAGTAATAAATGGATATATAAGTGTTGGATAATACTTAAAATTGATAACGTAAAAAGTTTAGTAAAGCAACTATTTGAAGGGAAAGAAAAATGGAAGAAAAAGATATTGTGTTTAGTGCATATAGCAGAAAACTTTTGAGAGAGTTGAAAAATACACGATTATTATTAGAGAAAGGTGATATTAAGGGGGCAAAAAAATTACTGGAAGAAATAATTGATGAAACATATGCAGATATAGAGATAGAATGAAAATTAGATTTGCAAAACATTACAAGGCATTACAAAGCATATATTATTTGAATTGAACCGCAGAAAAATAAATGTTATACTTTGCTTAAGTGAAGCGTAGAGAAGCATAAAGCGAGAAAGATAGGAGGAGAAAGGCGACAAGAGTTGTCAGAGGAGAGGAATGGAAAAAAAGTTTGGGAAATTGGTTTCGAATGTTGGGAAAAATGCAAAAAACATTTTAGAAAAATCAAAAAATAAGGCGGTTCAAATAGCTGATCAAAACGATGATGGAAAATTTGATTTAGAAGATGTTACAGCAATGGCTAATTCAGTTGGTAATATTGTGAAAAAAGGTGCACGGACATTAAAAGAAACAGCAGATGAAAAGGCACGGCAAATGGAACGAAAGACATTGTTACCAATTGTTTTAGAAGATTTGAATGATTATCCGATGCCGAAGCTGATAAGGATAACAGAGAGGGATAAAAAATATTCAGAGAGTGAAGTATGTAAAGGTTCTATAGGATTCTGGTCGGATTTTAAAGAGGTGCGATTGATGAATATTTTTCGGGATTCTGTGAATGTATATGGAATATCATTTTATCCAAATTATGATAGTGAATTTTATTATGTTAATCCTGTCGATAGTGACAACTATATTGTACTTGATGAATATTTTGATTATTTGAAGCAGGTACGTGTTGGTGAATTACAGAAAATCGCACAGGATCTTGGAGCAAAGCATTTCAGAGTTACTTATAAAGAAGAGAAAACAGCATTTTCAGAAAGAAGAACGAATAAAAAAGTAGGAATAAAATCCGTTGGAGATGTTAGTGCAGAACAAAAAAGCGAAGAAAACAAATATTCAAAAATTGAAATAGCGGCTGAAATGGAATGCTCAGGGCATGCTCCTGTAAAACCGACGGTCAAGTATATGAAATATGATCCGAATGTACAAAAACTTATTGAAATGCGTATGGATGAGCAAGGGCCATTGAGACGTCAGACATTAACTATAAAACTCAGTAATTCTTCTGGGTTAAAGGAAAGCGAGGCTGCGAAAATAGATGCTATATTAAAAGGACTGAAGTGTACTGGAAATTCGACAGTCGTAAACGAAGTGAGAAATGAATCGAGAAGATACTTGGAATATGAGATTGATTTCTAAAAAAGGTAATAACTAAAGAAAAGTAGGAATAGAAATTAAGCATGAAACAAGTAGTGATGTTGAAATAATTAAAGAAAAATTAGAAAATATTGCAGAACTTAATACGGGAAGTTATTTGTGTACAGATGTAATAACACAGGCTGATTCAAAAAAATATAAAGACTGGAAAATTCCATTTACTGAGAAGAGTTTTATTGTGCAGTATGATGGAACTGTAAAAGCTGGAATTAAAGATCTTACCAAGACACAAGTATCTCAGAAAGGAGAAACAATTATTGTTCGGCTACCAGAAGTGGAAATTACTGGGATTGAAATTGATAATGATTCCTTTGAAAAATTAGATGAATCGAATAATATTTTTAATCCAATTACGGTAGAAGATTTGAATAAAGCTCAAAAGAATTTAAAGGAAGAAATGTATCAACGTGCTTTAGAAAAAGGTATTTTAGATATGGCTAAAAGTAATGCTGAAGAGGTGCTTAAAGGAATGTTGTCGGGAGCTAATGGTGATTATGATATAAAATTTGAGTGGCAATAAAAAAGAAACGAGTAGCCCCGCTGAACAATAATTTGTTGTACGGTAGTCAACTTCGTTTTCCAGAGTTATTCTAATAAAGTATTTTGAAAAAATTAATATACAGAATAATAATGTATTTGATAAGGTAGACTTAAAAAGGAGATTGTTGGAAAAAGTAATTATAAGAGATAAGATGATGTTGGTGTGACAACATTTTTAATCAAAATTAAATACTATTTTTACACGGCATCTGGCATAAAAGCCAGGTGTCTTTTTAATTCGCGAAAAAAACATGCCCTTTCAAGGAAGGATGGAAAAGATAACCAGAATTCCAAAATAAAAGTCTTTGACTGCACGCTGCGTGCAGCTATAGGCTAGAAAGAGAAGGAAAAATTGTATGACACTGCGGGAAATATGCGAAACATTGGGGGTATCTAGGAGGACTCTACAAGGATATGAAAAAGCAGGACTGGTGGCTTCTACAGGTCGAAATAAGTATGGCATTTGCTTTATGATGAAAAAGCCAGGGAAAGAATTGCAGAAATAAAGTTCTATCAGCAATTAGGATTTTCAATTAAAGAAATTAGTGACATTATTGATGCATCAAATGTTGTAGTAAAAAATGCTCTTGAACGGCAGGTACAGAAATTAGTAGAAGAAAAAAACCAGATAGATTATTTGATTGAACGGGCAAATCAAATAATTACCAAACTGGAAAAAGAAAACCATAATTAAGGAGAATTGAAGCATATGAAAAACAAAAAGAAAACGACAATCATCATTGTAGCAACAGGAATTATATTAGTAATAACAGGATTTATAGTATATTATACATGTTATCACAGATGGGATGACGCCACATGCACGAAACCAAAAACTTGCAGTATATGTGGGAAAACGGAAGGTGAAGCATTAGGTCATCAGTGGATGGATGCAACTTGCACGGAACCGCAAATTTGTTCCGTATGTAAAGAAACAAAAGGAAAAGCGTTAGGTCACAAGGCTGATACATGGTCTACAATAAAAGAAGCAACCTGTACCGAAGCGGGAGAAAAAGAAGCAACTTGCAAAAGATGTGGGAAAAGTCTGGTAGAAGAGATTCCTATGATGGAACATACACCTGGAGAATGGAAGATAATAAAAGACTATAAAATTAATCGTGATGGGACAGTCACTCCGGGGACACAGGCAATACAATGTACAGTATGTAATAAGGAACTGGAAACAAAAGAGTATACGATTGAATTAACGAATAGCCAGAAAAATGCGATTATCCGGGCATATGAAGAAGAAAATTCCTGGCATGTATCAAGAGACTATCTGATTAATGATATTTTGGTTGGATTCGATTACTTCAACGTAGAAGATGCTACATTTGCGGTAGATCATATGGATGTCAATTTTGATGAACAGGCGGTAGCATATGTGAGAAGTAACTCGTCTGGACAGTCCAGAGGCGAAGTGACAGAAATGATGCGCTATTATGGATACACAGAGGAACAAATCAATAATGCTTTTGAAAAGGCAGGATTTTAAGAAAGTTCAACTCGAATATCGAGTTAAAATGCGTTATTATTAAAATTAAATGATGTAAGTGGCAAAAGTTATTTTAACACTTACATCATTTAATTAGAAATATAGAGGAAGATGAGTCATGGCATACACAGAGCTGGTGAAAAATTTCAATCGTATCCGGGATTATATGCGTGAATTTTATGTATATGGTTTTAAGAGCCGGGAGGAATATACGAGGAAAAGTGCACGTTCTTATGACGATGAGAGACGAAGGATAGAAAGCTGGCTTGGCGACTATATGAGATTTCGGCGGACTGCGGAAGGAAAAAATGTATTTCTGTCAATTGACAGCCGTATATCCCATCACAATCCATTATATAAAGCATGGAAGACAAAGAGCTTTACCGACGGTGATATTACATTGCATTTTGTTATTATGGATATTATGGAAATGACAGAAGAAGCACTGCCTGTCAGTGAAATCGCTGAAAAAATAGACGAGTATCTTTCTGCATTTCCTGAACCGAGAGTGTTCGATGAATCCACTGTGCGGAAAAAACTGAAAGAATATGTGAAGGAAGGACTGCTTGAAACAGAAAAACATGGGAAAATCCTGTATTATAAAAAGGCAGCAGAATGTGACTGCTACAATAAAGACATACTGGATTTCTTTTCAGAGACAGCACCATGTGGTGTCATCGGTTCATTTTTATTAGATAGAAGAAAACTGCAGGAAGAAAATCAGAAGAAAAAAGATTCCTGCCAAAGACAGAAATATAAAGAGAAGTTTGCATTCAAACACCATTACATAACAAGTGCAATTGACAGTGAGATTTTGTGTCAGTTGTTTCAGGCGATACATGAAAAACGAAGTATTATCGTTGAGACGATTCAAAAAGAGAAAGAACATTGCTCAGAAAACAAGATAATCCCTTTAAAGATACTGATCAGTGTGCAAGGGGGCAGACAATATCTTATGGCATATGTACCGCGATTTAAAAGAATGAATGCGTTTCGTATTGATAATATTGTATCTGTAAAATTCGATAAAGTCAGTGACCGCTTTGATGAGCTGCGTGACCGATTAGAAAAAATGAAACCACACATATGGGGAGTGAGTACCCAAAATCATGCGAATAGCCGCATGGAAACAGTTGAATTTACCGTTCATTATGAAAAGGGAGAAGAACATATTCACCACAGACTTGAACGTGAAAAACGGTGCGGTAGTGTAGAGAAAATCGACGATCATACGAGTAGGTTTTACGCAGAAGTTTATGATGCAACAGAGTTGATTCCGTGGATTCGCACATTTATCTGCCGGATTACGGACATACATATTTCTAATATCATCGTAGAAACGCAGTTCAAAAGAGATTTAGAGAAAATGTATCAGTTATATGGTATAGGCGGTGAAGAAAAATGATTTTTAGTGAATTATATAGTGCTTATTATCACACGGTGGCAGAAATTTTGAAACATGCGACAGATCACGCAGTTGGAAAAGAGGAACTCAGAACAATCATAAAGGAAAATGCTTTTGAAGAAAGTGTTATGAATATCGAGCTGGCACTGATGGAAGAAAGATGGCAGCTTCTTAAAGCAGACGGAATAACCGTGCTTAAAAAGAAACCGAAAATGCCGTTTACGATGATTCAAAAGCGCTGGATTAAGGCTATTTCGCTTGATCCAAGAATGAAGTTGTTCCAGGATGGACGGATTGATTTTGAACAGGATGAATGGAAAGAGATAGAGCCATTATTTACTTCGGAAGATTATTACATATTTGATAAATATTCAGACGGAGACGATTATAACGATGAAAATTATATTCGAAATTTCCGGCTGATATTAGACGCAATTGAGAAGCAATATCCGCTTTGTATAGAGACATATAATCATAAAGGGAAAATTGTTCAGATGGTTTTGCTGCCACAATACTTGGAATATTCAGAAAAAGATGATAAATTTCGGCTTATTGGGCAGGGGCTTAAACTAGGTGGAACGGTCAACTTGGGTAGAATTATCCATTGTGAAAAATATGCGGGAGATGAAAAATGGAAAAGCTTACACAGGATTCCATCAAGAAAACGAAGTGTAGTGTTCGAGCTAAATGATGAACGAAGTGCACTGGAAAGAGTTCTGCTTCATTTTGCACATTTTGAAAAACAGGCAGAAAGACTGGATGGTAAACACTATAAAATTACGGTCAACTATGAGAAAGATGATGAAACGGAAATTGTTATTCGGATATTATCGTTTGGACCGATGATAAAAGTGGTTGCTCCGGCACATTTTGAAAACTTAATAAAAGAACGATTGATAAAACAGAAAAGTTGCGGACTGTAGATGGTTCGCAACTTTTTTTCCATGATAGCAGACAACTTTTTTTATACAATAAAACCAAGAAAAAATAATGTGTAAATGGAGTTGAGAAAGAAATGTTGGAGATAAAAGGGAAAGTAAATACAGCAGTTTGTTATGCGAAAGTAGTTGAAGATGAGGCGATACAACAGATTCAGAGAATGTGTGATTATGCGCTGACAGAGAATTGCCGGATCAGAATTATGCCGGACGTTCATGCCGGGAAGGGATGTACGATTGGCACAACAATGACAGTTACGGATAAAGTGTGTCCGAATATTGTCGGAGTAGATATTGGATGTGGAATGTATACAGTAAAGCTGGCGGATACGGCGTTGGATTTTGAAAAGATTGATGAGTCATGTCATTATATTCCGTCTGGAATGAATGTGTGGGATGGAAGACAGGAGCGATTTGATCTTACAGAACTGAAATGTTATCGAATGCTTCGTGATTCTAAGCGTTTAGAAAGGTCTTTAGGAACGCTTGGAGGTGGAAATCATTTTGTTGAGGTAGATCAGTCTTCGGATGGTACCTATTATCTGGTTATTCACTCCGGAAGCAGAAATCTGGGGAAACAGGTTGCAGAGTTATATCAACAGCTGGCAGTGGATTTACATAAGGGAAAAGAAAAATATTTCAAACAAAGAGATGAAATTATTCAGACATATAAGGCAGAAGGACGAAGAAAAGAAATCCAGGAGGCATTAAAAGAACTGGAGAAAAGTTATGAAGTACAGATTTTAAATGTGCCGGAAGATATTTGCTGGTTGTATGGCTCATTTATGGAGGATTATCTTCATGATGTGGAGATCTGCCAGCGTTTTGCAAGAAGAAACAGAGAAAAAATGGCTGAAATTATTTTGGAAAGGGCAAATATGACGGCGATCGAATCGTTTCACACGATACATAATTATATAGATACGGAAGAAATGATTTTGCGAAAAGGTGCAATAGCAGCACATGCGGGGGAGAAAGTTCTGATTCCAATTAATATGCGAGATGGTTCGGTAATTGCCATTGGAAGAGGTAATCTGGAATGGAATTATTCAGCGCCGCACGGTGCGGGAAGAATCATGTCAAGAACGAAAGCAAAAGAAACTTTGAATATGGAAATGTATAAAGAGGCAATGAAAGGGATTTACACAACCTCAGTGAATGAGCAGACGATAGATGAAGCACCAATGGCATATAAATCAAAGGAGGATATTATTGATGTGATCCGGGAAAGCGTGGATATTCGTGAGATTATGAAACCAGTGTATAACTTTAAGGCATCCGGAGATGATGGACCTTGGAAGAAGAAAAACAGGAAAGCAGGGGAAGCTGATGGAAAAAATAATAGTACAAAAACTTCATGAAATAGAAGAAAAAGAGCATGTAAAAATATTACTGGCAGTTGAGTCTGGAAGCAGGGCATGGGGATTCGCATCGCCAGACAGTGATTATGATGTGCGGTTTCTATATGTGAGAACAAGAGAAGATTACTTACAGCTGGATCCTTTGCGGGATGTCATTGAACAGCCGATCAATGATTTACTGGATATTAACGGCTGGGATTTACAGAAAGCATTACGGCTGATGTATAAATCCAATCCGACATTATTTGAGTGGCTGAAATCGCCAATTATTTATATAGAAACAGAATTTGCAGATGAAATGAGAAGAGTGATGAGTGATTATTTTTCTGTGAAACACAGTCTGTATCATTATATCAGTATGGCAGAAGGAAACTACAAAAAATATTTGAGAACGGAAATGGTGAAAGCAAAAAAATATTTTTATGTATTACGTCCGTTACTGGCAGGTCAGTGGATTCTGGAGAAAGAGTCTCCACCGCCGATGTTATTTTCAGAACTGGTGGAGGTGGAACTTCCGGATGAAGTAAGAACAGAAGTGGAAGATCTTTTGAAAATAAAAATACATGAACCGGAGATAAAGAAGATTCCGAGGGTAAACAGGTTGAATGAATATCTGGAGAGTGAAATAGCAGGATTGAGAGAGAAAGCGGGAAAATTAAGGGAAGAAAAAAAGGTAAGTTGGGAGAAATTGAATGAGATATTTTTGAAGGAAGTTTAATCAGACATACATCCCTTCGCTTTTGCATAGATTGTAAAAAAAACAAACTATGCAGGGGTTTTTATGAAAGATTATATTGAGGAGAGAGCGGTTGAGATTGCTTATTATATTATTGAAAATAAGGCGACGGTGAGGCAGACGGCGGTGGCGTTTGGGGTAAGTAAGAGTACGATACATAAAGATGTAACAGAACGTCTTCTCCAGATCAACCCATCTCTTGCAGGTGAGGCGCGAAAGGTTCTGGATCTGAACAAATCGGAACGGCACATCCGGGGCGGACTTGCTACCAGAGAAAAGTACCTGCATCAGCACGCATAAAAAATCCTTTTCTTTGCAAAAAGATGGTGTATTACATTTTTACAGTATATAATAGAGAAAACGGGGATATACAAAAGAGAAGGGACAGGAAAAGAGAAGAATGGGGAAAACGAAACAAAAACAGGATCGAAGTCATTATCTGTTTTCCAATCGGGAACTGGCAAATCTGATCGGACCTTTGGTAATCGAGCAGTTATTGGCAGTTTTTGTTGGGATGGCAGATTCTATTATGGTTGCAAATGTTGGAGAAGCAGCTGTGTCGGGCGTGTCGCTGGTTGACAATATTATGATTCTGATCATCAATATTTTTGCAGCACTGGCGACTGGTGGAGCAGTTGTTGCCGGACAGTATATTGGCAGGAAAGATGAAAAATCAGCATGTAAAGCGGCTACCCAGCTGGTATGGTTTGTGAGCCTTAGTGCGGTTGCGATCATGATATTGGTTTACTTTGGAAAAGATATAATTCTGAATCAGGTATTTGGTCACATTACAGCGGAAGTAAAAGGACATGCAGATATTTATCTGCTAATTGTAACAGCTTCGATTCCATTTATCGCGTTATATAATGGTGGGGCAGCAATTTTCCGTGCGATGGGGAATTCGCAGGTATCCATGCGGGTATCGCTTTTGATGAATGCAATCAATGTAACCGGAAATGCAATTCTTGTGTTCGGATTACGGATCGGAACGGCGGGTGTTGCAATACCGACACTGATTTCCAGAATGGTTGCCGCGATAGTGATAACAGTGTTGCTCTGCAATCAGACACGTATCTTGCATATTGAGCGGACACTGAAAATCCGGTTTGATGGAAGAATGATACGGAAAATACTTGCAATTGGGGTTCCCAATGGCCTGGAAAACAGTATGTTTCAGCTGGGCAAAATTTTAGTGCTGAGTCTGGTTTCAACCTTCGGTACTTATGCAATTGCGGCAAATGCAGTTTCCAATGCGATTGCGCTGTTCCAGATTCTTCCTGGAATGGCGATCTCGCTGGCAATTACGACAGTTATTTCCCAGTGCGTCGGCGCAAATGACTATGAACAGGTACATTACTATCTGAAAAAACTGCTTGCGATCATTTATGTGGCAATGGTGGGAACGGTAGCACTTATTTTCCTTGCACTTCCATTGATTTTGAAAGCATACAATTTGTCAGATCAGACAGCTGCGGCAGCAACAAATATTATTCATTTCCATGGAATCAGTGCAATGATTATCTGGCCACTTTCATTTGCTCTTCCAGCAGCGTATCGTGCGGCAGGAGATGCAAAAGCCTGTATGTATACATCGATTGTGTCGATGTGGATTTTCCGGATCGGATTCAGTTATCTGGTAGGAAAATATATGGGACTGGGAGTATTTGGCGTGTGGGTTGCAATGGTGATCGACTGGGTAGTACGTGCAATCTGTTTTGTTATCCGGTACTTTAATGGAAAGTGGAAACATGGGGCAATTGTGTAAATACAGAAGAAAGTTGTCATTTGTAAGATGGTTAGAAAGATGATGCCTGAATATGAGTTTTAATTGCAGACCAGAGTTCAAACTTTGATTCGGGCGATAGAAAATGCTTGTAAAACATCCAGAGCTCTACTATAATAAAATATAAAAGCAATAAATAGAAAAAGCGGTCTGAAAGGATCGTATTTTACAGGAGGAAAACCTTGAAGAACGAATTAGTGATTGTACTTGACTTTGGTGGACAGTATAACCAGCTTGTCGCAAGACGTGTCAGGGAATGTAATGTATATTGCGAAATTTATTCTTATAAGATTGATATCGAAAAGATTAAAGCAATGAACCCGAAGGGAATTATCCTGACAGGAGGACCGAATAGCTGTTATGAACCGGATTCACCGACTTATTCTGAAGAACTCTTTAAGCTTGGCATTCCGGTACTTGGTCTTTGTTATGGTGCACAGCTTATGTCTCACGTACTTGGCGGAAAAGTTGAAAAAGCTGACGTCAGAGAATATGGTAAGACAGAAGTCATCATCGACAAGAAAGATTCCAAAGTATTTGAAAATGTATCTGCAACAACAACCTGCTGGATGAGCCATTTTGATTATATTTCGCAGGTGGCACCGGGATTTGAGATTACTGCACACACAGCAGACTGTCCGGTAGCAGCAGCAGAAAATGCAGCAGAAAAGCTTTATGCAATCCAGTTCCATCCTGAAGTGCTTCATACACCGGAAGGAACCAAGATGATCAACAACTTTGTAAAGAATGTCTGTGGATGTGTCGGCGAATGGAAGATGGATGCATTTGTTGAAAATACCATCCAGGAAATCCGTGAAAAAGTTGGGGACGGAAGAGTACTTCTTGCGCTTTCAGGCGGAGTTGATTCCTCTGTGGCAGCAGGACTGCTTTCCAGAGCAATCGGCAAACAGCTTACCTGCGTATTTGTAGATCACGGTCTTCTTCGTAAGAATGAAGGCGATGAAGTTGAGGCAGTATTTGGACCGAATGGTCAGTTTGACCTGAACTTTATCCGTGTCAATGCACAGGAAAGATACTACAACAAGCTTGCCGGAGTTACAGAACCGGAAGCAAAGCGTAAAATTATCGGAGAAGAATTTATCCGTATTTTTGAAGAAGAAGCAAAGAAGATCGGTGCAGTAGAATTCCTTGCACAGGGAACGATTTACCCGGACGTTGTAGAAAGCGGACTTGGCGGAGAATCAGCAGTGATAAAGTCTCATCACAACGTAGGAGGACTTCCGGAGTATGTTGATTTCAAAGAAATCATTGAACCACTTCGTGATCTCTTCAAAGATGAAGTCCGCAAGGCAGGTCTTGAACTTGGACTTCCGGAGAAGCTTGTATTCCGTCAGCCATTCCCTGGACCGGGACTTGGAATCCGTATCATCGGAGAAGTAACGGCTGAAAAAGTACGGATCGTACAGGATGCAGATGCAATTTACAGAGAAGAGATTGCAAACGCGGGACTTGACCGCAGCATCGGACAATATTTTGCAGCCCTGACCAACATGAGAAGTGTTGGTGTTATGGGTGACGAGAGAACTTACGATTATGCAGTTGCACTTCGTGCAGTGAATACGGTAGATTTTATGACTGCTGAGGCAGCGAAGATTCCGTATGAAGTACTTGATAAAGTAATGAGCAGAATTATCAATGAAGTTCGTGGGGTTAACAGAGTATTCTATGATCTGACGAGTAAACCGCCGGGAACGATAGAGTTTGAGTAGAATCCGGTGAGCCGCAAACCCTTTGTTTATAAGGGGTTCAAGGCTCTCCGTTTTCACGATTGCACACTGATTGCACAGTGCGTGGTCTTAATATAGAATAAAAAAGTGGTTTGCTGACCGCAGACGGGTGCTGCTTCTTGGCGGGAGGGCACCCGTTTTTTCTTTCTCATGCACGGTGGTAGTCCGCCGTGTGTTGGTTGCTCGTGTAGTTCGCGATGCTCGTCTTCGGCTCACTGTAGTTGAGGATGCCGGTGAGCTTCTTTGCGACTGCTTGGTTGGTATTGGGATACAGGTGCCCATATGTCCCAAGCGTGGTCTGTATCTTCTCATGCCCGAGCCGTTCCTTGAGGAGCAATGGGCTTTCTCCCATGTTGATGAGAAGTGACGCGTGGGAGTGGCGAAGGTCGTGAACCCGGACGCGGTGAACGCCTGCGAGGTCTGCGAGCTTCTTCATTGCACGCGGAAGCCTTGTCTTTGTAGTCGGAAGCCCGTTGTAGCTCAATACGAACTCACAGTCAGGGATGACAACGCGCTGCACCTTGCGCCATGCGGCGAGTTCGGAAAGCGTGTCCTCATCCAGATAGATGGAGCGGATTGCCGCACGCGTCTTCGGTTTCGTGAACTTGTAGTCCGACTGGTTGTGGTAATAGAGCGTTTTGGTGATGGAACAAAGCCCGGTCGTGAAGTCGATATCGCTCCACAGGAGGGCAGATGCTTCCCCAAGCCGCATCCCACTCATGAATAGGAAGAGCAGGCTGATGAACAGGTAGTGCTCGTAGTAGTCTCCCTTGTAGAGTTTGGAAATCACCTTCTCGAACTCATCAAGCGTCCAGAAGTCCACAAGCGGTTTCTGCCCACGAACGTTGCCGACCATCCGTGACGGGTTCCTTTCCGTAATACCCAATATGACGGCACGGTCGAAGGCAACGGAGAGCATTCCCTGTGTGACGCGCACGTAGTTCGGGCTATATCCTGCGCGGATGAGGGCAAGCTGCCAGTTCTGTATGTCGATTGGCTCGATGGCATCGGTAAACTTCTCGTAGAAGCAGGAGAAGTGTTTCCGCACCGTACCGGCGCGGTTCTCGAAGGTACTCTCCTTTACCTGTGTCTGATACCAAGGCAGGTAGGTGTCCTCAATGAACGTTCCGAAGGGAATCCTTTTCTGTTCGGTGGGAAGCGATTGGGAAGCAAATTGCAAAACGAGTTTTGCATATTCCTCTTTCGCTTCTTTTTTTGTCTTGAATCCGCTCCGGTATTTCTGAATCCGCTTTCCCGTGGAATGGTCGAATCCGAGATTGGCGCGGAAATAGTAGGTGCCGTTATCGGCTTTCTTAATTTGGTCGTTTGCCATTTGTCTTTACTCCTTTTTCAGGAGCGCGACCAGCGGCATCACCGTCTAAGGCAATCCCAAGAAGCTCCTCGACGGCTTCCGCCGGAACGCGGTCGAGCTTGCGTGAGGAGTAGAAGGGATAGCCCTTCTCAACCATGCGAATTTTCGCCAGACGGATGATATCGGTGGCGAAAGAGTTCCCATAGCCGAGGGCAACTAAATCTTTTTTCGTTACGGTTACCATGGCTCTCCTTTTGACAGGAAAGCAGACTACTCGTCTTTCTGACTGTATTGTAGCAGGTCAGAGCGTGTTTGTATATAGTCTGCTTCCTTTCCTTCTTTCTGGTTGTCTGGTTTCCTGTGTTTGTGGTTTTACTGTTTACGGTTTAAACCTCAGCATCGCACGCAACAGCTTCGCCTGCATGAACGACTTCATCGAGAGGTCGATGCCGTAGTCCCAGAAGCCATCCGCGTCGGTGTAGAACCCGGTGCAGAGTCCGTCCATGAAGTCGTTGAAGTAATCGAGCACCGCCCCGGCAGCAAGGGCATCTCCGCTTGTCGCGGCAACGACGGTATCGTAGTCAATCTTTGTCTTTGCCATGCGGGTCACCCCCTTCCGTCAGAATGTCCGCAAGACGGGCGAGCGCACGGGCGCGACGGTTCTGCACCGTGGAGCGTGGGAACCCCATGTCCTCACCGATACGCCTATCCGACCATCCGGCAAAATAGGAGAGCAGGATGATTGCCTGCTCCTCTGGGCAGAGTTTTTCCAGCGCATCCGCGAGGTCTTTGTCTGTCACGCCGATAGGCTTCCCGGCGGCATCGAATACGGTTTCCCGCTCCGGCACGTCCTGCCAGTCCGTAAGGCTTTCGAGTTCACTTCTTCTGAGGTCGCAGAACAGCACCTCGCGGTTGCGTCTCCTTTTGCGCTCCCTCAAAACGTCCGTCCGCGCGTTCACGAGGGTCTTCCGGCAATAGGTCAGGAACATGCCGACCACTTCGTTACGGTTCGCTTTCTCTTTCGTCATCTTTTTTTCCTCCTTTCGGTATAGGCACGATTTCCGTGCCCTTTCCTGCCAAGAGGAAAAAGAAAGCCCCGCAGCGTCGATACGCTACGGGGCGCGGGGACGGTGCCGGGAAGGAAATCGGCACCAGAATCAGGAAGAAGCGGCTGATGCTTAAAAACCGCTCCGCTACGATTCTATCCCCTCGATTCCCAACTTCCGCTTGAAATCTTTGCGGTTCTTCATTCCGATTTCCCGACGGCGCGAGTTGCCGTCGTACTTCACCGGGAACCCGACCTCAACGATGCGGTCGAAGACACGTCCCCACGGGTCATCTGCCGTGGCGTTCAGGATTCTCTCGCGAAAGTCGAAGTTCGTCGTTATCACCATCGGTTTCCCTGCCTTGTAGCGTCCGTCGATAACGTCGTAGACGTGCTCCATGACGTACTCGGTGGAGCGCTGGGCACCGAGGTCTTCAAGGATGAGGAGGTCTGGGGCGAGGATTCTCTCAAGGTTCCCGGAACGCTTCTCGAAGGAGGATTCCATCAGGTTCACGACCTGCTTGATATCGGTCACGAGACAGGAGAACCCGCGCTCGATGACGGCGTTCGCGATGCAGGACGCATGGAAGCTCTTGCCCGTGCCGCGCTTCCCGTACAGGACAAGCCCCTCCGGGTCTTTCGGGTCGAAGGTCGCGGCAAATGCCTTGCAGACGGTGCTCTGAGCCGCGTTCCTGCCGTCATCGGCATCGAAGGTGCAGAAGGCGTACCTGCCGGATGAGGGGAAGCACTGCTTCCTTAGCCGTTCCGTCCTGCGCCTTTTCTCCGCCCGCTCGGCTTCCTCGCGCTGCCTGTCCGCTTCCTCCCTCTGGCAGCGGCACATGGTCGGGACAAGGTGCGGCTCCTTGAAGATTCCGCCCGCCGGGAACATCCGCTCGCGTGGCTCTCCGCATTTCCCGCAGACGAGGATGCCGTCCGCGTCGCGATAGTCCTCGCCCGGCTTCCGTCCGTCCTGCTCCTTGGTTTTCGTTACGTTTTCGCTCATTTACCTCGTCCTTTCTGCGTTACCCTGTCTGAGAGCCTGTCTACGGGACTTTGCAGTCTTGTTCGGGCAGTTACTGCCACATGACAGCTAACGTGTCATAGGCAGGCTCTCAGGCATTCTCAGGGGTATTTCTAGTACATGTTCTCGTCGATATATCCCTGAGCCGTCTCCCGGTCACAGCCCCATTTCGCCATGACCTCCTCGACGGAGGGGATTTTCCCGACCGCGTTGGCCTTCGGTTCCGTGCGCGCGGGAGGGGTCGCGGCCTTCGGGTGTTCGTTCCTGTCCCAGACTGCGGCGAGCTTCTTCCAGTCATCGACGGGCTTGCCGGAGTTCGTGCGCCAGCCGCGTCCCTCGTTCACATCGAAGAAGCGGTCGGGGTCAACCGCGAATCCCATTTCCGCGAAGTGCGAGCGGACTTCCTCCCTTGTCGGGATTCCAGAACCTGTCATCCCATCCCCATCAGCTACAGCTGTAGATGTAGCTGTATTCTTATATCTATCATCTATATTCTTAGGGCGTGACGCAATTTTTACAGCTTCATTTTCAGCCCGTGCAGATTGTCTACCTGCGCTTTTACCGTCTGCGTCAGTGTAAAAACCGGTGTCAAAATCACTGTCAACTTTTACGTCAAAATTGACGTCAACTTTACCGTCAAAACTGTCAACTTTTACACCGTCAATTTTTACAGTGTCAACTTTCACGGCGTTATCTTTTACAACTTTTCCGCCTTTTGGGGCTGGAAGTGCTGGCGTATATTCCCTGCGGTACTTGATGACGGAGGGGCGGCTCACACCGGTCTTCTCGGCAACCTCGGTGTTCGTGGCATCCGGGTGCTCGGTAAGGTATGCGAGCACTTTATCCTTCTTCACCTGACGGGTTCCCTTTCCGTTCTTGCGGGCGCGCTCCGAAGCCTTGCGCACGCGGTTTCCCTCGCGCATCGCGTCGATTGCCGGGACGTTCTGGTTGAACTCCCAGTCCGCGATGGCGTAGATGCCATCCTCGCAGATGACAAGGCCGAGCTGTACGAGCGGCTGCATGCATTGCCGAAAGGCGGGAACGGTCTTCTTGGTGACCGCAGCCAGCATCTCGTCGGTGTAGGGAACGCTTTCGTGGAGAAGGAGCTTCCCGGCGCAGCCGCATTTCACCGCAAGCGATTGTAGACGGGCGAAGACGGTGTAGATGGAGTCCGCATTGTCCATCGCGTCGATGAGTAGGGCTTCCTGCGTGTCGAAGAACTCACTGTAGTCCCTGCGCCACGCTCCTCGGAGCTTCATCGGTACACCTCCGGGGTCTTCTTATCGCGTTCGGCTTCGGAGTAGGCGAGGTGGTCGAAGGGTGGGAACCTCGCGACAACCGCGAGGGCATGAGTGTACTTGGCGTGATTCGCCCGGTAGCCGAAGGAGGAGAGCATATCCATGACTTCGGTATCCGTGAACGTGCCGTCATCGGTCACGATGGTGAACGTGCCGTCATCGTTTTTCGTGACTGTGCGCGTGTGGATTTTAGCCAGGGCGAGGACGAGTACGGTTGCGGAATCCCCATTCGGCTCATGGTCGATGAGCGTCATCTCAGGTGTCTCGTAGAAGTTCAAGGGGATGTAGTAGTAGTAGCTGCTGAAATCCATGGTGCTCCTTTCTGCTTGCAATCTGTGATTATGTTTTACTATATCTGTCCTGTTTTGTGGACTTTTCCAGTCAGATTTCATGCTTCTTTCACAATTAGACACGCGTTTTGAGATGGTTCTGCCAGATTCGCGTCCCGTGCGGCGGTGCGCTGTGTTACAGTAGCGAAAGTCCTTTCTGCCTGTTGCTTTTATCTCGGAGTGCGGGCAGGAGAAAAGGTAGCCTGTGATTTCGGTCACACGGCTACCTTTTCTGTTACCAGTCGGAGTTTTCGCTATCCGGTTCCGCTGCCTGTAACCCACCATCAGCGACAGGCTCCGTTTTTACCGTTTTCTTTTTGCGTGCATCGAGACGCGCCTTGGCATCCTCCGGGGTACTTCCGTGGGCGGTGAGCATGTCGCTCACCTCGTCTGCATGGCTCGCAAGGAATCGGTCGAGTGCGTCGAGGTCGAGTTCCTGCCAAGCGCAACCGACGGCGGAGAGCACACTTTCACCAGCGGAATGGGTGACCAGAGAGCGCCACTTCCGGTTCCGCTCGCGAATCTTCTTTTCAAGTTCCTTTTTCTTCGCTTCGAGTTTGGCGAGTTCCGCCTTCTGTTTCTCGATACGCTCCTCGAAATCTTGAATGGTAGCCATGGTTCTTCCTTCCTACTTGACGGCATCCCTGAACAGATTGTGCCATAACGCGCGGAGGATGGTAAGATTCCGGCAGGGCGCGGTGCCGGAACAGGGGCGAAGGCACCGTGCCCCGGTTTTGCGAAGAAAAAGGAAGGAATTGGGCAGATGTATTCCAAGGATGCAGGGAAAGACCAGATGCTGATGACGATGGAACGCGCGCTTACAAGCGGGCAGAAGGCAGGCTTCTTCTTCCTCGGCTTCCTCGGCGGCATCGTCGGGATTCTCGCCGCATCCCTGATGAACATCAACGCGCCGTACCGACCGGAGGGAACGAAGATGGCGGCACTCGGATTTGCGACGGCCTGCGTTCTAGGCACCCTTATCGCACTTGTTGGCTTCATCGCGCTCCTTGGTGCCAGATAGAGGTGGCAAGATATTGAAGGACTTCCTCAATCAGCGTCCGGCATTCTTCCAGCTGCGCCAATCCGTTCGTGTGAGATGAGAAGGGGCATCCTGCGCGGGTGCCCTTTTTTCTCTGCATTGTTATGATGGTTTTATGGCTTGCCGTGTTTGTGGTTTGATGGTCTGCTATATTTATTGTTAGTTAGCCAGAAGGGAGCAGAGGGTGGAAAATATGCCTGACAATGTGGAAGACAATCCCGTCGAAAAAAGGGAAGCCCTGCTCGCCGACCGTCTCAGGCTGCATAAGGGTTACAGGCAGCGGTTCGTGAAGGGAAGGAACAGACATGGACGGATACACGCTTTCCATCAGTCGTTGCAGTGGTGGTGACGGGGTGGAGGAGAGCTTCAAAGCGAAGATAAAGCGTCGAGAAGCTGCGCTAGATGCCTTTGCCGTTGCAGAAGCGTACTGCAAGGAAAGTTGGATGGTCTCAAGATGCGAGCGGGAGGGATTTGACGGTTTCATCATCGACCTGCGCTCCGATGCTGAGGATGAGACCATCCGTCTCGTCAGGCTTGTGCCCGACAGCGAGGATGGCATCATGGATGATGTATTCCGTCTGGAATACGGCAGTTGCGAGTACAAGGTTTAGGCACGCCATCGGCGAGTTCATCCATGCTTTTATATGCAGGATATAAGGAGTGTACGGTTCGCCTGTTTGCTGGTATGCCAGTCTGCTATATTTATAGTCAGCAAGGGGGACGGCAACCGAGCTGCCCCATGGCAGGAAGGACGAACATGAAGGGCAAGAAGCTAGAGGAAGCCGTTGACTATGTTTGCTCCCGTTGCCCCTATATCTTTAGCGGCAGCGCTGAATGGGACAAGTCGAATCCGGCATTTGCGGGATGGCGCGACTCTGCTACCAAGTATTGCGACCGGTGCATGGTTCGCAAGATGACAGACTTTTACAATGCGCTAGACGAGCATGAGTTCTCAGAAGGTATGCCGGAGTATCAGGCGATTGTGAACTATTAGGGCAGAGGAACCACGGGGCATCCGGGAGGGTGCCCTTTTTCTTCGCTTTTATATGCAGGATATATGGAGTGTACGGTTCACCTGCTTGCTGGTATGCCGTTCTGCTATATTTATAGACAGCAAAAGGGGCGGCAACCGAGCTGCCCCATGGCAGGAAGGAAAAACCATGAGCACACCGTCCGTCACCATCCTCAAGAACCTCGTCCTCAACTGGAAGAGCAATCAGATGGAAGAGGAGACCATCGCCACGTTCTATCGCCACTGGGACGGTTATCCCAGCTGCCATGCCATTGATATCGCCAACTCGCTCGTTGTGGCATCGCGAACCAAGCCTGAACAACATATCGACTTTTCGGGAGCGAGCGTGGAGAGGGACATTCTCAATAACCGAAACTGGTGTCAGCATTTCCTCAAGGCGATGTGCATGGTGGATGCCGATATCGAGTTCATCGGGGAGGACAATGTGCCCTCTGCGAGCTACACCTATGTTGTCACGGGCGCTTACGATAACTTCGGCGGCAAGGTCGGCATCGGCGCAGAAGAGTATCTGAGCAGAATCAACATCAAGGTCTACGAAGGAGATGAGAACGGGAATCTCGTGTTTGAGGGCGGAGCCGCTGAATGTCTGGCATGGGCTGACGGATATTGCGGGGATTGTTAAGTCAAGTGAAGGGCATCCGGGAGGGTGCCCTTTTTCTTTGGCTTTTTGGGAGCCGCCCTGCGGGCGGCGTGAAGGCGCGGGGTCGTTGCGGGAACGGGGACTCGGGGGCGGCTTTCCCACCCTTCCAACAGCCTGCGGGTCGGGCTAGGAACCCTCCGGCCATTGAAAGCGCGGAAAAGCCTTCTACTTGGCGGAAACGGGGGACAGACCTGCCGGGGTTTCCAACATTCCGACAGGCTCCGGGTCAGTCTAGGAACCCTCCGCCCATCGGAATGTTGAAAACCCCTTCTTCTCGGGAAACCATAGGCCGCAGGCGCGGCAAAGCGGGGCACGCCGCAGCGGCTCGGTAGAGGGCGGGGAAAGGAGGGTCGGTGGCTCCGCGACGGGAGGTTGGCTTTTCTTGGCACCCCACGGTTTCGCGGGGTCTCTCCGTGGCGCGGTCGCTTGCGCTCCCTCAGATTAGGGGCTGCTCGCCCCTAATGACCCGAGTTCCATGGAGAAGGCATGGAGTCTCGCGTTATGGAGTGTGCTGGTATGCCGCATAGCTATAATTACAGATAACAGTAAGGGGGACGGCACCGGAGCCATTCCAAGGCAGAAAGGACGGAGCAAATGAAAATCGAGAAAAACGATATGGTCATGGTCTATGACGGGGGCGGCACTGTTCCCCACTGCAAGTATACCGGCAGGTTCGGTGACCTTACGGCATATTGGCAGGAGATTGTCTCGGATGCGGTTTATCTGTTCCGGCTGGGGGAGAGCGAGGAGTGCGACTGGCTGGTTCTACTCGGCCAGCCTTGGTCACCGTATTCACCGGACGGCATTCGCTAAGGAGTTGAAGGGGCATCGGGAAAGAGATGCCCCTCTTTTTCGATGCAACGTAAATAGGGAGCGTGGAAATGGATAGGTACGAGGTCATGGCAGGCAAGATGACACCCTTGACCGACGGGGCGCACCGCAAATGGGGATTCACCGGAAAGGTCGAGACAAGGAGCTATGAGCGGCTGGTCGATGCACTCATTGACTTTGTTGAGACCGGAGACGGTCTAAAAGCGCGGTTCCTCACAGGGTTTGCAGCGTGCTTGGCAGCGGATAGGAAATCTGTCGAGAATCGTGGGTTCGGGGTCGCGGTCAGGAAAGTCCAGTGCCATCAGGGCGAGGACGGCACGGTAAGGGTATCTTCCGTAGAGACGATGCACGAACGGCGATACACGGTCGATGATTGGCGATACGACACGGCGCATTGCGAGCAGACCGAGAACGGTCAGAAGGGTTGAAGGGATGGACAATGAGTTCCGCGATTAAACTGTATGAGCATAACCAGAAGGCGTATGACGCACTCCTAGATATGCTTGGGGAGTGCGACCGCGCCTGCGTCATCAAGCCGACCGGAACGGGAAAGTTCGTCATCTTCGCAAAGATGGTGCAGGACAACCCAGACAAGCGGTTCCTGCTGCTCGGCACCAACGACTACATGTTCAACGACCAGATGGCGAACCTTGCCGAGATTGCGCCGGGGTTCACGCCCGAGAACCTGCAATTCATGACATACAGCGCGGCGATGATGGCAGCACGACGCGGTGAGGAGATTTCCAGTTACGACGTTGTGGTTGCAGACGAGTTTCACCACTGCGGTGCGGAGGAATGGGGAAAGGGTGTTACGCACATCCTCGATGCGAACGAGAGCGCCAAGGTGGTCGGCTTCTCCGCCACCCCTATCCGATACTCGGATGGCGGGAGGAACATGGCGGACGAGATGTTCGACGGGAACGTGGCCTATTCCATGGAGCTTGAGGAAGCGTGGCTGCGTGGAATCCTGCCGATTCCGAAATACGTCACCGCTTTCTATGAAGCACCGAAGGAGCTTGGAAGGCTGGCAAAGTCCATTGCTGGAATAAAAGACGAGATGGTGATGAAGCGGTTCGAGAAAAAGTATGAGAATCTTCGTCGTTCCCTTACAGAAGCAGGAGGTGTACGTGAAGCCATCGCGAAGCATCTTAAGAAACGGGACGCGAAGGTCATCGTGTTCTGCCCACGTGTCGCAAAGCTCCGAGAGTTCATGCTTCTGCGGCGGGAATGGTTCGGGGCGGTAAACAGCGAGATACACGCTTATAAGACCGTGAGTGCAGACCCATACGGTTCCGTGGACTTTCAGGCGTTCAAGGATGATGAATCAGATGCTTTAAAGGTGCTCTACTGCGTGAACCAGCTCAATGAAGCCGTTCATGTCAAGGGTGTTGATGCCATCGTGATGGTCAGGCCGACGAAATCACCGACCGTGTTCTACCAGCAGCTCGGACGCGTATTATCTTCAGGAGGAAACCGAACCCCGCTCGTTTTTGACTTCTGCAATAACTTTGGTTCCATCGTTGTAGCGGAAAGCATTCCAAAGCGAATGGAGGAAACGTTCAAAAGGCTAACGGGAGAGAGCGAGCAACTGCCGTTCACGCCAAGCGATTTCCGAATCATAGACAGGACGCTTACCTTTAGACAGCTCACAGATGAGATTCGGAAATCGCTGAAACAGCAGTCGATAGAGGACAAAATTACGTTTCTTGAGCAGATGGCGCAACTGAACGGAGGAAAACTATGAGCGAGCTTGAAGTGACACGTGTCATGAGCGACCTTCGGGGGCTTTATGAACGCGGCAAACTGTCGGACGAACAAATAGCCAGACTTGATGCCATCGGCTTTAATTGGGAAAGGCAAAAAAGAATAAAACCGACCTTAGATAGCCGACTTGCAGAACTTTGGGATGAGGAAAAGAATGGTGCGGTGGAACTTGTTAGGTTGAAGCAGCGTGATAGATATTGGTGGAAATGCCCCATATGTGGGTGCGAATGGTCGCGAGAGCTTGGCACAGCACTTAAGTCGAATTTGTGCCCAGCGTGCAATGGGCGCGTGCTAGTCAAAGGCTACAATGATTTGGCAACCACACACCCTGAACTTGCTGCCGAATGGGACTATGACCGCAATGGAGAACTTAGGCCGAGCGATGTTCTGGCAGGGAGCACGCGGGCAGTCTGGTGGAAGTGTTCAAAGTGTCACGGGGTATGGCAATGTAAGGTCGTAAATCGAAAGCTCAATGCTGTACGTTGTCCCTATTGTAGAAAAAAAAGATTGCTTAAGGGATTCAACGACCTTGCTTCTCAGTACCCGGAGCTTGCAAAAGAATATCTTCCCGAACTCAACAGCGGGATTACAGCGGACGAGTTGCTTATAAGAAACGAAACAAAGGTTAAGTGGCGTTGTTGCAAATGTGGTTATGAATGGATAACCACTATAGGGCACAGGGCGGAACGAGGAACAGGATGTCCGAGATGCAATGACAAGAAAACGTCACAGAGGAAAATGAAAGCGGTCGTTTGCGTTGAAACGGGGAAAACCTACGAATCCATCACGAGCGCCGGGAGGGATGTTGAAAGAACAGACGGCGCTATATGTCGAGCTTTGCGCAATGAATCGCAAACATGCGCGGGATATCATTGGAAGTATCTGGACGAATGAACGAAGGCATCCGAAAGGGTGCCTTTCTTTTTTAAACAGAATATGCAGGATATATGGAGTGTACGGTTCACCTGCTTGCTGGTATGCCGTTCTGCTATATTTATAGACAGCAAGAAGGGCTGACGGAAAGGACACCGGCATGGGCTACATCGAGAAGACTTACGGACGAAGTGAGAAGTTCCTTGCATTCAAGGTCTGCTTCTACGACACGCTCGTTCCGGCTCGCGAATACAAAAGCGGGTACGCGGCGGACAGGTTCGCAAGGAAATGTGCGGCACAGGGGCTTTGGTGCTCTCTCCACGGGCTTGTGGTTGCAGATGGTAGTTGCGAGTGGGTCGAGATTTCAGCCTGCTAGGCGAGAAGGGATTACAGACATGCGCTATTTTGTTACCGGGCACGAGATGCTTCTGTATCTGAGCGGGGACAGGGAGGAGCACAAGGAAGAGTGTTGTTTCGAGCTTCCAGATTTCGAGAGCAAAGAGGAAGCGGTAGCCGCCGCGCGTGAGTTTATTAAAGAGCATAAGAACGCCGTCAACGACCAGAAGCACGGCATCGGCTCCGTGACCTATTGGACGGCGGAGGTCACGCGATGCATCGAGGATGAGGACTTCGGGTGGCTTCCTTGCGACGCGGACGGCGCCACGGAGGATGGTCACGGTCTCGTCCCGGCAGATGCGACCGCCGAATACATCTGCACGTTGGATGGGAGCCGGGAGGAGCGTGCATTCCAGCGTGCGAAATACAGCTACTACGATTTCCTTGATTACAAAGATGACTGCTATACGACGGTTTCAGGCTACATGAATTAGACGGTGGGGCATCTTGACGGATGCCCCTTTTTTCATGATGTGCGTGCAGGATGCAAGGAGCTTACTGCTTCACTGCTTGCTGGTATGCTGGGCTGCTAAATTTATAGACAGTAAAAGGGACGGTACCGAGCCGTTCAATGGCAGAAGGGAGCCAAGATGGACAGGAAGATTCGATATTTCGTCAACGGGTGGAGCTTTCGGCTCAGTTTTGCAACGCGCCCGGGTTATGACGGAGACCACGAGGATATCAGCGATGGAGATTCGTATGAGCTTGGCGAATACGAGAACTCCGAGGAAGCGCTCGCGGCGGCGGAAGCATTCATATCGACGCATGGGAACGAGGTCAATGACGAGGAAGATGGCATCGGCTCCGTCATCTACTGGACTGTAGAGGTCGAGCGTCGCGTGGAGTACAAAGAGAACGAATGGCTCCCGTGCGATGAGTCCGGGAGGATTGATGATGGTTACGGCAATGAGCCGAATGCGACCGTCGCATATCTCAGCTCACTGGAAGGAAGCCGCGAGGAGCGGGCGTTCGAGCTTGCGAAGAACGAGTATCTGGCATGGCTGGAACACAAGGAAGACCGTTATACGACGGTCTACGGTTACATGGATTAGGTGATAGATATGAACAGCATTTGCTTTGACACCGAGACCACCGGTCTTCATCCGAACGGTAGCGACCCGGATGAGATTCTGACCATCTCCATCATCGGAAGGGACGGCTCCGTCCTGTTGGATGAGAGGTTCCGACCGACCGTGAAGACCGAATGGCCGCACGCGAGCGCCGTCAACGGCATCTACCCGGAGGACGTGGCAGACCTGCCGACTATCGAGACAGCCATACCGCGACTGAGGGAAATCTTTGCAGGGGCGGACGAGATTATCGGCTACAACGTCGGATTCGACCTCGGATTCCTTTCCGCCGTCGGGGTGCGCCCGAGAGAGGATGCAATCATCACGGACACCATGAACCTGTTCACGTGGTTCATGGGAAGGCGTTACAAGTTGGTGGATGCCGCCGACCACATCGGATACGAGTGGACGGGCAGGGCGCACGGGTCGCTTGCCGACGCGCTCGCGACACTTGCCGTGCAGCGATGGCTCGAACAATGGCTCGTAGCAGAGTAGACACGTGCTTAGGGCGTGTGAAGTGTTGCTTTTCACACGCCCTTATCTTTGCAGCGCAAGTGTGTGCAATCTATGTGGTTATCTTGCTCTCTGGGTTGCTGGTATTCTGGTCTGCTATATTTATAGACAGCAAGGGACGAAAGTTTTCCCGGCAGGAGGATTTCAGAATCCTCCGCAAACACCATCGAGAGATTGGAAAGACAATGGCTATCAACCGAGTGACCATCATGGGCAACCTCACGCGCGATGCGGAGCTTCGCAAAAAGGGGGATGCCACGAGTGTCCTCACCTTCGGACTCGCCATCAACGAGAAGAAGAAGGACAGCGAGACCGGCGAATATGTCGATGCGCCGGTGTTTGTCGATTGCGCCCTGTTCGGTGCGCGAGCCGAAGCACTTGCTCCCTATCTCACCAAGGGGAAGAAGGTTTCGGTGGACGGACGGCTCCGCTACCACTCTTGGATGAAGAACGAGGAGAAGCGCCATGCCCTTTCCGTTCTCGTGACCGATATCGAGTTTGCGGACTCGAAGGGTGTCGGGAAGGATACGGTTTCTGCCAAGGGGCAGTCTGCGGAACCGGAAACGTATGATGCGGATATTCCGTTCTAGGGAGGACAGAATGCACCTTCGTGGCGATTCAGTGCGGGAAATCCCCTTCATGCTCTTCCTCGGCCTGCTATTCGCGGTGACCGTCGGATGGTGGGTGTTTCTCACACTTACGGTTTCGGTCGTTTTCGGAAACGTGGCTGCTGCGGTATTCGCCGTGTGCTCGGCACTTTCCGTCACCGTCGGTTACGGGCTTGTGCGCGCATCCGATTCCCGTGAGTAGCGTTTTTCAAACAGGACAGAAAGGACTTCTAACATGTACACGATTTTGATGCTCAACCAGAAGGGCGGAGTCGGCAAGACCACCATCGCGGACGAGCTTTCCTTTGCGCTTGAGCGTCGCGGCAAGACCGTGGCGTTCGTCACTACCGACCCGCAGGGCGGTTCCGTCCATGAGGTCTGCGATGACCCGGATTTCGCGGAGGAGTGCGATTTTCAGGTTGTCGATACGGCGGGCGTGCTCGTGGGCGGTGTGAACGATTGGTGCCGCGCGGCGAATCTCATCCTCGTACCCATGCTTCCGAGCACGCGCGACATGGAGCCGACGCTGAGAACGCTCGATATCGTGCGTGAGTCCGGCACTGGCGCAAAAGCGTATGTCATCGTCAACAACTTTTATGCCTACGGCACACTCGACCGTCAGCTCGTGGAGTACCTTGAGGGCGAGGAGGTTCCAATCATCGCGAAGATTCCCCGCGCCGTTGCCCTCTCACGTGCCGCAGCAGCCGGTGTGTCCGTGGCGGAGTACGACCCGAAGAGCCATGTGGTCGCCCCGATTGAGCTGCTTGCAGATTCGGTTCTGAACGAAGAGGAGAAGAACAATGGCTAACAAGACCACAGCGAACGCGTTCATGGCGAGCGCGCAGAAGTCCAAGCGCGAGATGGCGGATATCCAGAAGGAAGGTTCCGGCAAGCATGAGACGGACGAGGTGGAACTCAAGAAAATCAGTCTCCTCATCCCGGCTTGGCTCCACAAAGAAGCGCAACTCCACCGCGTCGAGACGGGGGAGAGCATGACCAAGCTCATCGTCCGACTGCTTGCCGAGGAGCTTGGTTAAGGGGATGGTGATGAAGGGATGGGCTTGATGGTAACGGAATCGGAAAAATCGAAGCACGACATGCTGCGTGCGATGCGGAAACACATACGCGAGAATGGCATCACAGACTTCACCGATTTTCAGGACTGGTGCGATGAGAACAACGACTGCTGGTCGCTAGCGCTCGATAGCGGACTTTCGCCGGTTATTGAGAAATACATCGACGGGCGCTTTTATTAGAGAAGAAGCGAAGCCGGTAGCCGGATTCATTTCGGAAGAGGGGTATGGAAGATGAACCTAATCACCATGGTTCCCGCCACCGCGAAGTTTTTCGAGCAGATGCGGGCGATGCGAAGGTACATCGTCGAGAACGGTGTCACCGAGTTCGCGGTATTTCAGAATTGGTGTGATGAAAATAACAGGAGGTGGGCGGAAGCACTCGACAGCGGATGTGCTGATGCTATCGAGAAGTTCATCGCCGATTGGAACGGTCGGGCGGATGCAGGCCGTTGGAAACACGCGGCGCAGGCGGACGATAACGTTTGGGATAACGAGTTGAAGTAGGAAGTAGCGATGAACGAGAAAGAGAACCATCTGCCGAATCTCAGCGACAAGGAGCGTGCGCACGCATTGGAGCTTGCCATGAAGGCTCGAAAGCGCCGTGCCGTTCTCAAGGCACGTATGAAGTCTGGTGAACTAGCATTTACTGATGCCTTGAATGAGGAGGACGCGAAACGTATAGAGGTCGTGTCGCTTTTGAAATGCGTTCCCGGCATTGGTGCGAGCAAGGCGGAAGCCATCAGGAGGTTGGTCAAGATTCCATTAGGCCGACGTGTTAGTGGACTTGGTATCCGGCAGCGCGAAGAGCTGACCGCTTTGGAAAAAAACGGTTGGAAAATGACAGCACAGAAGTCAAAGGCTTTGTGATGTATCCGCGCTGGACGCATTGGCGCGACCTAAAGGGAATCTGCCCCATTTGCGGGGAACCCGCACACGTCGGAACGAGCAAAAGGACGGGCAGGCATTTCTGGCTTCACGACAAGTATGATATGTACGAATACTATAACGGTCATGGCATTCAAGGTCTTTGATATTGCAACGGCGGCTTGCAATCCGAATTAGCAAATTGATTTTCAACGAAATCGTGGATAGTGAAAACGGGCACTAATCGAGGTGCCCGTTTTCATATTGAAGCAATGAGAGAAATGGGATGCGCATCATGGGAAATCTCTATACCGATAATTTAATCGGCACCGTGATAGGGCTTTCGGTTGCAGATGATTGGGAAGGTGCCAGACGCGAGTGGGAGATAGTCGGATGTGAGGTTGACGAAACCCATTCTGCAACATGCGTTTGCGGAAAGGAGGGGCTTCGCTATGTCTATACGATAGCGAATACGGAAACCGGGGAAACACTCTCTCCGATTGGGTCGAGTTGTATCAAGAAGTTCGAGCAAAGCGATATGGACGAGGAACTTGCCGGTTGGCAGCAAGCCATCAAACTGATGGAGGAAGCGGCGAGAATCGGAAAAGAGGATTACGTCCATCTGCATAGCGGAAGTTACTCGCGCAAGCTCCTGTACTTCCTGTACGAGCAAGATGCGTTTCGACCGACAAAGTACAACGGATATGATGGTTATAACGACTACCTATTCTTGCTTGACATGTTCAACGGAGGATTCTGTTCGGAAGCGCAGGAGAGAAAATGCCAAGCTATCATCATGCAATCCATCTACCCATGGCTGAGAAATCTCTGGAAGAAAAGTAAATCGCAGAAAGGGAAAATAGATAATGGGAAATAACGCTCGGTGTCCGGCATATCTTGCCAAGGCGATTGCTTCCAAGTAGCGGTTGTTACGCAAGAATGTTCAGAAGGCTCAGGCCGGGTCTTCGATGGAATTGATTTTGTCTTCGCAGATGATGGGAACCCGAGGTGGCGGCACCTCGGGTTCTTGGTTTCCGGGCAAGCCGGAAACCCCGCAGAAAAGGCATGGGAAAGGGTGCGGCGGCACCCCCTTTTCCATGCCTTTTCTGCTCTCGCACTGATAGAATATCAGTGCTCACCGGCCAAGGCCGCTCTTCGAGTTGCAAGATTTGGGAAGTGGGTACTCAAAGTCCACAGTAGTGGACTTTTCAACTCTCTTCCATCTTGCTCCCGAGCGGCTTTCGGAGCCTTGACGGGAGGGCGCTTACGCTTGGAAACTCGGCAATTTCGGATTACCGAGTTTTCGTAGTCAGCAGAGCGACTATCTGGTTTCGTGTCATTTACAAATGGCGGCGGCACCATTTGCCATAAACGTTTTGCGAAGGTTGGGAAGGAGAAAACTTAGGAAATGAGAAATCGCGAAGTTCAAATAAAGTTTTACGCAACCGAGAAAGAGAGAGAGTCCATTCGCAGAAACGCGAAAAGAGCAGGAATGAAAATGGGCGAGTATGCCCGAGCGGTTTTGACTTCCGACGATGTTTCAATCAAGGTCATCGACACCCAGCCTTTGAAAAAGGCAGCTCACGAACTCGCGAAGCAGGGAACGAACTTAAACCAGTTCATGAAGTTCCTGAACACCTACGGCGTGAAAGTGTTCGACCCGGAGGAAGCGAAACGAGTTTTGGAGAAAGAGGTCTCGTCATTTTCCGAAATCATGGAAGCGCTTGCGGCGCTCCGAAGAGAAGCAGACCGGAACAACATCCATCTGCAAATCGAGGATTTCGACAACCCTGAAAACGAATGATAGGAGTCACGAGAATGAGCGAACCTAAACACAGTAACGTACTCTTGGGAAAGAGCATCAGGGAGATAAGGTTACGGCGTGGACTGACGCAGCGAGAGGTTTCGGAAGCTATCGGTGGAATTAGCGAGTCGGCACTGCGCAGCTATGAGCTTGGCGAGCGAAGACCGAAGCAGAATACGCTCGAACGGATAGCGGAAGCACTCGATGTAGCACCCGCATGTTTCGACACTTACGGCATTGAGCACTATGACGAACTCATGCACACACTCTTCCTCTTAGAGGACAGGTTCGGTATCGAACCGTGCGCGGATGGAAGCATTCGGTTTACCGACGAAACAATCCAGTCGTGCGTTTGCACATGGTGGTCTTGGAAGGAGTTTTTGAAGGAAGGAAAAATCACAAGAGAGGAATACGAGAACCGAAAAGACAGTTTCCTTAGATAGGCGGGCGAACAGGATGGGAAGAAAGAGAGCGATAATCTGCTTTGAGACGGAAGAACGGTTTGAAAGCGTCACGGATGCTGCGAATGCTATTGGTGCCGCATGGCCGTTAGTTAGCAGTGCATTGAAACGCCACGGGGCATGTCGAGGATTTCACTTCTATTACGCTGACGAAGTGAAACCGGACGATTCGGTTTTCGATAGAAAGGTTTATAAGAACTCAAGACCAATCATCTGCCTTGAGACGAACGAACGTTTTGAAAGTCAAGCAAAGGCAGCAAAAGCGGTTGGCGTACCGCGAGAGGCTATTTATGCGGCATTGAGAGGGCATATAGCAACCAAGGGCTTACACTTTTACTATGCCGATGAACCGAAGCCGGATGAGGAGTTCTTTCGGAATAGAAGCTGGACAAGAGTTCGTTGCAAGGAGACCGGTGTCGTTTACGAGTCGATAGCTCAGGCGGCACGGGAAACGGGAGTTTCGAAAAGTAATATCCAAGCGGCAGCAAAAAGGCATGGAACGGCAAAAGGCCTTCATTTTTACTATGCCGACGAACCAGAGCCGGATGATTTTTACTATGCCGACGAACCAGAGCCGGATGATTTACTTCCCAGTAAAAGAGGGATAAGGGTTCGCTGCGTGGAAACCGGTGTTGTTTACAAAACGATTACCCAAGCGGCAAAAGAAACCGGAGCGTCGCAGGCAGGTATCCGCGGTGCCGCGTCCGGTATGGCAGGTGGCTATCGCTGGGAGTACGTCGATGACTGATTCTGGATGGCTCCATTACCGCGACATGAAATCACGGTGCCCGACCTGCAAGCGTCCGGCGCATATCGCGAAGAGAGATGGAACTTTCTATTTCGTTGATGACGAATACAACCCGTTTGTCAGGCACGCTCCGGTGAAAACGACGGAAGAGGTATTACGATTTTTCGCAAACGGTTACCGTCGCGAACATGGGGCGGAGCCGGAGGTCAAGGGGAACAGGAAACCGTCGGAACGCGATATTCTTTCCGGCATGGGCGCAGTGTCCGCGAGAGTAGATTCATGAAAGCAAGGGGAGCAATGACGATGGACGATTGCGGGAGCGAGAAGACGATTTGCTATGAGGAGGACGGTTGGAGCGTAACACTCACGAGATACGTGAGTATGGAACTCGGTGAGACCGTTGCATCTTGGGTTGAGTTTCCGAACGGGTGGTATCTTCATTCGGACGATGCCGATGCCGAGTTCACGCAAGATGGGGCGAAGACGTATCTGCAACGCTTGAAATCCGTCTGGATGGAATCGCCGTTTTGGGATAGCGTGAAAGCAATGGAGGAAAAACCGCAATGACAAGACCTGTTATCTGCGTTGAGACCGGGGGCGCTACAGGGATATCGAAGATGCGGCGCGGGCATACCGATGTACGTCCGGGTATATCCGAAACGGTATGGCACATGAGTATCCGGTGCGCGGGTTTCATTTCAAAAGGGAATGAGGGGAGGAATTGCATTGACCATCATCAAGCAGACCGGTGTGCAGAGTTCCGGTCACATGAAGAACCTGCGCGGTTATATCAACGATGACCGCAAAGTGCTCGTGCGCGATTCCCTCAACATGGATGGATGCACCAACCCGAAGCGCTGGGCGCACCACATGTGGATGACGCGGGAAGCCTACGGGCACAACAAAGCGGCAAGGAGAGTCCGGGACAAGAAGACTGGGGAGCTTAAGGAAGCGAAGAACACGATTCTGTTTCACCAGATTCTCGGGTTCAATCCCGACGAGTGCGATTTAAACGGCGGGCGGCTCTCACCGGAAGAGTGCATGAGGTATGCCAAGGAGTACGTGGGAAAGCATTACCCGAACCAGCAGATAGTGATGGCGCTTCACAACGAATACTGCAAGGCGGACAAGACCCATCGCTATGCCGTCCATATCGTCATCAACCGTACCGACCTCTCCACGGGCAAGCGGCTCGATGAGGGGCGCGGGAAAAGCGCCAAGGTGAAACGTGCCAGCCGCATCCGCGACCTCGACCACGAGTGGGGGTTGAAACAGGTCGTGGAGGGCGAGCGCAATTCCTCCGTCCACAAGAAGCAGCCATCCCGTATCGAGAAGGAACTTGCGGCACGCGGCATCGACTCCTATAAGACGAACTTGCGAGAGCTGTGCCGTATCGCCGCCGGGGAAGCGGAGAACATCTATGATTACCGCGAGCTTCTGGAATCATGGGGCGTTGACACGGAGTTCAAGAGGGGGCGCATGTACGTTACCGACACGGACAACAACCGCTATGCCTTCTCCGTGGCGAAGCTCGATGCAGACCTCGGAACGAAGGGACTGGAAGCTGTGTTCACGGCGAATGTGGCGAAATCCATCCATGCGGAAGGAAGCGCAGCCGTTGCGGAGAAGAGGAATATCGAGCGGCAAAAGGCGATGGGAACGGAAACGAAGGAGAGGTACCTTGCGCAAATCCGAAGCGTCTACCGGAAGTACCGCAAGGAGATACGCGGTATGGAGGGCATGGAAATCGTGGATATCCCCAAGCTGAAACTCCCGCGTCCCGATTCAGATATCGCGGACGATTCGGAGGTCAAGCGCCTGATTCTCGCCTGTTGGCGCGGAGCCGACGAACTCAGGGCGGAAGTATCCTCGACGGTCATGCCGAAAGGGAAGAAGAACGGCGGAAACGCCGGGAGCGGCGGTTCCCAGCGGGCGCAACAGACACCTACGCAGGAACGCCCGGAACCGAACAAGGAGAACGGCGAGCGTTAATTAAAAAGCGGCGCGGGCGGTATGTTCCGCCTGCGCCGCTATACGGGTTGCGAGAATCGGCATAAAAGCGCCCGCCGTTCCCTTAATGTCGCACATCAGGGAGCAGCGGGCTAAAGCAAGAAAGTTTCTCCACGAAGGAAGAAAACGCGTTCAGTTTACCTCACTATGCGTTCGCGTCAAGCTGACGCTTGAGATTCGACACCTTCAACCACTGGAGAAGGAAGGCAATGGGCGCGAATGCAGCCGGGATGGAAAGAAGAAGCGTCGCTATGAGGAGCAGTCCGAGAGCGTTACCCCACACGAACAGCTTTGAGCGCTTGATTGCACGCCATGCAGCGATGTAGCCAGCCGGTACCGTGCCGACGTAAAACCCGGTAAAGGCTGTTGCAGCCAGCAGGACGGGAACGAGTGCAATGATTCCAATTGCACCTGTCTGAGTTATCAGAGCAGGGGAATTAACGAGAAGCAAAAGGAAAACAACTATCGCCGTTATCGTCCCGACGATATAGAGGAACTTCTTCATCAAATCGAAGACTCGTTTTTCCTCATCATATTCGGCGCGAATTGCCATGGTGTTGTCTTGGTATATCGGGTGTTGGTAGGTTCGCATGTTATGACCTTCTTTCTAATGTCAATTCTAATAAGTCTGTTAGTTTGCATGACGGACGAATTACCGACCGTTCCATGTAAACAGATATAGGTTTACGAGTCTATCTTACTATATTGCTGGGTTGCTTTCAAGCTGGTTTGTTGTCTTATTTGTGCGGGATATATGGAGTATCGTCTTGAAGATTTATCTGGTTTGGTGGTATGATATATTACCAGTAATCAAGCTAGCCGTAAGAAAGGAGATACCATGGCGGGTAAGCCACAGGCGGAGAAAGCCGTTGAACGTTTCCCGGAACTCGGGTGTTTCGCGGTTGCGGTGCGCCGCATCGTGTACGAGAAGGGGATGACGCTCGACAACGCCATCAAGAAAAGCGGAATCAGCAAATCCGCTTGGTTTGCCGGAATGGCCGGAAGCGGGGGAAAGCCGACGCGCCTGCCGAGTCTTGCGTCCTTTTTCGCTATCGCGGACGGTCTCGGAATCACGCCCGAGGAGCTAATTGCCGCGATGCGGAAGGAAGCCGAAGTGCGTGAGAAGAGCAATGGGGAGAGGGCTGAGAACGATGAGTAGGATTTTCATCACCATAGGGAGCGCCCACTCGAAAGCCGCAAATGTAAACCCCGTGGACGGCATCTGGTGCTCCGACTGCGGATGGGCTGGGCGCGTCGAGGAGGATATGACGGACTCTGAGGAGAGCGAAGAGCCGCTGTTCGAGGAGTTTTCCGAATATGTCCCGAAGTTCTGCCCGAACTGCGGGGTGAACATGCGTGAACCCTAGAGGTGTCCAGACAAAGGGACACCTGATGCGATAGGCTGTCCCTGTCCGGTAGAAAAGACCGGCAAGGTCGAGGAGAGAGATGGAAAAGGAACGTTTTCTTGTCGAGGTGACGGTGAAGGGCGAGAAGGATTGGAAGGCGATACACATGTGCGGGAGCATGGCGGATGCCGTGCCGGTCGCGGATGCGGTACACAACCTCTCCTATCTGCTCGACACGCCCATCGCTATCCGCGTGCGCGAGAAGAGGGGCAAGGGTTTGGAGGACTGACGGATGGAAAGGAGCGAAGATTACATGGCAAAGCATTTTAGCGAAGTGAAGAGGGAACTTGAGCAGTCGGACGGGCATATGGCCGGTATCGGCCAGCAGCTTAAGCTCTCCGAGGAAGCGAGGGATGCCAGAAACGCCGGACGAAGGCTTGAGGATGAGAACGACGAGACCGACCTCATCGGAACCATGAAGAAGCTGGAAGACCTTATCGCCGAGCAGCGCCAGAGTAACGAACGCATCGCAAGGGAGATGCGCGGCATGGTTTCGGAGATGAAGGATGTGCTCGAAAAGGTCGAGGAGCTGAGAAACGGCGCGGCGGACGCGCAGCATCAGGCGAATCAGATGGCACTCATGGGAGTTGCGAACGCCCAGCAGAAGGCGGGAGAGATGACCATAAAGAACGTCGAAGAGGTGACCGCAAGGAGCAGGAAGGTCATTGATTCGATGGTAGATGAGTCTAAGAAGCGCATCGAGCGCCTTTCGATGGTGACGCTGCCCGATAGGCTGTTCTACTACAGCAAATGGATGGCGGTCATCCTCGTTCTCATCATCCTCGTGCATGTCCTATGGGGCATGTTGGTGTAGAGACCTACCGGTAATATGGATAGATAGAGAGCAAGAAAACTTCTTATGAGACAGAAAGGACTGACAGAAATGAAGAAAGACAGCAATATGTTTAACGACAACAGCATCGAGACTGAGGGTGTCCCGGCGGACAAGACCGCCGAAATCCCGAAGGTCGTGGATTCGACGGAGGAGGAGAATGCTAAGAAGCCGCTCGTGCTCTTCGGGCGCGAGTTCTCCCGTAAGCAGGTCTGCGCGGCTGGTGCGGGAATCCTCTGTGCGGCGCTTCTCATCGGCGGCGGGGCTTACGCCATCTCACATGCCAGTTGGACGGGAGATTCCAATGCCCCTGCGGTGTCCCAGTCAAAGGACGAGGAGAAGCAGGACATGGTACTTACCCTTGAGGTAAAGGCTGACGGCTGGGATGCGGACACTTCCACGCCCGTCATCGCGCATATCGAGGGTGCGGACGGCAAAGTGGACTTCTATACCGCCATCGCCGCGAACAAGCAGGTGACCGTGAAGGTCGGCAAGTCCGGCACCTACACCGTCACATTCATTTCACCGGTGAACGCCGACGGTTCCATCTATAAGGTGTCATCGAAGAAGGTTACCGCCGGGAAGGCCGATAAGAAGACGGCCAGCACGGGTGTAACTTTCAACAAGGTGGATGCGGATAAGGTGACGAAGGATGACCTGACCGCCATCGCCAAGGACGTTGCAGCAGCCGTGAAGAAGGGCGATTCCACCCTGACCGGAGACAAGGGCGCGGCGGTCGCGAAGAAGTTCGAGGACAACATCAAGAAGAACCCGAACGCCGACGCGGATGCCGTCGAGAAGGAGAGCGAAAAGGCGCAGGAGACGGCCAAGGAGGACAAGTCCGATGCGAAGACCCCGGAGACCTCCGACAACAAGAAGAACGATTCCGGTTCCAAGAACGATAGCGGAAACAACGGCTCTGGAAATAAGTCGGACAGCAAGCCGAGCGGAGGTAGCGGAAACTCCGGCTCCGGTTCCATCTCGGGCGGCTCATCAAAGAAGGATGACACCACGGCGCACCAGCACAAGTGGGTTGCCCAGACCAAGACCGTCCATCACGACGCGCAGTACAAGACCGTCCATCATGATGCGCAGTACAAGACCGTTCACCACGATGCGGTGACCAAGACTGTTAATATTTGCAATCAATGCGGACAGGACATTACCGGTAACGAAGCGGCTCATTTTAAGGCAGCAGCTTTGAGTGGCGGTAATTGTCAAAGCTGTCATTCAGAAACTCGTACTGTGCAGGCTGCTTACGACGAGCAGGTAAAGGTGTCCGATGCATATGATGAACAAGTGCAGGTGAGTGCAGCATGGGAGGAGACCGTGACCACCGGGTACAAGTGCTCTTCCTGCGGTGCCACGAAGTAACTTGAAAGAAAAAACAATCGTCTGTTTCAGACAAGGAAAGCCCCGACCAAATGGCCGGGGCTTTTTCTAATGCGCCTTGTTCAGGTCTTTCGGTGGTTCCGACCCGTTCCGTTTCGATAGCTCTGCGGTCGCACTCTTCATATCACCGATTTCGGAACCGAAGAAATCCGGCTCCTCAAGCCCAAACGAATGGGTGGGAACCGGAACGATGATGCCACTGGAACCCTTGATATAGGAGAGGGCATCGTGGCGTTCGCCGACCTCGGTGAGCGATGCGGAGAGAAGGGAGTCCTTGAACCAAGGATATCTCTGTTGCAATTCCTCCATGACGGCCAATGCCTTGTCAATCGGCATCGCCGCCTTTGATTCATAGCCGGAATACTGGGTGTGGACGAATCCGTTGCGTTCCATGAAGTTGCGGATAAGCGTCCAAGCGCCGCGCCAAGCATTCGGCCTGATGGAGACGTAATTCTCGCTGAGCGCAGCCATTCCCAAGTCGAAGTGAAGCTCCTTGCGGGTGTCGGGGCGGAGGGGAAGTGATAGTTGCATCCCATTCTCAAGAAACTCCTTCACATCGTAGCTTTCACCGATTTCCGTAAAGGTGGCCGCTTTCACGCATTTTTGGAACCAAGGAAACTTGTACATAATCTCATCTATGGTGCCATAAGCACGCTGATAGGACATGACGATATTTTCTGCCGATTCATATCCAGAATATTGCGGCTTCTCAAAGCTATGGGATTCCAGAAAGTCCTGAATATCTGACCATGCATTCCTTTTACCAGTATAGAAGCGTTTAACAGACTCGTTGTCTAGGTCGAAGTGAAATGCTTTCCTATCAAGTTCCATCTGGAATCCTAAGTACGAATGCGGCTAGTCGTAAATGCGTTTCGGGCTGATATCCCGGATTACCTGTAGGTAGTCTTCACCCTCCGGTTCATTCATATCCTCATAGGTACGCCAAGACTTAATGTTCTGCATGACCCAAGGCTGTTTAGAAAGGGTGGCGCAAACAGGACACTGCGCTCCGAACTGCACCTTGCGGTTCTTTGCCTGCCAAGTACCAAGGCCGATGCGGACGTTACCCATTTGCTCCGCATATTTTCCCACACAGTCATAGAGGTCATCTACGTTGTAGCCATTCCTTTTTGCCTTCTCCTCATCGAACTCGATGGTGAAGCGCCAAGGTTTCTTTTCCATTTCTGCCATACCTATCGTCCTTTCTGCCAGATGGCTGTTATCATATGTTACCATTATACTATAATGCCAGTATTACGGCAATACGTTAATTGAACGCATGTTCTTCTTTCGGCGCGGGCACACGGTTACAGGATGGCAGCAAGGGCAGGTTCCGGCATCTCGCTTTCCGTCTGGTGCTCGGATGCGCTTACCATGTCATGACTCTCCCCGGCAAGTGATACCTCCTCTTCCAGTTCCGGTGCGTCAATCTCAATGTTCTTTCCCAGTTCCTCCTCGTAGCGCTCCATGATGAAGGTGTCTGCATGGTCGGCTTTCGATGCGGCTTTGAAGAGATAGGAAGGGTCGTTTTCCAATGCATTCATCCAAGATTGCAGATAGGAGACGTGGTTCTCGTAGAACTCGCCCTCCAAATCGGTGCTCTGGATACCGAGGTCTGCGGAAAGGAAAAGGCTTCCAAGCTCCGCGACCAGCTCTTCCTCAGCATAGGAAGGGCTTCCGAAGCGGGTGTCGAGTTCACGGGCGAGGGCGGAAGGGTGTCCGGTAGAGTGGGTCATCTCATGCAGCAGGACGCGGGTGAACGCTTCGTCCGAGCGGAAGGTCTCTCGCGGGGCGATGAGGATGCGGTCTGTAGCCGGAGAGTAGGCGGCGCTGCCGAGATAGCTGGTGCTCTCGATGATTGGGCATCTGGAAGATTCTTCAAGGTTTTGGGCGATGATAGCCGTCCGGTCATTCTGGTGGAAGGGAGCGTTCTCCGGCGGGATGCCCTCGATATCCTCCGCATTGAAGACGTTCCAATAGCCGACGAGCTTCGGGTAGCGTCCGGCAAGCTCCTTCTCACCGGTATCCTCGTTTTCCTTGTAGAAGGCGAACTGCTTCCATTTCTCGATGAGCGCGGACTTGGCACCCTTTTTCACGTGCCAACCGGCATCCTTTATCTGGTTGAAGGTAGCCCACCGGTTGTCCGTATAGCCACGCATGAACCCGATGAAGCCAAGATGCACACGGTTTCCGCCCTGATACACGGTGCCGGAGACGGGGTTGTGCGGTGTTAGGGAGGGCAGGTACGGTTCTGCCCAACGAAGCCCGTCGCGCTTCATGTCCTCGATGATTTTCTCAACGACCGTCTGACGCTGGTTATCAATAATCTCCGTAGGAGTCTGCTTCTGCTTAGATTTCATCATGGTCTCCTTTCCGGGAAAGCTCATTGAAATTATACGATAGCTGCCGCTTTTCCGACATGTTCTAAGAAAACGACCCCACAGAATCGCATCTGCGGGGTCTTGACGGTACGTTTGTAGCGTGGGTGCGAACGGATTGAAACCTGCCCTTATTCGGCATCAGAGCCAGTCTGACGGGATTCGGTCGAAACAGTTTCCGTTTGCGCCTGTTTTTGGTCGATACTGGTGGTCACGACCGTCCGTTCATTCTGCTTCCAGAAGTTATAGGAGCAGGAGACGAGGGAGATGACCTGATTCGGTTCGGAATCGGTATCGAGTACCATGGCGGCAGATTCCCGCGAGGAATCGTACCAACTTCGGAAATCCGACTCACCGGCAAACGCCGTCCGTTTGGTCGGTTCCCATCCCTTCACGATGTTGGCGAAGCGCACGGTGTAGCGCATCTTCTTTTCCGGTGTCTGGATGAGTACCTTGGCGTGCTCCGATGCGAAAGTTTTATCGCTGTAGTTCTGGATGTTTCCGAAACAGGTGATGGCACCACCGATACGCAGGCTGTGTCCGAGGATGACGGCATTCGGACTTTGAAAGCCCTCCTTCTCGCATTCTGCGTCGAGATAGAGCGCACCCAAGGGGTTGTAGTTCCGGTAGATATCGTGATGCAGGTAGTAATCCGGGTCAGATGCGTGGGCTTGCAGGATGGGATGGTTGATATCCGTCCCCGGCACGGTTATCCATCCGATAACATCCCCGTTCACACTCTTCCAGTAATCCCAATCAACAGTAGGGAACTCGGATTTCTGACCACCTGCGCTTTCCGTGGCGGTTTCCTGCGGCGTGCCGTTTGGTGACGGTGAAGGACTCGCGTCCTGATAGAAATGAAGCAGCGCGCCGAAAAGGATGGCAGCGACAGCCAAGAAGACCGCCGCTGCCGCAAAAGCCGCACGGGATTTCCGGTTATGATTTCCCAATCTGGCCATCTGAATTACTTGGCGGCATCCGATGTGGCCTGCGGGGCATCCTTCGTCGCTCCGCAGGTGGTGCAGACCAGCTTGTCGATGACCGTCTCATCGTAAGCCGGGGTGTCGGTGACCTGTTTGTCATAGCCCTCGCTCACCATGACCTCATCGGTGATGGGGACGTTGGTGGAGTAGCCGGAGTGACCGGTCTGCTTGATGTGCTCATCGGCCTTGCCGTCGATGACCTGCTTGCACTCATTGCAAACGGTATGGTAGGTGGTCTGGTTCTGATAGACGGGTGCCACGTGCTCCGTGTGCGTCACCGCGTCATGGTGGACGGTCTTGTAGGTGATAGACCAGTCGTGGGTGTGAGACTTCTCTTTGCTCTTAGAGCCGTCCTTCGTAGACGCGTCGGAACCGCTTTCCTTGGAATCATTCGCCTGCACGGATTCGGCCTTGGAATCTGCACCGGGTTGGTGGCTGATGCCATAATAGGCACCGCCGCCGATGAGCGCGACGAGGGCAAGGCCGCAGATGGCGGCGATGACCTTCCGGTTATGCGGCTTCTTCTCGCTTTCCGGGTTCGCGTGCATGTTGTTCCCATCCGCAGGTGATTCGGTGGAATCTCCGTCGTTCATCTCGATATCGTTCTCTTTATCGTCCTTCATGGGTGTATCCCCCTTTCAAATTAAAAAGGAAGGCAGGGTGCCGGAGTGTCGCGGCACCCTGCCGGTTTCAGGCGTTACGGGCACTAGGCTTCGGTGTTATCCTCTGCGTTCTCGTCCGCATCGCCCTTGGTGGTCTTGCGGCTCTTGATGCCGTAAGCGGTCGCGCAGCCTGCGGCAATCAGGAGGATGCCGATGGCGATGGCGATGTTCGTCATGTCAACGCCGGTCTTTCCGTAGGTGGAGCCTGCCGGGGTCGAGGTGACGGTCACGGACTGTCCCTCGTCGTTGATATCCTTATGCTCCGCTACGGTAACGTCCGTGGCCTTGCCGTCGATATCGCTCTGTTTGGTCAGCTCCTCGAAGACAACCAGTGTATGACCGTCGAGGGAGGTTGCATCGAACTCGCCGAGGTTGATGGAGACCGTGCCGCTCTCACTGTTCGGCGTGAACTTGAGTTCGGCGGTCACGCCCTTGTCGGCAACCTTCAAAGGTTCGCCGGTCTTCTTATCCATGAGCGTGGCATGGAGCGTGTACTCCTTGCCGGGGATAAGACCCTCGTACTTCACCTCGTCAGTGATGACGGAATCCTTGCCAGCCATCAGTTCATGGTCACCGTCGGACTTGTCAGTCGCGGTGGTACCGATGGTACTCGGGGCGAGTTTTACCGTCTGTCCCTCGTTGTCCTTATCGCATTCGCTCGCGACGATGGAAACGGGAGTCTCATCGGAAGCGTTCTCGATGCTGCCCTTGAACATGACCTCGAAGACCACGAGGTTCTTGGTCTCGCCGGACAGGCGGTCGATAACGTCGTTGGAGTTGAAGGTGTAGTCCATGTCGATGGAACCGGACTCCTTCTCAGGGGTGAACTCCGCCGTCTTGTAGACAAGGCAGGAGAGGAGGTCTTTGTTCTCCTCGGCATATGCCTTGACCTTGGCGAGGTCGATGGAAGCGGTCGGGAGCTTCTTTGCGTTCGACCAGTCGATACCGTTATCGGTAACCTCGACCTCATCGGCCTTGTAGGTTTCCTCGATATTACGGACGAAGCTTATGCCGCCGTCTGCGGTGCCGCTGCCGCTACCCTCCAGACCGGTGAGCTTCCAAGTGCCGTCTTCCTGCTCGGTGAGAGTCTGGGTGTCGGTCTTGACAGTCCAAGTGCCGTCCTTGTTCTCGGTGCGCTCGGAAGCATCATAGGTGTAGGAACCGTCCGCGTTCTTGACGATGGCGGCACCGTTGCCCCAGTCCTTGTCCTTAACCTTGATGGAGTAGGTGTTCGACTGGAAGCCAAGCACGCTCATTAGGCCGGAGGTGAACTTGGTGAGGTCATCCTCGGTATACTTCTTCGCGCCTTCGCCGGTCAGTACGGGAAGGCCGGTTTTTGCATCCATCAGGATACCGGCCATGGTGTAAGCCTTGCCGGTAAGCACATGGTCGTATTCCACCTTGTCGGTGACGGTAGACTCCGCATCGGCGATTACGGTCTTGTCACCATCGAGCTTGTCCGTGGCTGTGGTGCCAATCTCGGAGGTGTGCATGGTGACCGTCTGGCCTTCATCCTCGATATCGCTATGGGAAGCAATCTCCTTGCCCTTGTAGGACAGGGACTCGAAAGCGACCACCGGCGTGTTGTCTTTCAGGAGCGACCCATCGAAGGTGAAGGTCACATCGACGGTGCCATAGGTGTCCTCGGGAACGAACTCGGTCTCGGCGGTGACGGGGTTGCCGTCGGCATCGAGGAGCTGCTTCTTGGAGACCTTACCGTCCTTGTCGGTGACCTTCTCGTAGAGGGTGCCGGTGACCTTGTAGGTCTTGCCGGGGGTCACGTTGTTGTAGTGGACGGTATCGCGGACAGCGACATTTTCCTCGCCCGTGACTGGTGTGGTATAAAAAAAGTTGACATCTTATTCTCAAGGATTTCATGATAGAATCAAGAGAATAAGGAGGTACTCAAAATGGCACGTAAATATGACCATGAATACAAAGTACAGGCAGTTAAGTTAGCAAAAGAAATAGGTGGTGCTAAAGCTGCTAAAGAATTAGGTATCCCGGAGGGAACTATCCATACATGGCTGAAAGCAGTTAGAGCAGGCACATTGGATATTGGCGATGGTGCACATACTCCAGAAAGTGCGATGAGTCTTGCTGAGGAGCTTGCGATGCTCCGCAAACGCGTTAAGGATCAAGATAAAGAAATCCGGCGTCTGAAAGAGGAAAATGAATTTCTCGAGGAAGCAAGTGCTTTTTTCGCAGCCAGCCGTCGGAAGTCAGCAAGAACCAAAGAATGAAGTTCAT
>ENA-OPAH01000026-OPAH01000026.1-human-gut-metagenome-genome-assembly--contig:-NODE-26-length-117714-cov-11.293696_pt1 | contig 117714 bp, 119 predicted proteins | sample MGYA00241050_ERZ501416 | MGnify/ENA primary metagenome ERZ501416 (study PRJEB25962, sample SAMEA2042632) | human gut metagenome | biome: human gut; feature: human-associated habitat; material... | reverse complement strand
CTGTTTCCTTATCATGACTATTATACTTCATAATCCATCTTCTGAGTATCTGTGCATCTGAAATTTTGTGCCGGGCACAGATATCCCGGAGAGAACCTTTTCCAGAAAGGTAATCGAAAACAGCGGCTTCTTTTTGGGCAGGAGTTCGATAGGTATGCCCTTTTCGAAAAAAAGCTTCCGGTCCAATTGCTTTATAATTTCTAAGCCATTTATCAACGGTCGTATAATAAACTCCTATTTTTGACGCAACAGAACTGATAGATTCTTTCTTCTGAAGAATTTTTTTCATCCATTGTATTTTTTCTTCTGGAGAAATCTTATCCATAAAAAATGCCCCCTTTCAGATAAACAGTTTTATTTTTTTAACTGTCTACCTAAAAGGGAGCATACCATCGGTTCTCTTCCTGGGCGTCTGTCTCTCAATGAATTAAATAGTAACCTCAACTATTGCAGTTTTTTTTATCCTGTGATAGAATAGTAAAGATTAGGTCATAATTTATGACTATGGGAAGGATGTGCCCGAGACTTCTGAAAAGAGCATTGGAGGAAACAGTGCTTTTTTCAGTGGTTTCGGAAACCTTCCCTCATTAGATAAATATATTTTTTCAGGAGGTTTAAGTAATGGTAAAACAGTTTTCTATGGAACTGGCAGGAAGAACACTGACAGTTGAAATCGGAAAAGTGGCAGCGCAGGCCAATGGTGCCGCACTTATGCGCTATGGTGATACAGTGGTTTTATCCACAGCAACAGCTTCAGAGAAGCCAAGAGAAGGAATTGATTTCTTCCCTCTTAGTGTTGAATTTGAGGAGAAGATGTACGCAGTAGGTAAGATTCCTGGAGGATTTAATAAGAGAGAAGGTAAGGCATCTGAACATGCAGTTCTTACATCCCGTGTTATTGACCGTCCAATGCGTCCATTATTCCCTAAAGATTACAGAAATGATGTAACTCTGAATAACTTAGTTATGGCAGTAGACCCTGATTGTTCTCCAGAAGTAACAGCAATGCTTGGCGCTTCTGTTGCAACATCTATTTCTGATATTCCATTTGATGGTCCTATCGCCGGAACAAGAATCGGTCTTATTGATGGAGAATTTATCGTAAACCCTACAGCAGACCAGCAGTTAGTTTCTGATCTTGCACTTACAGTTGCTTCTACAGCAGAGAAAGTAATCATGATTGAAGCTGGTGCGAATGAAGTTCCAGAAGATAAGATGATTGAAGCTATCTTCAAGGCACATGAAGTAAATAAGGAAGTAATTAAGTTTATCGATCGTATCGTAGAAGAATGCGGAAAAGAGAAACATGAATACGAACATGTAGACACTCCAGAAGATTTATGGAATGATATGGTAGATTTCATCACTCCAGAAGCTATGGAAGAGGCAGTATTTACAGATGTAAAGCAGGTTCGTGAGGAGAATATCCGTCAGATTAAAGAGAAGTTAGAAGAACGTTACGCAGAAGAACACGAAGACTGGCTTCCATTAATTGATGATGCAGTATACAAGTTCCAGAAAAAGACGGTTCGTAAGATGATCTTAAAAGACCATAAGCGTCCAGATGGCCGTGCTATTAACGAGATTCGTCCATTAGCTGCAGAGATTGATCTTTTACCTAGAGTACATGGTTCAGGTATGTTTACTCGTGGACAGACTCAGATCATGACAATTACAACTTTAGCTCCATTATCTGAAGCACAGAAGATTGATGGCCTTGATGCAAATGTAACTTCTAAGAGATATATGCATCACTACAATTTCCCAAGCTACTCCGTAGGTGAGACAAAGCCTAGCCGTGGCCCGGGACGTCGTGAGATCGGTCATGGGGCATTAGCAGAGAGAGCTTTAGTTCCAGTACTTCCAAGTGAGGACGAGTTCCCATATGCAATTCGTACTGTTTCTGAAACATTAGAATCTAACGGTTCTACTTCTCAGGCAAGTATCTGTGCATCTACTTTATCTTTAATGGCAGCAGGTGTACCTATTAAGAAACCAGTTGCAGGTATTTCTACAGGTCTTGTAACAGGAGAAAGCGATGATGATTACATCGTATTAACAGATATTCAGGGCCTTGAGGATTTCTTCGGAGACATGGACTTTAAGGTTGCCGGTACACATGATGGTATTACAGCAATTCAGATGGATATCAAGATTCACGGTTTAACACCAGATATTATCCGTGAGGCAATTTCTCGTACAAAAGAAGCTCGTGAACATATCCTTACTGATGTTATGGAACCAGTAATCTCTACACCGAGAGACCACGTTGGAGAATATGCTCCAAAGATTATGCAGATGCATGTGGATCCAGATAAGATCAGCGAGATTATCGGAAAACAGGGAAAGACAATCAACGCAATCATTGATGAGACAGGCGTTAAGATTGATATTAATGATGAGGGAAGAGTAGATATCTGTGGTGTAGATCAGGTAATGATCGACAGAGCAATGGAAATCATTCGTCTTATCGTAGAACCTGTAGAAGCAGGCAAGATTTATGAGGGAGAAGTTGTTCGTATTATGAACTTCGGTGCATTTGTACAGTTGGCTCCAAATAAGGATGGCCTGATTCACATTTCTAAACTTTCTAAAGAAAGAGTAGAGAAAGTAGAAGATGTTGTTAATATCGGTGATAAAGTAAAAGTAAAAGTTCTTGAAATTGATAAGATGGGAAGAATTAATCTGGCACTTCGCGAGATTATCAAATAAATTATTTTTACGAGGGGGCAGTGAGGTTGGAGTTCCTTTTAGAACAAATCAGCCAGATTACGCATGGTGTTGTACTGAATAGGATAAAGCCAAAGATATTAAGTGAGGGAGCAGAGTATCCCATTCTTACGATCAGTCAGTTAATTGACGAGGAAAATGGAGTGTGGGATTATGAAGTTCCTACGGCTTTGGTTGATAAAAAAAAGGTGAAGAATTTAAATCTGGCAAAAGAGCATAGCATCGTAATCGGACTGACCTCCTTCCATCGTGCTGCCGTACTGGAGAAACAGCATGAGGGCAAGATTATCCCATCCAATTTTGTTTCGATAGAATTTCAGAATGGGATAATGGATCCCTACTACTTTGCATGGTATTTTAATGAACATCCAGAGATAAAAAGGCAACGGATGATTGCCATTCAGGGAAACTCTTCAGTTAAGGTATTATCTGTACACATGATTCGTCAATTGATGATTGAGTGTCCGAATTTATCAACGCAGATGTCAATTGGTAAGCTGTACTATTATCAGAAGCGGAAAAAAGTACTTCTTATGGAAAAGATGCGTTTAGAAGAGGCAGTTCTGACAGAAGAAATGATGCACCATTTAGAAAAATTATAAAAGGGGAAACGGATGGACGAAAAACAGTTACAATATGAATTTTTGTCAATTTTAAGTGAGAGTCATCCGGGTCTGACATTTGAGGAATACAGAGATAGTTGTGTGTTCCTCTTATTTTATCAGTATCTTTGTTTAAAACATGGTGACTCACTAGAAGAGGCTTATAAGCCGGGTGAATTAGTGAAGATGGCAATACGTGGAAAGCTTCAGGTAGCTTCCTTTTTAAAATTTATGGAATCCGCTTCCTCTTTTTTACATCTTTTGAATAAAGATTTTCAACTTACAGAATTTTCATTTTATAAAAGCCTTGAAAGAGTACATTCTTTAGAAAAACAAAAAAGTTATGCAAGATTTTTTCGTAAATTTCTAAAAAAAATTGATGGCTGGGATTGTAAAGAAGAATTACTCAGGCAGTATCCAAAACTATTTGTTTTGCTGATCGCAGAATTTGCAAAGTTAAAAAAAGATACCTATATATCGGAAGAACTAAGCGAACTATATCATAAGTTTTTTTGTAGGCGATTTCATAAGAAAAAAGGAAAATGTAAAGTTTTATTTCCAGAATTTCAGTATGGTATTTTGGCATCTTCCATTATAAGTACAGAAAAAAATATAGAGATTTATGGCTATACAAAGGAACAGGAATATATTGATATTTTTACGATTGTATGTTATATGAGAGGAATTCCATTAGATTCCCTACATCTTTTCATGAAAAAGGACTGGAGAGCAATCAGAGATTTGCCAGATGGAGCAGATAATATCCTTATTTTTATGCCAGAAGGTGTAGAAGCAGGAGAATATATAGCTTCACCAAAACTTTCTCTTGGAAAAGAACAGTTTTATGCTGGAACGAAGGGGGAATTTCCATTTTTACTGACAGCAATTTCTTGTTTAAAAGAGAATGGATTTTTGGCGGCAGTTTTTCCTGGTGCGATGCTTTACCGGGAAGGAAGAGAAGCGCAGATTCGTAAGTATCTTGTGGAAGAATTGAATTGTCTTGATACAATAATGCTGCTTCCGGATTCCATATTTCACTCTATAGGGCAGGCCGAGGCAATTTTATTTTTCCAGATGAATCGAGAACGAAAAGATATCTTGTTTTTTGACTGCTCGGAGATAGAAAGTCTTGATAAGGAACAGATAGATACTATAGATCAGCTTTGGAGTGAGAGAAAGACAATTCCTGGATTGTGTGCCTGTGTGGAGAGGGATGAGATAGAAAAAAATGAATATAATCTTAATCTTCCCCGTTACATTACAAAAGTTGTGAAGGAAACAGCAATTGATATGGAAAAAGGTAAGGCACGAATCAGGGAAATTGAGCAGGAATTGCAGGAAATTGAAAACCGCATCGCAATTTATCGTAGAGAGTTAGGATTGTAAATCGGAAAGCAGACAGGGAGGAGCACCATGCGAAAAAAGAAGAGGATACCTGTTAGTATCATGCTGTTAGTATTCTTATTTCTTCTGACAGGATGCACATTAGGGGGCACTAAGCAAGAGGCAGAGACAAAGGTAGATTATTATATCGGCGTGGTAGATGATAATGCACCATATTATTACGAAGAAGATGGTATGCCAAAAGGATACTATGCAGATTTTGTTGCAGCAATGGCAAAAGAAGAACCATTTACTTATAAATTTGTTCCTGTAGATGCATCTTCTTATAATGAAAATCTTTCTAAGAAGTCTATAGATGGCTTTATCGGAGCGACAAATGCAGCCTCAGGTAAGAATATTTTGGCAAGTAAGTCATTCTACACATCTAATATTTGTGTTTTAGCGCCAAAAAGTTCTAACATTTCGACTTTAAAACAAATAAAAGATAACAGTATTGCAGCACCTGCCGATACAGAAGAGGAAGTATTTGCGAAATATCTTGCAAATCGTTATAAGGGGCGGGCAGTTCCATTTTTGTCTGTAAAAGAAGCACTTTCAGATATTGAGTCTGGTAATACACAGATACTCGTTGCAGATAAGGAATATTATAAGCAGCACAAAGAAACATTTAAAAGTTGGAAGGTTCTTAAAACAAGCCATCGTTTTCAAAATGAACATCGGCTTTTTATGCAAAAAGATGGAAAGCTGCAGGAGATTTATTCTAAAGGAATAAAAGCTTTAGAGACAAACGGAAGTCTAGAGCATTTTTCAAACACGCTCTAAAGAATATTTTCACACAGGATTAAAAATAGATAAAACACCCAAGAATTATTAAAAAAGGATATAATTCTTAGGTGTTTTTTCTTTCAAAATGAGCATGCTAAAGGGAAAGCTGCTTTCGGAAAAATCGTTTTATAAGATTAGAGCGTGTTTGAAACATGCTCCAGGTGTAAAAGATTTCGGAAGCACATGAAAATATAAAGGAGGATGCTCATGAATACGCAATTAGAAAGTTTACTAGAACTTGGAGAAGTATTACTGGAGAATAACGGGACGGGGCATCATATTTTATTTTTATCTGTTATCGGTGAGATAGAAGGGCATCATTTATCATCAGACAGAATAAAGACGACAAAATATGAACATTTATTACCGCTTCTTACCCAAGTACAGGATAATCAGGAGATAGATGGATTATTTCTCCTGATTAATACGGTGGGAGGCGATTGTTCCTGTGGCCTTGCGGCAGCAGAAATGATTGCATCTATCAAAAAACCGACGGTTTCTCTTGTGATTGGAGATAGTCATTCTATTGGAGTACCTCTTTCAGTAGCGGCAGATCGAACATTTATTGCACCGACGGCAACGATGATTCTGCATCCAGTACGACTGAATGGTACGATTATTGGTGCGCCGCAGACATTTGAATACTTTCGGCTGATACAGGATAGGATTGTTACATTTGTAGAAGCACATACAGGAGTTGCGAAAAGCAGGCTGGAAAGAATGATGATACGTCAGGGGATGATGGTAAAAGATTTAGGAACAATTCTTGTAGGAAAAATGGCGGTGGAAGAAGGAATTATTGATGAAGTTGGTGGTGTTTCTGAAGCGCTTTTCTGGCTGCATCAGGAGATTGAAAGAAGTAGGAAGAAAAGACAGGAGAAAAAATGATAGAAGAAAAAATGTGTTATTTATTTTAAGAACGCATCTTTTTTTCTGACGGTATTTGTGATATGATGATAAAGATATCAAACTTAGAAAATAAAGGTGTTATGTATGGCAAGTAATAAAACAAACGAGAATAAGATAAAACGAAAAACAACAAAGAAAGTCACAACAAAGAATAATGTGACCAGAAAAACTACAGCGAAAAATCATACTTCGGGAACCAGAAAAAACGCATCCCAAAAGGCAGAAGGAATTCCGATGAGCAGTGAGATTACGTTGGTTGTTGCTTTTGGTCTGGTCGTTCTTATGATGTTTAGTAATTTTGGACATTGTGGATTGATTGGAAAATGGCTGGCCAGCTTCTTTTTTGGTATTTTTGGCTGTGCCCAGTTTGTTATGCCGGTATTTTTCTTCCTTGGTATAACAATTTTGGTTGCCAATGATTACAGTACGTTGGCAATGAAGAAGTGTGGTGCGGGATTTGTCATTTTGATGGAAGTATCGGCCGTATCGCAGTTGTTATATAAAGATACGACAGTGACAGTGCATGATTTATTTTCTGTGGCGATTAATAATCATGCAACAGGAGGAATTATCGGGGGCGGAGTTGCGCTTTTATTAAGAGAGGGATTTGGAACAGCAGGAGCGATGGTTGTTCTTATCTGTGTATTTTTGCTCGCATGTATTTTGCTGACACAAAGATCTTTTGTTTCTTTCTTTAAAAAGATGGTTAAGAATGTGCGGGCTTCAAAAGAAGAGTGGGAAAAGTCTGCCGAGAAACGGCGTTTAGAAAGAGAAGCGGCAGCAGCAGAAGACAGATTGATCAATTTAGAAGAGGAAGAGGAATCTTCAGATAAGGCGACTTCATTTTTGAAGATGAAGAGTGGCTATAAGAAGACTTCGGATAAGAAAAGAGCAAAACAATGCGAAGAAAAGGTGAAAGAACTAGAAGAAAAGAAGGAGAAAAAGAACCCGAAAAAGCAGCCATCTACGTCAGCAGAACAAGAGAAAACAATAAAAAATATAAAGGTGAATGTTCCGGTGTTTACTTCCTCTGATGAGGTGAAAAGAAAGGATTGTGTAAGGGAACTTCATCCGCAGATTTATCCATTCACAGAAGAGGATGGGAAGACAGAACCATTTAAAGGTAAGTTAGATTTCAGTGCGTTTACATTCCCAGAGGAAAATACCTCATTAATTTCAGAACAGGCACAAGAGAGTACTTTAGAAGTGCAAGAAGAAAGCTATGCCCCACCATATAAAGAAAAGGGAGCATTCCATACTTCACTGCCAGAAGAAATCCGAATCAATGAAGATTTGGGTAGTTTGATAGAAGAAGTTTCTGAAAGTATTGTATCTGAGGCAGAAGCCATTTCGGAAGAAAATGTTTATCCGGATGCGGCTGATCAGGCGATTGAACAGAAAGAAGTCCCTGAGATAGAAGCAGTAAAGGATATGAAGGAAAAACAGGAAGAAAATGAGGAGAGCAGAATCTGGAAAAATGGGGCTGAGATAAAGCAAAGAGATACAGAAGCAAAAGATAATGCTTCGGAAGTTAACGATAGGGATATTGCCATTCAAGAAAAGCAAATGGCAAGGCAAGATACCATTAAGAAAGAAACAGCTCAGAAAGTATCATCTGTAGAAAGCAAAGAAGTAGTTCCAGATAGAAAGAAAGCAGAAGGAAAAGATTACCTGTTTCCTCCCGCAAGTCTTCTTATAAAAGAAGAACAGGGACACTCCTCTGGCCAGCAGCAGTATTTACAGGAAACAGCGCAGAAACTGTATGAGACATTAAAAAGTTTTGGAGTGAATGTGACAATTACAGATATAAGCTGTGGCCCTTCTGTTACGAGATATGAGATGTTCCCGGAACAGGGAACAAAGGTAAGTAAGATTCTTTCTCTGACAGACGATATTAAGCTGAATCTTGCAGCATCTGATATCCGAATCGAGGCACCGATTCCGGGAAAGGCAGCAATTGGAATTGAGATTCCGAATAAACATAATCAGACCGTACATTTTAGGGATTTGATAGAAAGTCAGACATTTAAAACATTTAAATCCAAATTGGCTTTTGCAGTTGGAAAAGATATTGGAGGAAAGACCGTAGTAACAGATCTTGCCAAGATGCCACATTTATTAATTGCAGGAGCGACAGGATCTGGTAAGTCAGTGTGTATCAATACTTTGATTATGAGCATTTTATATAAGGCAGCACCGGAAGAAGTCAAGCTTATCATGATTGATCCTAAGATGGTAGAATTAAGTATTTACAATGGAATTCCACATCTGCTTATTCCAGTTGTTACTGATCCGAAAAAGGCATCAGGAGCATTAAACTGGGCTGTAGCAGAAATGACAAATCGTTATAAGAAGTTTACAGAAACTGGTGTTCGTAATATTGAAGGTTACAATAAAAAGGTAAGGGAACTTCAGAAATCTGGAGAGATTGATCCAGAAACTATAAAAAAAATGCCACAGATTGTCATTATTATCGATGAGCTTGCAGATCTTATGATGGTGGCTCCTGGAGAAGTAGAAGATGCTATTGTAAGATTATCACAGCTTGCAAGAGCAGCAGGAATTCATCTGGTTATTGCAACACAACGTCCATCGGTTAATGTTATCACGGGGCTTATTAAGGCAAATGTACCATCAAGAATTGCATTCTCTGTTTCTTCTGGTGTAGATAGCCGTACAATTATTGATATGAATGGAGCCGAAAAGCTTCTTGGTAAGGGAGATATGCTCTTTTATCCGGCAGGATACTCTAAACCGGTGCGTGTGCAGGGGGCTTTTATTTCCGATAATGAGATTAGCGATGTGGTTACATTTTTAAAAGAAAATGAAGATGTGGCAGTATACGATACAGAAGTAACTGAAAAAATTGAAAATAAATTAAAGAGCAGTGCGGTTTCTCAGGAAAGAGATGAATATTTTGAAGCAGCAGCCCGCTTTGTTATTGAAAAAGACAAGGCTTCCATTGGAATGCTGCAGCGAATGTTTAAGATTGGATTTAATCGAGCAGCAAGAATAGTGGATCAGCTTTCGGATGCAGGAATCGTGGGTCCGGAAGAAGGAACAAAGCCGCGGAAAGTATTAATGTCTTCAGAACAGTTAGAATCCTATTTTGAGGAATATTTATAAAAATTGCAAAGAATTTGTAAAGAACTGGCGGCAGGACTTTACGAAATGAAAAATTTGTTGTATTATTAAATATCTTGTGGCTATTTAAAGTGAAGATAAATATCGTTAATGTGTTTACTTTTTGATTTTAAATAGGTACAATATCTATGTATAAATACATAATAAATGAAGAAAAGAGGAGATACTATGTCTTTAAGAATTGATGGAAAAAAGATATCTTCCGATATTAAAGAGGAATTAAAAGAACAGGTAAAGCTGTTAAAAGAAGAAGGCATTTCTGTATGTTTAGCTGTAATTCAGGTAGGAAGTGATCCTGCATCAAGCGTATATGTGAATAATAAAAAGAAAGCATGTGCGTATATTGGAATTGAGTCACAGGCTTATGAGCTTCCAGAAGAGACAACACAGGAAGAACTGCTTAGTTTAATTAGCCGTCTGAATAAGGATGATCATGTGAATGGTATTCTTGTACAGCTTCCAGTGCCTGCACATATGGACGAGAAAGAGATTATTCAGGCAATCTCTCCAGCAAAGGATGTTGATGGATTCCATCCACAGAGTGTAGGTGCTTTATCTACAGGAGAGCCAGGCTTTGTATCTTGTACTCCAGCAGGAATTATCCAGTTATTAAAACGTTCCGGCATCTCTATTGATGGAAAAGACTGCGTTGTTGTTGGGCGCAGCAATATCGTTGGTAAACCGATGTCCATGCTTCTTTTAAGAGAGAATGGAACGGTAACAATCTGCCATTCTCATACAAAAAATTTAAAAGAAGTATGCCAGAGAGCAGATATTTTAGTAGCTGCGATTGGAAAGCCAAAATTCTTTGATGACAGCTATGTAAAAGATGGGGCTGTCGTAATTGATGTAGGAATCCACAGAAATGAAGAGAATAAACTTTGTGGTGATGTTGATTATGATAAGGTAGTAGATAAAGTTTCTGCGATTACTCCTGTTCCAGGAGGAGTAGGCCCGATGACAATCGCCATGTTAATGAATAACTGCGTAGAAGCAGCGTTAAGGATGAATAACCGATGAAAAATGTATTATTTGTATCACTAGGATGCGACAAGAACCTCGTAGATAGTGAAAAGATGCTTGGACTTTTAAATGAAGCGGGATACCGTGTGGCACAGGAAGAGTCCGAGGCAGATGCGATTGTAGTAAATACTTGTTGTTTTATTCATGATGCGAAAGAAGAGAGTGTAGAAACGATTCTCGAGATGGCAGAATGGAAGAAAAAGGGCAGACTTAAGGCACTTATTGTAACAGGATGTATGGCACAGCGGTATCAGGATGAGATTCAGCAGGAGATTCCAGAAGTGGATGCAGTAATTGGAACAACGGGATATACAGAGATTGTTCCGATTCTTGATGAGATTCTTGCTGAGGCAGAGGCATCACAGGAAGAAGCTGCAGTAGAAGAACCCAAGGAGAAGTCCTTTGTAAACTGTTGTCCTTCTATTGATTTGCTTCCTGCTTCCTTAGCAGATAAACGTGTAGTAACAACTGGTGGATATACTGCTTATTTAAAAATTGCAGAAGGATGTAATAAGCGCTGTACATACTGTATCATTCCATATATTCGGGGACATTATCGTAGTTTCCCAATGGAAGATCTGTTAGAGGAAGCAAGAAAGCTTGCTGAGGGCGGGGTAAAGGAATTAATTCTTATTGCCCAGGAAACAACGGTTTATGGTATGGACTGTTATGGAAGAAAGGCACTGCCAGAACTTTTAACAAAACTTTGTGAAATCGAAGGAATTGAATGGATTCGTATTTTGTACTGTTATCCGGAAGAAATTACGGATGAATTGATTGCTGTAATGAAGAAAGAGAAGAAGATTTGTCATTATCTTGATATTCCAATTCAGCATAGTGAGGATACGATATTAAAGCGTATGGGCCGCCGCACCAATAGAGCAGAATTAGTTTCTCTTGTAGAGAAGTTAAGGAAAGAAATACCGGACATTGTTCTTCGTACAACTTTAATTACTGGTTTTCCTGGTGAGACCGAAGAAGAATTCAAAAATATGGTGGACTTTGTAGACAGTATGGAATTTGACCGACTTGGTGTATTCCCATACTCAGCAGAAGAAGGAACAAAAGCTGCAGAGATGGACGGTCAGATTACAGAAGAAGTAAAGGAAAGCCGCCGGGATGAGATTATGGCATTACAGCAGGAGATTTCTGCTGATAAAGCTGCAAGTCGAATTGATGATGAAATGTCCGTTTTAATAGAGGGTTACTTATATGAAGACGATATCTATATTGGAAGAACTTATATGGATGCGCCGAAGGTAGACGGAAATGTATTTGTCCGGGCGGAGGAAGAATTGATTTCCGGTGATATCGTTCCTGTTCGCATTACGGGAGCAAATGAATATGATTTGATGGGAGATGTTATTTATGCCGATGAATTTACCGAATAAGCTTACAATTGTAAGAATCATTATGATTCCATTTTTTGTATTTTTCCTGTTAACAGATTTCGTTGCAGGTTCTAAATGGATCGCTACAGTACTGTTCTGTGCAGCTAGTATTACAGACTTTTTAGATGGACATATTGCAAGAAAGTATAATCTTGTAACAAATTTCGGAAAGTTTATGGATCCACTTGCAGATAAAATGCTTGTTTCTTCTGCGTTTATCTGTCTTGTAGCACAGAATAAGATCGCTGCATGGATTGTTATTGTTATTATTGCAAGAGAGTTTGTTATTAGTGGATTCCGTTTAGTAGCCAGCGATAGCGGTGTTGTTATTGCAGCAAGTTATTGGGGCAAGTTCAAAACAAATTTCCAGATGTTTGCAATTATTTTACTGATGCTTAACCTCGGAGAAAACTTCCCTGCATATGCTGGAGGAATACATATCGCTGAGCAGATTCTTATATATATTGCATTAATTCTTACGATTGTTTCTTTAGTAGATTATCTTGCAAAGAACATTGATGTGTTAAAAGAGGGAGGCAATGAAAAATAATGAGTTCCGATCGGATTATGGCAGAAGAACCAATTGAAAAGAAAATTACACGGATTTTGATTCACAGGAAGATGACAGTAACTGCTGCCGAATCCTGCACAGGCGGTCTTGTAGCAGGCACGCTTGTAAATGCCGACGGAATTTCAGAAGTTTTTAAGGAAAGTTATGTTACTTACTCTAATGAAGCTAAGCATAAGCTGCTTGGTGTAAAAAAGGAGACTCTTGAGAAATATGGTGCTGTCTCAAGACAGACAGCGGCAGAGATGGCTGAAGGTGCAGTAAGAGCAGCGGGAGCGGATGCCTCTGTTGTTACAACAGGAGTTGCAGGTCCAGGAGGGGGAACAGAAGAAAAACCGGTAGGGCTGGTTTATATTGGATGTTGTGTAAAGGGACGTACGATAGTGAAGCGCTGTTTTTACGGCGGGAATCGTCAGGGGGTTCGTCACAGCGCAGTAAAAGAAGCGTTGGAGATTCTATATTGCCAGCTTCTCGCAGATAAGTATTAGAGCGTGTTTGAAAAATCATTCCTGCAATCTGCACGCCCCAATTTGCGGGAAATTTTGCCTTCATTCAGTTGACGTAGCCCACTACGCCGCCCTCATTCAGGCGAATTTCCCACAAATTGTAACGCACATCTTGCAGAAAGCATTTTTCAAACACGCTCTAGAGTATTTTTTTATACATTTTAAAGCATGTTTAAAAAATCAAAAGAAAGAAAACGTATAAGATGTATTTTACTGTCAGATAAGGATACATTTTGTACGTTTTTTTGTTTATGGACTTGATTTTTTGCGCTATATAATATAGTCTATATAACACAGAAGATATCTTAAAAGAATGGGATGATAAATATGAGAATAAAACTTGATTTTAACAGCCCGGAGGCAATCTACATACAGCTTCGCAATCAGATTGTCATGCAGATCGCGCAGGAACAGCTCCATGAGGGGGATTCCCTTCCTTCTGTGCGTGGCTTAGCAGGAGAACTTGGTGTGAATATGCATACGGTGAATAAGGCATACGCCATGCTGCGCCAGGAAGGCTATCTGAAGCTTGATCGAAGAAAGGGAGCAGTCATTTCTGTACAGATTAGTGACAAATCAGAAGAGATGATGAAGGTGAATGGATGCATGCAGATGATTGTAGCACAGGCAATCTGCAAAGAGATTACAAAAGATGAGATGAAACAGTTAGTAGAGGAAATGTATGACACATTTCTTATGATAGAAGAGGAAGAATAGAAAGCGAGGATAGGAATGAGAACAGAATATAATAACTATGCTTCCCAGGCATTGGAGAAAGCAGCGCAAGATGCAACTTCATGCCACCAGAAATATATAGGAACCGAACATCTTATTCTGGGACTTTTAGCACAGCCAGATTCTCTTTCTGGACGAGTACTTTATGAGAATGGTCTTAACTATGAGAATTTTTTAGAGGCAGTATTGGGAGAATCAGCAGCATTAGGAGATAATGCGAATCAGACGTTTCTCGGATACAGTCCTAAAGCAGAACATGTTCTTTTGACAAGCGAAGAAGAAGCAATTCGCATGCATGCACAGCAGATAGGGACAGAACATATTTTACTTGCGATCATCAAAGAAAAAGATTGTATTGCGCTTCGTTTGATGAAAGGCATGAATATTAATCTAAAGAAAATTTATGTAGATGTTTTAGTTGCGACAGGGGTAGATTCAACGAGAGCACAGAAAGAATTCCAGTCACTTACTGCACCAAAGAAGGCGAAAAAAAAGAATTCTATGGTCGCAGCATATTGTGTGGATCTGACAGAGAGGGTAAAAGAAGGGAAATTAGATCCGATTGTTGGAAGAAGCCAGGAAATTGAGCGAATGATTCAGATTTTAAGCCGCCGTACAAAGAATAGTCCCTGTCTTGTCGGTGAGCCGGGAGTCGGAAAAACAGCAATCGTAGAGGGGCTTGCACAGTGGATCATGCGTGGAGAAGTGCCAGAAATGCTTTGGGACAAAAAGGTAATGACATTAGATCTTCCAGGAATGATTGCAGGTTCTAAATACAGAGGAGAATTTGAGGAGAGAATTAAAAAACTCCTTCAAGAAGTGATTTCCAGAGGGGATATTCTTTTATTTGTTGACGAGATTCACACGATGATTGGAGCAGGAGGAGCAGAAGGCGCGATTGATGCTTCTAATATTATGAAGCCATTTCTTGCCAGAGGAGAGATTCAGTTAATCGGTGCGACAACTCGTGAGGAATATCGAAAATATATTGAAAAAGATGCCGCTTTTGAAAGACGTTTTCAGCCAGTTGCCGTAGAAGAGCCAACGAAGGAAGAGACAGTTGCAATTCTTAATGGCTTAAAGGAAAAGTACGAACAGCATCATCATGTTCATTATACTGCCGGAGCAATTCAGGCAGCCGTAGAATTATCAGAACGATATATCAGTGACCGTTTTCTTCCAGATAAAGCGATTGATGTTATGGATGAGGCTGCTTCTAAAAAGAGAGTCGGCTTATACACAATGTCTGATGAAATGCGGGCATTAGAAGAACAGTTTGATAAATATGGAAAGCGAAAAGAAGAGGCACTTGCGGAGGGCAATCTGCGCAAGGCCAAAATGAATAATACAAAGCAGAAAACAGTACTGGAAAAACTCGAAGAACAAAGAAAAGTCTGGGAGCAGAAAAAAGCAGTCAGCCGTGTTAATGTTACAGAGAATGATGTAGCAGAGGTTGTTTCTTCCTGGACAAAGATTCCGGTAACTCGTATCAGCCAGAGCGAATCACAGCGTCTGCTTGGTCTTGAGGATACGTTAAAGAAAAGAGTAATCGGGCAGGATGAGGCAGTAAAGATGGTTGCAAAAGCAATCAAACGTGGCCGTGTTGGGTTAAAAGATCCGAAAAGGCCAATTGGTTCTTTTATGTTCTTAGGACCAACTGGTGTAGGAAAGACCGAACTTTCCAAAGCACTTGCTGAGGCATTATTTGGCGATGAAAATGCGATGATCCGTGTTGATATGTCCGAGTATATGGAAAAACATAGCGTATCCAAACTCATTGGTTCTCCTCCAGGATATGTGGGATATGAAGAAGGTGGACAGCTTTCCGAGCAGGTACGCCGCCATCCATATAGCGTTATTTTATTTGACGAGATTGAAAAAGCACATGGCGATGTATTTAACATTTTACTTCAGGTACTTGATGATGGACAGATTACCGATTCGAATGGAAGAAAGGCAGACTTCAAAAATACTGTTATCATTATGACTTCCAATGCCGGAGCACAGCGAATCATGGCACCGAAGAATCTTGGTTTTATTACAGAAAGAAGTGCAAAGGAAGATCATGAGCGTATGAAGTCCCATGTAATGGAAGAAGTGAAGCAGATCTTTAAACCAGAATTTATCAACCGTGTGGATGGTATCATGGTATTCCATACATTAGAAAAACCAGAACAGAGGAAGATTGTAGAATTGCTGTTAAAAGAACTTTCTGACAGACTTTCAAAAAATCCAGGCTTCACTTTGGAATTCTCTGATAAAGTAGCAGACTATGTCCTTGAAAAAGGATATGATCCACAGTATGGAGCAAGACCGCTTCGTCGTGCTATCCAGAATGAATTGGAAGATTTTCTGGCAGATGAATACCTCGAAGGCCACATTAAAAACAATGACAGAATTCTTCTCGATATTAACGATGGAAAGCCAGTTGTTAAGAAAGCAGAAAAGAAGAAAAAGTAGAAAAATACAACAAACACACTCTAGATAATCTGCAATAGAAATTTTGTAAAATAATTTTTAATAATTATGTGTTTTTTGTAGAAAAATTTCCCGTTTTCTTGTATAATAACGGTAACTTGACAGATATAAATACGGAGGATATAACAATGGCTAACGTAAAAGAATTATTAAAAGCAGAAGAGAATGGAAGTTTAAGCTTTGGAGATTATAGTCTCACACAAAAGACAAAGCTTGATGATTTTTCATTTGAGGGCGATACATATAAAGTAAAAACATTTCAGGAGATTACCCGCTTAGAGAAAAATGGCGGTGTTGTATATGAATCTGTACCAGGTTCTGCTGTACATGGTTACAAAGAAACAGAACGCCAGATTGTGTTTGAGACAGAGGCAGCGGATGACTTACAGATTACTCTTGAAGTAGAACCTGAAAAGGAATACAAAGTATATGTTAACGATACTAATATTGGCAAGCTCAAATCCAGTCTCAGCGGAAAAATCAGTTTCAGCATCGAATTAGATGCAGGAGAAACAGCAAAAGTCCAAATAGTAAAATAGATGGTGGACAAATTTTATTCGTTGGAATGACAGACGAACCCTTGCAATGAAATAATCCATTTCTGTGACTTTAGTTGCGGCGTGTTGAATGCTTGCTTTCGCGCTCGCATCAACACTTGCTCCGAGACCACAGAAATGGATTATTTCATTGTAAGGGTTCTGTTTTTGGCTGTCCGGGGTGAATTAAATTCGTGGAGAGAAGATTTGGGGGCGAAAGCTTTTGGCTTCTGTTTATTAAAATTGGAAAGGAATTATCTATGGCAAAATCAAAGGCAAAGACCGTATTTTTTTGCAAAGAATGTGGTTACGAAACACCCAAATGGATGGGACAGTGTCCCGGTTGTCATCAGTGGAATACGATGACAGAGGAGAAGGTAAGTCCGGTGTCTAAAGGGACTGGAAAGAGAGGAGATAATCTGCCTCGTCAGGAGCTTACAGGATTATTTGAAGTATCTATGGAAGAGGAAGATCGGTCAAGCTCCGGAATTCCAGAACTTGACCGGGTTCTTGGTGGGGGAATTGTAAAGGGGTCGCTTACGTTAGTAGGTGGTGATCCGGGAATTGGAAAGTCTACTCTACTCCTGCAGATTTGCCGTTATCAGGCAAACAGTGGGAAAAAGGTTGTTTATGTTTCAGGAGAGGAATCTTTAAAACAAATTAAGATGCGTGCACAGAGGCTTGGCGGATTTAAGCAAAATGTTTTTCTTCTTTGCGAGACAGATATTAATGCGGCGGCAGAAGCGGTAAGAGAAGCAAAACCGGATATGGTTGTAGTGGATTCTGTACAGACAATGTACAGCGAAGAAATTACTTCTGCAGCGGGAAGTGTCAGTCAGGTGCGAGAGGTTACTTCTGTGCTGATGCAGCTTGCAAAAGTAGAGGGAATCGCTGTATTTTTAGTTGGTCATGTTACAAAAGAAGGTGTCGTTGCCGGACCGAAAACATTGGAGCATATGGTGGACACCGTTCTTTACTTCGAGGGGGACCAGACGGCGATTTACCGAATCCTTCGAGGCGTAAAGAATCGTTTTGGCTCGACGAATGAGATTGGTGTATTTGAGATGAAAGAGCAGGGACTCGTCGAAGTGGAGAATCCATCCAAAGTAATGCTTGATGGCAGACCGACGGATGCGTCAGGTTCCGTGGTTGTCTGTTCAATGGAGGGAACTAGACCACTGTTAATCGAGATTCAGGCATTAGTCTCTCCGACAAGTTTTAATATGCCAAGACGTACTACGGTTGGAATTGATTTTAACAGAGTAAATCTCTTACTGGCAGTTCTTGAGAAAAAGGCAGGAATGCAGCTTGGAGGCTGCGATGCCTATGTCAATCTTGCCGGAGGAATGAAACTTGGAGAACCGGCAATTGACCTTGGAATCATCTGTGCAGTTGTATCAAGTTATCGCAATCTTCCTGTTCATGAGGGAACATTGATTTTTGGTGAGGTAGGTCTTACTGGAGAAGTTCGTGGTGTCAGTCATGTAGAGCAGAGACTTGCCGAAGCGATTAAGATGGGATTTACCAGATGTATTATGCCAAAAACGAATGCCGAAGTACTTGGAGATAACATTTGTCAGAAGATTCAGGTAATTGGTGTATCTAATGTGAGAGAAGTCATTCAGGTGTTATGATTTTTTGCAATATTTATGAAAAAAGATAGAATCATTGAAAAGGTATTTCGTATATTTTAAGAGTGAGTTAAAAAAATAAAAAGTAATTTCCCGCAAATTGGAAAATATATCTTGTAAAAAGTATTTTTTTAATGTACGAGAATGCTCACGCAAATTAAGATAAAAGTTTTCTATGTAATGCAAAAAAATACAGGGAAGAATTGTAAACGTACGGAGGAACTTTATATTTTTAACTAAAAAGCCTACAATACGATAGGATTTAATCATTGCTTGTATTTTATCAGTATGCTATAATCTCCATATGCATATCTGTTTTAGAAGATGCAGTATAGAAAACGGAGGAATAGAAATGTTTAGTTTTGATTATGTGAAGGATTTTGATCCAGAAGTTGCAAAAGCAATGGAGGACGAGCTTGGAAGACAGAGAAATAATCTGGAGCTGATTGCCTCAGAAAATTTAGTATCCGAAGCAGTAATGGCAGCAATGGGAAGCCACCTTACAAATAAATACGCAGAAGGATATCCAGGAAAACGTTATTATGGTGGATGTCAGTATGTAGACGTTGTAGAGAATCTGGCAATCGAAAGAGCAAAAGAATTATTTGGCTGTGAATATGTTAATATTCAGCCTCATTCCGGCGCACAGGCAAACATGGCAGTATTTTTCACAGTAATGAATCTGGGAGATACTTACATGGGAATGAACCTTGACCATGGCGGACATTTAACACACGGAAGTCCTGTAAATATGTCTGGTAAGAATTATCACTGCGTACCTTATGGTGTAAATGACGAAGGTGTTATCGACTATGATAAAGTAAGAGAAATCGCTTTAGAATGTCATCCAAAGATGATTATTGCCGGTGCAAGTGCATACGCAAGAAAGATTGACTTCAAGAGAATGCGTGAGATCGCAGATGAAGTTGGAGCAGTATTAATGGTAGATATGGCTCATATCGCAGGTTTAGTAGCTGCAGGTCTTCATGAGAGCCCAATCCCATACGCACACGTTACAACAACAACAACTCATAAGACACTTCGTGGACCAAGAGGTGGTATGATTTTATCAAGCGATGAAGTGAATAAGAAATATAACTTCAACAAAGCTATCTTCCCAGGAATCCAGGGTGGTCCTTTAATGCATGTAATCGCAGCGAAAGCTGTATGTTTAAAAGAAGCATTAACACCAGAATTTAAAGAATACCAGAAACAGATTGTAAAGAATGCTTCTGTATTAGCAGATGCATTAATCGAAAGAGGATTTGATATTGTATCTGGCGGAACAGATAACCATCTGATGCTTGTAGACCTTCGTAAGATGGGACTTACAGGAAAAGACATGGAAAAATTATTAGATTCCGTACATATCACATGTAACAAGAATACAGTACCTAATGACCCACAGTCTCCATTCGTAACAAGTGGTCTTCGTCTTGGAACACCTGCTGTTACATCTAGAGGATTAAAAGAAGACGATATGGTACAGATTGCAGAGGCAATTAAGCTTACGATCATCGACCATAAACTGGAAGAGGCAGAAGCAATCGTTAAGTCTCTTACAGAAAAATATCCAATCTATCAGGGGGATAAATTCTAATTGCCGCAGGCAAGGTAGACGTTCCCAAAGAAAGAAAAGACCCTATATCAGTGACTCTATCACTGATATAGGGTCTTTTCTTTCTTTGAGAGCTGACTTTGGATGTTGGAACAAAGTTAGAATTTATTCTATGCCTTCAGTATTCTTCATATGATTTTGATTCCAAAATACGCATTTGGCGAGGATGTGCATATTAAGTAAATGTATCTTCTGATGCAGTGGCATACAGATGAAAAGTACAGATAGCCCCTAATCATTATGCTATGTGTCATAAATGATTGAAAATAAGTGGAAATTGTTAAAGAAAAACATTTTATATAGAAAATTGATCCAATATATGCTATCATAAATATGCTTGTAAAAAACAAGAATTAATGAAAGTATTACATAAAGTTATGAATAAATATTTATAATTCGAAGGGGTAATCAAAATGGAAGCATGGAATATAAGTTATATATATACCGTTATTTTTATGATGCTGATTAATAATATTCTGGTATATGTGCTTAGCAGGACACCGGGATTTGGCAAATCAGAAAGGTGGATTCTGCAATTGCTGATTGCCGTCTGTGTCTGTGATTTATCGGATGTGTTTGGAATACTATTTAAGCAGACTGCAGGGAGGAATGTCCTGTTTATATTAGATGCGGCTTTTATCTTTTCTGTAGCCTCTATATCGTTGTTTTTCCTTTGCTATAGCGAAAATATATATGGCTCGAATATGTTTAAAAAGCGTATACCTTTGATTACGATACATATACCAATTGATGTACTTTGTATAATAATAGTGGCATCTTATCGGACAGAATGGATTTATAAGTATCCACAGATTTTGATGATAGCTAATATTTATAATGCATATTCTGTTTTGCTTAGTTTGTGGAGAATTCATAAAGAAAAAAATGCAGAAAAAAGGAAGGTTTTATGGCAGCCAGTTTTTTACATTGTTCCATTTTTTATTGGGATTTTCCTGCAGTGTTTCTTTAATACAATGCCGTGGGCCAATACTTCTCTTACAATAACGATTTTGCTGATTTTTGTTAATAATCAGCAGCGTCTGTTGCAAAAAAAGACACAGGATGCAGAGGCAGCGGTACGGGCAAAATCGGAGTTTTTATCCCATATGTCTCACGATATACGAACTCCAATTAACGGCATGATGGGAATGCTTGATATTGCACAGGCACATCTTAATAATCCGGAAAAAATGGATTTATGCCTTTCAAAGATGCGTGGGGCAGCCGATCAGCTTTTGTCTCTGATTAATGATGTTCTTGACATGTCAAAAATTGAGACGGGAAGTATTCAGCTTGTGGAAGAGCCGTTTGATATGATAAGACTTTTGAATGGTACGCTGGCAGTTCAGGAGATTATTGCTTCCGAAAAGAGTCTTACGATCGAGCAGGATATAGAAGGAGCGATAGAGCATCCATGCGTCTGTGGCAGTCCGAACTATGTTCGTTCTATTTTAGTAAATATTATAAGTAATGCGATTAAGTATACAAATCCGGGGGGAGATATTTTTGTTTCGGCAAGAGAGTTATCCTGTGATGGAGAATATGTAAAGTTTGAATTTATTGTTTCGGATACAGGAATTGGAATGAGTGAGGAATTCGCAGAACATATTTTTGAGCCATTTACACAGGAACATGCGGAGAATCGCTCTAGTTATCAGGGGACAGGGCTTGGTATGTCTATTGTTAAGAATCTTATTAATAAGATGAAAGGAACCATTACCCTTGAGACAAAGCAGGGAGAGGGAAGTACTTTTACGATCACACTTCCTGTAAAGCTTGATACGGTCTGTTTCGAAGAAACAGAGACAGAAGAGGAAGAAACTTCTATAGAGGGAATGAAGATATTGCTTGTAGAAGATAATGACTTAAATCTTGAAGTGGCACAGTATATTCTTGAAGATGCAGGAGCAGAAATTATAGTTGCCAGGAACGGTTTAGAGTCGGTAGAACTTTTTGAGCAGTCAGAAAGTGATAGTTTTGATGTGATTTTGATGGATGTTATGATGCCGGTTATGGATGGACTTACAGCAACGAAGAGGATTCGAAAGCTGAAAAGAAAGGATGCCAGAACGGTTCCAGTCATTGCTATGACTGCCAATGTATTTAACGAGGATATTATTGCTGCCAAGGAGGCTGGAATGAATGAACACATTGCAAAGCCATTAGACTTTGACAAGCTGATACATACCCTCGCAAAATATTTTTTAAAAATGGATAAAAAATTAATATCCTAATTCTTCTCCTACCATGATAACATGAATTCTATCAGGATAACGTGACATTCTTGTTGTAACGAAAAGGTCACAGATTGAGGATGCAGACATACATTCTCCGCAGATGCCTGTCTTGCTGCATGGATTAGTAAGTCCAAGACGTACACAGTTTGGCGGGCAGGCATCCTGACGGATTCGTTTGTAAGCGGCATCTACAGAAGGAACTAACTTATTCATACCAGTAATAATTACCACATGCTTTGGACCGTAGCAAAGTGCACTGACACGGTTTCCGTTCCCATCAATGTTGACAAGCTGTCCGTCGATGGTAAATGCATTCGTACTCATAAGATAATAATCAGACAGAATTGCCTTTGCGTGAATCTGTCTTTTTTCATCTTCTGTTTTTGCAATACTGCGGTCGATAAAGGTGTAATCTTCAGAATGGTTCTTTATGTAATCGAGCAGACCCACTTCTCCTAAAGTAGCTGAGCCTCCACTTGCAATGACAGAACCCTTTTCAATAATGGATAAAGCTTTTGTTAAAGCTTCCTCTTTTGTAGAACAGTAATAAGCATTAAAGTGTCTGCGCTCCATCTGTTTGATTACATGCTCGGCCTGAATAGCCCATGCTTCCTGCTTTGGTGTCATAGTAAGTAATCCTCCTTTTTGTATACGTTTTTGAGTATATTGTGAGATTATTTGTAGTAATTTTCAGCGATGCAGATTAGATTCAATGTAGATTATCAGTAAAAATACTTGCTGTATAACTGAAAATTACTATAGTTATTGAAAATAGTATATCATTTTTTTGAAAATGAGAAAAGAGAAGAATTTCCGCCAGAGTATTTTTCAAACACGCTCTAAGGTTCACAGAATAAAAAAATTATGTTATAGTAGTTTGCGTTACATAAATACATCCAGAAAGAAGGGAATTCAATGAAAAAGTTAATTATAGCGGAGAAACCGTCTGTGGCAAAAAACATTGCGGATGCCACCGCTTCTTCCCGGCGGAATGGATATTTTGAAGGGCAGAATTATATAATTACCTGGGCATTTGGCCATCTTTTGCAGCTCTATGATGCAAGAGATTATGACCCGGAGATGCGAAGCTGGAAGATTGAGAAGTTTCCCTATATTCCGGAAAAGTTTTTATATAAGATAAAGTCTGATGGAAAGAATAAAGATAAACCGGATAGTGGTGTTGTCCAGCAGATGGATATTATAAAAAGCCTGATGGAAAGATCGGATGTAGAGGGAATTATTTCTGCAACGGATGATGACAGAGAAGGGCAGATCATCGCAGATGAAATTATTAATTACATTTCCCCACAAAAGCCGGTAGAACGAATCTTATTAAATGAGTGGACAGCAGAGGAAGTAAACAGAGGGTTACAGAATTTAAAGCCAAATGAAGAAATGAAATCATTGCAGGACGCAGGTTTTGGCAGGCAGATTGCAGACTGGCTTATTGGAATCAACCTTACTTCAGTTGCTACCTTGAAATACCGTAACCAGAAAAATATCCGTCTGTTGAATGTTGGAAGAGTGCTGATGCCGACACTTAAGATTATCTATGACAGGGATAAAGAAATTGCGGACTTTAAAGTGACAAAATATTATAAATTAAAGGGCATTTTTCAGACGGAAGACAAAAAGAAATTCGACAGTATTTATTATATAAAAGCTGGGGAAAAGTTCGATAATCCCGAAGAATTAAAAGAGATTCAGGAAAAGATTAAAGATAAAAATGGTGAAGTTGTTTCCAAAAAGATAACAAATAAGAAAGAGTACCCTCCCTATCTTTTTAATCTGTCAGGTCTTCAGGGCTATATAACTTCAAAATATAAAGGGTGGACTTCTGACAGGGTATTAAAGACGGCACAGCAATTGTATGAGAAAAAGTTTATTACTTATCCAAGAACGGCGAGTGTTGTCCTTGACGAAAGCCTCAAGGAAAAAACAGCTAAGGTTCTGAATATCCATAAAAAAAGCTGCCCTTATGAAGAGATGATACAGTTTAAAAGTACAAAGCGTATTTTTGACAGTAAAAAAGTAGAAAGTCACTCAGCGATTATTCCAACCTACATGCAGCCAGGAAGCTTAAATGAGTCAGAACGAATTGTATATGAAGCTGTGAAAAACAGATTTTTAGCACAATTTATGCCAATCGCAGTTGCAGAAGATACAGTACTTCACATAAAAATGCAGAATACAGATATTCCGGGAGAGTTTGTCGCAAAAGGAAAGGTACAGCTTGAAGCAGGCTGGAAATTAATCGAAGGTATTGATGCCAAAGAAACAATTCTTCCAGCAGTGAAAAAGGGAGATGTTCTGCCTCTTATAAAGTCAGAAATTAACGAAGTAGAGCGAAAACCACCAAAACCACATACGGAAAAGACACTTCTTAAAGTTATGGAAACCTGCGGGAAGAAATATGAGGAAAAAGAAGAAGAACAGATGATGATGGCCATTTTGAGTGGATTTAGTATCGGTACACCGGCAACCCGTGCGGAAACCATTAAAAAGTTAAAAGATGCGGGATATATTAAGGCAAAGGGCAAGAGCTTAAGCTGTACAGATTTAGGAAAAATACTTGTAGAAACATTTCCGGCAAGAGAACTTTTTGATCTGGAATATACAGGCCGTCTGGAAAAAACATTGTCAGATATTGAGCGAAAGAAATTTACAAAAGACGATTTTCTCGCAATGATAGAGCAGTTTGTCATTGAATCTGTTGACAAAATAAAGAATGATAAAGTATTCGGCGGGCCTGTTACATTAGAACCTTTGCACACGGAACCTGCCGGTATCTGTCCGGAATGTGGGGCTCCAGTTGTAGAGACAGCAAGGGCATTTGGCTGTTCAGGATGGAAAAAAGGCTGCAAGTTTGCCATCTGGAAAGATGACCGTTTTATTACCTCTCTTGGAAAAAAAGTATCTTACGAGATGGTAAAGATTTTGCTAGAGCATGGAAAGGTAGGCTTCAGAGGCTGCGTAAGTAAACGTGGCAATAAGTTCTCAGCTTATTTTTACTATGAAAAAGATGAAAAGACTGGAAGGTATAACTGGAGGCTTGAATTTATAGATACAAATCCTCCACAGGCTTGAATTTATCCTCTTACATCAAGAAGACTCCGACCTCTAAGGTGGGAGATTGGGAGATAAATTGCGTCTGCTACCTACTTGATAGAGCATCCTAAATATAGTATAGTATCATTAGTCGCATAATAAAAAATTGAGATACAATAAATTGAGATAATAACGCACATTTAGTATTCTTACTATACTATCATCTTGCGCTTGTGTTCAAGTATCACAGGTGGTTTTCGAGGAAAAGGAAGTGGCATGGTGGCAAACAGAGCATATAAATTCAGAATATACCCGAATGATGAACAGAAGATTTTATTTGCTAAAACTTTTGGCTGTGTGAGAATGGTATACAATCATTCCGTGGGACACACGGGGATAGCTCGCATATGCTTAGCATATAGTGTTATCAAACGAGAACCAAACTTGCCGAGGTTGGGAAGCCCCACCTCTACAGGTGGAGAGGATGTCACAAAGAGATAGTAACATAGATATAAATAGAAAGGAGAGGCTGTTTGCAGCCAGAAAAGAAAATGAAACGATTAGAAAATAGGGAATTATTTCAGGATTTTAACAGAACAATCGCATCTGTATTATTTGAGGAGAACACCTATCCGTGGGAAGTTCTTCCAAAGATTCATGACTTCATTATGGAAGTAGGAATGCTTCTTTCCCAAGATGAGTATGAAGAAGTAAAAGAACATGTGTGGGTAGCAAAATCTGCTATGGTTGCGCCAACAGCGTATATTAATGGCCCGGCAATTATTGGTCCGGATGCAGAGATTCGCCACTGTGCCTTTATCCGTGGCAACGCTATCGTAGGAGAGGGAGCTGTAGTAGGTAATTCTACTGAACTTAAAAATGTTATTTTGTTTGATAAAGTACAGGTTCCTCATTATAATTATGTAGGAGATTCTATTCTCGGTTATAAATCCCATATGGGAGCAGGCTCTATTACTTCTAATGTAAAGTCTGACAAAAAGTTAGTAGAGGTTCATTTAGATGATACAAAGATTGAGACACATATGAAGAAGATTGGAGCAATTCTTGGAGATTATGTAGAAGTTGGTTGTGGTTCTATATTAAATCCAGGAACTATCGTGGGAAGACACAGTAACATATATCCATTATCCAGCGTAAGAGGATATGTTGCTGGCCACTCCATCTATAAAAATAAAAACGAAGTAGTCCAGAAAGAAGAATATTAAGAAAATCAGAGGACATCATGAAAAGAGGAAGAAGAAGTAAATATGTAGTTCTTTTGATAAGTCTGGTATTGATATTTTCTCTTACCGGCTGTAAGGCTTCAAAGAAAAAGGTACTTGAGTCAAGTTATTATAAAGAACTGCAAAAAGAAAATAAAAAGCTGAAAAAACAGAATAAGTCCCTGAAATCAAAAGTAGATGCAGAGAACGACATGACAGAGGATGAGCAAAGAGCCAGTGATTACCTTGAAAAGATATCTCGGGATCATCTTGTAAAACTTGAAGTGGGCTATGCTGACAACATGGATGGCAGTGAATTTATAGAGGGAGAAGCAGTATTTTCTTTAGCAACAACTATTGCGTCAAGAGCAGATAAAACAACAAAATATACGCCAGATGAGGTGAAGGAAAAGTACGGGCCAGGATACGAATATATCCTTTATGATGAAGATAATGCTATTTATGAAATCATGGTATATGGCGGTAATTACATTGTGTTTACTGATTTGCCGAACAATGTTTATTATGCCTATAATGCTTCCGCTATCGGCGATGCATTTTTACATTTCAGAAATGGCTATCCAAACTCCAAACTATTCCATCGCTTAGCAGATGCACCTTTAATTATCAATGATAAAGGAAGATGCTATGAGAACGAGGCTGCTTCTTCTGTTGCAACCTATATTGACCAGATGAGTAAGAAAAAGTCGAATGAAGCCCGTGCAAAGAAAAAATGGGGCAAAAAAGCGGCAAAAAAAGTAAGTAAAGGCAGAACCTATACTTTTTACCATCATGGAAATACAATGAAGCTTGTGATATATGATGAATATTTCACTGTAACAAATATGAATGGCAAAACAATCTGGTATCATGCGGAAAAAGCGGCCATCGCAAAAATGAAGGACATTTTTAAAGAAGCTTATCAGAAACAGAAGGCAGAACAGACTGCCCAAAAGGAAACAGAAGTTTCTGGAAGTACGGCTCCTGATCAGACCGACAGCACTTCCGAATCAGATGCTTCAAGCACTCATCGTAATGAGATGGAGAGTGAAGGAACAACGGAATAGAACATATAAAACCACAAAAATACTGCTTTATTGAGAAAAAATTGAGAGAATTGTGAAAGTTCTATCAAAAATTCTGTCGAAAATTAAAAAAAAGTATGGACGAAAAGCAATTTTTGTGAGAAAATAATAAACTGTGAAGACAAACAAAAGTCTTGACTTAGGGATTACTTACGGAATGTAAGTTATTTTAGTAAAAATCAATTTATACCGAAAGGAGTAATAACATGATTATCTCACAAGAAGTACAGAACATGTGCCCAGTGGCTCAGGGCGTACATCACGGAGCAGCTCCGATTCCAGAAGAAGCAAAATGGGTAAAAGCAAAAGAGGTTAAGGATATCTCTGGTTTTACACATGGTGTTGGCTGGTGTGCTCCACAGCAGGGTGCCTGCAAATTAACCTTAAACGTAAAAGAAGGTATAATTCAGGAGGCATTAGTTGAGACAATCGGATGTTCCGGTATGACACATTCTGCAGCTATGGCATCTGAGATTCTTCCAGGTCTTACTGTTATGGAAGCATTAAATACTGACCTTGTATGTGATGCTATCAATACAGCTATGCGTGAACTCTTCTTACAGATCGTTTATGGACGTTCTCAGTCTGCATTCTCTGAAGACGGACTTCAGATTGGTGCTGGACTTGAAGACCTTGGTAAAGGACTTCGTTCCCAGGTAGGTACTATGTACGGAACTCTTCAGAAAGGACCTCGTTACCTTGAAATGGCAGAAGGCTATGTAACAGGAATCGCTCTGGACGAAGACGACTTAATTATCGGTTACCAGTTTGTAAATCTTGGAAAAATGACAGATTTCATCAAAAAAGGTGATGATCCTAACACAGCATGGGAAAAAGCAGCAGGTCAGTATGGCCGTGTAGCTGACGCAGCTAAGATTATCGACCCTAGAACAGACAAGGTAATTGACTAATTAAGGAGGTAGAGAAGAATGGCTTTATTTGAATCATATGAAAGAAGAATTGATAAAATTAATTCCGTATTAAGCAGCTATGGAATCGCTTCCTTAGAAGAAGCAGAAAAAATCACAAAAGATGCAGGCCTTGACGTATACGGCATGGTAAAAGGCATTCAGCCTATCTGCTTCGAAAACGCTTGCTGGGCATATACAGTAGGTGCAGCAATCGCCATCAAAAAAGGTGCAAGAAAAGCTTCTGAAGCAGCAGCAGCAATCGGTGAAGGACTTCAGGCTTTTTGTATCCCTGGTTCTGTAGCAGAGAACAGAAAAGTAGGTCTTGGACATGGTAACCTTGGAAAAATGCTTCTTGAAGAAGACACAGAATGTTTTGCTTTCTTAGCAGGACATGAGTCATTCGCAGCAGCAGAAGGTGCTATCGGTATCGCAGAAAAGGCTAACAAAGTTCGTCAGAAACCTTTACGTGTTATCTTAAACGGTCTTGGAAAAGACGCAGCACAGATTATTTCCCGTATCAACGGATTCACATTTGTTGAGACAGAATACGATCCATACACAAACACTGTAAAAGAAGTATTCCGTAAATCTTACTCTGACGGATTACGTGCAAAAGTTAACTGTTATGGTGCAAACGACGTTTGTGAAGGTGTTGCAATCATGTGGAAAGAAAATGTTGACGTTTCTATCACAGGTAACTCCACAAACCCAACTCGTTTCCAGCATCCAGTAGCAGGAACATACAAGAAAGAAAGATTAGAAGCAGGAAAGAAATACTTCTCCGTAGCTTCCGGTGGTGGTACAGGACGTACACTTCACCCAGATAACATGGCAGCAGGTCCAGCTTCCTACGGTATGACAGATACAATGGGACGTATGCACTCTGATGCACAGTTCGCAGGATCTTCTTCCGTACCAGCTCACGTTGAGATGATGGGACTTATCGGAATGGGTAACAACCCTATGGTTGGAGCTACAGTAGCTGTAGCTGTATCCGTAGAGGAAGCCGCAAAAGCAGGTAGATTCTAAATTTCAATCATTGAAAACTTTACAAAAGTGGCATAGATAAAGGCTCTATGCCACTTTTATTGTTTGTGTAAAAATATAGAAATTGAACATTCAAAATGCAGAAAAATGGCGAAAAATCAGCTAACAATACACAAATAATACACAAGTAATACACTCGTAATACACGCAGTAATACACAAATTCAAGCATAGAAAAACCGAGATAACAAGAGCTATCCCGGTGGATTTTAAACTATTTTTTCTATTTCTTCTTTGAGCCAATTAACATCACGCTGTGTATAAACCTTTTCTGTAATATCTTCAATCTTGTGGCCGATCATATACTTGAGAGCATATTCGTCAACCTTATATTTCTTTGCCATTGTGGAAAAATGTTTTCGAGGATCATGTGGTCGATGTTCTGGGTTGAGCTTTAAAGTATCTCTGATTCTTTCAAAACGGTAGTTATATTTGTCATAAGTCATTTTAATATCGTTCTTTCGTTGACTGTCTATGCAGTTAATCAGATAATCACTTCCGAGACGAATTGCCTCATCATATTTTTGCTTAACCAATTCTCTGATTCGAGGGTGAATTGGAACAAGTCTGTCAATACCGGCATCTGTCTTTATGCCGCCGGTAAATTCCCAGTTATCTAAATCCACTCTATCCATTTCTATTAGCCCTAATTCTTGAGGCCGCCATCCAGAATAGCATTGAATGAGAACTACATCAACATAAAGAACCTTATCAACATTTGCCCATAATATTTCCATTTCCCTATCAGTAAAAGGAATGTGCTGCCGTTTGGCTTCTGCTTTCTCTTTAATGATATCATCGGATAAATTAAAAGTTCGGGCATAGTTTCTATCAACAATTTCATATTCTAAAGCATAATCTAACATAAGGTTAAATATACTTTTGATTCGTGACTTTGTTCCGGCGGAAGCTGTCTTCTTTATTCCACGTACAACAGACGTACCATCATCAATACATCCTTTTATATGCCTTGCCCGAAGGTCTCTTACTTTTATATCGTATACATCAGAGCAGTAAGCCCATGCAGAAGTAATAGTTCGTTGTCCGGATTTACCTTTCAAAGATTGAAAATATTCCTTGCTCCAGCGTTCGTATAGCTGAATTACTGTCAGATTATTATCTAAATCATATGGTTGTTCATTATAAGCGGCCAGAGCCTGCAAAGCTTCCTTTTTTGTAGGATAGTAGCCAAGAGTTGTATATTCCTGCTTGTATTTCATTGTTTTTTTATCAAGAGACCAACCGGTAGTTTTTCTCGCTCTCCATGGATTCCTTCGATTTCCAGAGAGTTTATGTACTGATCCATAGCCATTAGGTAACTTCATTATTCTCATCCTTTCGAATTTTGGGTATAAAAAATACACCCTATACATTTTGTAGGATGCGTGTTATAATCTAAGTGTTGCAGAGATTATCAGCCATCCTGGTTGATAGGTAACTTGAAATCCGGTATTGTCAGTACCGGATTTTTTTTATTTTGAGTGCCTTTATTAGTTTTTCTAATCGCTTATTCAATTCCATAATTCATATCTACAACTCCTAATGGTTCAAAAAATACCATGTAATTATCTACTACAGTACATTTTCCATATTTTAAGAGATATGCATCCAGTGCATCTTTTAAAAATTCTTCTGTAACATCGAGATGCTCTGCCATCTCATGTAAGTTCCTGCAACCATATTTATAAGCAGATAATATACCAGATAACCCAATCTGCTTATTGTAAGCCCACATCCGGGCTTTACGTTCCTGTTTTATATTCTCTATTTCTGTCTGATTTAATATGTCTCCTACGTTCGTATAATGATGCCCAAGCTCTTCGGCAAGGACACAGGCTTTTTTTGTCTGGGTGGGAATATCCTTTCGAATTGCTATGCGGCTTCCAATAATCAGACCATCATGAGTAGAGAGCGGTTGTTCTTTTACTGCCAGACCCTCCTGATCGGCAGCATCTAAAAGCTGTTCATATGTCAAGTGAGACACCACCTTCCCATGTAGTGATTTGCTATAATCCTAGTTCCTTTAAAACTTCTTCTTGAGACATTGCAGGTTGATACTCAGGGTCACCAGAATGATATGCATTAAGAGCTTTGATTTCTTCTGGATTGGGAGTAACTTCTTTTTAGAAATTTGATGGTCTTTTTACCATAAATAATTCGAAACAATAAAATTCTCCTTTCTTAATCCCATAAACTATCATCCTTCATAATATCCAAATCACTTTGGATTCCTTCTGGAGTAGCTTCTATATCAGTACGGGCATGAGCGGCGCAGAGTTCGTCTTCCATACGTTGAGTTGATAAGAGATTGTTTGTGTATGCGACACTTTTTTTCTTGTTAATATCATTTAATTCCCTATAAGAGAGAACTAAGGTTTCTTCGTCTTTAGTTTGACATTGAGTCAGATGAGAAAGAGAAGAATGGTCTTCTACTAAATCAGCTTTTGTTACGCCAAAATAATTGGCCATTAATTCTATTTTATCAATTCGTGGGTAAGTTTTAGCATTAACCCAGTCAGAGAAAGTTGGCATTTTAAATCCTAACGTATTACATATTTCTGTTTGAGATACAGAGTGAATATGCATATAATACCTTATATTATTAGCCATTATTTGTTTATTTCCCAGATTACTCATTTGGTGTTCCTCCTTGTTTGATTTGATTATACGGTAAAAACGAAAAAAAATCAAGACAAACCGAAAAAAATTCGGAAAAACCATTGACAATTCGGTTAAACCGAATTATAATACAGATACAAAATAAGAAAGGAGGAAATAAGATGGGAGTTCCAAGTGAAATGAGAGTATCATTAAAACTTGCCAGAGAATTGAATGGGTTAAAACAATCAGAGGCAGCACAAAAAATTGGAGTAAGTACAGATACATTAGGAAATTATGAAAGAGGAAAATCATATCCAGATATCCCGATTTTAAGAAAAATTGAATCTGTATATGGCGTGCCATATGATAGACTTATTTTTTTACCTTTAGATTTCGGTTTAACCGAAAAAGGAACAGAAGAACCAGAACGCAAGAGCAGTTAAGCGTAAAGAACATGCTAAGTGGGAAAGAAAGGCAGGTTAGGAGGCGAGATATATGCAAGGATATTATTACCCACAAAACGGAAATGAAGAAGTAAAAACAAATGTTCCCACAGGAACTTTGCAAATTGAAGTGTCTAATTTACCAAAATTTAAAGAATTGCTGGAACAGGTAAAAAAAGAGAGCGACCAATTGCAGGCAACAATTAGTCGACTCAGTAATTTTGATTTAAAGGTAAATTTTTCTGCAAAGGAAGATGTTATTTCCGAGAAATAGATTCGGCTTTTTCAACAATTAAGTTCATGGACATAAAATGAACAGCTGCAGCAATGAATAATTTCATATCGTTGAAATCTAAGTTGTTATGTTTACGAACATAGTGCGTTTCATCATTTCCAATCCACGCAGAACGCTCTGCGAGGGTGACGATTGATTCGATATCTATATATTTGTTAATGCATTTAGCCAAAGGCTGTGTTTTGATTTCATCGACCAATTCAGGATTTTGATGGATAGCATAATCTTTAATCAGAAATTCAAGAGCTTTTCGATACCCCATTCCGCATATCTTGGTTAAATTGGAATTTTCGGCGATTTCTGCTTGATGGTAAATATCAACAAATTCAGGAGAAAGGTTTTGAATCTCTTCAGAAAAATTAGTAGTTTGTTTGGAATCTGGATAGATATTTTCAACTACTCCTATAAGAGTTTTTGCGTCTACCAAATAATTGACTAAGAAGCAGTGTTCGCAATGTGGGCAGAAATAGATAGAAGCGATGTAAGTATCCCATTCAAAATTATTATCTTCAAAAGGTACATAGTAGCTGTTTAATGGAGGACTTGCATAAGCTACGCTACATACGGGACATTGAGTGGGGGCTTTAACTTCGAAATCATCAAATTCATCATCTTCAATTAATGAAAATGCTTTAATAAGTTTTTCTCTTGACATATTGCACTCCTTTCATCTTTTGCTAGGAAAATTATAGAAAATAAAAGTAAGGAAAGCAATGTATGAGGAAAGGTAAGGAGAAAATAAATGCAGACGATATTATTAAGTATTATGGCATCTGTGATTACAACAAAGATAATATCTACTTATTATTTTAAGGTAATAGATACTTATGTGGAAGATATGTGCGAAATGACTAAAAAAGCTTACGAAGATATAAAAGCTACTTTAGAAAGAATGAAGTAAAAGCTAAACATACAAGTTATCAAAAGCGATATGAAAGGTAAGAAAAAAGAAAGCGATATAAGAATCAAATAAGGTATAGCAGCAAAGGAGGTGAAATGATGACATTTGCTACAAAATTAAAATACATACTCTCAGAAAAAGAAATATCACAGGCAGAATTAGCCAGATTAACAGGAATAGGTAAAAGTTCTATTTGCCAATATCTTTCGGGAAAAAATGTACCATCTAAGAAGAGACAGAGTGAGATTGCTTCTGTTATGAATCTTCCAGAAAATTATTTCTTTAAAGAAGATTCAAAGGTATCGCACTTATCACATCCTAAAATTCCTCGGCTTACACTAACCGAAACAGCCGGGATTATGGGAGTGTCACAACGAGCACTTGCACTTGGTATTCAACAAGGATTATATTCATGGGCTCAGGCTTTACCAGGGAAGAATAAGAAGAGATATATCTATTTTATTAATGCAATTAAGTTTGCAGAAGCGCAGGGAATAGACTTAGAAGAATATAAAAATGCACCCTACAGAGCGGCAACTCCAACGGGCGCATAGGTAAAATACCAACTATAGTATACCTCAAAAAGAGGAAAAATGAAAGGAGATATTTATGATTAGTAATAAAGAAGTTCCACTGGATTTAGAAGAGGTTAAGCTTTTACTTGAGAAAGTGTATGCTGCACAGCAGGCAGGGAATCATGTGGTTTTTAATTATAGCAATTTTTGCGTCAATGTACTTACTATGATAGGTGAATTTGAAGGAAGAAAAGAATGGTTTGGAGAGTTTGATATGTATTTTTCATCACCGGAAAGCCAAAGAAAGAACTACGAAAAGTGCATTGCACACCTTGAAAAATTGGCAGGTGAGAAGTGTGATAATTGATTTCCTATTGCGTAAATACAGTCAGAATGAAGTGGCTCTGAAACAGGAGCCAACTTCATTGATTCTGTTAAGACGTAAAGATGCGTTAATCAAGCTGATTAATTTAGATCTAGAAAAGTATGGAGGGATGAAGGGATAATGGCGGCAAAAAAATTGTACTGGCTTAAGATTAAGGATGATTTTTTCGCAGACCGCAATATTAAAAAGCTTAGAAAGATAGCGGGTGGTGATACTTATACCATCATCTACTTAAAAATGATGCTCTTAAGCTTAAAAAATGAAGGCAAGATTCTTTACGAAGGTGTGGAAGATACTTTTGCAGAGGAGATGGCTTTAGTGCTGGATGAAACTACAGAGAATGTAGAAGTCACCATTAATTTCTTAATGAAAGCCGGCTTAATAGAGCAGGAGGATCCAGAACAATTCTTTATGACAGCTATTCCAGAATCTATTGGAAGTGAGACACAGAAAGCTGCAATTATGCGAAGAAAGAGAGCAAGAGAGAAGTCCTTATGTGTGGCAAATGGTAACAATGTTACCGCAGAGTTACCACCTGTTACAAATTGTTACACAGAGAAAGAGATAGATATAGAGATAGAGAAAGAGATAGAGAGAATAGATTATCAGCAGATAGCTGATATGTATAACGAAATTTGCATTTCGTTTCCAAAAGTCAAGACTTTATCGGCTGCAAGGAAAAAAGCAATTAAGGCAAGATTGAATACATACCGCGTTGATGATTTTAAGAATCTCTTCCAAAAAGCAGAGGCGAGTGATTTCTTGAAAGGCAGAAATAATCGTGATTGGTCTGCTAATTTTGATTGGCTGATAAAGGATGCCAGCATGGCAAAGGTTCTTGATGGAAATTACGATAATAAGGGTTATTCGGAAAGTAAAGCTCCTGTTAGTGCCGGAGTTGATTATGGTGTTTTTAATAAAAATCAGAGTCCGGTCACGTTGGACGAGGATGAATATTTTTAAGGGGGAATCAAGTTGCCAAATTTAAATGATACCTTGCAGCGGTTGAAATCAGACCATGTGGCAAGTGAGAAGAAAGAAAGTAATGTTTGCCCCAAATGTAACGGTACAACATGGATTATTACCAGGGGCGAAGATGGTCGGGAATATGGGAAACCATGTGAGTGTCGAAATAAAGTGATTGCAACAGCAATCATGCAAAATTGCGGTATTACTCCAGAAGATCAGCATAAAGGCTTTAAAGATTTTAATACTTTCGGAGAGAAAGCTTTAATTCATGCTAAGCAAATTGCTATGAGCTATTTCCAGATGTTTCGTGGAGATTATCATACAAGGATTAATTCGTTGTTGTTATCTGGTGCCTCTGGCAGAGGAAAAACCATGTTGGGTTTAGCCGTTGCGAATAATCTCATGAACAGGAGTATTCGTGTGAGATATATGGCGTATCGGGATGAAATGACAGCATTAAAGCAGAATATTGTTGATGAATATGCATACAACGAGCGGATAAATCGTTTAAAGAATGCCAGTGTACTGTTTATTGATGATCTGCTAAAAGGGAAAATTACAGAATCGGATGTGAATATTCTCTACGAGATAGTGAATTACAGATACCTGCAGAGGTTACCGATGATTATAAGCACTGAAAAAACGATTGAGGAACTCATTAATTTTGATGAAGCGATAGGAAGCCGGATAGCGGAAATGAGCAAGGATTATGTTATCACCTTTGATGCATCAGTACCAAATTATCGCTTGAGATAGAAGGAGGGATTCGATGATTACGGAAGAGACCAGAAGAGAGAGTAATCGCCAGACCGACAGGAAGAAGATGGAAGGACATGTATTAAGAGTCCTGCAGTCATGTGAACTGCCTGTTACAGCTCGTGAGATAGCGGTTCAGTTATTTCACGAGGGAATTATTCCATACCCGGAACGCTCCATCATTCAGCCACGTGTCACAGAATTGATGCAGGCGGGGAGAATCGTTGCCAAGAGTAAAGTTAATGACAGTGTAACGGGAAGGAAAGTTGCAACATATGAGATTATGCATGGTGAAATAAAATGAAAAGATTTTCCATCATCACAGATGATATGACTCATTGCTTTATCTGTGGAACTAATAAGAACATACATAAACATGAATGCATTCATGGCAATGCAAACAGAAAGTTAAGTATTAAGTATGGTCTTGTTGTTCCGTTATGTGGATACCATCATAATTTGTCCAGTGAAGGAGTGCATCTTAGCCCAGAGAAAGACAGGGCATTAAAACAGATTGCACAGAAAGCGTTTGAAGACAAGTATTCACATGAGGAGTATATGAGAATATTTGGAAAAAATTATTTATAGGAGATTACAATGTCAAACAATATATGTAACGCAATAGTAGGTGTCATGAATGATATAGGAGCTGTTGGCAAGAATGACCGTAATAAACAACAGAACTTTATGTATCGTGGAATTGATGCAGTGATGAACGCATTACAGCCGGCTCTGATTAAAAATAAAGTGTTTATTGTCCCGAAGGTTCTTGAGGAGCAGCGAGAAGAACGACAGAGTAAAAAAGGTGATGCACTTTTATATGCCAGGTTAAAAATGGAATATACATTTTTTGCAGATGATGGTAGCAATATTTCCGCTACGGTAATCGGAGAAGCAATGGATTCTGGAGATAAAGCCACAAACAAAGCAATGTCAGTTGCTTATAAATATGCTTGTTTTCAGGTGTTTTGTATTCCAACTATGCTGGATGATCCAGATGCGGAATGTCATGAGGTAGCACCAACAGAAGCAAAAGATGAGCCGATGAATGCAGAAGATGTGCGAGTCAACTCAAATCATGTGGCAACACTTAGAGCGATTATGAAGCGAAAAGGTGTTGATGAAAGTAAGATTATTGAGCGTTATGGAAAGAAAAATATTGAGGACCTTTCCATGGCTGACTTTATGAGAGCAATGAAGGGATTGGAAAAAAGCCCAGATATTTTGGAAGAGGGCGAAGAGGTTGACTTAGGATTATAGAAAGGAATAAAAATGGAAGTTCAAATTAAAGAATTTAAAGAACCAGTCATTAAGATTAACTTTGAGGAATTAAAAGCAGAATTAGAAAAAAGCCTTAAGGATTATGAGGGATTGGTTGTAACAGAAGAAACATTATCCGGATGCAAGGCAGCGGCTAAGGAACTAGCAGGTGTTCGCCGAAAGATAGATCAGTATCGTAAGGATAAAAAGAAGGAAGCAGAAAAACCGATTAAAGATTTTGAAGCACAGTGTAAGACCTTAATAGGTTTGATTGAAGAAGTGGAAAAGCCGATTAAGGATGGCATCCAGGTTTACGATGATAAGAAACGTGAAGAAAAGCGTGCTGTAGCAGAAAAAATTATTGCGGATGTTGTTGAAAGTAGTGGGCTTAATGAAAAGTTTGCCAAACGTCTTGATGTACAGGATAAATACATGAATCTTACTGCAACGAAAAAAAGTATTCAGGAGGATGTTGAGACAAGAGCATTTGCTTTAAAGGTGGAGCAGGATAGAGAACAGGAAAGAATTGATATTATTCAGGAAGTTATTGAATCCGAAAATGCAAAAATCAATACAAAATTATCCATTAATGAATTTGAGTTTATGCTTGATGCTGGTCTTTCTCCTGCAGTAGTTATTAATGAGATACATAGTAAGGCAGAGAAAATCTATGCTGCAGAAAATCCTCCGAAAGAACCGGAACGTGTTAAGGAAGTACCGCAAGTAAAAGAAACAACACCGGTACCAGAAGAAATAAAATCTGAGAAAGAAGTACAACAGCAGTATACGGCAACATATAAGCTCTTTGGGACAGCAGAGCAGCTTAGAAGCGTATCACAGTTTATCAGAGATAATGGTATCTCTTATAAAGTTATAGAGCAGAAAAAAATCAGATAAGGAAGGAGTAGCATATGAAGAATGTTGAATTACAGAAACTTGTAGGCGGTGCATTACAGGAAAAGTTCGCAAAGAGCTTTGAGAAGGTTATTGAGAATTTGCAGGACCCGAATACCTCATTCAAAATCAAAAGAGGTGTGACAATAAAACTCGGTTTTACTCAGAATGAAAAGCGTGACGATGTTCATGTAGATATTGATGTGATTGAAAAATTAGCACCACAGGCACCGATCAGTACCTCTTTCTCCGTAGGAAAAGATTTAAGAACCGGAGAAATCTATGCAACGGAATATGGAAAAGATATTCCAGGTCAGATGAAGTTATCTGATTATGAGCAGGTAGAGGGTAAAACAGTTGATACTGAAACAGGTGAAATTGTGGAAGAAGACAAAGTGATTGATTTTAGAGAGGCGAAATAGGTGGTATTTATGATTAAAGAAGCATTGGAATATATCGTTGGATTAAAAACACCAGTTATTCAGGAGATTGATGGCAGTAAGTATTCTGATAAGGAATTAGAAAGAATTTCTTTCAATCCAAAAGCAAGAAGAATTTATATGTCCACATTATCATCCTTAGTTGAATACATCAAGTCCGATGTCGATGCAATGATGGGAGATATGATCATCCATGTAGAAAGCCCAACTTGTGTGAAATTATATAGTATGTTGGATGATGAAAGAACCAGAGAGTATCTTGTGCAGGTAGATGCTAAAGTGCCGGAATTTACATTTGGAAGAAATATCGAGCATGAATCTTTTTGTATTGCCATGCAGTCAAAATTTGTTGATGATGAGACAACAAATAAAGAATTAATCTTAAAGTTTGCAGGAACAGTAGAAGACGGAACAATCGCCCAGTATGGTGATGATGGCGTGACACAGAAAGCTACAGTAAAGACCGGGATTTCATCAAAGAGTGATGCTATTGTTCCAAATCCGGTATATCTTAGACCATTTAGAACTTTTATTGAAGTTGAGCAGCCAGCTTCTAACTTTATTTTCCGTATGGACAATAAATGCGGTGTTACTTGTGCATTATATGAAGCTGATGGTGGAGCCTGGGAAATGGAAGCAATGCAGAATATTAAAGCATACTTAGAGGATTCGTTGGATGGAATGGAACACTTTATTGTAATCTGTTAATAAGTAACAAGCATTAATCTTTGTGCAGTATTTGATTTTAAATTGGATACTGCATAAAGATTAAAGAAAGGAAGCGGCAGTATAATGAAATTTTCAGTAGAAATAGATTTATATGATTTGTTCGATTGTGCAAATGACGTAGATGAGGAATTTTTAGGAGACGCATTAAAAGATGAAATTGTGTCTCAGATTAAAGAAAAAATTGCGGCGCAGACTGTAGATGATGTTGTAAAAAGAGTAGATGATGCTATTGCAAAGAAAATTGCTGAGTCAGAGAAAGCAATTCAGGAGGCTGTTGATAAATTCATCAATGATACCTGTTCGGGAAAATTAGAAACATTAAAGATTGCTAAAAAGAAAAGTAATTGGGGCAACGACATCGAATATATGCCAATTATGGAGTATATAGGTGAACGGTTTGAGAGTTATTTATCTCAAAAGAGGTTTGATGAAAATGGAAGAGTACCAAACTGGGATTCAGAGAAAAAATATTCTGCTATGGATTTCCTTGTAAGAGGATATTTTTCAAAAAAACTCGATGAGAAAATTTCTGAAATGATTAAAAAGGCACAGAAAGATTCAGAACAAATGGTATTTGACCTTATTGAAACACGATTGAAAGAAAATCTTGCGGCCGATACAATTTCAAGAATGAATATTCCTGGCATCCTGAGACAGTTACAGGAACAGGCTAGTAATGTCATTGAAGCGGCAGATGAGAATAAAGGAGGGATGCCTTATCAATAAAGTAATTTTAATGGGAAGACTTACCAGAAATCCAGATGTGAGATATTCACAGGGAGAGAAGGCAACGTGCGTAGCAAGATATACTTTGGCAGTAGACAGAAGATTCCACAGAGAAGGTGAGCAGAATGCAGATTTCATCAACTGCATAGCCTTTGGTAGACAAGGAGAATTTACTGAGAAGTATCTAAAACAGGGTATAAAGATTGTCATTTCTGGAAGAATCCGGACAGGAAGTTATACTAATCGTGATAGCGTTAAAATTTATACAACAGAGATCGTCGTAGAAGAACAGCATTTTGCAGAGAGTAAAAATGCATCGGATGGCAGAGGACAATATCAGAATACACAGAAACCAATTACTCCAGAGCCATCTGCGGCAGATCAGCCGCCATTGCAGGAAGGTTTTATGACAGTGCCAGAAGGAATTGAAAAGGAACTTCCGTTTTTATAAAAGGAGATATTAATAAATGATTGATTTAGTAGTCGCTTTCTTATTGGGACTTTTTATTGGCGGTCCAATTGGAACTATCTGCATGGCTTTGTGTGCAGCGGCAGGAAAAAATAATTCTGATGATTAAGAAGAGGTTTATGACAAATGAAATTTAAAGGGAAATTATCAGGAATTAATCGAGATATCATCACAAGAAAAATAAATATTACATTTGATACTAACGAAGACATCACAGCTTATATAGATGGTCTGAGGGAGACTGATTTATCTATTGAAGTAAAGAAACACCGAAAAAGCCGTTCTTTAGATGCAAATGCCATGTTATGGGCTTGCCTAGGAGAGATTGCAAAGGTATTAAGAGTAGATAAATGGTCTGTGTATCTCATGATGCTCAAACGCTATGGAGAATACACCTATATTCTTGTGAAACCAAATGTAGTCGAAGCCATGAAATCACAGTGGAGAGAGTGTGAGGTAGTAGGAGAAACTGTTATAAATGGAAAAAAGGCGGTGCAGATGCTTTGTTATTTCGGGAGCAGTACATATAACAGCAAGGAGTTTTCTGTTTTATTAGATGGTGTTGTATCTGAGATGCAAGAGTTGGGACTACAGCCACCTCCATCTGGAGATATGAAAAGAAGTATTGAAGCATTAGAACGAAAAGAAAGGAGAACCAATGGCAAAAAAGAGAAGTTGTCGTAGAACAGCAGAAGAAGATAGACAGCATGATATAGCAGTCAAGATTCGTAAAATGACAGATAAGCAGATTGCGGACTTGGTGGAAGGTAAAATGTCAACAGAAAAACCAGATCCGGCAAAGAAATATACAAGAGAAGATCTTGATAAAGAATTTTTAAAAGGACATACCATTGGAAAGTCCGAATATGAACAGATGGTAAAAAGCCTGCAGAGACAGATCGAAAGCTTAACCAGAGTGAAGGGAGCAGCAGGAAGAGCATTGACAAGAGAGCAGATTAGAAAGCTTCCCAAAGAGCAACAGGCAGTTGCCAAAGGATTCAATAACTCCTTACTTAGTCAGCAGCAGATTAATAAAATCAAACGGGAGACTACGGAGAAAGTAGCAGACAGGGCTTTTGGTTTAGCTGTTGCGGTTGTGACGAATGTTTTAAAGGAAGACTATTGGAAGAAAACATATAAGAAGAAAATGGAAGGTTTTATTCATGCCTGCCTGGAGAAGAAAAAGAAGATTGACAGTAATATCATGAAGCAATATATCCAAGAGATTAATGAGTTATGTGGTGTAGATTTGATGGGAGATAAGTTATGAAGTACAAGACAACGGCAAATTTAATATTAAGAAAGTCCGCAGCTAAGAAATCTTTAAAGATTCTTACGATTGGAAAAGGAAAAATTGTAAAAACTCTTAATAATACTATCCGATGGGACGGAAATTTACCCTATGTAAAGGTGAAATACAATAAAAAAATAGGGTATGTATGTGCCAAATATTTAAAGGGATATGTTATCAAGTCAGAAAAAACGACAAGTAAAGCATATCCATTAAACCTTCATATTAGCAATGGGACTTCTGAAATGCTGGATATTAAAGTTCCGCAGCAGGACGCATTTGGAGAATGGCTTGATAAGCATGGTTGTAGTATCGTGGCAGCCTGCATTGGATTACAGCTTAAAGGGATTTTTAAAAGTCCATCTGAATTATACAAAGTAGCTGCAAAAGATTATAAAAGATTTATGCCAAATAAATTGACCCTGTATGGTACATCTCGCCTTTTAATGCGTTACATTAAAAGCGGTGTATCCTATCATGAATTGAAGGGTAAAACCGATACGGAAGATATAAAACGAATTGATGCAGCGGTCAGAAATGGAGATTTTGTTTTAATAGAGCAGAAGAATCCGATTCATACAAACATTATTGTTGGGCGTTCCGGCGGTAGAGCAGTCATTGCGACTAACGGAACAATAAAGTATACCACAGTCACAAAATTAATTAAAATTGCTTCTCATAATGCAACACATAATGGATATATCATCATAAAGAAATAAGATTACATGAAACGGAAATGTTCAATATGTGGAGAAGTGAAAGAAGAATTATATTTCAGATTTATGAATCATCGTGGAAGATATAATTCTTACTGCAAAGACTGTGAAAGATGGTATATGAGAAATTATATGAAATCCTATAGAGAAATCGGGAGAAAGTGAAGATGGGAGAAATGATAATTGATGCCTTTGCCGGGGGAGGCGGGGCAAGTGTGGGGATTGAAATGGCTCTTGGCAGACCTGTAGATATAGCAGTAAACCATGACCCGGATGCAATCTTGATGCACAAAACAAATCATCCTAATACAGTGCATTTGACGGAAGATATCTTTAAAGTAGATTTAAAAAAGTATACTAAGGGACAGCATGTAGCCCTTATGTGGGCGAGTCCGGATTGCACATCTCATAGTAAAGCGAAAGGAGGCAAGCCCCGTGAAAAGGGGCTAAGAATACTTCCTTGGGCGGTATATAAACATGCAAAAGTAATCCTTCCAAACGTGATTATAATGGAAAATGTTGAGGAGATACAACAGTGGGGCCCCCTGGATGCAAAAGGATATCCAATTCCAGAGAGAAAGGGAGAGGATTATAAAAAATTTATTTCGGCAATGAAAAGTCTTGGTTATATTTTTGATTGTCGTGAGCTGGTAGCGGCAGACTATGGTGCGCCAACCACGCGCAAGCGATGGTATGCAGTGTTTCGGAGAGATGGCAAGGAAATTAAATGGCCAGTACAGACGCATAACAAGGACGGGACAGATGGACTGAAAAAATGGGTTCCGGTATCCAGTGTATTGAATTTCAGAGATTTGGGGAAATCAATATTTGGAAGAAAAAAACCTCTTGCCAAGAATACTATGAATCGTACTGCTAAGGGATTAGAAAAATTTGTTTTCAATAATCCAGAGCCATTTATAGTACAAGTAAATCATAGTGGGGATAATTTCAGAGGTCAAAACATCCATGAGCCAATGCCGACAATTACAGGTAAACATGGATTTGGAGTTATCACTCCATATGTTATTCAGTATCATTCCGAAACAACAAAAGATGGTGTAAGAGGACAAAATATTGCCACTCCACTACAAACAATAGATACCAGTAATAGATATGGTTTGGTGATTGCATTTCTTGAAAAATTCTATAAATCTGGAATAGGACAAGCATTAAGCGAACCATTACATACAATTACGACAAGCCCCGGTCACTTTGGGCAAGTATCTGTATTAGCGGTGAAGTGGGAAGAATTAAAAAGAGCCGGTATTGAACAAGAAGTAGCTCAAAAGGCTACATGGGTATCACAATTTATAATGGAATATTATGGTTGTGGGATAGGCTCAGCAATCAATGAACCGCTACATACCATAGTGACAAAAGACAGATTTGCACTGATTACAATTCTTGGAGATGAATATGCAATATTAGATATTTATCTGCGGATGTTGCAGCCAGAAGAATTGAAATTATCACAGGGTTTTCCAAAAGATTATATCATTGATCGTGATTATAACTGGAAACCGTATCCTAAGTCAAAACAAGTGGCAAGGATAGGAAATAGTGTAGTGCCGATTATGGCACAGAAACTGGTAGAAGTCAATTGTGGGTATCTAAAGCAAGGGGATAGAGCAAGAGGCTTAATTATTTACAGAGACCAGAAACAGATAAGATTTGCATAGGAGGGATGAGAAGTGAGTAAGTGGATACCAATTGAAAAACAACCATATAATGGATAGCGTGTGCTTTTATCATTTGCAAATGAGAAGCAGAAGCCGCTTGTAGGCACTTGGAAAGTAGATGATGAGGGAGGAGCTTTTTATGCTCCGTTTACGGGCAGAACATATGCGTCTTTAGGATATTTCGTAAGTGCATGGATGCCATTGCCAGAACCGTACAAACCAGAGGGCATAAAAGAAGCCCCTTGGAAAAATAGAACATTAGGTGATTTCATGAAAGGAGCAAACAGATGATTAATCCATGTGTGAAATGCGTAGAACGGGACCGTTGCGAGGGAATGAATCAGCCATGTAAGCAAGGTAAAGCCTACCAGAGATGGAAAGTCGGATGCAAGAGAGTGGCGGAGCATACGAAACAGGTGAATAAGAGAGCGAAGCAGGAGGTATAAATGGATTATCAGAAAATTTATGAAGCACTTAGGACGATAAAAGAAGTATGTGAAAATTATAATAGTAATACAGATATTGATTGTTGTGAGAAGTGCCCATTAGGGAGAGCAAACGGCACTTGCTGCGTAACCGGAAAAGTTCCGGAATGTTGGAATTTAAGAAAGCTGGATCCCGTTATCAGATTAATGGAGTAGCAGAAAGGGTAGAAAAATGATTAAAATCACTATTGAAGATACAGAAAACAGAGGAGAACCTTTGGTTTTAACTGGCGAATTAGGATTCGCTGTTATTAAAACAGACAGAGACGAGGAAGGCATTGTCCACACCGGCTCAGCGGTGATGGGAGAAATCAACCTTGACAATATGCCGCGAGATATTGCAGCTATGGGAAAAGAAACGAGACATGTTATTCAAAATCTTGATAACGATAAAGCAAATGGAATTATCAGAATTTTGTCATTTAAATGCGGCTTCGAAGAAAAAGAGGAGTAAAAGAGATGGAAGCGAATTATCGGAAATTATATAGAGCGCTAACTTATATCCAAAAAGCTTGTGATTATTATCAGGATGATGAGGGATGTCGGAAATGCCCGATGGGAAGTGATGCAGGTACATGCTATTTTGAGGTAGGAAATTATCCATCGGACTGGAGATTAGAAGAAACTAGAATAATGAGGTGATTTATGAGTCACGAATACAGAATTTTAGAACGTATGCTCATTGAAGGGCAAATAAACCGTCAGGAGTTTAAAGAGAGAATAGATGCCGAATATGGCAAGCTGGAGCAGGAGCTTATGAACGATGAGATTGCACCGGATGAGCACGTTGAGAGATATAATGCTTTGATGGAGCTGGAGCCTCAGTCGTTCGGACCACCGGAGTTGCATGAGCATATTTGAGAGGAGTAAAAAGATGGAGCAGATTTGAGAGGAGTAAAAAGATGGAGCAGATTAGCCTTGAAGATATTAATCTTGATATAATCCCGATTAAAGTATTACAGGATGTTGATAGGAGAATCGCTGACTGGAGAGCAGCCGGAGGCAAAGACTCTGATGCATACATTCAGAATCAGTTAAGATATTTGAAACGTGTAGAAAACGTAGTGAATGATATAATATCTGGAAGGAGAAAGTAGGATGAAAAAAGCAAAAATAATCAAGGTATGGCCAGCAGCTCATACAGAGATTAGATTACATATTTCTAAGGAAATGTTAGAAGATTGTGAAAAGTGTTATCTGTCAGGAGGAGAGGAACGATGTAAAGAATGTAGCTGGGATAAAACAAGACTTGAAGCAGGAAAAGGTTGTAGCTTTGAATGTTTTGAAGCTGATATAAGAAGACAACTTGGATTAGAGAATAAAAAGAATGATTTCATGGAATATCGAATGGAATGTGTTAAAAAGCTACTTGGAGAGGATGAACTGTTATTACAGATTGCCGAAGAATGTAACGAGTTAGGACAGGCAGCTTTAAAATTGAGAAGAGCAAAGAATGGATTAACACCAGTATCAGTGGAAGAGGCACATAAGAAGTTGCTTGAAGAAATTGCAGATGTAGTATTGTGTTTAGATGTGCTTGGATTCGGTGAAGACCTCATTACTATTTTAAATATAATGGACTATAAACTTACCAGATGGAAAGCAAGATTAGAACATCAACAAGCATAAAGAATAAGACCGAGCAGGAAAGAAGGTGGTAACCATGGATAAGCAGCCCTGGGAGCGGATGTCAGGTGAAAGTGCAATAGCTTATAAATATTTTGAGGCGTATTTGCAGATGGATCCAACCGAAAGGTCTATGGATGCTTTAGGGAAAAAATATGGAGTAACACAAAAAGCAATAGAAGCTCATGGATTAAGGCATAACTGGACAGAAAGAGTAAAAGCATGGGAAGATGAACAATCTCGTATAGCTAGAGAACAACATCAAAAAGAAATCATTGAGATGAGGAATCGCCATGCAGAGTTAGCCAGAAAGATGATTGAGAAAGCAGAAGCGGCTGTAGAAAATATAGATCCTGAAAAATTGAATCCGGGTTCGCTCAGTAAGATTGTAGATGTTGCCGCCAAATTGGAGCGTATTAGCCGGGGAGACGTAGGAGAGGTCATAGAAGAAAGGGATGGTGGAAAAGTAGAACAGGCAGTTACATTTTACATACCGGATAATGGAAGAGAGAAGGAGGGGTAGTTATGCCGATATCCTTTAAAAGCGAGAGAAAGAAGCTATTAAAGCAGATGTATGGAGATGTAACGGATGCCTACATTGAAGAACTTATTAAAAATAAACAGTTAACACCAGAAGAACAGGAAGAACGCCGGGGAGATGCAGAAGAATGGAAAATTGAATTTAAGGAACTTTTGAAGGATATATAAAAATACCTAGCCTATGGAGATACACCGCTTCATTATGTAAAATAAAGATATAGTGAGTGGTGTATCTCTTATTTTTATTATGAATATGCATTATTTATTAATAATTATGCAATGAATAAGAAAAAATACGGGGTTATATCAAAAGGATTGAATATTATTTGCATAAATGCAGGAAAGAGGGTGATAAGGAAATGTCAAAAGTGATTAAACCGCAGGAAGGACCACAGGAGGCATTTCTTTAGCTGTCTACCAGTGCAGATATTTGTATTTACGGAGGTTCTGCCGGAGGCGGTAAGTCGTGGTCCATATTATTTGAACCATTGCGTCATGTAAATAATCCGCATTTTAATACAGTTATATTTAGACGTACTATGGCACAGATCACAAACTCTGGTTCCCTGTGGGATGCTTCACATAAATTATATAACAGCTATCCGGGTGCATATTCTGTCAAAACTCCACGTCCGAATTGGAGATTTCCCTCCGGAGCAAATATCATGTTTTCTCATTTAGAGAATGAAGATGATAAGTATCAATATCAGGGGGCAGAAATATGCCTGATTGAATTTGATGAACTTACGCATTTTACCGAAGGGCAGTTCTGGTATATGGTATCACGTAACAGGTCAACATGTGGCGTTAAGCCTTATATTCGGGCAAGTTGTAATCCGGATCCGGATAGTTTTGTTGCTGATTTAATCTCATGGTACTGGGACCCTAAGACAGGATATCCCATTCCGGAACGAAGTGGAGTTATCAGGTATTTTGCACGTGTAGATGAAGAACTTATGTGGGGAAATACAAGAGAGGAAGTGTTAGAGCTTCCAGGGGTTCGTGAAGGATATGAAGCAACAAAGCAGCGATTTAATGATATGGGATTAGAATACAACGTAAGTCAGTTCATTTTATCATTCACATTCATTGCAAGTTCAATTTATGACAACAAAGAACTTTTAAAAAAGAACCCCATGTATCTGACAAATCTACAGGCAATGGGCTTAGTAGAAAAGGAGCGGCTTTTAAAAGGAAACTGGTTAATTAGACCGGCAGCCGGATTAATGTTTAAAAGAGTACAGATTACCATGCTTGAAAGTATTCCGGATGATGTAATTCGATGGGTTCGTGGTTGGGACTTAGCTGCTACAGAAAAAGATGAAAATGGAGAAGCGGCATTTACAGCCGGTGTATTGATTGGAAAGAGAAAGTGCGGTCGATGGATAGTTGCGGATGTGATTAATCAACAATTATCTGCTGATAAAGTACGAAAGATTATAAAAGACACTGCGGCTATTGATAAGGCGAAGTACAAAAAATATAAAGTACGGCTTCCACAGGACCCAGGACAGGCAGGAAAAGACCAGAAGCAGAATTTTATCAAAATGCTAGCAGGTTTTTCAGTCGTTGTAGAACGTGAATCTGGAGATAAGGTAACGAGAGCGGAGCCGATGTCTGCACAGTGGCAGGCAGGAAACTTTGATGTGCTGATAGCACCGTGGAATGATATGTATTTTAATCAATTGGAAGGTTTTCCAGAAAGAAAGTGGAAGGACATGGTAGATGCTGGCTCGTCTGCTTTTGCAGAATTGGAAAGGATGAACGTAGCCGCTCCACCACCGGAGGATTTAGGAAATACGCAAGCAAGTTATTGGAGATAGGAAGAGTGAAACATGGCAAAGCATGAAGAAATCGGTCGGATAGGTCGAAAACAGTATAGTGGTATCTTTTATGAAGAATTTGTAAAAGAGCTGTCTGGCGTAAGAGGAATAGAAGCATATAAAGAAATGTCAAATAATGATAGTACAATAGGAGCTATTCTTTTTGCTATTGAAATGCTTATCAGGCAGGTGAGGTTTACCGTTGAACCGGTAAGTAATACAGACAATGATAAAAAGGCAGCAGAATTTGTAGAGGAATGCATGAATGATATGCAAGATACATGGTCGGATACTATTAGTGAGATTCTTTCATTTCTTACATACGGTTGGAGCTATCATGAAATTGTATATAAGGTTAGAGCAGGACGGAAGCGGGACCTTGGATTATCTAGTAAATATGATGATGGTTTGATTGGATGGAAAAAGCTTCCGATTAGAGCGCAAGATACATTGTATGCATGGGTAGTTGATGAAAATACAGATGAAATCAAAGGAATGACGCAGGCACCGCCACCACATTTCCCTCATTTAACTATCCCTATTGAAAAGGCTCTTCATTTCAAAACTCGAAGTGCAAAAGGTAATCCAGAAGGACGCTCTATTTTACGTACCTGTTATCGGGATTGGTATTTTAAGAAAAGGATTCAGGAAATAGAAGGTATTGGTATAGAACGTGACCTTGCAGGATTACCGGTATTAACGCCGCCAGAAGATATGGATATTTGGGATACTACAGACCCGGATATGGTAAAAGCACTTGCAAGTGCAGAAGCGATTGTAACCGGAATACGCAGAGATAGCCGGGAAGGATTAGTTAAGCCGTTCGGATGGACATTTGAGTTACTGTCTACGGGTAGCCGCCGGCAGTTTGATACAAATCAGATTATTGAACGATATAACAAGAGTATGGCTACTACTGTACTGGCTGATTTCATTTTCTTAGGTCAGCAATCAGTCGGTTCCTTTGCTCTTAGTAGCAATAAAACAGAACTGTTTGCAACAGCAGTAGGAACATATCTGGATATCATCTGTGAAGTATTTAATAGTCAGGGGATTCCAAGGCTAATTGATATTAACGGGGATAAATTCAGTGGAATTACTGATTATCCTAAAATGACCCATGGTGATATTGAAAAACCAGATCTTGTGCAATTAAGTACATTCATCAAAGATATGGTTGGTGTTGGTGTATTTGTACCAGATGATGATTTAGAAGATTATGTGAGACGTGCGGCCAGCTTGCCTGAAAGGGTAGCGGAGGATACAGGAAGTCGCCCGGATATTAAAAACAAGGAAGAAGCAAACAGCACATATAAAGTGACTTCCTTACTTTCAAAGTATAAGAAAGGTGAACTTTCCAGAGCGGTGATCACAGACCTTCTGATGAAAATAAAAGTGAGTCCAGATAAAATAGAAACATATCTGAATGATATTGATGAGGAAAATGAAAAAAGCAAGATAGAGCAGGATGAAATAGATGCAGCCGAAGCAGAGAAAGCAAAGAAGGTCTTAAAACGATGAACCAAATATACAGAAAGAAGTCTTTTATTGTATTTCGTGCAGGTGATGGTTATATCATACATAATACGGAAAAATCATTCAAAAAGGGACATACACATATTAAAAATGTAAATACAGCAAAATATATTGTTTCATTAGCTGCAAAGAAAATATTGCCAAAGCATTTAAGTGATTATCTTTTAGTCAGCCTGTTGAGGTTGGCTAATGATGATATATATACCGCAAAGATTGAAGAAATGCGGAAAAATCAACAAATTAGGAGGTCCAAAATGAAAACGTACATTGGAACAAAAGTAATCGAAGCAAAACCTATGAATCGCGGTGACTATAACAAGTATAGAGGCTGGGAGATTCCGGCAGATGAGAATCCAACAGATAAAGGTTATCTGGTGAAATATCCAGATGGTTATGAAAGCTGGTCTCCTGCAAAAGTCTTTGAGGAAGCGTACAGCGCTTTTGATGGTAAAATGAATTTCGGTCATGCAATTGAACTCATGAAAATGGGGTACAAAGTTGCAAGAGTAGGATGGAATGGCAAAAAGCAATATATTCAGCTTGCATATGGGATTTCGTATAAGACACCAGATGGTGAAATTGTAAATTGTGAACATGAAGCAATCGGAAATGCAGCGGTGGCATTTGTTGGAACATCTGGTGTTCAGATGGGCTGGCTTGCGTCCCAGGCAGATATGTTAGCGGATGACTGGATGGTAGTTGATTCAAAAAGGTGATACAATGATTTTATTATATGAGGATATACAAAAAACAGCGGATGAATCCCATATAGCTCTTTCAAAGCTTCGCTCTTTTCTTGATACGAAAGAGCCAGAGCTTGTGAAGTTTCTCGTAAACCTCTGGAATAATCAGGGGAGAGCAATAACATACAAGGAATTAAGGGAAGCGATTTTAAAAGGTTATTTAACAGCCGAATTTATAAACGAATGGCACAAAGACTATTCGAAATATGTTGTGGACTATGTGCAGCCACTTTTTATTGAAGCGATGGAAGCGGCAAACGAACCAATAATTCGAGAAAATTTATTATGGCATTTTGATAGTGACAGTCCTTCTGTCAAGTTGTGGAATGAGCAGAACGCCGCTAGATTTGTTACCTCAGTTAATAACGACCAGATTAAAGCTATCAGACACGTTGTGCAGCGTGCATCTCAATTACATGAGTTTAATGTTGATAGTCTTGCTCGTGTGATTCGCCCAATGGTTGGATTGAATTATCAACAGGCAAGGGCAAATATGAATTATTATGAAACATTGATAGAAAGTGGAGTAAGTGAGAAAAAAGCGATTGAACGAAGCATTAGATATTCTGCACGACAGAGCCGATACCGGGCGCAGATGATAGCAAGAACGGAACTTGCTTTTACATTTAATCAGGGTACTTATGAAGGAACAAGACAAGCTCAGATGGCTGGAATATTAGGAGACACAATAAAAAAATGGTGTACTGCTGATGATGAAAGAGTATGTTCGTGCTGTGGTGGTCTGGAAGGAGCGGAAGTTGAAATGGATGCAGACTTTTATTTTGATGATGTAACTCGCATTAATCCTAAATTGCATCATCAGACAATAGGAAAAGTGCCACCGGCACATCCACATTGCCGCTGTACAGTTCTTTATATTGAAAAAGAACCACCTACAAAAGAAGATTTGGAACGTGCTAAAAATAGTCCATACATTATAAGAATTAATATGTAAAATAGAGCCGCCGATTAAAGGCGACTCTATTTATTTTTTGCCATAGCCCAACCAGTTACCGTTTAGATCATATTCTGAATGATTAGCAAGACTAAAATCTATAAGGTCTTTTTCTGTAATTGCTTTTCCGGCATATGTTCTTTGACCGTCCCATTCTGCTTTACGTTCATCTGAAAGAGCTTTTTTATATGCTTTTCCTGTTAATTCTGTAATTTTCATACGTTTGCTTCTCCTAATGATTAATTTGAACAAATGTTTGTCTGCTATCAGTTACTATTCCATTGTCAGTTAATTCATAAATCAGATTACCATCTTCATCTTCTACAATAACTCCGGCAAATCTTACACCTTTTGCATATCGGTGACAATATGCAATTGCTTTATCTAAATCGTTCCATTCTTTCCATGTGCAATCCATCTCTTCTCTCTCAATTCCGCGAGGGAAAAATTGTCTTGTTGTCATATACATACTGAATACCTTCTTTCTAAAATAGTCGTTAGTTCAATTGGTTTTGTTATCTCTTATAAATCAAGTATAAACGAAAATGTTTATATTGTCAATCAAAATATTTAAACAATAGCATTTGCTTTTGAAATATAAGTATTGATATTTTAAATAAATACGTTTACAATAGAGCTATATACAGAAAGGAAGAGAATAATCATGTCAGTAACAGAACAGATTAAGATATTATGTGTAAAGCGGAATATTAGTGTTTCAGAATTGGCACGTTTATATGGAACAAGTCCGCAGGCTTTCAGCCAGAAAATGAAGAGAGAACGATTTACTCCAGCAGATTTAAGAAAGATGGCAGAAGTGGCCGGATGCCAGTATGAAAGTTCATTTATATTGCCGAATGGGGAAAGAGTGACAGATAGATAAATTGACCTTGCTTCTATAATATTTGTAACATTCCTTCTATAATTTTTAGAAAAACAGGAGATTATAGGGGGGAGACTGTATGGTTGCGAGAACTTTTAAAGAAATACTTAAGAATATACCTGTTGCAAAAACATTTTTTGAGATACTGAAATACAATCATAACCATGATGAAAAAGGGAGATTTTCCAGTGGTAAGGGGAGTAAAAAGAGTAAGGATACTCCATTAGTAAATTATAAAGATATATCAGCTCAAGGAGTAAATAAATTTATTACGAGGAATTTTAGAAATAAACAAGCACTTAATAATCACTGGAAGAATGGTAGAACGCATCGGGACGAATATGAGAAAGAAGGTATAGTTACGGCAGATCACTATGTGAAAAGAGCATTGGAATTATTAGAATCACCATGTAATGAAAATATATTGGGATTTAAGACTGATGGAAATAAGCTAGTTCGTTATGATGTAAAGAAAAATGATTTTGCGGTAGGAAATCCAGGAAGAGGTATTTATTCGATGTTCAAACCAGAGCTAGGTCTTGAATATTTTATAGGTAAATCAAAAGAAAAGGGAGTAATTACAGATGATTGATAAAGAAAAAAGTATCTGTCCAGTATGTGGACAACATTATTTTGAAGACCCCGGAACTTACGAAGATTGTCCAGTGTGTGGTTGGTTTGATGATTCATTACAGAGGGATAACCCTGATATGGCAGGCGGTTGTAATGTTTGGAGTGTGAATCAGGCAAGAGAAGCATGGAAAAAGGGGAAGCCTAATTTATGGAAACAACTAGAAGATTAATATAAGATGATAGAATATGATTAGTAAAAGACTGGAATATAACATCCAGTCTTTTTTTATTGCAAAAATACGCTGACTTTTTGACCTGGACCCTATATTTCATATACTTCAATATTTTAAAATAGCGATAATAACTTATGGAATCGAAATAAAACAGAATTTTTGTGAAGGTGAAATGATGGGAGAGACATTCAAAGAAGTAATAGAAAAATTCAATCCATATCATGATCGGCTAGGAAGATTTACTACTGCTGAAGGAGCAGTTTCGTTTACATATTCGCCAGGAAAAAGTAAAGCACATGATCTGGCAATTGCAAGAGAAAAAGAAAGAAGAAGTAATCCCGGCAGTAAATATGGGTTAAGCAAGGAGCAACATAAAAAATTACAGGAACTTTGTAATACCTCATTATTTAGAGCAAGTAGATATCGCCGGGAAATTGGCATGGATGAGGAAGCATATCAGAAATACAAAAGTGAATTTAGTTCGGATGAAAAGCGGCATCAGGCAAGAATAGAAAGAGAACGAAAAAAGGCTGATGCTCAAAAGACGGCTGCTAAAGAGTTAGAAGAGCGAGTTAAAAATGAACTTCCAGGATTGAGCCAGGAATCAATTCATCGTTCTAATGAAAATAGTTTGTTTGGTTCTTCTGGAAGTGTTAAAGCCAAAGAAGCACTTCAAAGATTGGATAAATTTAAGGAAGATTTTAAAAATAACCCAGATTGGACAGAGGAACAGAGGACATATGTTAAGCAACGCACACAGGAATATGCATCTTTGATTACCGAGTATTATAACGACCAGATTAAACGAAATGCCGATAATATATCTTGGGCTGTTGCAGGACCAGCAAACTATAATCGGCAGGCACATGAGAAAAAGCTTAATGCTCAAATGAATAGTGCTAATCAATACGAACAGAAGTTACAGAATTTTAGAGAAAATACGCAAAAACGATTAAAAAATATGGAGCCCGAAGATAAGCAGATTGAGTATTGGCGTAGTGGCAAGTGGAAACATGGAGAGACAATAGATGCAGCAGACCCACTAGCAGAGAGAAAGTTATCTGCAAAGCTTGAATATCATCAGGAAATGCAGCAAAAAATGAAAGAAGCGAATGCATATCATCGTAAAAATGGCAGTATGCAGGGGTATAAAGGATTTTCAGAGGCTACCAATCAAAGAATTGATAGGCAAATGCAGGAGTATAAAGATAAAGGATTGAATTATCTTACGGGAAAACCATTTCAGACAGCATCATTAACGAATAATAATGCACAGCTTAAATCTACTCAGAAAAGATTAAAGCAGGTTCAAGCAAATAAAGAGGAAGCCGCTGCATCAGGCGGAAGTGGTGCAACTCGTAGTTTTAATGGTGGTTCTGTAGTTCGTAATGCTACGGCAAATAGATTACAAATTAAGTTTGATAGTATACCGGATGCAGAAACAAGACAGAAATTGAAAAGCAATGGTTGGAGATGGTCTCCGAAGAATAAGGTTTGGCAGAGACAGATTACAAACAATGCTGAAAGATCAGCACAGAGTTTACTTGATGGTTTAGAAAAATCTTTTCCCAAAAGAGCCTTATATATTGGCTTAAATGTATCAGATGGTGAGGCATTAGCACTTGATGGCGGCGAGGACCCCAAAGATTACCATGTGACTTTAATGTACGGATATCATGACAGATTAAGTGGTGATTCGGATGATTTATCAATGAGAGTTCAAAGTTCCATTGAAGCGATAAGGTCATATATTCCGGATGAAATTGAACTGGATAAAATAGATGCATTTGAACCTTCTGAGAGTAGTGACGGAAAAAAGGTTATATATGCCAGAGTAAAAAAAGGACAGTTAGAGGATTTGCATAATCAGTTAAAAAATGAACTTTTAAAGAATGGGATTCGTGTACAAGAGTCCTTTAAAGAATATCAACCACATATAACTCTTGCTTATATTGAACCTGATAAGGATTTTGAGTCAACGCCAATTGAACATATTGTGAAAGCCAAAAATATCACTATTGGTATTGAAGATGAAGAAGGAGATACAAAAGCTAATGCATACACGATAAAAAAGACGGATGAAGATAAACGACTTGTATTTGGCTGGGCGAATGTGGCAACTAGAGCAAATGGTGAAGTTATTCAGGATTGGCAAGGCGATATTGTTGAGCCGGAAGATTTAGAAGAATCAGCATATAAGTATGTTTTAGATTTTCGTGACGGTGGAGAAGAACACATTCGAGGACTTAGAAAGAAGTGTCGAATGGTTGAAAGCGTTGTCTTTACAGAAGAAAAACTGAAAGCTATGGGAATCCCGTTAGGAATAGTTCCTCTTGGCTGGTGGATTGGATTTTATGTAGATGATGACGAGGCTTGGGAAAAAATTAAGAACGGTACATATACCCAATTTTCTATTGAAGGTAGCGGGCAGCGGCATCCAGTCAAGGATATTGATACCAGAATGAAAAAGAGTATTGATAGTAAAGGAGTAGCAAAAACATTTTCAGAAGTTGAAAAATTCAATCCATATCATGATCGGCTAGGAAGATTTACTACTGCTGAAGGAGCAGTTTCGTTTACATATTCACCGGGGAAAAGCAAAGCACATGATCTGGCAATTGCAAGGGAACAGAAAAAATATACCAATGCGAAACCAAATCATAAATCTGATGCTACAGGAAAAAGTTATGAGATGCCGAAGCTGGAGAGCAAAGAAGCAGAACAGGATAGGGAAACGGCTCTAAAACATTTAGAACACTATTTTAGTCTCCACCCTAACAGGAACCAGAAAAAGATAGATAAGCAAATGAAGGTCTATCTTGACGAAACGGATGCTACGGAATGGAAGAGTAGGGCGCATACCTCACCATTTGGTGTGTTGCGTAATTTTACTTCTGCAAAAACCAAGGCACAAAAGGAAAAAGAAGCGGCTGCCAAAAAAGATAGGGATTCAAAGAAACGTGCGAAAGAACGCGCCGCTTCCAAAATGACAGAGGCGAATAGAAAATATCATGATTATGAACAGTCCTTAAGGGATAAATACGGTAAGGAAAATATGTTTGATACTACTTCATGGTATAGAAAAGCAACAGAAGCTGAACGCCAAAAATTAACAGAATTAGATGAAGCGAGAGTTTTCAGAAATAAGCGTGGACAGTGGCAGGTTGCTAAGACATTTCTTCAATTTATGAAATCAGCATAGGAGTTATTATTCAATGAACATAATCTCTAAAACAGTAATTTTTAAATGTAATCCATGGAAAAGACATTTAGGACGCTTCACATCTAGTTCAAGCGGAGGTTAGGTGTTTGAAGATTCTAATAAAAGGCAAGAAAGGAGTTAAACATGGCTAATAAATTAAAAAATATGCTTTTAAAAAGCGTGGATCTTGTTCGCAGAGGAGCAAATCCTGATGCAGACATTAAACTTTATAAAAGCTTTTCAGGAATGCCAGAGGAAACAATGCAGATTGTTATGAAAAGCGAAGCGGAAGTAGAAGAAATGATTATGAAATCAGATAATTTGATTGATGATTATACGGAGGCTTTGAAAGACAGTCTTTCTTCTATTGTAAATGATAAGAGCTTATCAGCACCGGCGGCACGTGAAATGATGGCGAAAAGTATTACAGAGTTTAATGAAACAATGCTTGAAGATGTAATTAAGAAGTTTTCTTATGCAGCAGATGAAGAAGAGGAAGGAGAAAAAGACCCTATGGCTATTAATAGAAAAAATCTTAGCAAAGAAGAGAATGAGCAGTTAGATGCCTTGCTTAAAAAGGCGGCAGGAGATGAAAAGCCGGTGAATAAAGAGAATCCAGAACTTCCTATTGATGAAGAGGAGGACGATGATTCGTTGGAAAAGGAGCGTAAAGCAGTTATGGAGAAATCTGCTATGCATCCTGTAGTAAGAGAAGCTGTAGAACGTATGGAACGTCTTACAAAAGGCATTGAAATGAGAGAACTTGAAGAGTTAGCAAAAAAATATGAACCACTTGGGGAAAAACCAGAGGAACTGGCAAAGACTCTCTATGATATGAAACAGCAGGGAGACAATGTGTATAAAGAGTATGTTTCTGTACTTGATAAATCCTTAAATGCAATTAACAAGAGTGGTCTTTTTGGAGAAATTGGAAAGTCTGCATATTATGGCGGTGTTGCTAAAAGTGATGCGGAAGGAAAGATTGAAGCAATTGCAAATGAAATCGCTAAATCAGATCCAACATTAACAAAGCAGCAGGCACTTGCGAAAGCATGGGAGCAGCATCCAGAATTAGCACTGGAATATGAGAATAGCAGACGTTAGGAAAGGAGAAAGAGATGGGAAAGACATATTTAACAAATCAGATTAATTCCTCTCCGACCATCAGCGAAAGAGCCGGTTCGGATATCGAAGATGTAAAAGGTTTACTTTTAAAATACGATAACAATGGTAATGTGGTTCCAGCTTCTGTAGCAGGTGAAATGGTACTGGGTATGGGAATCATTACGAATGCCGAACATATCACATCTGGGGAAGATGTGGATGTTCAGGTAAAAGATATTGGACTTGTCAAAGCCGGTGGAACAATCAAAAAAGGTTCTGAGGTAATGACAGATGCCAAGGGGAAAGCAATTACCGCAACAGATGGTAAATTTGTAATTGGTGTAGCATTAGAGGCGGCTGCAGATGGGCAGTTCTTTTATATTCAGATTACAAAATATTATAAACCAGCGGCACAGTAATAAGAAAGAGAGGCGATAGTATATGAATGGTTTTAACAGTGTAGGCGCAATCAGTATGGCGATTGCAAAAGGAAGATTTGACCCGAATATTCGTTTGACAAATATGGCAATGTCATATTTTCAGAGTGAAGAAAACAGGCCAGCGAAATCCCTTTTCCCAATTCTTCCAGTACAGCTTTCTACGGCCAGTTACTACATTTGGAGTAAAGAGGATTTATTAAGAGACAATGTACAGCGAAAGCCACAGTTTGGCAAAGTAAATCCGGCACAGATGGCATTTGATACAGAGATTTATAGATGTGATGTCGATCAGATTATTCTTGGAATGGATAATATCCAGCAGCTTGATTATCAGCGGACAAATGCTCCCTCTTTTATGTTGGCACAGAATGCTAAGACAAGAACAATCTCACAGCAGATGTTAATTCATCAGGATATCATTTTTGCGAACAGTTTTTTCAAAACAGGAGTATGGAATGAGGAATGGACTGGTGTTGCATCTACTCCATCTGGAAAACAGTTCATTAAGTTTTCTGATGCTAACTCTACACCTATTCAGTTCTTACGTGACCGAATTTCTGCAATGAAAAAGAATGGAAGAAAACCGAATAAGTTAGGTTTAGGAGAGAATACATTTAACGCACTTATTAATCATCCAGATATTTTATCACGTATTGAAGGAATGGGTTCGGCAGATAATCCGGCCATTGCAAATGAAACGGTACTCGCCAAATTATTTGGACTTGATAAAGTAGTGGTATTTGATGCTATCGTAAATAAGGCGAAAACTGGTTTAGAGAGTGATATGGATTTTATTTGTGATCCAGATGGAGCTTTACTTGTTTATGCAACAGATACCCCTTCTCTTGAAGAACCTTCTGCCGGTTATATCTTTACATGGGATATGCTTGGAGATGGAAATTATATGCCGATTCTTCAGTGGGATGGAGAAGATGGAACACACGCTTCTTTCATTGAAGGACTCATCGCACAGGATATGAAGATTACGGCGAATGATTTAGGCTGTTACTTTAGTGATTGTGTATAAGAGGTGGTTTTAATGGCTTATATTGCAAATAAAGTATGTAGATTTTTTGGACACGACTTCCTGAAAGGGGAGGTCGTGCCAGAAGAATTTGTATTGAAAAGTAAGGTTCCTGATCTTCTTAAAACAGGAGTGTTGGTTGAAGGGGATATAGAGCTGCCAGAAGAAATTATAACAATTCCACTCAAAACAGATGAGGGTGAAATGATCCTGAAATTCAATAATGACGAGTTAATTCAGATTTTTAATTATCTTGGGAAATCAGTTGAAGATGCCAGGGTAGCGGTTGAACAGATTACTAGCAATGATGTTTTGATTATCCTTGATAAGTCGGAACATCGAAAAGGGATGAAAGAATATATTAAAAATCGTGCATTGCAGCTTTTAGAAAAAGAAGAAACGGAGTGATCATATGGCAACTTATACATATGACCCGTCAAAAATTACGGAAGCAGGCAAAGATCAGATGCGCTTTGAATTGGGAGATACCATTATTGAGAATGGACTAATGACAAGCCCTCTATGTGATGAAGAGTATGAAGCGATTATTTCAAAGTATCCAAATTGGAAAAAAGCTAAATTGCAGCTATTAGAAGCAATTGTGATGAAGCTTTCATTTGAAGTAACTACATCAGTAGACGGGCTTTCGTATTCTTTCAGTGATAGAGCAGAACGTTGGCGTGAAATGTTAAAAGATTTAAAGAAGGAATTACAAAAAGGCGTTCCAACAGTAAATAAGTCAGCCATATATGGGAAAGATGAACAACATTATTTCCATAGAGACTTACATACAAATAGCAGTGAAGGGTGAGAGGAAACATGGCTTTTTTAGTACCTGGACAGGGATTTAAAGATTTTGTTGTATATGAAAAAACAGGAACTATATCAAGTTCTGGAAGTGTTGGACGTTCTGTTAATTTCATTAAAAAGGCAGATTTAAAAGGAATAACAACCTCTATGTCTCCTAAAGAGCGAGAGACATGGAAACAGTCAGGCTATGAGGTTTCAGATAAGATAGTACAATATGGTTCACCCAAAGCAAAAAAGGGGCAGTATATCGTCTATTATGACTTTAATAAACAATCCCATGTATATGAAGTAAAGGGTGTTCGAAATCCCGGAGGGCTGAATCATTTCAGTATATATCTTGTAAATGAAAGAAGTGATTTGCAGTATTTCAATAATCTGCAGCAAGAACTTATTACTTATCAAGCTTCGCAGTTGAACGAAACAGAAGTTGTCAAGCTAGAGGTAAAGGAGTGATTTTCTATGAGTAACATTTCTGCTTCCTCTCAATTAGAAATGGCGAGGGTTCAGATTAATCGACATATTATCGACCAGGTAGGAAGTCGTGGATTAAGAGCAGCAAATGAACTTAGAAATGCTTCGCAACTTGTATTAAGAGGACGAAGGGGTGGTCGCAGATATTTGATTTCTGGTACAAGAAGACATTATACGGCATCGGCACCGGGAGAACCGCCAGCAGTCAGAACGGGAGCTTTTCGCAATAGTTGGCTAAGAAAATCAGAGATAGTAAAAAGAGGAGATTATGAGGCTACGATTGTACCGCAGATTTATAACCGGACCATGGTAAACGGATATTACCTCGGTGAAATTTTAGAAGACGGTACAGGGAAAATGGCACCACGACCACATCACGATAAGATTAAACAAAAAGCGTTGCGTAAAGTTGTAAGGATTTATAGGGAACCTTATTTTTAGGAGTTGTTATGGAATCAGTAATTTATCAGTATTTACTTCATTGTGAACAGCTAAAAAGTTTACTTACACAATATAATGATGTGCCGGCAATATTTAATCGTGAGGCTCCGGACAGTATAGATGAGTTATGGACAAATCCTCAATATCCTCGTTTGATTTTTGAGTTATCTATGCAAGAAGATCCGGAAAGAAAAACATCAGGTACATTGTTAATTGATTTTTATTTTAATACAGATGGTGGCATCTTCATTGAGGAAGCTGAGCCGATAATTCGTACTCTGATAGATGGTTACTTTTTCTCCTCAGAGAATGAAACTTTAGCGGCGTTGTGGAGACGTTCAGACCCTTTTGCAGAACCATCAGAAGGAAACCGAATTAACGGTATAACTATAATATTTGATGTTGTGTCTTTTCCTTCACAGCGTACAAGTTTTCCTTGTCCAGTACAGGCCATAGATGCATATTTAAAAAAATTATTTCCTGAGTATAAGGTATTGGGAAATGATGATTTAGTAGGAACTTGGAAAGCAACAGACAAGTCCCCGGCTATCTATACAAGGTTGCAACGAATTGACCCCGGTTCATTCCCTAGCACATACGCAGTCACTTGGTACAATGCAGTTTTGATGGTTCATGTAATTGCTCCATCTCCGAATGTGCGTAATTCTGTTTTAAAGCAGATAGTAGAACATATGCAGGCAGATGTGCAAGTCATTATGCCGGATGATGCACCATGTTTGTTCAGAGAATAGCATTATCAACTGGGGCAGATCAGTTAAAGACAGGGCAACTTGCTATAATTGGATGTTATGGATTACTAAGAACAGAACAGGAAACAAGTAAATTGGAACATATCATTTTATCTCAGAAGGAGGTATAACATGGCAAGAACAAAAGAAGTAGCAGAAGAGACAGTAGTAACTGTAAATGAAGCTGTATACCCCTTAAAGGAATTAGTGGAAGCGGCAGAAAGTTTAGGGGCCAGTAAAGATATTGTCAGTGCCGCTTTTCGTGTCAGCGGAATCACAGAAGCTACCTGGACAGAAGCACTGAAAATTGTAAAAGACTTTAAAGAAAGGAAGGTGTGCTAAATGGGAGCTTTTTTTGTAAAAGGTGAAACAAAAACGAGAGCCGGTATCTATAGAAGACATGAGAAAAGAGAAGATGCCGTTACATCCAGTAATGATTATAGTACGGTTGCTATTGTACTCACATCTAACTGGGGACCGCTTGGAAAAGCATCTGTTATTGAATCGTTAGAGGCAGCAAAAGCACAATATGGAACTTCGTCCAACGTGAAAAAGACTCTTTTAACTGTCATGCAGTTAGGCATAAAGAAATGTGTCGTTATTCGTACAGGTACAGGAGGAGCAAAAGCAACTCTGACATTAAAAGACACTACGGCCAGCACAGCCGTATCTGTTGTTAAGCTTGATACAAAATACGAAACGGACAGAAGTTTTAAGATTTCTATTCGTGAGAGAGCTGGGGATGCGTCAACGAAGATTATTGATGTAATCGAAGGAACAACAGCGGTTGAATCATTCTCATTTGCGGCAGGTGATGGAGAATTATCTAATTTGATTACGATTATTAATGAATCTTCTACTGTTTTGAATGCTACAAAATTAGCAGATGGTAATGGAAAATTAGCAACAATTAATCAGGTAGCTATGACAAATGGAGAAAATCCACAGACCCCGGCAAACAGTGATTATGCGGCTGCTCTTGAAGTGTTGGAACCTTATCATTTTGATGTACTCATTACAGATACTAATTCAACGGATGTACACGCTACAATATATGCTTATATGACACGTATCAAAGAAGAAGGAGCTTTAAATATTGCAGTAGTTGGTGAGCCTACAAGCGTAGCATTTGATACCCGATTAGATCATGCAAAAGCTTTTAATTCTGAAATCATGGTGTATGTTGGTGGAGCCTATATTGATGAAGAGAGAAATTCTATTGAGGGAGCGGAAGCGGCTGCTGTTACGGGAGCGTTGATTGCAATCACATCTTCTGATTCAAGTATTGTTCATAGTGAGATTACAGGAGCGGTGGATGTTAAAGAGAAATTAACAAATTCACAGTATGAAAAAGCAATCAGAAACGGTTGCATTTTATTCTCTAAAAATGCAGATGATACTGTGCTGATTGAATCAGGAGTAAATACGCTTGTTAATCCAGATACCGATGCCGATGAAGGCTGGAAAAAGATTAAGCGTGTCCGTGTTAGACATGAACTTTTTAATCGTATTGATAAGGCATTAAATCCGATAATCGGAAAAATTAATTGTGATGATAATGGGGTAAATAATGTAGTAAGGCTTGGAAAAGGTGTTATTACGGAAATGATTCAGGAATCAAAGCTTTCAGATGGTGATATGTACGAAGATTCAGAAAATCCACGTACAAATGATTCTGCCTATTTCATTGTTAGAGCAGATGATGTTGATACATTAGAGAAAATCTATCTGGCATACCAGTTTAGATTTACAAGAAATGCATAAGGAGGTTTCTTATGAGTGGTATTGATGTTAGAAATTTAATGACCGGAAAAGACGGACGGTTATATGTAAATGTAAATAATAAAGATATCTGGCTTGGCGAAGTAGATACATTTCAGGTCCAGATGAATGTATCAAATCAGGATTATCAGCCGGTAGGAGATATTTTATCCTACGCAATCCCGACAAATGTAAGTTTTACTCTTACATTCACAGAAGCAGTTATTCGCGATGATGTGATCATGAAGCCAATTCTTGATTCCATTAAAGCTGGAAAAATGCCTACATTTAATTTCTCAGGAGGTACAGACCGTTCCGATGGTAAGCAGCAGCGACTTATTTTTAATAACTGTGTTCCAGACGGTGCATTTGATTTATTAAATTTACAGCCAGGCGATATTGTTAAACGTCAGCAGTCCTTCCGTATTAACAGTGTACCAGATTACATTAAGCATCTTGCAACAGCAGCGTAAGTTGCTTGTTTACATTATCCTGCAGAGGATAGTGTAAACCCATATAAAATATATGACAGTTGGAGGTATTAATTATGTCAGTAGAAAAGAAAACATCAGAAGAATTAGGTTTGCCAGCAAATGTAGAAGAAGTTCAGTATGACCTTGTACAGGCACTTCTTGAGGCAGGAAATTATAGTAATAACAAAGATGAGCAGAAGAAAATTAAGATTGAAAGAAACGGAAAATTCTTGTTCGAATTTACTGTTCATCCACTCAGCGAAGATGATATTCGTTTTGCTCGTAAGAAGTCAACTTCCTTTATGAAGAATCCGAACGGAAAAAATCTTCCACCAATTGAAAAAGAAACAGATTTTTCAAAGTATAGATCATGGAAGATCTATCTTGCAACTATCGAAGAAGACCAGAAAAAGATTTGGGGAAATCCTGCGCTCAAAGAATCGTTTAGTATCATTGAACCATGGGAGGCAGTAGATAAGCTTCTTAAAGGCGGTGAAAAATCAGCAGTAGATGACTTGATTGACAACATCAGCGGATATGATGTTGACTTGACGGAATATGCAAAAAACTAATCGAGGGTAGTTCCCTTGCCACTTGTCTGCATTTTATCTGGCAGTGGCAAGGGAAAACGCCCTCATGGTTTATGGAGAGAAGTACAGGAGAACGTGCTTTTCTCATAGCATCAACAATGAAAGCGTTAGAGGACGGAGAACATAGAATAAAATTTAGTTAGGAGGTGGCATAGATGGCGGCAGAAACAGTTGTAATTGATATTATGACTAACTTTAAAGATAATGCTGGAAATGGCTTTGAACGTGAAAAGAAAAGTTTGGACGATTATGAAAAGAGTCTTGAAAAGCTTAAAAAGCAAGTGGAGAAGTTAAGTGCTGATAAAGCAATGGTAAAAATAGATACAGAAGATAAAGCAACTAGCAAGTTAAATAAAATTCAGTCCTTTTTAAGAGGATTGAAAGATAAGGCTGTATCTTTCCCAATTAAAGCCATTGATAAAGCCACCGCTCCTATTCGTTTTATCAAGAAAAATTTGTTCTCATTAAAAACTTTAATAGCTGGGATTGCTTCTGGAGTTGCAATTAAGAAAACAATCCTAGATCCAATTGGGCTTGCAGATTCCTATAGTGGAGCAAAGATTGGATTTAGTACAAAATTGGGTGACGCTAGTGGGCAAAAGCTTATGGATCAGCTCGATAAATTCGCAAAAGATACCCCTTTCAAAACCGAAAATACTATCGGACAGGCACAAAAGATGATTGCAATGGGATGGGATGCTAAAAATATCGTAAAAGATATGACTACTATTGGTGATGCAGCCGCGGCAACAGGTAAAGGTGATGAAGGACTGCAGCGAATTGTTTTGGCCTTATCACAGATTAAGTCAAAAGGTAAACTTTCCACAGAAGAATTAAATCAGTTAGCCGAAGCAGGTATTTCGGCAAAAAGATATCTGGCCGAAGGTCTTGGATATGGTTCTGGTGATGCCGGAGTTATGAAACTTTCGGATGATTTGCAAAAAGGAGCAATTGGTTCTGAAAAGGCAATCCAGGCAATTATGAGTGGTATGAAAGAATATCAGGGAATGATGGACAAAACTGCTAACGAAACGGTGGAAGGTTTGAAATCACAGATTGAAGATACCTTCGAGATTAATATTTTCCGGCGCTGGGGTCAGGGTTTGCAGGACGGGGCTAAAAAAGGATTAGGTTCTGTTGTGGCATTACTTGATAAAAGCGATGGAGGGTTAAAGAAGGTTGGAGACCAGTTAGAAGAGATAGGGTCAGAAATGTCTAATCTGGCAGCAGAAAAACTTGAAAATTCTATCAATAAGATTATGAAGCTTTCTGATTCACGGGAATTTCAAAATGCAGATTTATTCGGTAAAGCTCATATTTTGTGGGATAAAGTTATTGCGGAACCATTTAGTGACTGGTGGGATACGAAAGGACATGATTATTTTCTCGATAAGATAGGAAATGCTGGAGAGGGACTAGGTAGCGGACTTTCAAATACGATTGAGGATATTTTAGGATTAAATAATGATGTGAATGGTGTCGCTGATAAAGCGACCACAATGGGAGGCCGTTTTGCCGAAGGTTTTGTAAAAGGATTTGATTTTTCTGGTGTAGGAGATAAAGTAACAGAATGTCTGTCTAATTCCATTAAGAAAACTTTAAATATCTTGTCGGGAGAGGGTAAAGGCTCTGATTATTTATCAGCGGCAATGCTTGGATATCTCGGCTTAAAGGTTGGAGGAACAGTGTTTGGTGGTGCAAATAGTGTTCTTGGATTGCTTGGAAAGAAAAGCCTTGGAAGTATGTTGTTAGGAAGTGCCAATGCCGGTACTGGTGTTCTTGGCATGGGTACATCTGCCGCAATCGGTATGGGAGCAGGAAATCTTGGTTTAAATGGCTCGCTTAGTGCTGGAGCTTTGGCATCATTAGGCTTGGGAAGTGTCGCAATGGGAGCGGTCGGAGCTGGAACTTTTATAGGTGGTGTAACAGACCTTTATAAAGGTTCGCAGAAAAAAGATAAAGCAGGCCAGGCTGCTTATGGGAAGTCAGCAGGTAAAAAGATATTTGGAGCTGGTATGGGAGCTTTAGCCGGAGCGGCTGTTGGCTCGGTAGTTCCTGTTATTGGAACGGCTGCCGGGGCATTAATAGGAGCCGGAGTTGGTGGAGCTGCTGGATGGATTTCTGGAAAAAAAGATGTAGATTCTTATAAAAAGAGTGTAGAGAATGCAGACAAGGCATTACGAAAAGCAACTTCTAAAGATTTGGAGAATCACTTTGGAAGAATTTCGTTATCAATGAAAGAAGTGGAAACACTATCAAATAAAATTGCTGGTGGTGGTTCAGGACAATTGAAAAAGTTTTCAGAAGCTACGCAGACGGCTGATAGCAGTTTGCAGAATCTGGAGTCTACATATTCAGAAATGGAAAAGGCGAACTGGAAAATGGAAAAACTGAACTGGAAAACTGGTTTAGGACTCAAAGTTACACCAGAAGAAAAGGAAGGATATAAAGAGATTGTAGATGAATATGTGTCTTCTGCGAAACAGTATGTAGAAGATAAACAATATGAATTTGAAACTTCGGTATCTTTACTTATGAATGTAAAAGAAGGAAGTGCCGGAGCGGATATCCTTTCAGGTGGTAATGCAGTTTACGGAAATCTTCAGAAAGACTTGGATTCTCTTAATGGCAAGCTTAAAAAGAAAATAGATATTGCTTTAGAAGACGGGAACATTGATGTAGACGAACAGGCAATCATCAGTAAATATCAAGAAAAAATAAAAGCAATCACAGATAAAATCAGCGGAGCAGAATCAGATGCCAAAATGGAAGCTCTAAAGATTAAGTTTGGCGGAGCTGACTTAGATTATGATTCCTTTTCTTCTTTACAAGAACAGCTTGGAAGTATAGTTAAAGATAAGACAGCCTCTTATGATGATGCATTAGAGGTAGATATAGCAAATCTTAAATTACAATTTCCAGATGGTGGAGAAGAATATGATAAGGCATTAAAAGAGCTTACGGATTCTTATCATGCAAAAATTAATGATCTGCAGGTAGAAGTAGAAGATTTTCAGTTAGATACATTGGTTGATTCATACGGTGAAGAACTCAATAAAGCTTTTGAAGATAGTGATTTAGTTAAGACAACACAAGCAAAAATCAAAGAAGCGATGGAAACAGCCTACTCAGAAGGTGTGGATGTGAAATCATGGGATGCTGAAACCTGTAAAAAGTATCTTGGATTAGACGGTTTAAAAGATAGCAGTCTTGAAGCTATTACAGAGATAACCTCTTCTATAGCACAGACTTTACCAGAACAACTGAATGCATCATTAGCCAGTGCAGATGTAGCTAATGCATCAGATGCCGTAAAAGGAATGATTGAAAGAAGTTTTGGTGATATGACTATTGCTCTTCCAACTACAGGTATACCGGAACAAATAGATAGTTCGTTGGCAAGTCAAATGACTACAGATAAGTTTTCAGGAACTGGAAGTAAAGCAGTGTCCTCTGCATCTGCTGCTATTAAATCTTCGTTTAGTGGTTCATCTGTTGATGCATCTATTGGGGTCAGATTAACACCGCATATTTCATTGACAAAAACATCGGCTACTATTACAGCCAGCGGTGGTGCAACTGGATCAGGCACAGCAAATTTAAGTGTATCTACAAATGCAGCCGGTGGCTATATTGGAGACAAACAGCTTTCATGGTTAGCAGAGGAAGGATATGGAGAATATGTTATTCCTACGGATCCTAAACGTAGAGGGCGAGCTTTAAGTTTATGGGAACAGGCCGGGGAAACATTAGGAGTAAAAAAACATGCGGCCGGTGGTATCACAGGAAGTATGTTACCGTCTAGTGGCAATTCAGATAGTAGTGCTATATCAGGAAGTCAAGATGGAAATATTGAGATTAATGTTGGTGGCATTACAATACAGTTAGGGAACGGTAATGACAACGGAAATATTATATCTCAATTATCAGGAAACAAAAAACAGATTACTTCGATGATTTCAGAGTTTCTTAGCGAAGCACTGGAGGAGGCTTTTGAATCTCTTCCATTATCAGCAGATTAGGAGAAAGTTATGGATATCTATATTGAAGGAAATCTTCCTAAATCCGTTAAAGATAAAGGAAATAGCATAAAATTAAGAATACCTGTGTTACCGGAGGCAATTAACTGTAAAAGTGCTATTACATTTGCAAGTTATAATATACTCGACAACGGAGAAGTCAAAATACCAAATGGGTGTGAACTGGATGAAATCGCATGGGAGAGTATTTTTCCTGGTGAAGGTAGAAAGGGAGCAGCATGGCTTCGTGGTCAATGGACTTTTCCAGATACATTAGTACATTATTTTCTGACTTGGATTAAGTATGGTGTTAAATTGTCATTAACAATATCTGGAACGAAAATATCAAGTAAACAAGTATATGTTTCATCATTTGAATGGAAGCCGAGTGGAGGCTTTGGAGATAGGGAATATACGGTTTCTTTTGTTCAGGCAAAAAATATCATAGTTACTTCAAAGAAGAAATCTAGGCGAAGCAGCAAAGCAAAATCAACTACTTATATAGTAAAAAAAGGAGATACCCTTTATAAAATCGCAAAAAAATTTTATGGAAAAGGTTCATCTTATATGAAAATTTATAATGCAAATAAGAGCGTTATAGAGAAGAAAGCCAAAAAGCATGGAAAGAAAAGCAGTAATAAAGGGCGTTGGCTTTATGCAGGAACGAAATTAACAATACCAGCCGCTGGTGGCAGTAGTAAGAAGAGTAGTGGAAAAGTAACGTATTATCCACGTTACAAAGGTAAATCAGGCTCAATTACAGATGCATTGAAATCTTTGAAAATAGATTCTTCAATGAGCAATCGTAAGAAAATAGCTGCCCGGAATAATATTAAAAATTATGCCGGTACAGCATCGCAAAATATCAAAATGCTGTCTCTTTTGAAAAAGGGTAAACTTATTAAATCTAAGTAAGGTGGTGGATATGGGTGCAAGTATTGAAAAACCAGTTTATTACATTAAAGTAGTAAGCGGAAAAACAACATATAATTTGCGGCCGGCAATTACAGCTTTGGAGTTGTCTCAGCCTGAAAAAGATATTGCACAAAAATTAACTTTTACTTGTTCTAATGTAAAAGTTGATGGCAAATATTTAAAAAACTTAATTGGTCTGGGACAAAAGGTATATATAACATATGACAGTGGAAGTGGAAAAAAAGAAAAATTTCGTGGAGAAATTTGGGCTACAAAATCAAAAGATGATGTAGAAAAAGAAGTTTCTTTTATAGCATATGATAATTTGATTTATTTACAAGAAAGTAAGGATAGTTTTTATTTTGCAAAAGGAAAATCAACGAAAGCGGTAATTTCAAGTATATGTAAAAAATGGGGAATTAAATTATCATATAACTATAAAAGCATTACACACCCTAAACTGGCATTGCACAGCAAAAATTTATCAGATATTATTATTGATTTATTAGAAGATGTTAGGCTGAAAACAGGGGCTAAATATTGTGTTAGAAGTATTAAAGGCGTATTGCATATTAATTTAGTTGGTAAAAATTCTACGATATATCATATTCGGAAAAAACAGAATCTTATGAGTACCTCTGTAGAGAAATCAAAGAGTGGTATGATCACTAAAGTTGTAATCAGAGGACCCCAGGACAAAAAAGGAAAAACATCTGTTAAGGCAGTTATAAAAGGAAAAACCAGTAAATACGGTACTTTACAGGATGAAGTTAGTAAAAGCAAAGATACCAGCATGAAAGAAGTTCGGAAAGAAGCGAAAGAGATTATCAGTGAAAAAGGAAAACCTTTTGTTACATGTAAGGTAGAAGATGCAGTAGATAATCCGAATATAAATCGTGGAGATAAAGTCCATATTGTGTCTGGAAATATGAATGGTAATTATTATGTTTTGAGTATTGAACATGATGCTGTGAAGAGGACAATGAATTTAGAGGTGAAAAGCATATGAATCAAATAGCAAGTTCTAAATTGGCGCATACTTTACAGAAAAGAATGAAGAATGTTAATCACAATGATAGTGTTGTCTATACGGATATAGGAACCATTGTAGCTGACAATGGATTAAAGCTTGATACTTTTGAACCAGTGATACCTTCGGATGGCTATAGCAGGTGTAGAGCAGCAAGTGAGCTAGAAAAAGGAGATAGGGTCCTTCTTGTATGGGCCAATGGAGAGCCGGTTATCATTGATAAAATTGTATAAGGAGGTATCTCATGGCAAATCTATTTCCAGAAGACGATGTGGAATTGGAAGAAACGGAAATCTTAGAAGATGAGACAGAAGATGACGAGCCAAATTATCAGCCAGGCTTACAAGTAAATGATGAGACAAATGATTTTGTTCTTACTGGGTCTGGAAAAATAAGAGAATGTGACGAAACAGAATCATGGATACAGTGGTGTAAAAAGAATCTTGAAACACCAAGATATCAATGTATTGCTTATTCGGATGATATTGGAATTGATATGGAAGGAATTATGCAATGTAAAACAAGGGAAGAAAGGGAGAGTATGCTATTTGCTGAAATTTCAGAATCTCTTGCAGCGGATCCATATAATCGTACATCATATGTTGAAAAAGTTGAATTTGAATGGGAAGCGGATAGTGTAACTTGTACGGTATCAGCTATAGGAAATGATGGTTCAAGAGCTGAAATAGAAGTTGAGCTTCAGAATTAGCGAGGAGGGGTAATGTGACAGAATATGAGACACCTGAATTTTTACAGGATGATGAAGACGAGGTACATCAGAGAATGTTGGAGCTTCTTCCTGATGATTTAGATAAATCAGAAGGTTCACATATTTGGGATTTGACACGTCCTACAGCTATTGAAGTGGCAGAATTTAAAGAATTTACTATGAATACAGCATTGCAAATGATTTTCCCTCAGTTCGCAAATGGTGAGTTTTTAGATTATCATGGTGAAGCAAGGGGAATCATTCGCAAAGATGCAGTTGCGGCAACAGGGATACTTACTGTAAATGGTGTAAAAGGGACACGGATAAACGAGGGTGATTTATTTGCTACATTGGCAAGTGGAGAAGAAGATATAAGCATGTCATATAGTGCAGATACTACCTGCATAATTCCTGAATCGGGAACACTTGATCTCAGTATTACCTGTACAGAGGGTGGTGTTGATGGAAATGTAGCGGCTGACAGTATTATTATCATTGAGACAGAGAATGACGGTATCTTAAGTTGTACAAATCATTTAGCATTTGAAAATGGTATAGATGAGGAAGACGATGAAACCTACAGTGAACGAATTATTGAATATGATCAGGCAAAAGAAATGTCCTTTGCTGGAAGTATAGCAGATTATAAACGGTGGGCAAATGAAGTACCTGGTGTTGGAAGTTGCACGATAATTCCGGCGAGCGATTCTTCAGGACGGGTTACGATTGTCATTGTTGATGCAAATGGAAATCCTGCATCACAAGAAGTATGTACAGCAGTCTACAATTATATAATGTCACCGGATGACCCAGATAGCCGTTTGGCTCCAATCAATGCTATGTTAAGTGTTATTTCACCATCGGCATTAGTTGTTAAGATAACAGCCACAGTAGAACTTGTAGATTCAGATATAGCCACAGTGAAATCTCTTTTTTATGAGGAAATTAAAAAATATTTGGCGGTTGCAAAAGATGATCATGAGATACGAATTACACAAGTCGGAAAAACTCTAGGTAATGTGGCAGGTGTTTATGATTATAACAATCTGACTGTTAATGGAGATAGTGTCAACTTGACATTTGCATCAAATTATACACCGACTATATCTCTTGAAAATATTACTCTAACAGAAGGAAAAGTATAGGGGGAATTGTATGAGATATAGAACAGACTTAATGGAATCTATACTTACCAGTGAAGAAGCACAAAAGATTATAGATTTTGTTACTCCTATATATGGGGAAGCATACGTGTTTTTGTGGTTAATTCAAGTAGTGGGAGCAGCTTTGGATGAATGTATAACTTGTACAGATCAATATTTTAATCAGGTAACACCACAGACTGCGACATGGGCTATAGAATTTTGGGAAGATGAGTATGCTATTATACCAGATTGCTCTTGGGATTTAGCGCAACGCAGGCAAAATGTAATGGCTAGAATGAGATGCAAAGCTCCAATTACGCCTAAAAAAATAAAAGATAGTGTATCGGCGGCGATAGGCCGAGAGACAATTATTGTTGAAAACACCGGGAAAAATAAATTTGGAGTGTATATAAACGGATATACAACAGATACCAAAAAAGTAATTGAATTAATAAATAAAGCAAAGCCAGCACATTTGATATATGATTTTGTTGTTTCTGATTATACGGAAGCAGAATCAACAGCATATAATCAGATATTTGTAACAGCAAATGAAAATATACAAATTAATGTTGAGTAAATAAGAGAGGGGTATAAATAATGTCTTGGAAAGCACTTATTACTGATGCAGGAAATGAACTTTCTGCGAAAACAATAAGCGGTGGAAGTATTAAGCTGACGCACGCAAAAGCCGGAAGTGGCACAGTATCAGAACAAGATTTACATTTACAAACAGAGCTTGTAAATGTAAAACAGACGTTAAGTATTGAAAGTATTAAATACAGTAATGCCGTAAATAATATAGAGATTTTACTGGACTGCCGAGGGCTTAAAGAAGCTTATGATTTAACTCAGATTGGAATATATGCAACAGACCCAGATGCTGGAGAAATACTTTTTGCTATCGCTCAGACAGAGAATCCTAAACATATACCGGCAGAAAATGAGGTCCCTTTTTATTCAATTGATTTTAATTTTGCTTTTGCGCTTAAAAATAATCAGAACATGGTAGCAACAATAGATCAGTCCACATTTGCAACAAAGGAACAGTTATCCGCTGTTGATGCAAGAATTGATAATATTATTGTTAATGCCGGTAGTACAGAAGATAATGCCGAATTAATTGATATGAGAGTAGATGTTGATGGTAAAAGACACAGTACAGCAGGAGAAGCATTGCGGAGTCAGCTTAAACAGAAAGCAAACTTGACAGATATATCTAGCCCGTATCAGTTTAGAGGAGCGTGTTTAAGCGCAAACCTTCCGGGAAGCGGAAATAAAATAAATGATACATATTATGTGACAGACAAAAAATGTAAGTTTACATGGAATGGAGCGGCATGGTATCAGAGCAGCTTGAATAAAAGTGATTATGAGGAAGAGTTAAGTTCGTTAACAGAAGATTTAGTTTATGGATTTAATGATAATGCATCATACAAAGAGCATACTGTTGATGACAGCCTTAAAGCAATAGGAACGCCTTCTCCTTTGGTTAACAGTTGTATTACAATATCAGAGGTTTTGAGGACGTTTTTTATCAAAACAATTAAATTATATGTAAAATCATCCGTAAAAGATACGATAACAATAAAATTATTAGAAGAACCTGAACATGATTCAAATGCATACTATGAAACCTCGGTTGAGGTCGAAGCCGATACGAATAAATTGGTTGAAATTGAAGTTAATAAATTGTTTTTTAGAGGCAACAGCTTAAATATTTTAACAGAAAGTAAAGTAAGTTTGGAGTCCGGCACAAAAGCAATGTATTATTATGTGCGAAATGAAGGGACAAAAATCTGTGAATATTTAAAAGTAAAAAAAGGAATCAGTAACAATAATTTCATATCCAGCACAGTTGGGTTTAATAACGGTTCGATTACTTATTGCGAAAACATAGTAGACACGCTCTACAATGCAGAGCAAGCAAACCACAGCGCAGAAAAAACACTTTATAACACGCTTTATAACACGCTTTATAACACGGAACAGACACCGTTTAATGGTACTAATTCTTTACTTAAATTGTATTTAGACAGCTTTTTTGTAAAAGCACAAACTGGAAAAAATTTAGCAATAAAAAATAAATTCATTGCTAGGTTAGGAACTTTTGCCAATGATACTGCGTTCAAGTGGAAATATGACTTAGACCCTAGATATGGGACTTTGTTTCTTCCTGCAATAAAAGAAGGCTATTCGTACACAAATTTAGGTGGAAGTGGTTTAGGCTCTTTTTGTGTCCTTGACAAAACTGGAAAAGTTATCAGAGGTGTAGCTACAGAAGTTAAAGATGTGAGACACTATGTATACGAAGAAGGGGACTTCTTAGTAGCTTTTGAAAGTCCATTTTTAAGAAAGACAGATAAGACCAATCCCATTGTAGTTGCTGGTCAAGTAGATGAATTGACTGACGCAGAGGCTTACGAATATGCTCCTGTGAAAGAATTGAATAATAGGATTAAATCTGTTGAAGATAAGTTGAATAATATTTCTCCCGATGTTTCTCAACTAGATATAATGGAAACCTCTCCGATATATAGCGTGTATAATGACGTTAATCCATCTAGGAGCTATGCTACTGCGCTCTGGATTGACCATTTGATAAATGACTCAAAATGCTTTAATAAAGATGTTGGATTTACAGAAAACAAAAATAAAATGTTATATTTTGGAGCATTACAGTTTTCTAAGAATGAAAAAACAAAAGAAGTAAAAACTACTTTACCAATTTATTCGTCTAATTTCACAGTTCCTTCTACGCAAATTATTCATAGGTGTTCAAGGTTAACATCTAGTAACTCAAAATTTCCTAAGATACTTGTTGTAGGCGATAGCGTGACTGATGGATATTTAGCAAGCTATCAAAAGTATGACAGCAATCTGCCGAACCAGTATTGGTCATGGGTAAAATACTTCTTTGCTCTGGATGCAAAAGAGGATGCGAATGACGCATCTAAAAATAACTGCAAAATGTTAGGGATTACATCTATAAATGGTAAAAAGTATGGGTCTTCAAACAGTTTTGTAATGAACGGAACAACTTACAAGAATTACGCAGTAGGAAAAGGTGGATGGAGTGCAGAAGATTTGAACCTAAAAACTTTTCAAACTGAGGATAGCTTGAACCCTTTCTTTGATGAAAAAACTTCAAAGTTCTCGCTGAAAGCCGCAGTTGATAAGTTTAAGACATTAGCAGATGATGGTGTTACTAGGTTAGAGGTCGGTTCGACCGCTGGCACAGAAGTAACCGATGTAAATGCGTTTGACTTTTGTACTCCAACTCACGTTGTGATTAACTTAAATCACAATTCTTCTTTAGAAGAGTACAAAAGAACTATTCCTGAAGTGGTAAACACCATTAAGTCTGAATACCCTAATATCATTGTTATTTTGATGTCTATTGATGAAACCGGGACATATTTCCCATGTTTGTATCCAAACTATAGTGAATCAGACATAGCATGGAAAAACAATCCCGGACTTCACAACAAAAATCTTAGTATATATCAATATATAAAAGAATCTTTGGAAGATGAATCGAATGGTATATATGTGTGTAGTGGACACCTAGTTCAACATCCGGTGAAAAGTTATCCGTCGATTGACAATATTATTCCCGAGACAATAGGCGGGGAACCAGAAGTATATAGCAATCATAGCAACGGCGGCGGACCTAATTGGCACCCGAATAATATTGCTCACAAAGCGTGGGGATACCAGTTGTATTCACTGATAAAATACACACTGGCAAAAGATTAATTAACTAAAGAATACTTAAGATCACTTATATATAAGTGATCTTAAATTACAGAAATATAAACTGCAAAAACCTGTAGAAGGAACTATATATGCAGAAGTATTAAATTTCATAGATGCATTAGGCATGTCGTTTCTTACGGTATTATTTGCTATCGAGGTGCATTATTTTATTCTAGAGATGAGAACATTGAGATTAGAGACTTATGGATTAAGGACACATATATTGTAAAAAAGGGTAGATAAATCTGAAAGTTTTATGTATAGGTTGTCATACTCAAGACTTTCACCAGAATTAAGAGATATGCTACTTTGCTGCTCTAATTTCTGAAACAGAGGGTTTTGCTTGACATAGTCATATGCTTGTGTATTAGAATAGTACTCTCCGTATGGAATTTCAATTAAACCTAAACGCAATAAATTATCTATAGACGCTGCACATTGCTTGATAGAGAAATCGCTTATCCAAGAGCAGTGAGATTGAATAAGTAAAGAACCACTTCCTGGAAGCTCCTTTTTCAAATCGATAATAGGTCGGAGTTGAGAAGACATTATTATCTGAAATATATGGGCATCTATTGGCGACATTTGCTTGATTATTTCAACAAATGAAGGGTGAACAGTATCTTTTGTATCACTGATCATAGATTTTGCAAGGAGATTAGCATATAGATTACGTAATTCATCACTATTCATAGCATAGGAAATAGCTTGTATTGCGGGAATTGCAACGTATGGTTCTGGCTCAACGATTTTATCAGGGTCGACTTTATTGAGTTTTTCAGTAAGTAATTTTTTTGTTTCATCAACGCTGTATTCTCTATTTAGGATCCATTTGTCGAGTCCAGAAAAAGCCGCATTAATAGCCCGTGGTATTCGAGCAAGCATTTTACCTGTTTCTTGTGCAGAAGGTTGGAGTGTATCGTGGTATAATTCAGGAACTGTTTTAAGTGCTTTCTCAAGTTCATTTTTCATAAAAATTTGTCCTTTCAAAATATTTTTGATTACATTATACAAAAAAATAAAATAATATCAATAGATAAAAGGTGGTAGACAGTATGTTTAAAGCGATAATGTGTTTTTCAGTAAGAGAAAAAGTGAAAGTATTAGGAGGAGGGAGTACCTTAGATATATTGACACTTACAACAGCGATATGTAAAGCAGTAGCTGAGAGGATAGAAAAAGAAAAAAATATAAAATATGAAGACGCTATAAAGTTTGTAATAAGTAGCATTAATGAGACATGTACCAAATTAGAAAACACGAAATAGTGATTATTACAGAGTTAATTAGAGTTTAGAAAATATAAAAAATACTATCGAGCTATTGGAAAATATTTAGAATTTTCGTGTGTATTTAATTAAAAGGTGGAAGAAAAGCGGTTTGCCTTCAAGAACTACCATTAAGCGCCATTGCAGAAAATTTAATGTATGAAAAGGTATTGAATGATAAAGTTAGGTATTCGCCCTTTGGAATAAGATTTCATAAAGGTTTTATATATAATAAAGGAGGAAGACCGCTTATATATGAAAATAAAGATATTATGAAATCATTGCTTCCAGAAAGTAAATATTGACGTATTGTAGATTTAAATTTATCTAATAAAGATTCATATGTTGATTGGACTCATGAAAGAGAGTGGAGGGTTTCCGATGAGTTGACATTCAATTACAGAAATATAGAAATCATTGTAAAGCAAGGAAAGTATTATAGAGAACTTGTTGAACGTTGCATAGATAAAAAAAGAACAGATATCCTTGTAGGTATACATGGGATAATAACACTTGATAGTGTGTATTCTTAGAACTCAAAAAGCGTAATAAGTTATACGCAAACTGGATTTCAAAAGAGAAAAAGAAAAACTAAAATCCTTTGAATAAATGCGAAGCATTTTTTGTTGGGATCAATATTATAGAAAAGGGAAAAGAAAGGATAAGACTGACTTGTGTGATTTAAAATCACAGATATAGCAATGAAATAAAAGCACACATATATAAGTGTATTTAATGCACAGATATATGTGTGCTTTTATTTTCACAAAACTAGGTCAATTTCTTCTAAAAATCTAAAAAATATATCGTATAAAGGAAAACAGCCCCTTGCGGAGCTGCTTTTTAAAATATGAAAAAAATCATGACCTTGAAAGGCAGGTCAATGATGTTATCATAACATATTTTATAATAAAAAAGCAATAACATTTTAAAATAAAGCATGATTGTATATTTGGAAATAAAATGATATAATAAAATTATTAAATTTAGGAGGAAAACAATGGGAAAATTAGATTATAAAATTTCAGAAAGATATAGTCATGAACTGTGTAATATCAACAACAAATTAAATCAAATTGAATGTGGCAGAATATATGAAATGGGTGGAGCAAAAATGGACGGGTCTCTATCAACTAATATTAATGAACTTAGAAAGATGCTCAATGATTTACTTAATAAAATTCAAAATGATAGTCGAAGCACCAGTGAAGAAATTGGAGAGGCATTGAAAAAAATGTTGTAATGTCAAGGCTATCTTGATAAAAAATGCTTCCTTTTGAACATTAATTCCAGAGGAAGCATTTTTTATCAATAAAACTAAAAAATTATATTTATAGATAATTTGTTTTATTATATTATATTTTCGCATTAAAAGAGGAAGGAAAGTTAGAAAGATACATGATTTTTAAAAAAAATATAGAACAATTAAAACAATTTTTATGGCGTAATAAATATATGGTTATACTTACCATATTTTTTCTACTCGTTAGAATAAAAATTTCGGAGGCACCTTTATGGAAAACTATTTCAAATTTTTCATTGGGGACAATTATATTTGGAGTACCTGAAAGAAATACTGCATGGGCAGAATGGTTGGAATTTATAGATGCTTTAGGAATGTCATTTCTTGCAAGTTTAGTATTTTTATTTGTAAGTGTCACATTACCTAATATGAAAAAAAGAAAGATAATTCGGAATAATATAGAAAAGAGAGTTAATATAATTTTGGAAGAAATAGAAAGTATAACTATTGGATGTCTTGCCATTTATCAATCAAATCCAAAGGCTCCTGTAAAAGCATTTGAAGAATATAACGATAAAGATATTGAATGGATAACCAATCATGTTAAATTTGATAAGAGAATATGTTTAAAAGGAAATGAGTATATCACAGGATTTCAATTTATGTATGAACGAGCAGTTCGTGTGAAAAGGGAAGTAGATTATATATGTTCTAATTATCTGGAGTACATTACTGCAGATGAGCAAAATATTTTAAATAATTTGTTAGAATCTGTTTATTTAGAAAAGGCAGCGACAAGATATATTTATTGTTTGCAGAGTGGGCAGATAAAAATACCAGAAGAAACAATGAATGAGTTAAGAAAAAATTCTCCTAAAATGATAGGTGTAGGAGAAATCTTGATTGCAAATGGCATAGTAGAAAATTCAGATATAAAAAACGGAGTTGAATTATACAATACTATAAAGAAAATATTTGTTTTACAATAGAGAGAAATTTTCTCTCTTTTTTATTATTTAACAAAAATATGATAAGAGAAGAGCTAAGATACAATCAAGATAATAAAAATAAAAATGACCTAGCCCATTGCGATTTTTATCAACATTTTAGAAAATGGTATTAAAAATGGGAAAGGAGAAATATATGAGTGAAGCCGAAACGATAGGAACTGTAGTTGTTGCGCTCATTGCTTTGCTGGGGTTGTACTGGACAGTATGCCGACCTATGTTAGAAAATCAGAAAACAATGGTGGAGCTTACTTGTGTTATGCGTGAATTAAAAGATAAATTGATATCTTTAGAAGAAGATAACACAAACTCACACAAACGAATTTGGAAAACAGTTGAAGATCATACTGAAAAGCTTTCGAACCATGAAGCAAGGCTAAATTTTTTGGAGAATGGAGGAAGTAAACATGAATGTTGATTTATCACAGATGGGTGTTGTTTTAGCAATTGTAGTTATTTGTTATTTAGTTGGTATGGCTGCTAAAGTTTCTAATCATTGCCCGGACAAAGCGATTCCTGTAGTTGTTGGTGTGGCTGGAGGTCTACTTGGAGTTGTTGGAATGTATGTTATTACAGATTTTCCGGCACAGGATATTTTAAATGCGATTGCCATCGGAATTGTATCAGGTCTTGCATCTACAGGAATAGATCAGGTATATAAGCAGCAGAAGAAAGGGTGAATATAGTGGCAAATAAGAAAATTATTGATGTGTCGTCTTATAACGGTACTGTCAATTGGAAAAAAGCGAAGCAATATGGTGTTGATGGTGCCATTTTAAAAATTATTCGCAAAGATTTAAAGCGTGATAACGGCTTTAATAGAAATTATCAGGCTTGTAACGAGAATCATATTAACTGGGGTGTGTACAATTATACATATGCTACTACCCCGAAAAAGGCAAGGGCAGATATGGAACTTGTCTGCGATATTCTTGATAAACTCGATAAGAAATATTTCAAACTGGGCGTATGGTTTGATATTGAAGACCAGGCTCAAGCAAAATTAAGCAAAGATGAGATTGCATCCATTATCAATGCAGCACAGGCGGTAGTGGAATCTCGTGGTTACAAATTCGGAATTTATACCGGAATGAGCTACTTTAGTGAGCATATTAATGTAAAAAAGGTAACCTGCTCCCATTGGTGGATTGCTCGTTATTATAAAGGCTATAAAGAGATGTGTTTTGCAACAAATCCAAACGGTAACTATAAACCGAAAAATACAGATATCATGGCATGGCAGTATACTTCCAGTGGTGTATTTCCTTCTAGTATTTCTACTGGGAATGGTGGAAAATTTGATTTAAGCATTTTATACAAAGATTTCTCATTAACTACATCTGACAAAAAATCTTTAGAGACAATTGTTAAAGAAGTTATGAAAGATAAGTGGGGAACCGGAAAAACTCGAAAGAAAAGATTAGAGGCAGCTGGATACAATTACGAGCAGATACGTTCCGCTGTAAATGATACAATTGATCGTCTTGTAGATGAGGTAATTGCGGATAAATGGGGAGAGGGAACTGAACGAGAAAGAAGACTTACTGAAGCCGGATATAATTATCAACTTATTCGTGAATCCGTAAATAAGAAATTATCAAAGTGAGATTCGCTCACAATGTTATACACCTCCATGAAAAAAGGACTGACTATATAGCCGGTCCTTTTTGTTCTATTTCCAGTTATTCAAGTGCTGCTGCGGTTCCGTCCCATAAATCATCCGTATCTACGACTTTATATTTTTCTGTGCCGCAAACGAGTTCTGTGCCATCTTCTGATAAAATGTATACACTTTCCGAGTTTGTTGTTATATATACTTTTCTATTATCTTGCGAATAAGAACCTAATGCAGTATCTGTAACTTTTTTCGTAAGTGGATCACATTTAGCCATATGAAGGATTTCTTCATCATCAAATCTTAAAACTATTATGTAACCGTCCAGAGAACCTAAAAAATATTTATTTGTCACGCTTAATTCATTTTTACTTTCAGGCAAAGGAAGTATACCATTTGCAATTAATAAATCCCTTCCTGCACTAAACAGAACTAATACTGCTATGACACCACATATTATTGCCATGATTTTTATACTTTTTTTCATTGACTCTTACCTCCATTTACTTTAAAATAACATAATAATTTAGCAAAGAATATTGCTATTTTAGACAAAACAAATGTTCATAAAAAATAAGAAAAGACGACTCTATACAATTTACCCATTCAAGTTTTGGTGTAGGTTTGAAAACAAAAGAAAGATAAGTTTTTAATATAATTTCACTAATGTAGAAGAATATTGAGAATAAAGGATATTATAAACGGACTCAAGAAATACACAGGTAATACACAAATAAATTGAACAATCCAGTAGTTAAGCGGATTTTCAGAGTGTTTCAGCTTCCGTAGAAGAGGCTGCTAAGGCAGGTAGATTCTAGGTTTTACGAGATTTACAAAAATTTATCGGGAGTCGTTCGACTCCCGATTTTTGTGTTTTGACAACATATTGACAACATTTACTCTAAGTTGTTGTCAATGTTGTCACCATTTATTACTTCATCAAGCATAGAAAGCATTTTCTTAGTAACATGATCTGTGTAGCGTTTTGTTGTCTGAATATTAATATGCCCGAGTCTTTTCTGGATCAGTGGCATTGGAACACCTGCCTCATAAAGAATTGTTGCATGAGTATGTCGTAAACTGTGGAAGTCCCATTCTTCACTGATAAGAGTACAGTTCTTTGCTTTACCATGAATGCTGCGGGAAGTGTGCTGCATATTTCGTGGGTGAGCCAGAAGACCACCCTGTTTAGCATTTACAAAATGTACAGGCCTTAAATCATTAAGTGAAAGAAGGCTGTGTGTTTCTTCATCATAGTTCATGTAATTTTCTTGATAATATTCTCCGCAGGTTTCTTTATTAGTCAATTGAAATTCCAGCGTTCTTTTTAGCAAGGCAAGAACATTGTTACCAACAGTAACTGTTCTGGATGAATCGTACTTAGGTACATACAGAAGTCACTTACCACATCCAGAAGGTTCTTGCATTTGTTTATTTATTGTAATTGTTTTGTTTTCAAAGTCTACGCAATCCCAGGTTAATCCATAGACCTCTCCAAGACGTAATCCACAATAATAGCCAAGCATCAGAGCAAGGTGGGAAGGATGGCCTTCTGGAAAGCGTTCAATAATCGCATTCCACATATCTTCTTCAACAAAAATATGATTCTCTTTCCTTGTGCCTACCTCGGAATCTTTCCTTTTATTTGGAAGTGTCAGTTTGTAAGACGGATCCACAGAAATGAACTTTGCCTGTACAGTCGCATATCCAAATGCAGATGTCAACATTCCCTTAATACAAGTAAGAGTATTTCTACTCATACCAGTTCGGTGTAACTTGGCCAGAAAGTTTCGTAAGGTTTCTCCCTGTACATTTTTAAGTTTGTAAGAACCAATATAAGGTTTAATATAAAGACGGATCCTTTTCTTGTATGTATTTACAGTTGTCTCTGCAAGTTCTTGTTCTACATAATGCTCCATCCAGTAGTCGAAATAGTCAGCTACAGATTGCTCCGAGACCTTAAAAGCAATACCAGTGCTATTATATTCAGCCAAAGCTTTTGTGCCGGCTGCCTGAGCCTCCGCCTTTGTTCGGTATCCGCTACCGGTTTTCCATTTTCTCGTTTCATTCACACTGGCCAATTGAAAATAATACTGCCAGGTTTTTCCGCGTTTTCGTGTGCTAACTTTTCCCATGAAAATCATCCTTTCGAAAAAAGGGTATAAAAAATACACCCTATGCAAAATGCAGGATGCGTGGTATAATCTAAGTGATGTAAAGATTATCAGCCATCCTGGTTGATAGGTTACTAGAAATCCGGTATGGCAAGTACCGGATTTTTTCCGTTTATAGGGTCATTATACAGCGTGCAGAACATATGTGCAAGGAAATGTTGAAAAATGTTAAAAGGCTATAATGAAAATTTTTTCCTTAGACCATAATGAATAGTGAAATTTTGGGATAAATCAACCTCATCTATAGCATCTATTTTATAATACCAACAGGTACGATGTTTTCCTTTTTTTGATTTCCACGCATTCCCTATGGCCCCTAATTCATAAAGAAAATGTAGGGCATCATCAAGATTATCAATTTCGCTATAAGAAGTTCGGTTTTCTTCATAAAGAGTTTGGATATCACTATAAGAAAAAGATGGTCTTTTAATTCCAGCTATTAATTTTAAACATTGCGTACTATAAGCACTACTTTTGTAAAAAGAAGCTTGATTGAGCATTTCATTATAAAAATCTGTAGCATAAATTTTTCTAGTCTCTTTTAAAACTGTAGCTGAAAAACACGTTCTCTCCGGAAATTCTTTTTTTGCACAGTTTAGAAATGTAACAATGTCACGAGGTCGCCCAAGACTATGATCTAATAAGAAGTCAAGAGGATTTTTCTTGTCAATTGATTCAGGAAATAATATTTCAAATAGTTCTTTGTTTGAACGATTTTTATAGGGTTCGCAGGAAGCCCTTATTTTATGAAAAATCATACTAATTAAAGGATGGTCCTATTTATCATGAGTAGAGTCAAGTAACCAATATAAATCTATGGAACAGGAGGTTTTTATTTTATTTAGATTAGGATGATTTCCCTGCATTTTATTTAATATATCACTGCGCAATAGCATGATTATTTTAAGACTCTTGGCACGAGAATTAAAATAAAAATTATATTTTTTGGCAGCGGTTATCAAATTATATATAATATTTTCGCTTTGTTCACCAGCTTCCTTTTTTAATTCATCTAAATCGTCTAAAATAATAAGTAGATGGTCGTTTATTTGAAAACAATCAAAAACGAGTTGTTCAAAATAATCAATTAAATCAAAAAATCTCTTGCGGGTACTCTCATAAGAAACCCCATCAGATGTTTTAATTCCGGCAGAGTGTTGAAAATTCGAAGTCTGTAACTTGTCAGAGTGAGAAATACCGTGAGAAAGATTTCCAGTAATCTCTTGATTATTAGTAGTAGATAAAGATACTATTTTATAAAATGTGTCATCATTGTATTCAAGCATAAATTTTCTCAGCTTATTTAGCTTGCATCTGGGAAGATGTTTAAGCCAACGATGCTTATTTAATAATGAATTTGCAATTTCATATAGTAAAAACCATTTGCACAATACTGAAATATAATCATTTGTTAATTCTTGCTCATCAATATTTATGAGTTTACATATCCAAAAATTTTTAGGATCAACTATGATGCAGGTCTGTTTAGAAGGAGATTGTTCTACAATATATTTAGAAAGATAAGTTTTTCCAGTTCCCTTACTTCCAATAATCAAAAATTTTTCATTGCTATTTATTATTTCATTATATTTATTGTTGGGATCAAAGAAAAGTTCTTGAAATCTTTTATCACGAGCTTCAACTTCTCCATCAGGTAGCCCCATATATAAGTCTTTTAATTTTACATCATTCAATATAATTTCCTCCCATATTATAATTAAAGACATTATAACATAAAAAAGGACAAAATAAAAAGGATTACATTTTGAATGTAATCCTTTTTAGGTGCGAGGTCGCAATGCCTCATTGACGAGTTCTTAGACTCTTGTTTCTCTATATTATCAATTATATACTAACTGGCAAAAAAACTATATTAGTCTACTATAATATCTATATTATGTCAACTGTTTTTTTATATTTTGATTATATCACAAATTGAGATTTTAAGAAATTAAGATTTAATTAATTTTTTAAGACTTTTTTAGAAAATTATGTTATAATCCCATCGTTGCCGCTCCCTATACTGGTGACGGAAGGGAGGTGCACAAATGATATCATTATACTCTTTTCTTTTTTCGGTATTGGCTGGTATTATTTCAGGAATCATTGTTGAGATGATTATGAAGTTACTTAGCAAGTGGTTTGGCCGGAAGAAGAAGTAAAGAACAACGGCAACCAAGCCCCAAATAAAACCCCTCGGTATTAGCGGTACCGAGGGGTTTTTGGTGCATAAATGATATCACCATTTACTCTTTTCTGACTTCAATATATCATATTGAGTCAGATAATTCAAGTATATCCTGGTTTGTAGCATATTATTCATTTTGGGTTTCAGAAAAATATCATTAAGTATCCAGTTAGTTTAGATGAACATATATTTTGTACGATTTGTCAATATAAATTATGAATAAAAATTGATATTATATAATAAAAAAATTATACAATTAGGAGAAAATAGTATTATGGATTTCAATGAACAAATTAAGCAGTTGTCAAAAAGAATATCGACATTAAAAAACTCAGTAGTTACAGAGGAAGCAACAAAAACCTCTTTTATTATGCCATTTTTTCAGATTTTAGGGTATGATGTATTTAATCCTACAGAATTTTTTCCAGAATATGTAGCAGATGTAGGCATTAAAAAGGGAGAAAAAGTAGATTATGCGATTATTATAGACGGAAAACCATGCATATTTGTAGAATGCAAATCCTGTAACGAAGATTTAGATAAGCACGCAAGTCAATTATTTAGATATTTTGCCGCAGCTCCAGTTAAATTTGGAATACTTACAAATGGCATTGTTTATAGATTCTATACAGATCTTGAAAAAGATAATATCATGGATTTAGAACCATTTGTAGAGGTGAATCTTGAAAATATAAATGAATCAGGAATAAAGGCATTAATGAAATTTAGAAAAGAGACATTTGATAAATCTAATATATACAAAGCTGCAGAAGAATTAAAATATAGTACTCTTATTAAAAAAGTTTTCGAAGATGAGTTTGATACTCCATCAGATGAATTTGTCCGATTTGTACTTAATGACATATATACTGGTAAGAAAAACAAAAATATGGTTGAGAAATTCAAACCTATGGTTAGGAAAGCATTTTCAGCTTTTATAAATGATATCGTAAATCAAAAATTAAATGAGGTTTTTGATACCATGTAAGATGAAACAGAAAATACGGAAGAACAGGGGAATGAAGAGCCAGTATCTAAAATTGTGACAACAGAGGCAGAAATTGAGTCCTTTAATATTATTCGTGGTATGTTAGCTGATACTGTGCCTATTGAAGATATCAAATATAAGGACACAGAGAGTTATTTTGGGATACTTTATAAGAATAATAGTTGGAAGCAGATATGCAGAATTAATCTGGATACAAGGAAAAAGCAATTATTGATTCCAGATGAAAATAAAAAATTTATTCGTTTTTACATCGAATCATTGAATGATTTGTATAAATATAAGGATAAACTTATAGAAGTATTGAACAGATATTTGGTTAGATAAAATTTTTATAAATAAAAAGAGAACAGTATAAATGATGATATTATATGGCATCTCTGGTCTCTTTTTTTAATATTATGCGAGCAATTGTTCTCTCATCTTTAAAGATGTCCTATATTGCTCAGCATCGGGGAAGTCTATAAATTCCACAGTTTTATCAAAGTTTTCCTTAACAACCTGCTTTATCTCATCGAGTGTTACATAGAAAAATTCTCGTCTGGTATTAACCATATTTAACTTTCTGTCTTCGAAAGCTCGATGTAAAGCTGCCTCCAGAGCAGGAGCATTATCAGAGAATATCATGGCATGAACATCGAATTTAAACGGAACAGAGGCATCTCCAAGCTTATCTACTCTATCTTGCGGTTCTAATCTTCTTGTCATACCTATTTTATAAATATTTTCATCAAAAGACCCTACATTTGAAATAACATATACATATCCGGCTTTCTGGTTTGCTTCTCTGTAATCAATATCTTTTATGGACTTATCAATATTGGAAAGTTCAGTTTCTAATTCCGCTTTTTTTGCGATCAAATCCTCGGTCTCACCATGTTCTTTGATTTGGGACAGAAGATTTTTAAGTGTCTGCTGGTAATGGGTCTGTTCTTTCTTAATTTTTTTTCGCTTTTCTTCAATTTCTTTTTTGAGTTTTGCTTCTTCACGTTGCTGGGCACGAAGTTCACGTTGTTCTTCTTTTTCCTGTTGCTTTTTCTGTTGGTATTCAAAAGCCAGATATAATTCTACTATTTTTAAATCTATATAGGATTGATTAATATATACACTCATGATGGTTCCTAATTTTTGAATTTGTTCGGCGCTTTTTACGATTTTCCGTACGGAAGTTTCTATATTATTATATTTTACTTTTCCGATGGTCTCATCGCATTCGCTGTTAAAGGCTCGTAGTAATAATTTTTTCATGTCATTAACCATTTTACGACCTTTAGCTTTATTGTTATTTACCGTCCAGTCTGTATTACCAGAGGCAGCACAAAAAATTGGAGTAAGTACAGACACATTAGGAAATTATGAAAGAGGAAAATCATATCCAGATATCCCGATTTTAAGAAAAATTGAATCTGTATATGGCGTGCCATATGATAGACTTATTTTTTTATCTTTAGATTTCGGTTTAACCGAAAAAAGAACAGAAAAACCAGAACGCAAGAGCAGTTAAGTGTAAAGATCAAGACAACAAAACTCACCAAGAAAACAGCCAGCAAGAAGGCATTTAAGGGTGTAAATAAAAAGATGGTAATTAAGGTGCCGAAGAAAGTGAAGAAGACTTATGCGAAGATTTTTAAAGGGCTGAAAGTGAAATAGAAAGGGATAGGATTTTTTTAAGGACTCATGCTAGATGGTATGTGTTCTTTTTTGTAACAATATAATGTAAGTTATGGGGATTAAAATGACATATTGTGACGATAAAGGATATATGTTATAATCCGAACATGAGTGTTATCATAACGGTAGGCGGTTAGTCTTTCAACAGAGGTTGCTGAGTGCCAGTGGCACTCGTTTTGCAACGACCGAAGTGAAACGGAGACCTGTAACCCTCTGATTACATAGAAACCCGAAAGGGAATCCGCTGGAAAGAAGGAAGTATTAATCAAAGAAAATACAAAGGAGATTTTACAATGAAAATGCACATCATCGGCACTGGAACAGCAACAGTAAGTAAATATATCAATACCTCCTGTGTTTTTGAGGAAGATGATCAGTTATTTCTTGTGGACGGGACAGGGGGCAGTGACATCTTGCGGGCATTTGATACTATGAATCTTAATTGGAAGAAGCTTCATTATGCCTTTCTTTCCCATGAACATACCGATCATTTTTTAGGGATGATATGGGTAATTCGCACGATTGCGGAGTTGTTAGAACTGGAGGAATATGAGGGGGATTTTTATCTTTACGGAAACGATGTAGTATTGGGAAAGGTATTACATGTGTGCCGCATGATTCTTAAGAAACGAAGCCAGGCTTTTTTGGAGACAAGAATTAAGTTTGTTTTGGTAAAAGACCATGAAAGGAAACATATTTTAAATTATGATTTTACATTTTTTGATATTGGTTCTACAAAAGCGAAACAATATGGTTTTTTGATGGAGTATGATAATGGAAAGAAACTGGTATTTGCTGGAGATGAGCCGTTGAAAGAAAATGGTAAAAAATATAGTAAAAATGTAGATTGGCTATTATCCGAAGCTTTCTGCTTATTTGATGAAGAACCGAAGTTTCATGCGTACCAATATCAACATCAAACGGTAAAAGAGGCAAGTAAGATTGCACAGGATTTAAAGGTAAAGAATCTGTTAATCTGGCATACTGAAGACCAGACCGGGAAAAAGCGAAAAGAGCGGTATACAGAGGAAGCAAAGCAATTTTACAAGGGAAATGTGTGGGTTCCGGAGGATGGCGAAGTTTTTAATATATGATAAAAAATATAATATTTACAAAACCATTTTTCTCCTAATATTACTCTGAATTATTCCCAGTAATTGTGGAGTAATTTTATTATAATAAAATAAAGTATGTTTGAAAAATTAAAAGGTATCTGTATATCCCCAGTAGATTTCAAACACATTTTAGGATAATTTTTGGAAAGAAGTTGATTTCTTGGAGAAGGGAAAAATGAAGACAATAGCGTTAATTGGCACTTTTGATACAAAGGGAGAGGAATATCTCTATGTAAAAAATAAAATAGAGAATCTGGGATTACGAACATTAACGATTCATGCTGGCATTTATAAGGAGGTTTTTTCACCAGATATTAATCATGATTCGGTTGCTGTTTTGGGAGGAGGAAGCGTTGCCGAATTGCAGGAGAAAAAAGACCGGGGATATGCCATGGAAGTGATGTCTAAGGGGCTTTGTGCCTTAATTCCAAAGTTATATGCGGAGAAGCTGTTTGATGCCGTTCTTGCTTTGGGTGGCACAGGCGGAACTTCTCTTGTGACTCCGTGTATGAGGTTATTACCATTAGGTGTTCCTAAAATCATGGTATCAACGATGGCATCTGGAGATGTGTCAAGATATGTGGGAACAAGTGATATTTTGATGATGCCTTCCATTGTGGATGTAGCAGGAATTAACCGTATTTCCTCGCAGGTACTGACACATGCGGTTCATGCTATTGTTGGGATGGTTGAACATGAGAATACAGATATTCCAGTCAAAAAGCCATTGATCGTAGCTACGATGTACGGAGTAACGACGCCATGTGTTATGTGTGCGAAAGAATATCTTGAGCAGGAAGGATACGAGGTGATTATTTTCCATGCATCGGGAACTGGCGGAAAGATGATGGAATCTCTGATTAACAGTGGAATTGTAGATGGTGTATTAGATCTGACAACAACAGAATGGATTGATGAAATTGCCGGAGGTATTATGGCAGCTGGTACAGGACGTTTAGATGCGGCTGCATTGAATGGTGTTCCGCAGGTGGTATCGGTAGGTGCTGCAGATATGATTACATTTGGTGAAAGAGAGAGTCTCCCTGAAAAATATAAGGATAGAGTTGTCTATATGCATAATCCGGCTATCACAGTTGTAAAGAGTAATATAGAGGAAAATGTTACATTTGGTATTAAAGTTGGCGAGAAACTGAATCAGTGTAAGAATAATGCGGTATTGCTACTTCCACTTCAGGGAATTTCTATGAATGATAAAGTGGGAAGTGAATACTATGGCCCGAGGGAAGACCAGGCGTTATTTATTACATTAAAGAAAGTGATAAACAATCCTCTTGTTGAAGTCATTGACGTGGATGCACATATTAATGATGAGGCATTTGCAATATTCGCTGCCAGGAAGTTAGTTGCACTAATGGAAATGAAGAAATAGTTTTTGCGGATAAAATGATAGAATCTAAAGGGATATTTCCAAGTGTTTTTTAAACATATGAGGAATTATTTTTGGTATAATATAGTTAACTTAATGTATTCTTTTTATTTTATTGACAGTCTCTTTGTGCATATGTTATAATTTTTACAGAACAAAATAGATTAAGTTGTATAAGATTAAGTACTACGGCTAAAGTTTTCTTTTCTTAAATTTGAGAAAAAGAAGACTTTAGCCGTTTTTTGTGAAACAGGGGTGACAGAATGGATTACGGTTTAAAAGATAAGGTAGTTTTAGTAACAGGGAGCACAAAAGGACTTGGGAAGGCGATAGCAGAACTTATTGCACAGGAAGGAGGAATTCCAGTCGTTACAGGACGAAGAGAGAAGGAAGTGCATGAGATAATGATGGAACTTCGGGAAAAATATCAGGATGAGCGGATTCAGGGATATTGTGTGGATTTTTCAGAGCTTTCAAGTGTGGATTTTATCTTTGATGTCATAAAAAAGGATTTGGGCAGTATTGATGTTTTGATTAATAATGCTGGAATCTGGCCGACAGCATATGTAGTAGATATGAAGCCAGAAGATTTTGAGCGGACGATTCGTGTGAATTTAGAAGTACCATATTTGCTGTGTCAGAAATTTGTGCAGGAAAAGATAGCTGCTCAGCAGAAAGGAAAGATTGTTAACATTGTTTCGCAGGCAGCATTTCACGGATCAACAACAGGACATGCACATTATGCAGCATCAAAAGCAGGACTTGTAAGCTTTAGTATTTCTCTTGCAAGAGAAGTCGCAAAATATGGAATTAATGTAAATATGGTAGCCCCCGGAATGGTGAGGACACCGATGACAGAGGAAGCGTTGAAGGCAAAGCCAGATTATTATAATGGAAGAATTCCAATTGGAAGAGTAGCTGAGCCCGAGGAGGTCGCACAGGCAGCGGTATTCTTAGCATCAAAATGTGCGGATTACTATACGGGGATTACCTTTGATGCAACAGGCGGTATGTTGATGAGATAGATTGAAAGAAAGAATGAGTAAGTATGCATAAGCAAGTAATGGAAAATACAAGTAAAAACAGGAAAAATTATAAAACTTATCATGAAAAGTATTAATAGAAAGGAAAAATGATATGGCGTTAGTAAATATTAAAGAAATGCTTGAGAAGGCAAGAAAAGAACATTACGCGGTAGGGGCATTTGATGCAAGCACAATTGAGATGGCAATGGCTATCGTAGAAGCGGCAGAAGAAGAGAAATCGCCGGTTATTGTTATGGGACTGACTCCAGACTTACAGCAGGGCAATGAAAAAATGCTTACCTACTGGACAGAGAGCCTGAAAGATTTGGCGAAGAAAGCGAGTGTTCCTGTATGTCTTCATCTTGATCATGCGAGAGATATGAATTTCTTAAAACGATGTGTGGATGCCGGCTTTACTTCTGTTATGTATGATGCTTCTGAATATCCTTTTGAGGAAAATGTCAGATTGTCAAAAGAAGCAGCAGACTATGCACACAAATATGGGGCAACGGTGGAGGCAGAGCTTGGTCATGTAGGAGACGGCATTGTTTCTGGTGTAATAAAGGAAGACGGCAATTACGACAATCCAGAAGATTATCTGACCAATCCAGAAGAGATGAAGAGGTTTATTGCCGAAACGGGAGTGGACTGTCTGGCGGTTGCTGTTGGAACTTCTCATGGTGTTTATGTTCATGAACCAAAACTTGATTTTGAAAGACTGGAATTATTAAATAGCATTTCAGATATTCCTATGGTAGTGCATGGAGGTTCAGGAACACCAGATGATCAGATTAAAAAAGCGATTTCTCTCGGAGTTACCAAGCTTAATATCTATTCAGAAATGATGGCGGCTTATTTTGGTACAATGAAAGAAGAACTTGAAAAAGCAGGAACGATGGCAATCTGGATGAGCAATGCAAACAGAGAACCACTTAAAGCGGTAAAGAAGGTAGTAAAAGAAAAAATACGGCTTACAGGTTCCGCAGGAAAAGCTTAAAATATACGGAATTTCAGGAGGGTTACACATGGAAAAATATTTAATGGGAATTGATGCGGGAAATACATCAAGTAAAGTTGTTATTTTTGATTTATATGGGAAGATGATTGCCACAGCAGCAACACCGAGTATGCATTTTAAAAGAAGGGGAGAAGGCTTTGAAGAATTCGATGTTACAGAGTTGTGGAATCTTATATCAGTATGTATAAAAGAGGCAGTAGAGAAAGCAGCAGTTGCACCAGAGCAGATTGCCGGTGTCGGAGTTACTTCCTTTGGTAATGGAGTTGTTTTCCTTGATAAAGAGGGATATGCCATTGCGCCAGGCTGTTTTTCACAGGATTATCGTGCCAACAGTATTATTGAAATGTATCAGAGAGAAGGAACATACGAAAAGATTAATGATATTGTAAAAGGTACATTATTTGCGGGAGAACCAGGTCCGATTCTTCGCTGGTATAAGGAAAATTACAGGGAGATTTATGATCAGATTGGTGGAATCCTTCAGTTTAAAGATTATATTATGTATCGCCTTACTAATGTATTTGCTACAGATTTAAATTGTTTTGGCGGAGCCTTTATGGTAGATATGAATACGATGGATTATTCCAGAGAACTGATGGATTTATACGGAATTCCGGAATTATATGATGCATTGCCAAAACTTGCGACAGAGCCGACAGAAATTGTTGGAACAGTAACAAAAGAAGCGTCAGAAATTACAGGACTCGCAGAAGGAACTCCTGTTGCAGCCGGAATGATGGATATACTAGCATGCCTGGTTGGTGCGGGAGCAACGGGAGAGGAGGTATATACTGCCGTTGCCGGTTCCTGGTGTATCAATGAAACACATTCCGATCGAATCATCCCGAATGCATCGTCCAATATGCCGTATCTGAAAAAAGGAGAATATTTAAACTGTTCTTATACCGGAGCTTCTGGTTCTAACTATGAATGGTTTACGAGAATTCTTGGTGGAACAGCAAAACTTGAGGCGCAGGATAGAAACTTGTCTCAATATGCTGTACTTGATGAACTTATTGAGATGGTACCAATTGAGAAGGTAAAAGTATTCTTTAGTCCTTTTGTTGCACAGCCAAGTATTCACATGAATGCAAAAGCGAATTTCTTTAACATTGATATGAGTACGTCTTATGCAGAAATCTGTTATTCTGTTGCAGAAGGAGTTGCTTTTATCCATAAACATCATATTGATTTTTTAAGAAATGCAGGGCTTCCGGTAAAGGAGATTCGATTAACTGGTGGAACAGCAAAAAGCCATGTATGGAATCAGATATTTGCAAATGTTTTACAGGTTCCAATTGTTGGTGTAGATTGTGAAGAAACGGGAGCACAGGGTGTAGCAATCGCAGCAGGTATTGGGGCAGGAGTGTATAAAGACTATGAGGATGCATTTGAAAAAGCTGTAAAAGTAAAAGAACCGGTATTGCCGGATGATAGCACTTTCCCTATTTATGAGAAGAGATATAAAGAGTGGTGTCGATTAAATGAAATTATGAAAACATACTGGGATGAAAAATCGAAAGGATGATAAAGTTGGAGAAACAGGGGTTTTTAGTTGTACCATCTATCCGTGATGTGAAATATTTAAAATATACGCTGGAGTCAGAATGCAGAGAGGTATTGTTATCGAATGCACATATTGGAAATTTAAAACAACTCACAGAGAACTGTCATAGAAATGGACAGAAAGTTATTGTAAATCATGAATTGATTGGAGGACTTGGTAATGACAGAATTGCTTTTGAAATGTTAAAAAAGCTGTATAAAGTAGATGGTGTGATAGGGTCTAGTGTTTCAAAGTTAAATCAGATGCAGCATATGGGACTGGAAACTATTTTTCGTATTTCCCTGATTGATTCTCATTCTGTAGAAATGGCACTACGTTCACTAAAAGGAGTCAATTTTACGGCAGTAGAACTTCGGCCATATTCTCATGCGGTAGAATTTCTTCCAATGTTTAAAGAAATATTTACAGGTAAGTTTTTCGCCGGTGGATTTATAAATTCAGAAGAACGAATAAAGATATGTCAGAAAGCGGGCTTTGACGGAGTTATGACAAGCACTAAGAAATTGTGGAGTTACATAGAATAATTAGAAAACAATGAGAATATTTCCATACTATTTTAAATAACAGGAAAAGAAGGAGTTTTTGAAATATCAAAAACTCCTTCTTTTCTTGCAAAAACCGCTATTTACCTGATTTTTACGAGTTCTTCTAAGGAAGAATTTGCAGAAGCATCCTGTTGAAATTATAATATCAATAAGATATTAAGAAAAGCGTTTTTCGAACTGATAATTTTCAATTTTTTCTAGAATGATAGAAAAATCACATAAAAAAAGTTAGGTGAGTGCGCAAAAAAATAAAATAAAATTAAGCAATATGCACAAAATAATTGACAAAATTAATTAAATATTGACAAAAATAATAAAAAACTTGCAATAAATAGTATGAAGAGTTATAATAAACCTAATAAAAATTATTTAGTAATAAAAATAATTTATGTTAGGAGGATATTATGAGTGAAAAAAAACTAACAAGAGAAGCTGACACGAGTACATTGTACGAGTTTAAAGGATCGGTTCCAAAGCCATCCTTACTTGTACCATTATCTCTGCAGCATGTACTAGCAGCGGTTGTTGGTGTAATTACACCATCCATTATCATTGCAGGAGTATGTGGGCTGACAGAGAGTGAGAAAACGATGATGATTCAGGCAGCGTTGCTCCTTACTGCCATTGCAACATTACTACAGTTATTCCCGATTTTTAATCGATTGGGGGCAGGGTTGCCTGTGATTATGGGAACTAGTTTTGCTTACGTTCCGACACTTCAAGCTATTGGTGGTGAATTTGATATGGGAACGATACTTGGTGCTGAAATTATCGGTGGTATCGTTGCAATTATCTTTGGAATTTTTGTAAAAGAGATTAGAAAACTATTTCCGGATGTTGTTACTGGAACTGTAATTTTTACAATTGGTCTTTCTCTTTATCCAACTGCGATAAAATACATGGCTGGGGGAGCCGGATCAAAAGAATTTGGAAGTATGAAGAATTGGGTTGTTGCTCTTTGTACGTTTGGAATTGTTCTTATTTTAAGTAATTTTACAAAGGGAATTTTTAAATTAGGGTCATTATTTTTCGGAATGATTGCAGGATATTTACTTGCTTTGGCATTTGGAATGGTAGATTTCTCCAGTGTTACTAATACGACAGCAATTGTGGCTGTGCCACAGTTCATGCACTTCCAGATTAAGTTTGTACCATCTGCATGTATATCACTTGCCATTGTTTATATTGTAAACTCTGTACAGACAATCGGTGATTTGACTTCCACAACAATGGGTGGTATGGATAGAGTTCCAACCAATCGTGAGTTACAGGGTGGTATTCTTACGCAGGGAGTTATGAGTATTTTTGGAGCATTTTTTGGAGGGCTTCCAACTGCGACATACAGTCAGAATGTAGGAATTGTCACAGTAAATAAGGTTATAAATAGAATCGTATTTTTAGTGGCAGCAGTCATTCTTATGATTGCAGGATTTATTCCTGTATTCTCAGCAGCATTAACAACAATTCCACAGAGTGTTATCGGTGGTGCAACATTATCTGTATTTGCACAGATTGCCATGACTGGTGTTCGTATGTTTACAAAAGATGGATTGACAGCAAGAAAGACAACGGTAGTTGGTATGTCTGTAGCTTTAGGTGTCGGAATTACACAGGTTGCGGATTGTTTATCAGGCCCTGGACTTCCGGGATGGATTAACAGTATCTTTGGTTCTTCCTCTGTAGTAGTTGCTACAATCATGGCTATTTTATTAAATTTGATTCTTCCGAAAGAAGAGACAGCAGCAGAAACTACAGAAGAAACGAAAGAATAAAGTAATCTTTCCAGAATCATATAATTTTAATAATGATGATTCTGGAAGATTATAAATATATTAGATTGTATTTTTCGATTTTATTTCATCTAAGTAACTATACAGAGTGTATTTGGAGATTCCTAAGAATTGGCAGACCTTTGGTCCAGATTTGGTGATTAGGAAAGCACCGGCTTCATTTAAAAGACGGACAACCTGTACCTTATCTTCCTTAGACATTAAGGTAACCGGCTTACCGATATGCTGTACACTCTGTGTGATTAATTCATCTAATAAATCGCCGATATTTACAGCAATAGGTTCTTTGGTAGTATCTTCTTCAATAGTACCAGTGAAGGAAGAAAGCTCTTTTTCCATAGCAAGCATTAAGGAAATGTCGTAATTGATTCCGAAAATTCCAATAATTTTATCGGAGTCATCACGAATAAAAATCGTACTTGATTTTAGAATTTTCCCGTTTTTTGTCTTTGTGAGATAAGCGAGCTTATCTTCCTGTTTTAAGTTTTGCTCACTATTATGAAGAGATTCCAGAACAATCTGAGAAGGTCCATCACCGATTCTTCGTCCAGTTACGTGGCCATTCTCAATGGCGATGATGGAGTGTTCTATGTCTTTTCCCTGCAGGTCATGTACAACAACTTCACAGTTAGAGCCGAACTGTACAGCCAGACCATGAGCAAGCCTTGTGTAAAATTCAATAAGAGATTTTTTCATAATCAATAAAACCTTTCTAAATGGAATATTTTATAACTATTTAAGTCCGTTATCACAGGATAAAGCAGACAAAATCAAAAGAATTTAAATAGTATATTTCATTATATCAGTTAAAAAAAATAAATTCAATTTCTAATCTAAAAAAAATTTAGGAGGACAGCTAAATGTTATTAATAGGAAATGGAAGAGTAATTACACGCGATCAGGAAAATCCGTATTTAGAAGATGGAGCGGTTGTTATTTCTGGAGAAAAGATAAAAGAAGTAGGATCTTTGACAGAAATGAAAGCAAAGTATCCGGAAGCGGAATTTGTAGATGCAAAGGGCGGCGTGATCATGCCAGGTCTTATCAATGCGCACACACATATCTACTCTGGTCTCGCAAGAGGCTTATCTATTGCTGGCAACAATCCAACAAACTTCCTTGAAGTATTAGATGGAACATGGTGGGCAATTGACAGACATCTTACTTTAGATGGAACAAAAGCCTGTGCATATGCAACTGTTCTAGACTGTATCAGAAATGGTGTGACTACTATTTTTGATCATCATGCAAGTTTTGGTGAAATTTCAGGTTCCTTATTTGCCATTAAAGATGTTGTAAAAGAATTAGGTATCCGTTCCTGTCTTTGCTATGAGGTTTCTGAAAGAGATGGCGAGGAGAAAACTTTACAGAGTATCAAAGAGAACGCTGATTTTGCAAAATGGGCAAAAGAAGCAGATGATGATATGGTAAAAGCTATGTTTGGTGGACATGCCTTATTTACAATTTCTGATAAGACCTTCGAAAAAATGGTAGAAGCAAATGATGGAATGACAGGTTTCCATATTCACGTTGCAGAGGGAATGAATGATGTATACGATAGTATTCGCAACTACGGATGCCGTCCAGTAAACAGACTGTTATATAACGGATTACTTGGAGAAAAGACCATGTTAGGACATTGTATCCATGTAAGTCCTGCCGAGATAGATATCATCAAAGAGACAGGAACTATGGTTGTAAACAATCCAGAATCTAATATGGGTAATGCTGTAGGATGTGCACCAGTTCTTAAGATGATGGAAAAGGGTATCACTGTTGGTATGGGAACGGATGCGTATACGCATGATATGTTAGAGAGCATGAAGGTATTTTTAATTATCCAGAGACATCAGCAGGCAATGCCTAATGTTGCATGGTGTGAAGATGTGAAGATGCAGTTCGAGAACAACCGTATCATCGCAGAGAAATACTTCAATCAGCCTCTGGGTATTTTAAAAGAGGGTGCAGCAGCAGACGTTATTGTTATGGATTACAAACCATTTACTCCATTTTCAGACGAAAACATTGATGGGCATATGATTTTCGGAATGATGGGTAAAAACTGTAGAACAACTGTAATTAACGGAAAAGTACTTTATAAAGACCGTGAATTTGTAAACATTGATGAAGATGCAATCAATGCGTGGACAATGGAACAGAGTAAGAAGCTCTGGGGGGAATTAAATCACAGAACTTACTAAAATAAAATGATAATAAAGAGGAGAGTACTATGAGCGATATTATGAGACCGATGTCTATTGAACATCTTATGAACTGGGCATTAAGCGAATACAAAAAGAAAGGAAGTATTTTTGGTATCGATAAGCTTGTACATTACACAAGCGGACAGGCACTTCCTATTTATGAGGAAAAGATTGAATCTCCATTCGGACCAGCAGCAGGTCCAAATACACAGTTAGCACAAAACATCATTGCTTCTTATGTAGCTGGTTCTAGATTCTTTGAATTAAAGACTGTACAGGTAATGGATGGTGCAGAACTTTCTGCCTGCGTTGCAAAACCATGTATTACAGCAGGAGATGAGTGCTATAACTGTGAATGGTCTACTGAGTTATATGTTTCACAGGCATACGCTGAGTATGTAAAAGCATGGGTTGTATGTAAGATTCTTGCCAAAGAATTAGGACTTGGCAATCCAGACGGATTCGTATTTAACATGTCTGTTGGATATGACTTAGAAGGAATTAAGTCCGAAAAGGTAAATACATTCATTGATGATATGATCGAGGCAAAAGATACAGAAGTATTTAAAGAGTGTATCAACTGGGCGTTAGAGAATGTAGATTCTTTTGAAAATGTAGATGCAGACTATATTAAGTCTATCAGCTCTAACATTTCCAGTTCCATCACAGAATCCACTCTTCATGGCTGCCCTCCGGATGAAATCGAAAGAATTGCTACTTATCTTATTACAGAGAAACATCTTCATACATTTATCAAATGTAACCCAACTCTTCTTGGATATGAATATGCAAGAAAGAGATTAGACGAGCTTGGATTTGATTATGTTGCATTTGATGACCATCATTTTGTAGAAGACTTACAGTGGGATGATGCGATTCCAATGTTAGAAAGATTAATGGCATTAACAAAAGAAAAGGGATTAGAGTTTGGTGTAAAACTGACAAACACATTCCCTGTTGACGTTGCTGCAAAAGAATTACCTAGCGAAGAGATGTATATGTCCGGACGCTCCCTGTTTCCATTAAGTATTCATCTTGCAAAACTGTTATCCGAACAGTTTGACGGAAAGCTTCGTATTTCTTATTCTGGTGGAGCAACAATCTACAATATCCGTGAAATGTTTGACGCAGGTATCTGGCCAATCACAATGGCAACAAATATCTTAAAACCAGGTGGATATGAAAGATTAAGCCAGATTAGCGAGAAGTTCATGGAATGCGGTACAGAGAGATTCCGCGGAACAGATACAAAAGCAATCGCAGCGTTAGATGACGCTGTTACAAGCGATGAATTATATAAGAAACCAGTAAAACCTTTACCAGAAAAACATATGGAAAAAGAACTTCCACTGTTTGACTGTTTCACAGCTCCTTGCCGTAATGGCTGTCCGATTGCACAGGATATCCCAGCTTACCTTGAGGCAATGACAGAGGGCGATGCAACAAAGGCATTAGATATCATTTTAGAAAGAAATGCATTACCATTTATCACAGGAACTATCTGTCCACATCACTGTGGAGATAAATGTATGCGTAACTATTACGAAGAAACATTACATATCCGTGAGACAAAATATGCAGCAGCGGATGCCGCCTATGAAACAGTTCTTAAGAATATTGCAAAACCGGAAGCAAGAACAGATAAGAAGGTTGCTGTTATTGGTGGTGGTCCTGCAGGTCTATCTGCAGCAATGTTCCTTTCAAGAGCAGGTGTCCCTGTTACTGTATTTGAAAAGTCTGAAAATCTCGGTGGTGTTGTAAGAAATGTTATTCCAGACTTCCGAATTAAGAGAGAAGACATTGAGAAAGATGTTGCACTTTGTAAAGCATACGGTGCAGAGTTTGTAACGGGTAAAGAAGTTGCTTCTATTAAAGCACTTAAAGAAGAAGGATATACAGATGTTATCGTTGCCATCGGTGCATGGAAACCTGGTAACGCACATCTTCAGTACGGCGGTGCATTTGATGCAGTAGAGTTCTTAGCAGATGCAAAGAATGAAAAAATTGAAGTTGTTCTTGGTAAAAATGTTGTTGTTCTTGGTGGTGGAAACACAGCAATGGACGTTGCGAGAGCAGCGATTCGCGTAAAAGGTGTAGAAAATGTACGTCTTGTTTACAGAAGAACAAAGAGATATATGCCTGCAGACGAAGAAGAATTAAGAGAAGCTATCGAGGATGGCGTACAGTTCATGGAACTTCTTGCGCCGATTGGTGTGGAGAATGGACAGCTTAAATGTTCTGTAATGAAACTTGGTGAGGCAGATGAGTCTGGAAGAAGAGCGCCAGTTGACACGGGAAAAGTAGAATATGTTCCAGCAGATACTGTAATTGCAGCTGTTGGAGAAAATATCGATGGTACATTATATGAAGATATGGGTGTGGAACTTGACCGCAAGGGCCGCCCGGTTGTAGATGCAAACATGATGACAAGTGTAGAAGGCATTTACGCAGCAGGTGATTCCAGAAGAGGACCAGCTACTGTTGTAGAAGCAATCGCAGATGCATCGAAAGCTGCCGCAGCCATTGCAGGTATTTCCTACGAAAAATATGCAGAAGCGAATGTGGCAGAAGATTCAGCAAAATACATCGCCAAGAAGGGATACCAGAGTCCTGACCTCACAGAGATGCCAGATAAGAGATGTCTTGGATGTTCTACTGTATGTGAGACATGTGCAGATGTATGTCCAAACAGAGCAAATGTTGCAATTAAAGTTGCTGGTAAATGTCAGGAACAGGTTATCCATGTAGATGGTATGTGTAATGAATGTGGTAACTGTGCTGTATTCTGTCCATACGCTGGAAGACCTTACAAAGATAAATTTACATTATTCTGGAGTGAAGAAGATTTCACAAACAGCGAAAATGAAGGATTCTACTGTGAAGAAAACGGAGAAATCCATCTTCGTCTTGATGGTAAAGTAGAAAAAACGGACATCAATGGCATCCGTACTATTTCCGCAAATGCAGCAGTGGTCATCGAGACAATTCAGAAGGATTATTCCTATCTGATGAAATAGTCAGGCGAGTATTATGGCTGTTAGAAGAAAGAAAGTTGCCGTAATCCATTGTAACGGCAGACCAACCAGAAAAGAAGGATTTGAACAGGTTACTGTCACAGGTAACTGTCAGGAAATATTAACACAGTATCCAGAAGGTATTAACATATGCTCTTATGGATGCCTCGGTGGAGGAAGCTGTGTGGAAGCGTGTCGGTTACACGCAGTGTCAATCGGTGAAAGAGGAATTGCGAAGATTGATGAGGAAAAATGTGTGGGATGTGGGCTTTGTGCAAAAGCCTGCCCACAGCATCTGATTCAGGTAGTTCCAACAGAAAATACCATTCAGCCACAGTGTGCTAACCTTGACAAAGGCCCAAAAGCGATTCAGGGATGTGCAGTAAGCTGTATTGGATGCAGAATCTGTGAGAAATACTGTCCATGTAAGGCAATCAAAGTTGTGGATAACCACGCTGTCATTTGTCAGGAAAAATGCATCGCCTGTGGTATGTGTGCCGTCAAATGTCCACGGGGTGTTATTCACGATAAAAATGGTATTTTATCCATAAGATAAGAGAGGAGGAGAACTATGGCAACAGAATATTGTTTTACTGTCAATGGAATGCGCCGGACAACAACAGAAAAAAAGTCTCTTCTTCGCTATCTTAGAGATGACCTTCATTTATTTTCCGTAAAAGATGGATGTAGTGAAGGTGCCTGCGGAACCTGTACGATTATTGTTGACGGGGTTGCAGTAAAAGCCTGCGTTTTAACGACAGATAAATCTGTGGGAAGAAACATTGTAACGGTAGAGGGACTGACAGAAAGAGAGCAGGATGCATTTGTCTATGCATTTGGTTCGAAAGGTTCTGTACAGTGTGGTTTCTGCATTCCGGGAATGGTTATGGCAGGAAAAGCACTTATTGATCAGAATCCAGACCCAACAGAAGAAGAAATTAAATACGCATTAAGAGGTAATATCTGCCGCTGTACTGGTTATAAAAAGATTATCGAGGGAATTCAGCTTACCGCAGCAATTCTTCGAGGAGATGCAGAGATTGATTATGACCATGAAAGAGGAGACCAGTACGGTGTCGGACAGAGAGCATTCCGTGTCGATGTGCGAAAGAAAGTGCTTGGATACGGCAAATATCCAGACGATATTGTTATGGATGGTATGGTACATTTATCTGCAGTACGCAGCAAATACCCTCGTGCAAGAGTGTTAAAGATTGATGCGTCAAAAGCAGAGGCACTTCCAGGTGTGCTTGGTGTACTCACAGCAAAAGATGTGCCAAATAATAAAGTGGGACATATTCAGCAGGACTGGGATGTTATGATCGCTGAAGGCGATATTACAAGAATGATTGGGGATACTATCTGTGTTGTTGTAGCAGAGACTGAAGAAATCCTTGAAAAGGCAAAGAAGCTTGTAAAAGTAGATTACGAAAAGCTAGAGCCGATCCGCAATGTCCATGAGGCGATGGCAGAGGATGCCCCGCAGATTCATTCAAGTGGAAACTTATGCCAGCAGCGTCACGTTACAAGAGGAGATGCCAAAACTGCTTTAGAGAAGGCAGCCTATAAAGTAACCCGTTCATTTACAACACCATTTACAGAACACGCATTTCTTGAACCAGAATGTGCGGTTTCTTTCCCATATAAAGATGGAATTAAAATATTAAGTACGGATCAGGGAGCATTTGATACAAGAAAAGAAGTATCCATTATGTTTGGTTGGGATCCGGAAAAGATTGTAGTAGAAAATCAGCTTATCGGTGGTGGCTTCGGTGGAAAAGAAGACGTTACCGTACAGCATTTAACTGCACTTGCAGCATATAAATACCAGCGTCCGGTCAAGGCCAAGTTCACAAGACAGGAGTCTCTATTCTTCCACCCGAAACGCCATGCAATGGAAGGAACCTTCACTCTTGGCTGTGATGAAAATGGTATTTTTACTGGCCTTGACTGTGAGATTTATTTTGATACAGGAGCTTATGCTTCCCTGTGTGGACCGGTTCTTGAAAGAGCCTGCACGCACTCCGTAGGGCCATACTGTTACCAGAATACAGATATCCGAGGATTTGGATATTATACGAACAATCCGCCAGCCGGAGCGTTCCGTGGATTTGGAGTATGTCAGAGTGAGTTCGCGTTAGAGTCCATTATTAACCTTCTTGCAGAACAGGTAGGCATCTCTCCGTGGGAGATCCGATACCGTAACGCGATTGAGCCAGGAAAGGTTCTTCCAAACGGACAGATTGCCGACTGTTCTACTGCCTTAAAAGAGACATTAGAGGCTGTAAAAGATGTGTACGAAGCTAATAAAGACCATGCAGGAATCGCCTGTTCTATGAAGAATGCCGGTGTAGGCGTAGGGCTTCCGGATAAAGGAAGATGCAACCTTGTGATTGAAGATGGTGTCTGCGTGATTTATGCGGCTGCCTCTGATATCGGACAGGGATGTGCTACTGTATTTTGTCAGGATGTGGCACAGGCAACCGGACTTCCACTTTCAAAAATCCGCAACGCTGTTTGCAATACAGAGAATGCACCAGATTCCGGTACAACTTCTGGTTCAAGACAGACCCTTCTTACTGGTGAAGCAGTAAGAGGAGCGGCAGTGAAGCTTGCCGATGCAATGAAAGAAGTCGATAATGACTTAGAGAAATTAAACGGCAAGAATTATTTCTATGAATATTATGAGCCAACCGATAAACTTGGTGCAGATGTGCCATATCCAAAGAGCCATATCGCATATGGATTTGCGACACATGTTGTTATCCTTGATAAAAAAGGAAAAGTAACCGAAGTGTATGCGGCACACGACTCTGGAAAGGTAGTGAATCCAACCTCTATTCAGGGACAGATTGAGGGAGGCGTACTCATGGGAATGGGCTATGCTTTAACCGAAGACTGGCCACTTAAAGACTGCGTTCCTCAAGTAACTTACGGAACACTTGGCTTACTCCGTTCTACACAGATTCCAAATATTCATGCTATCTATGTAGAAAAAGAGAAGTTATTAGATGTTGCCTATGGTGCAAAGGGAATTGGCGAGATTGCAACAATTCCTACTGCCCCTGCTGTACAGGGAGCTTATTATGCCCTTGATGGCAAATTTAGAACAAAATTACCATTAGAGGATACTTTCTATCGTCCAAAAGAAGAAGAGTAATTCTGATAGCGTGTTTGAAAAATCAAAAAGCAATCTGTACATCTTGCTGAAACTATTTTTCAAACATGCTATCGTGAAATCAGCTAATGCTGATTTCATCTGTAAACATAAAGTAAAAAACTCTATAAAATATCATCTTATCAGTAAACAGATAGGACGATAAGTGATAAAATTTGTATTTCTATCTTTTTCTTTTACAAAATGAAATAATATAGAAATAATATAGTAAATTAATTATAATCCCTATTTCTTAATGAAAAATTTGTTAAAAAAGCTACAGAAATGTAGCTTTTTTTGGTACTATAGTTTATAATACTTACAAATAAGTAAATTTGTGAAAGAAAAGGGAGAAAACTATGTTTGTTAGCAATGTAGGCGGAATTATTGCAGCGGCAAGTAAGGAGAGCGCACATCCTTTGCGAAAGACAGGAAAGATTCCAGCTATTAAAAGAATTGTCCTTTCCATGCAGCAGGCAGGTCTGTTTCCAATAGTAGTAGTTGTAGGAGCTGATGATTACGAGAGCAGATATCAGCTAAATAATCTTAATGTAGTATTTTTAATTTTAGAAGAGTCGGAGGAAAAGAGAGAACTATTTCATTCGGTAAAAGCTGGTCTTTCTTATTTACAGGATAAATGCTTAAGTGTTGTATTTACCCCGGTAAATGCTCCCATGTTCATTCCGAAGACCATCGTGGAGATGCGAAAACATCACGATGATATCGTCGTACCTTCTTATAAGAAAAAAGCTGGGCATCCAGTGCTCATTTCCAATGAAATGATTCCTGATATCCTTGCCTATGATGGTGAAAACGGACTGCGGGGAGCCATCGAAAAATATGCAGAAAGAAGAGTATTTGTTGAGGTAGATGATATTGGAGTATTATCACTTAATCAGGAGGATGATGAACTACAAAGCCAGATTGAAGAACATAATAAATCCATCCTTCATCCAATCCTTACTTTTGGAATTGGACACGAAACCCCGTTCTTCAATGCCCGTTTAAAATTATTACTTTTTTTAATAGAAGACTTGAATAATGTAAGAAAAGCCTGTGATACAATGGCATTATCTCCAGGAAAAGCCTGGGATATGATTAATGAACTAGAAGACAAACTCGGCTATACTGTCGTAAAAAGACGCCGAGGCGGACGAAATGGAGGAAAAACCTTCCTCACTGAAGACGGCCGTCAGTTCTTGATCACCTGCCAGAGATTTGAAGAACAGGTCATAAGTTTTTCAGAACAAAAATTCGAGAAAATGTTTCTCGAAAGCCATATGCTGGAAAAGAAAGAAGAGGAATAGGTAAAACAGATGTAATAGATAAACAGACGAACCCCCCAAATCTCTTTCGTAGATAACAAATTTATCTTTCCTATATTTTGCCAAAGTCAGAAGGTGCTGAAAACAAAGAGCCTCTATCTGTGGTCTCGGAGTTGCCAGAGTACGATATGGTCAAAAGTTCTTCCTTAAATATATTGATTTTGCGACTTTTGTGTTTTTTACAACGGAGTCAAAATCAATATATTTAAGGAGGAATTTTTGACTAGATATCTTCTCGTAACGAAGAAAGTCACAGATAGGGGCTCTTTGTTTTCAGCACCTTCGTCTCTTTTCAAATACCTCCAAAGAAGAATTTGCTAATCTGCCGTTATACCACTATAATAAAGACAACAAAAAACTTTTCATTACACCTAACAAAAAGTTTGTAGACTATTTTTATGGAGGAAAACAATGGAGAAAATCAAATGGATTTTGAATCAGATGCCAAAGAATGAAGATAAGAATCTTGCGGTAATGGCACTTGATAATGTAAATCAGGCAAGAAAGTTTCACCGCAGCTTTCCACAGTACTCAGTAACACCATTAGCAAAGCTTGATGGAATGGCTGGACAGCTTGGACTCGGCGGTTTATTTGTGAAAGACGAAAGCTATCGTTTTGGATTAAATGCGTTCAAAGTACTTGGCGGTTCTTTCGCAATGGCAAAATATATTGCAAAAGAGATGGGTAAAGATGTTAGTGAGATGACATATGATTATCTGACAAGCAAGAAGTTCCGCGATGACTTTGGACAGGCAACATTCTTTACTGCAACAGACGGAAATCATGGACGTGGTGTTGCATGGGCAGCAAATAAGCTTGGACAGAAAGCCGTTGTACATATGCCAAAGGGAAGCACACAGACAAGATTTGATAATATTGCGAAAGAAGGTGCTTCTGTAACAATCGAAGAGTTAAATTATGATGATTGTGTAAGACTTGCAGCAAAAGAAGCAGCAGAGACACCACATGGTGTTATCGTTCAGGATACTGCATGGGACGGATACGAAGAGATTCCTTCCTGGATTATGCAGGGATACGGAAGTATGGCTGGTGAGGCTGCAGAGCAGTTAAGAGAAGTAGAAGTAAACAGACCTACTCATGTATTTGTACAGGCAGGTGTGGGAAGTCTTGCAGGAGGTGTTGTTGGTTACTTTGCAAACCTTTATCCAAACAACCCACCGAAATTTATCGTAATGGAAGCTGGCGCAGCAGATTGCCTTTATAAAGGAGCAGAAGCTGGAGATGGCGAACCAAGAATCGTTGGTGGAGATCTTCAGACAATCATGGCAGGTCTTGCCTGTGGCGAACCAAATACAATTGGATGGGATATTTTAAGAAACCATGTTTCCGCATTTATTTCCTGTCCAGACTGGGTATCTGCAAAGGGTATGAGAATGCTTGCAGCTCCAGTAAAAGGAGATCCATCCGTAACATCCGGAGAATCCGGAGCGGTAGGAATGGGAGTTATTTCTTCTATTATGACAGACGATGCTTACAAAGAACTCAGAGAAGCATTAGAGTTAGATAACTCCAGTCAGGTGCTCATGTTCTCCACAGAGGGAGATACAGACCCTGATAAATATAAGAAGATTGTATGGGGCGGCGAATACCCAACCGTATAAAAATATCTTTTAGATAAATGAAATAAAGAAAATTTAAGGGCAGTGTGGTCGGAGAGAAATTAACATTCCCAATTTTCAGACTCCGTGAAATTTACCAACTGTGGATGAATGCAATATTTAGGAGGATAAAAATGGCATTAGATTTTCAGAAAATTAATGAAGCAGCAGAAAATTACAGAGCAGACATGGCAGCATTTCTTCGTGCGATGATTTCTCATCCAAGCGAAAGCTGTGAGGAAAAAGAAGTTGTTGCCTGCATCAAAGCAGAGATGGAGAAGTTAAACTTTGATAAAGTAGAAGTTGACGGATTAGGAAACGTTATCGGATGGATGGGAGATGGCGAAAAGATTATCGCAATCGACTCTCACATTGATACAGTAGGTATCGGTAACATTGATAACTGGGAACAGGATCCATACAAAGGATATGAAACAGATGAAATCATCTACGGACGTGGCGGTTCTGACCAGGAAGGTGGAATGGCAAGTGCTGTATACGGTGCTAAAATCATGAAAGACTTAGACCTCATTCCAGAAGGTTATAAGATTATGATTGTTGGTAGTGTACAGGAAGAAGACTGTGACGGAATGTGCTGGCAGTACATTTACAACAAAGACAAAATCGTTCCTGAGTTTGTAATTTCCACAGAGCCTACAGATGGTGGTATTTACAGAGGACATCGTGGAAGAATGGAAATCCGTGTAGACGTTAAAGGTGTTTCCTGCCACGGTTCTGCTCCAGAAAGAGGAGACAATGCAATTTACAAGATGGCTGACATCATCGCTGATGTAAGAGCATTAAATAACAACGGATGTGACGAAAGCACAGACATCAAAGGCCTTGTTAAGATGCTCAGCCCTAAATACAACCCAGAACATTACGAAGATGCACAGTTTTTAGGAAGAGGAACATGTACAGTATCTCAGATTTTCTACACATCTCCTAGCCGTTGTGCTGTAGCAGATAGCTGTGCAATCTCCATCGACCGTCGTATGACTGCTGGTGAGACATGGGATTCCTGCTTAGACGAAATCCGCGCACTTCCTAGCGTTCAGAAATACGGTGATGATGTTAAAGTTTCCATGTATATGTATGACCGTCCATCATGGACAGGAGAAGTATACGAAACAGAATGTTACTTCCCAACATGGATCAACAAAGAAAATGCTGCTCATGTTCAGGCATTAGTAGACGCTCATAAGGGACTCTTCGGAGATAAACGTATGGGACCAGATTCTACAAAAGAACTTAGAAACCGTCCATTAATCGACAAATGGACATTCTCTACAAACGGTGTAGCAATTCAGGGACGTTACGGAATCCCATGTGTAGGATTCGGACCTGGAGCTGAATCACAGGCACACGCACCAAACGAAATTACATACAAAGATGATTTAGTAAGATGTGCAGCAGTTTACGTTGCAGCAGCAAACCTTTACAACGAAGACAACAAGACAGATGATGTTTCACAGTTCCGCGCTGGAAAAACAAATAACGACATTAAATAATTTATCTTTTTACCTTAGATAAATAAAATAAACAAGTTAATAAAAGAGTATTTCAAAATAAGGAGAATAAAAATGGACAAGAAATTACAGGGTTATATTGACAAATTAAACAAATTAAACTTCAAAGAAATGTACAACGGAGACTTCTTCCTTACATGGGAAAAGACAGATGACGAATTAGAAGCAGTATTTACTGTTGCTGAAGCACTTCGTTACATGAGAGAGAACAACATCTCTACAAAAGTATTTGAATCTGGATTAGGAATTTCTTTGTTCCGTGACAACTCTACAAGAACTCGTTTCTCTTTCGCTTCCGCTTGTAACCTTCTTGGATTAGAAGTACAGGATTTAGATGAGACAAAGAGTCAGATTGCTCATGGTGAAACTGTAAGAGAAACAGCAAACATGATTTCCTTCATGGCAGACGTTATTGGTATCCGTGACGATATGTACATCGGAAAAGGAAACAAATACATGCATGAAGTAGTAGATTCTGTAACACAGGGAAACAAAGATGGTGTTCTTGAGCAGAAACCTACATTAGTTAACCTTCAGTGCGATATCGACCATCCAACACAGTGTATGGCAGATATGCTTCACATCATCAATACATTTGGTGGTGTAGAGAATCTTAAAGGTAAAAAAGTTGCTATGACATGGGCTTACTCTCCAAGTTATGGTAAACCATTAAGCGTACCTCAGGGTGTTGTTGGCTTAATGACAAGATTTGGTATGGACGTTGTACTTGCACATCCAGAAGGATATGACATCATGCCAGAGGTAGAAGAAGTTGCTAAGAAAAACGCAGCAGAAAACGGCGGAAGCTTCACAAAGACAAACTCTATGGCAGAAGCTTTCAAAGATGCTGATATCGTATATCCAAAGAGCTGGGCTCCTTTTGCAGCTATGGAAAAACGTACAGACTTATATGCAGAAGGTGACCAGGCTGGAATCGATGCATTAGAGAAAGAATTACTTGCGCAGAACGCAGAGCATAAAGACTGGTGCTGTACAGAAGAACTTATGTCTACAACTAAAGACGGAAAAGCTCTCTATCTTCACTGCTTACCAGCAGACATCAATGGTGTATCCTGCAAAGACGGAGAAGTTGAAGCTTCTGTATTTGACAGATACCGTGATCCATTATACAAAGAAGCAAGCTACAAACCATACATCATCGCAGCTATGATTCTTCTTGCAAAACAGAAAGATATCACTGGAACATTAGAAGCATTAGCAGACAAAGCTACCCCAAGACACTTCGGTGAATAATTTAAGTCGTTTATTAATTCGCAGGGGGTATAGTTAGAGTGAGTAAAAGAATCGTCATCGCTTTAGGGGGAAATGCACTTGGAAGCAACCTTGAAGAGCAGATGAAAGCCGTAAAGAATACAGCAGTTGCGATTGCTGATTTAATTGAAGAGGGAAACGAAATTGTTATCGCGCATGGAAATGGACCACAGGTTGGGATGATTCAGAATGCGATGACAGAACTCAGAAGATCAAATCCTGAAAAGTATGTACAGTCTCCGTTATCTGTATGTGTGGCAATGAGTCAGGGATATATCGGATATGACCTTCAGAATGCACTTCGCGAAGAGTTATTAGATCGTGGAATTCAGAAAGACTGTGCGACAATGCTTACACAGGTTGAAGTAAGTCCGGATGATCCGGCATTTAAAAATCCAACCAAACCAATTGGTTCCTTTATGACAAAAGAAGAAGCAGATGAGCTTGTAAGGGAGAAGGGTTATAAGGTAATCGAAGATTCCGGACGAGGCTACCGCAGAGTGGTAGCTTCCCCGAAACCAGTATCTATTGTAGAGATTGACACAATCAAAGCATTAGTAGAAAGCAACCACGTTGTCATCGCATGTGGTGGTGGTGGAATTCCTGTATTTAAAACAGGAGGACATCACTTAAAAGGTGCAGCCGCAGTAATCGACAAAGATTTTGCCGCTGAGAAACTTGCAGAACAGTTAAATGCAGACTGTCTGATTATACTTACTGCTGTGGAAAAAGTAGCCATCCATTTTGGCACACCAGAACAGGAGGCACTTTCCGAGCTTACACCAGAACTTGCTGAGAAATACATTGAAGAAGGTGAGTTCCCAGCAGGTTCCATGCTTCCAAAGGTACAGGCAGCCGTAGCATTTACCCAGTCTGGAGAGGGAAGAACATCTCTTATCACCTTACTTGAGAAGGCAAAAGATGGAATTGCCGGAAAGACGGGAACATTAATTCATCAGTAGAGGAGCAAATGTTATGAATAAAGCATTACATACAGACAATGCACCTGCTGCTATCGGACCATATTCCCAGGCAGTACAGGCAGAGAAAACAATTTATGTATCTGGTCAGCTTCCAGTAGATCCTGCGACAGGAGAATTTGCTGGAGAAGACATTAAGGCACAGACAAAACAGAGCCTTACAAACATCAAGAACATCCTTGCATCTGCAGGAGCAGATATGAGTGATGTAACAAAGACTACAGTTTTACTTCAGGACATTGCAGACTTTGGAGCAATGAACGAAGTATATGCAGAATTTTTCACAGAACCATATCCAGCACGCGCAGCTTTTCAGGTTGCCGCTCTTCCAAAGGGCGCAAAAGTAGAGATTGAAGCGGTAGCTGTAATTTCTGAGAAATAATTACGATGAATAACTATTCAGAATCAACTCCTATGGTGTCTATAGTGCTTATGAAAAATACACCTGATTCTGAATAGTTAAAATAATCATACGAGAACCATATCAGGAGAAGGGAAACCCGCCAGAATCAGGAAAAGGGAAACCCGCCATTACGATATGTTCTTATAAAGAAAGACTTCCCGTTGATACAGATTGTACTGTGATAACGGGATTCTTTTATATTCTCAACTTGTAATGATTATACGAAAAGGAGAAGAACATATGAAATGGCTTATAAAAAACGGAACCATTGCTTCAGAAGAAAAAACATTTCTGGCTGACTTGTTATTAGAAGATGACAAAATCATAAAAATCGATACGAACATAGAAGACGCGGAAGCAAAGTGTATTGATGCAGAAGGATGTTATGTTATGCCGGGTGCAGTAGATATTCATACACATATGGATTTGGATGTCGGGATTGCAAGGGCTATTGATGACTTTTATACAGGAACGATTGCTGCGGCCTGTGGTGGTACAACAACTATCATTGACCATATGGCATTTGGACCAAAAGGCTGCAATCTGATGCATCAGGTAAAGGAATATCACAAGCTTGCAGATCATAATGCTGTAGTTGATTACGGATTCCACGGCGTTTTTCAGCATGTTAATGATGATATATTAAAAGAAATGAAAAAAGTTGTCAAAGACGAGGGAATCACCAGCTTTAAAATTTATATGACCTATGACTATAAACTTTCTGATGAAGACATCGTTCGTGTATTAAAACAGGCAAAAGAAGATGGTATTTTAATTACGGTTCATTGTGAAAATGATGGTATCGTATCTTACTTCCGAAAGAAATTTGTGGGAGAAGGGAAAACAGAAGTAAGATATCATCCATTAAGCAGGCCAAATGAAGCAGAAGCAGAAGCTGTAAACCGTATGTTATATCTTGCAAGTGCTATAGGAGATGCTCCTGTATACATCGTACATCTTTCGACAAAAGAGGGATTAGAAGAAATTCGTCAGGCAAAGAAACGAGGACAGAAACATATCGGAGTGGAGACTTGTCCACAGTATCTATTGCTTACAGATGACTTGTATGATGATTCATCTGAAGGGTTAAAGGCAGTGATGGCTCCACCACTGCGAAAGCCAGCAGATAATGAGGCATTATGGGATGGCCTTAAAAACAATGAAATTGATACTGTAGCAACCGATCACTGTCCATTTACTTTCAAAAGGCAAAAGCAGCAGGGAGCAGATGATTTTACAAAATGTCCAAGTGGCGCGCCGGGAGTAGAAGAAAGATTATCTTTATTATATTCTGAGGGTGTGTGCAAAGGGAAAATTTCCATGGAACAGCTTGTAAAATACGCCTGTACCAATCCAGCAAAGGTCGGAGGAGTCTATCCACAAAAAGGTACACTCTCTGTCGGTTCTGATGCAGATATTGTGATCTTTAATCCAAAGAAAAAATGGACAATGACAAAGAAAAAAATGTATGGTGCTGCCGATTATACCTGTTATGAGGGACGAGAGATCGAAGGTAAAATCGACCTTGTAATGCAGAGAGGAAAGATTCTTGTAAAAGACGGAGAATTCCTCGGTGAAAGAGGAGACGGTAAATATTTAAAGAGAGGAAAAAGCAGCATCGTCTAAAAAAATACAAAAGGGGCAGCAAAACTTATAAGCAGAATAATACGAATATTTTGAAAGTTTCTTGAGAGGTGTTATAAGTAGAAATGGAAACATATGAAGAGAGTGTTGAACTTACCAGAACATTTGTCAAAATAGAAAGTACAAATCCTGGAACAGAAGAAGCAGCAATGAGAGAGGCTATCCTTGCTTATCTAAAGGATACTTCCTGCGAAATCCAGCTTGACGATGTAGGAAATGGCAGAAAAAATGTAATTGCCACATTGTGGCCGGAAAATACAAAAGAAGAAAGTATAAAAGAAAAATACAAAGAAGTTCCAATGTTTATATTTATCTGCCATATGGATACTGTCGTTGTAGGAGAGGGGTGGACGAAGAATCCATTTGGAGCAGAAATAGAAGAGCAGAATGGAATTTTACGAATGTATGGCAGAGGAAGCTGCGATATGAAGTCCGGACTTGCCTGTGCATTAGCGACTTTTAAAAAGACGGCAAGACGCCTTGAAAAAGGAGAAATTTCTTTAAAATGTCCGCTTCGAATGATATGCACTATCGATGAGGAGGGCGATATGACCGGCTCCGACCATATCGTAGAACAGGAATTCGTAAAAAAAGAAGATTATGTTTTAGACTTAGAACCGACGGATGGTGAGATTCAGATGGCACATAAAGGCAGACTATGGTTTCACGTTCATGTAAAAGGAATTACCGCTCATGCCAGCAAGCCAGAAAAAGGAGCGGATGCAATATTTGCAGCATCAAAGTTTATCGTACAAATACAAGAAATATTTGAGCATTTTCCAGTGCATGAAGAACTTGGCTACTCTACCATTACATTTGGCCAGATTCAAGGCGGCTATCAGCCTTATGTAGTACCAGATGCCTGCACAATTTTCATTGACTGCCGGTTAGCACCTCCGGTAACCGATCAAATCGTTGTTCAACATTTTAATAAAATCATTAAAGAAATCGAAACCCAGATACCAGGAATAAAGATTTCCTACGATATTACGGGAAACCGCCCATATATCGAGAAAAATCCAGATTCTATACTTCTTAAAAACTTAAAAGAAGCCGTAGAGGCAGAAACAAAACAAAAAGCAGTCGTTAAAGCCTTTACCGGCTACACAGATACCGCAGTCATCGCCGGAAGACTGCACAATACAGAATGTATGTCCTACGGTCCAGGAAGCCTGCAGTATGCACATAAACCAGATGAATTTGTAGAGATTCGGGATATAATAAGGTGTGAAAAAGTAATGAATCATTTGGTAATGTCCCTGTGTGAAGAGAGATAAACAGACTGACAGACGAAACTCTGAGGAAATATGAGATATGCTTCCTTCGGTTTGTCTCCTCCCTGGTAAAAATCAAGAAACCTCCCCTCTTTTCTTTTGTGTAAAAATGCTTTATTATTATACAAGATATTTGAAATGAGGTGAACATAATGTTTTGTAGCAATTGTGGTGCAGAAGCAGAAGGTAATTTCTGTAAGAACTGTGGTGCTCCGCTTCCAAAAGAAGAGCCATCTACAGAGAAAAGCAATGAATCCATTGATGCGGAATATAAGGTATATGATGAGGAAGAAGACCAGAAACAAAAAGACAAACAGAAAAATGTAAAAGTCACGATAAAGAATAAAAGAGGCGGCTCATCAAGAAACACAACAACGACAAAGAGAAAGCGCCGTTCCGCTTTAAGTAGTGGTGGAGATGCTGTGTCAAATGCAGCCTCCACAGCAGGTAATGTTGTAGGAAAGAGTGTAAAGACAGCAGGAAATATCCTTTTTACCGGTTTACATTGGCTTTGCGCCTTATTAATGATTGGTATTGTATTACAGATTTTTAAGAATGTCTGGAACTATACCAGCGTAAGTACAATTATGGGACTGGCATCATCAAGAGATATAGACACCATTGTATTTATCGGCGGAAGTGCTTTCTTCATCCTGTTTGGAATCATTGAAGCACTGTGGATTCTTGGTTCTAAAAAAGTAATGGACATGGGAGTACTTAGAAACATAGATACCGGAAGAGGAATTTTCGCATTTGGATTATTCTTAGTAATTACGGTACTTACTCCATTTATTGATGGATTCCTTACTTTTGGATATAATGGAATGGCTGGCGGCCAGTGGATTTTACATGCATTTACCGGAAACAATGGTATATTTTACTGTGCAGTACTTGGATTAGTAATCTCTTTCATTCGCAAAATGAGAGGAAGCATTCGGGGAATGATAGCATAGCGGCTTCTGATTTGCGAGGCTGCAAAGCAGACGGACTCCTGAAGCTAAATAAAGCATATTTGTGACTTTAGTCGCGGCAGTTTGAATGTTCGCTTAAAGCGCTCGCATCCAAACCTTGCTCCGAGGCCACAAATATGCTTTATTTATCTTCAGGAGTTCTGTGCGTTGGCAGCTCAGAAAACCAGTTGGAATAAATTCTGAATTCGTTTAGGCAGACAAAACACAGCCCATAGGATATTATATTCCCTGTGGGTGTCTCCTTTGCTGCGCAAATCAAAATTTAAAAGCACACCTTGCATCCGCGGTTCTTCGGACAACTAGAAATAGAACCATGATAAATCGTTCTTGATCGACTCAAAGTCGGACAATTTGGTGTGCGATGATAAACTGCACCGCCTGGTGTCCAATAAACAGTACTGCCGTTTGTTTTTGAAGAACCACTACCAGAACCTCTCTTATTAGAGGAACTTTTCTTAGTGGCTTTCTTTTTCGCAGTAACAGTAACTTTGCAGGTTGCCTTTTTACCAGATTTTGTGTAGATAGTAATTCGAACTTTACCAGCTTGTCGAGCGCTAATTACTCCTTTTTTAGAGACAGTAGCAACTTTTTTATTAGAAGATTTGCATTTTTTTACAGAATCGCCTTTTGCATAAGATGCCTTTAAACGATATGATTTTCCGGCAGTTAAGGAAATAGTTTTCTTATTTAGCTTCACAAATGGTTTTAATTTAGGAATAGAAACCGTTTGTGTTTTATCACAGATCCAACATTCTCTTTTTTTGTTCCTGTTTTAAAAACCGTAGATTTTTTTACGATCCACCAGTCGCTCCAGTCATGCTTTCCGGTAGCAGGAATGGTGAGTCGTTGTTCTTCATACAAAAACCTCCTTGTCTTTTGCATATATTCTCGGGTAAGCAGAATACATCAGCTTCTGTCCCCAAATCCCCACCTCCTGTTTAATTCATCCTCTCCAGCCACAGCACAGAAGCCATTGCCCCCAATAAGGCATATTTGTGGTCTCG